>Ga0075163_10014594_pt1 | contig 10134 bp, 10 predicted proteins | sample JI1023141ADNA_FD_71478 | JGI IMG/M metagenome (GOLD analysis project Ga0075163, IMG submission 71478) | Wastewater effluent complex algal communities from Wisconsin, to seasonally profile nutrient transformation and Carbon sequestration -... | ecosystem: Engineered > WWTP > Effluent > Algae... | reverse complement strand
CGCGTCCATTTCCGCGACACCGCGCAGGGCGGCGAGAGGGCTCTTGCCAATCGAAGAGGGGGGCGCCTCATTTGAGGCGCCCCCCTCTGACATTTCGTCCCGCCACCCTCCGAGCAAGCCCTGCAAGACCCCGTCGCCGCGCACCAGGCCGAGGAACAGGCGAACGCCGAGATCCTGCTCTGGCAGGGTCGCTATCGCGCGCTCTTCATCTCGCTCGTGGGGTTCTCGACGATCACGCTGAAGTGGTTCGGCGTGATCTCGTCGGACTCGGTGTTCGTCGAGCGGATCGGGCTGCGCCCGGCGTTGCTCTGGGTGCTGGCGCTCATCGTCGCCTACCTGCTGTTGCACCGTGTGCTCGTCTGGCACCTGCGGCGCGCGGGCCGTGCATCGCGCGGGCTCGCGGTCGCCGCCATCGCGAGCGACATGGTGTCGCTCTTCACGGCGGTGGCCCTCATGACGCCGCCCGAGCACTACGACCGCGCGCTCATCGTCTCGATCTTCACGGTCCAGCTCACGCAGCTCTTCTTCGGCTGGACGGTGACGGTCGCGAACCTGCTCTTCGTCGGGATCGGCTACACGGGGCTCATCGCGCTCGCGGCGGACGCCGGCGCCGCGACCTCGCCGCCCGAGGAGCTCTGGACCCTCGCGCTCTACGCCATCGGCGTGCTCGTGTACGTCGGACTGCAGGGGCACGTGGCGCAGCGGATGCGCAGCCTCGTGCAGGTCTTCACCAAGGCGCAGGACGGCGACTTCTCGGCGCGCTACGACGAGGGGGCCGACCAGATGCCCGACCCGGTCACGGTGATCGGGCGCGCGTACAACAAGATGCGCTCGCACCTCGAGACGATCGTGCTCACCGATCCGCTCTCGGGCTGCTTCAACCGGCGCGGGCTCAACCAGCTCGCCGAGCGCGAGGTCTCGCGCGCGGTGCGCGCCAAGAAGAACATCGCGGTGCTCGCGATCGACGTCGACCACTTCAAGCACATCAACGACGAGTACGGGCACCTCACCGGCGACGAGGTCATCCGCGAGGTCGGGGCGCTGCTGCGCGAGACGGCGCGTGACGTGGACGTGGTGGCGCGGATCGGCGGCGAGGAGTTCACCATCCTCGCACCCGACTCGAACGACGAGGGGGCGCTCATCCTCGCCGAGCGCGTGATGCAGGCCTTCCGCCAGCACCAGTTCCGCTCGCTCCCGCCGGAGCGGCGGATCACGACGAGCGTGGGCGTGGCGGCCGCGCCGGCGCGGGACGACGAGGTCGCGAAGACGCTGCTCGCGCGCGCCGACGAGGCGCTCTACGTCGCCAAGCGCAACGGCCGCGACCGCGCGGTGGTGTGGCATGCCGGGATGCGCGCGTTCGACGGCGCCGCGCACGGGCGCGCGCGGCACTCCACGCCGTCGATGATCCGCGCGGTCGACTAGACCGCGCTCAGGGCAGCCGCAGCGTCCCTTCGCTGACCAGCACCGCGCGCCCGGCGACGCGCACCGCCGTCACCTGACCGCCCGCCTTGTCCGCGCTCACGTCGAGCCGGCTCGGCCGTCCCATCTCGATCCCCTGGTCCACCGACCAGGCGAACGCGCCATCGGCCTTGGGGTCCTTCATCGCGAGCCATCCGCCGAAGGCGGCGATCGCCGAGCCGGTGGCGGGATCCTCGGGGACGCGGATGCCCGGCGCGAACATCCGCGCGCGCCAGTGGTGCTCGCCCTGCTCGGGGTCACGCGCGACGACGAGGATTTCCGGGGCCCAGAAGCGCTGCAGCGTGCGCTCCCACGGGTCCATGCGCACGCGCGCGGCCTTGAGCGCCTTGAGCGACTTGATGGGCACGATGAGGAACGGGTAGCCGCACGAGACCGCCTGCGGTGACATCGCCCCGCCCATCAGGTCGGTGGGCTCGAGCGAGAGGATGTCCGCGAGCGTGTTGATCGTCGGCGCGTGCGGGCCCACCTCGGGGAGCTTCGCCACCGAGAGTTCCGCCCAGGCGCGGGTCGGCGACTCCACGCGCACATCGACCGGCACCACGCCCACGCCCATCTCGAAGGTGAAGCGGCCATGCCCGTCGGGGAGCGCGCCCTCGCAGAGCGCGAGCGCCGCCGCGGTGCCGATCGTCGGATGCCCGGCGAACGGCATCTCCTTGTCCGGCGTGAAGATCCTGACCTTCCGCGTGTGCGAGGGATCCTCGGGCGGATAGCAGAAGGTCACCTCGGAGAAGTTGAACTCCTGGCAGAGCTTCAGCAGCAGCCCCTCGGGGATCCCGCGCGCGTCGGGGAAGACGGCGAGCTGGTTGCCGCCGAACGGCGACGGGGTGAAGACGTCGAGGGTGAGGAATCGCATTTCAACCGCAGATGTGAGTTGTGAGCTGTACGCTGTGAGTGAACGGCTGCGGGATGCGGGATGATGCGCGGCGGAAGCAGCGCAGTCACGTACAGCTCACATCTCACGACTCACCGCGCGCTACTTCTGTTCAGCCATGAAGGGGTAGCGATAATCCGTCGGCGGCACGAACGTCTCCTTGATCGTCCGCGCCGAGACCCAGCGCAGCAGGTTCAGCTTCGACCCCGCCTTGTCGTTCGTGCCCGAGGCGCGCGCGCCGCCGAACGGCTGCTGCCCCACCACCGCGCCCGTGCACTTGTCGTTCACGTAGAAGTTGCCCGCCGCATGCCGGAGCTTCGCGTGCGCCTCGCGCACCGCGTTCCGGTCCTGCGCGAACACCGCGCCGGTGAGCGCGTACGGCGACGTCCGGTCCACCAGATCGAGCGTCTCGCTCCACTTGCTGTCGTCGTAGACGTACGCCGTCACCACGGGGCCGAAGATCTCCTCGCACATCAGGCGGTACGACGGATCCTTCGTCTCGATGAGCGTCGGCTCCACGAAGTAGCCCACGTCGCCCTTCACGCCGCCTCCGGCGACCACGGTCGCGTTGGCCTTCGCGTCGGCGAGGTAGCCGCTGATCCGGTCGAACGCCTTCTGGTCGATCACCGCGCCCATGAAGTTCCGGAAGTCGTTCACGTCGCCCATCCGGATGTCCTGGATCATCGCGGTCATCCGCTCCTTCACCTCGGGCCAGATCGACTTCGGCACGTAGATGCGCGAGCAGGCCGAGCACTTCTGGCCCTGGTACTCGAAGGCGCCACGCACCACGCCCACCGCGAACGCGGCGACGTCGGCCGACGGATGCGCGATCATGAAGTCCTTGCCGCCCGTCTCGCCCACGATGCGCGGATAGGAGCGATAGCGCCCCATGTTCTTCCCGATCGTGCCCCACATGTTGTTGAACACGCCGGTGGAGCCGGTGAAGTGCACGCCGGCGAGCGCCGGGTCCGTGAGCGCGATCTCGGAGATCATCGCCGGATCACCGGGGAGGAAGTTGATCACGCCCGGCGGCAGCCCCGCCTCCTCGAGGAGCTTGTACGTGTACCACCCGGAGAGCATCGCCGTCGCAGCGGGCTTCCAGAGCACGGTGTTGCCCATCAGCGCCGGCGAGCCGGCGAGGTTGCCGCCGATCGCGGTGAAGTTGAACGGCGACACGGCGTACACGAACCCTTCGAGCGCGCGGTACTCGAGCTGGTTCCACATCCCCGGCGCCGACACCGGCTGCTCGGTGTAGATGTCGCGCGCGAAGGCGGCGTTGAAGCGGAAGAAGTCCACCATCTCGCACGCGGCGTCGATCTCGCTCTGGAACACGGTCTTCGACTGCCCGAGCATCGTCGCGGCGTTGAGCGTGTCGCGCCAGGGACCGGCCAGGAGGTCGGCGGCCTTGAGGAACACCGCGGCGCGCTCCTCCCAGCTCCACTCGCTCCACTCCTTCCACGCCGCCGCCGAGCTCGTGATCGCGTCGCGGACGTTCTGCGCCGTCGCCTTGTGATAGGTCGCGGTCACGTGCCCGTGCTTGTGCGGCGAGACGGACTTGCCGAGGTCGCCGGTGCGGATCTCCTTCCCCGCGACGACCACCGGGATCTCCGGGCACTCCGACTCCATCGCCTTCAGGCGCGCCTGCAGCGACGTGCGCTCGGGGGAACCGGGGGCGTAGCTCTTGATCGGCTCGTTGGCGTGCGGCGGGAGCTGGCGGACGCCGTTCGGGGAGAAGGCGGGCATGGTCGTCGGGGTGGAGGGTCGAGCTTGGAATCTACACTCGTGCCGGGTGATACTTCAGCCGTGCGCCTCCTCCCGCTGCTCCTCCTGCTCGCCGGCACGGCGTGCGTCCCGCAGCCGGTCGCGTGGAGCGAGACGGCCGCGCTTGGCGATGGCGCGCTCGCCGACACCGTGCGGCTCGTCTTCGACGCGACCGGGCGGCCCGCGTTCGTCCCCGCCTGGACGCCGCCCGCCTGGCCCGACGAGCCCGCGGCCTGTGCGGCGTCGTTCCGCGCGGTGCGCTCGCCCGACGGCGCCGCCTACGCGAGCTGGTTCGCCATCCGGCCCGACTCGAGCGTCGTGCTGCGCGTGGCGCGCTCCGACAGTGGCGGCCGCGTGTGGAACGCCCCCGTCACCGCCGACTCCACCGACGTCGGCACGACGGGATGCGCGCGGCCGGTGCCGTTCCTCGCCGCCGACTCGCTCAACGGCTACGTGCATCTCGCCTATCACCTCGTGGCGCGCGAGGGCGCGGGGCTCTTCTTCACGCATTCCATGGAGCGCGGCGCGCTGTGGCATGAGCCGGTCCCCATCGTCTACGGCGACCGTCCGTCGCGCGCCGCGGTCGCCTCGCGGGGCGACACCGTCGTCGTGGTGTACGAGGACCCCAACAGCCGCCTCCCCCGCATCGGGATGGCGCTCTCGCGGACGCAGGGCCACATCTTCGAGTCGCGGCCGCCCGTCTCCGAGGACAATGGCGAATCCACGGGCCCGCAGGTCGCGGTGCGCGGCGGACGCGTGATCGTCGTGTGGACCACGTCACAGCGCGGGGGCCGGTGGCCGCGTACCGTGCAGCGCGAAGGGACCCTGACCTGGTGAGGCAAGCCTGATGCGCGTGCTCCTGGCCGACGACGACGAACTGATGCGCGAGCTGACCGCCGCGGTGCTCGAGGTGCACGGGCACACGGTCGAGATGTTCGCCGACGGCGATGCGGTCTGGTCGGCCTTCGCGCGTGAACCGGCCGAGATGGTCGTCCTCGACTGGCAGATGCCCGGCGCCGACGGGCTCGAGGTCTGCCGCCGCGTGCGCGCGCACCCCGACGGCGCCTACACCTACCTGCTCGTCATCACCGCGCGCAGTGGCATGAACTCGCTCGAGGCGGTGCTCGACGCGGGCGCCGACGACTACCTCTCCAAGCCGGTGACCCCCGAGGACATCGCCGCGCGCCTCCGCATCGCGGCGCGCCGGATGGAGAACGGGACCGCGCGCCGCGCCGCCGAGGCGGAACTCCGCAAGGCGCGCTATCTCGCCGGCGTCGGCGAGGTCTCGCTCGCGCTCCAACACGAGATCAACAATCCGCTCGCGGCGCTCCTCACCAACAGCGCACTCCTCTCTGGCGGCATCCTCCCCGCCGATGAGTCGGCCGCGACGCTGCGCGTGATCGACCAGCAGGCGCGCCGCATCGCCGACGTGGTGAAGCGCCTCAACGCCCTCACCGACCCGCAGTCGGTCGAGTACGCCCTCGGCCAGCGCATGGTCGACCTCAGCAAGCCCAAAGGGACCGCATGACCGCGACCACGCCCTCCTCCACGCGCATCCTCGGTGTGCATCCCGCCGACGACGGCGGACTCCCCATCGCGGTGCAGCGCGCGGCGAACGCCGGCGCGCGCGCGCTCCAGGTCTTCACCGCGCCGCCGACGTACTACAACGAGAAGGTCACGATCAAGCCGGACAAGGCGGCGAAGGTCCATGCGGCGCTCGACGCCGCGGGGATCGCGCGCCGGCACGTGCTCGTGCACGCGGCCTACGTGCTCAACACCGCCTCCCCCGAGGAGGCCAAGGCCGCCAAGGCGCGCGCCGGCCTCGCCAAGGAGTTCGAGCGCACGAGCGCGCTGGGCGCGTGGGGCTGCTGCTTCCATCCCGGATCGGCGGGGGAGAGCGACCCGGTCGACGCAGCGGTGCGCGTGGGGCAGGCCATCGCGCACGCGCTCGCGAGCGTCCCCGAGGGGAGCGGCTCGCGCGTCCTCATCGAGAACACCGCCGGCGCGGGGCGCACCATGGGGCGCACCGCCGAGGAGATCGCGACGATGCTCGCGCAGGTGCCGGCGGCGTTGCGCCATCGCACCGGGTACGGGCTCGACACCTGTCACCTCTTCGCCGCAGGGCACGACATCCATTCCTCGCCCGAGGCGCAGGCGCGCACCCTCGAGGCGTTCGTGCGCACCATCGGCGAGCCGCCGGCCTTCTTCCACCTGAACGACAGCCAGCATCCGTTCGCGAGCAACAAGGATCGTCACGCACTCCTCGGGGCGGGGATGATCGGCGCCGAGCCGTTCCGCTGGCTCGTGCGCGCGCCCATCTCCGAGGGGATCCCGCTCATCCTCGAGACGCCGTCAGAGCGGGAATCGGTGGTCGAGGACGACGTCTCGGCCGATCCGGCGGACGCGCGGATGATCGAATTGCTCGAAGGATTCCTCCGCGGCTGACGAGGGGATGAAGGCTGAAGGGTGAAGGATGAACGGGGGTTCTCCGAGGGAGAATCGCCCATTCCCAGAGGGAGAATCGCCCGTTCCCAGAGGGGGGAGACCCCCGCGCGCGGACCCCCGCGGGTCCGCCCCAGAGGGAAATCCCCCCGTTCCCAGAGGGGGATGCCTATTGCGCCAGAGGGGAACCGCCTTACTTTCGAGTACAGATCGCGCACGACTCGACCGGGCGTAGCACCGCGCGATCCTCACTTCCTCTCGAGGAGATGTTCGAATGGCTGCGAAGAAGAAGACCGCCAAGAAGGCCGCGAAGAAGGCGACGAAGAAGGCCGCGCCGAAGAAGAAGGCCGCGAAGCGCAAGCCGAACGCCGCGTTCATGAAGCCGGTGACGCCGAACGAGAAGCTCGCCGCCGTCGTCGGCGCCGCGCCGCTCCCGCGCACCGAGCTCACCAAGAAGCTCTGGGCCTACATCAAGAAGAACGGCCTCCAGGACAAGAAGAACCGCCGCATGATCAACGCCGACGACAAGCTCAAGGTCGTCTTCGGTGGCAAGGCGCAGGTGTCGATGTTCGACATGACCAAGCTCGTCTCGAAGTGCCTCAAGTAAGGCACTGATCGACCTGCTGGGACCGGGGGGGCGCGCCGCGAGGCGCGCCCCTCTCGTCTTTGCGGGGTAATCACGGCAGATTCCCCTCGTGCGCCGCGCTGCGGCGCGTGCCTCCCAGGCGCCCCGTTCCCCTTGCCCTGTCCGCCGTGGCCGCGAAGAAGTCCAAGAGCTCCGACAAGCCCGCCAACTCCGTCGCCGCCGCACGCGGCCGCAAGGGCGGGTCCTCTCCCGCCAAGGCGTGGGAGGTCTTCAAGTCGATCGCCGGCACCCTCGCGATCTTCCTCCTCCTCCGCACCTTCCTCGTCGAGGCGTATCGCATCCCCTCGGGCTCCATGATCCCCACGATGCTCGTGGGCGATTGGCTCTTCGTGAACAAGCTCCGCTTCGGGCCCAACATCCCGTTCACGAAGGTGAACCTCCCCGGCTACGCCGAGCCGCGCCGCGGCGACATCGTCGTCTTCGTCTCGCCCTACCAGGCGTTCAACCCCGACGATCCCACGCCGACCGTCGTGAAGCGCCTCATCGGCATGCCGGGCGACACCATCCACTCGCGCGGTGGCGTGGTGCACATCAACGGCGAGCCGCAGCGCCAGGGCTACGCCTCGGGCCGCCCCGGCGAGCTCATCGGCGACAACCCCGATCCCATCCTGCGCTGGCAGCACGAGGTCGAGCTCAAGACGACGCGTTTCGGCGCGCCGCCCGCCGAACCGACCATCGACGACTGGGGACCGTTCATCATCCCCGAGGCGCACTTCTGGTTCATGGGCGACAACCGCTACAACTCGATCGACAGCCGCTTCTACGGCTTCGTGCCGCGCAAGAACATCCGCGGCCGGCCGCTCTTCGTGTACTACTCCTACAACGCGGACGACTCCGATCGCCCCCTCCCGGCGATCACCGACATCCGCTGGTCCCGCCTCGGCACGGTGATCCGATGAGCCCGCGTCCCGCCCTGCTCCTCGTCGCCGTCGCGCTCCTCGCGACGGGGTGCCGCGCCGCGCGCGAACGCCGCCTCGAGCGGCGCCTCGATCGCGTCTCCGACGGCAGCGACGCCGCCGTGACCGTCGGCGACACGGCGCGCTACCTCACGCCCTTCGGCACGCCCACGCGTCCCTTCTCTCCCGCCGTGCGCGTGGGGAACCTCATCTATCTCTCGGGACAGATCGGCACCGCCGATCCCTCGGCGAACGCGAGCACCCTCGTGCCCGGCGGCATCGAGGCCGAGACGCGCGCGACGCTCGAGAACATCCGCACCACCCTCCTCGCCGTCGGATCGTCGATGGACAAGGTCATCAAGTGCACCGTGATGATGGCCGACATGAAGGAGTGGGACCGCATGAACGCGGTCTACCGCACCTACTTCACGCCCGGACGCCTGCCGGCGCGCAGCGCCCTCGGCGCCAACGGCCTCGCGCTCGGCGCGCGAGTCGAGATCGAATGCATCGCCACCGCCTGAGCTGACGCGACGATGCCGCTCCTCCGCCCCACGATGGTGCTGACGCAGCTCGACCTCGAGGAGCCGACGGTCGTCCGGAAGTTCTCGCTCAACGTGCTCGCCATGGCGCTGCTCACCGGCGCCAGCCTCCGCCTCTATCGCGCGGCCATCCTGCAGTTCGGGTGGAGCAACAGCTGGACCTGGATCGCCGGCACCTTCCTCGGCGGCGTCGCGATCCTCTTCCTCCTCGCCACGCTCCACCTCGGCAACTATCCCGTGCGCGCCTGGCTCTGGCGTGCGCCGCTGTTCGCCATGCTCGAGGCCGCCACCGAGATCGGCGTGAGCCTCGCGCTCACCGTCGCGGGCCTCGAACGCATCGGCAGCCTCACCGCGACGATCGAGGACTGGCAGGGTTCGGCCTTCAAGCTCGCCGTCGTGCGCATCGTCGGCATCACGCTCTTCGCACTGCTCCTCGCCTTCGTCTCCACCATGGTCCGCCTCGTCCTCATGCCGCGGAAGAAGGAGCGGCGCACGACCACCGCCGTCGTCCCACCGGAGCTCCCATGATCCGTCACTCGATCGCTCGCGCGGCCCTCGCCGCCCTCCTCCTGCTCCCAGCCGCCGGGAACCTCGAGGCGCAGGCCGCGCCGCGCCGTCCCTTCGGCACGCTGCGCGAACAGGCCGACATCCAGCAGGGCTGGCTCGCGGTGCGCCTCCGCACCGTGCTCCCCGCCCTCATGCGAAAGCACGGCGTCGATGCCTGGGTCGTCCCCATGCGCGAGTACAACGAGGACCCCGTCTTCTCCTCGCTCGTCTCGCCGACGACCTTCGCCGCGCGCCGCCGCACCATCTACGTCTTCTTCGACAAGTGCGCCGCGAGCGGCCGCACCGACCCGGGCGACGGCTCCTGCGTCGAGCGCATCGCGCTCGGCGGCACTTCGCAGGGCGGCGTCTACGAGGCGCGCCGTGCGATGAAGTCGGTCGCCGGCGACATCAGCGGGCGGCAGGCCGAGCTCTGGGGCGACGAGCAGTGGTCGGTGCTGAAGACCGTGCTCGAGGAGCGGCAGCCGAAGGTCATCGCGATCGACGTCTCGCGCACCTTCGCCTTCACCGACGGCCTCACCGCCGGTGAGCGCGACGGCATGACCGAGGCGCTCGGCCCCGCCTTCGCGTCGCGCTTCCGTCCCGCCGAGGCGCTCGCGCTCGAGATGATCGCGACGCGCCTGCCCGAGGAGGCGGAGTTCTACGCCAAGCTCCAGGCGCTCGTGTGGGAACTCACGCAGCGGATGTTCTCCGACGAGGTCGTGAAGCCCGGCGTCACGCGCACCAGCGACGTCGTCTGGTGGTGGCGCCAGCAGGTGAACGACCTCGGGCTCGGCACCTGGTTCCAGCCGAGCATCGAGGTGCAGCGGAAGGGCGTGAGCGAGGCGCAGCTCGGCGACGATCCGGTGATCCAGCGCGGCGACGTGCTGCACTGCGACGTCGGCATCACCGCGCTCGGCCTCAACACCGACACGCAGCACATGGCCTACGTGCTGC
>Ga0075163_10014593_pt1 | contig 10134 bp, 7 predicted proteins | sample JI1023141ADNA_FD_71478 | JGI IMG/M metagenome (GOLD analysis project Ga0075163, IMG submission 71478) | Wastewater effluent complex algal communities from Wisconsin, to seasonally profile nutrient transformation and Carbon sequestration -... | ecosystem: Engineered > WWTP > Effluent > Algae... | reverse complement strand
AGTGAGTAGTCTTCCACTTCACGGTCCATTTCGTGCAATATGTGACGATGGATTTCGGTGCAGGCTTCGATATTAATACCTGAGTCTCCATCCATAGTGACATCAATGACATTTCCTGGCTTCACAATAACATCCACGATGAACATATCGCTACCTGCGATTTTGTCTTCGATGAGTTTTGTGACTTGTTCCTTTGTAATCATAATTCTATTGCCCGGAGTTTATACCAAAGAAAAGAGGGGCTTGAGACCCCTCTTCACTTCATTATTCGTACGTGCCAAAAGCGAGGCAAATGTATGGTAACCTAACGTCTGACACAAATTATTCATGCGATTTTCAATTCCTACCCAATTATATCTGTTATTACACTCCTTATGGCTTCACTACAACAACGAGCGAATTGAACATCGTTTTCGGTCTTACGATGGTGGATGATTCAGAATTCCCGCGAATATTTTGAGGGCATTCAGGGTTTGGTGTAACAAGAGAATCTCTGGTTTTGTTTACCAATGGAGAGCGATGGTTAAACACGCGTGGGTTATGGTTATGTTTTCAATGTGTTCGACAATTATGTTAAACATGATGTTTATCAGTTTGTTAGTTAACAAATACGTTCACAATGTTTTACAACAAATGGAAAAAAGCAGTGTTCAACCCATAGTCGTTCGTACCTTGCGGCGTCATAATTTTTTTAAGTAAAACAAGGAACCATTAATGGCATTTGTAACTTTCAACACCAAAGAGCACCCTTTCTTTGATGAATTAAAACAGCGTGTCGACGCTTATTTTGAAAACAATAAATTGAATCGCTGGGGCAATTGGAAGATCTACCTGAAAACAGGAATTCTTCTTTCCGCCTTATTCGGATTTTACGTTTGGCTCGTTTTCTTTACCCCGGGTACCCTACTAAGTATTTTACTTTGCACTATGCTTGGCATCTCACTGGCAGCGGTGGGTTTTAATGTCATGCACGACAGTGCTCACGGTAGTTTTTCGCGATACACCTGGCTCAACAATCTGATGGGATATTCGCTTAACCTCATGGGTGGTGACGTGAAATTGTGGAAAACCAAACACAATATGACGCACCATAGCTTCACCAACATTGAAGGCATGGACGACGATATCGATATTCAGCCGGTAATGCGCATCAGCAGCCACCAAAAAAGATATTGGATTCACCGTTTCCAGCACATTTACGCTTTTGTGTTTTATGCCCTGAACTACTTGTTCTGGGTATTCTACTTCGATTTCTTGAAGTATTTCACAGGAAAAGTTGGTAACACAAAAATCCGCGGATATAGCTTTCTGGATCACGTGGTGTTTTGGGTCACCAAGCTGGCTTATGTATTCCTTTTCATCGCCTTGCCAATCATGAAAGTTGGGCTTCTTCCAACGCTTATCGGTTACCTGGTTGTGACCTGTTCTTGTGGAACTGTCATTGCCATAGTATTCCAACTTGCGCACGTTGTAGAAGAGACCACATTTGTTGACATAGAAGGTACTGACGGTAAACTGGATGTAGAGTGGGCCGTGCATCAGATCAATACCACCAGCAATTTTGCTACGCATAATCCTATCGTGCATTGGTTCACCGGTGGCTTGAATCATCAAGTAGAACACCACCTTTTCCCACGTATTTCTCACATCCACTATCCTGAGTTGAACAAAATCGTTCGTGAGACTTGTGCTCAGTTCGGAATTCAATACAATGAACACAGAACAGTGATGCAAGCGGTTCGTTCACACGTTGTGCACCTCCGCAACATCGGAAGATATGACTAAGATCAAATTAACAGAAAAAGATATTTTAAAGGCCACAAGCGATTGTGGCCTTTATTTTTTGTCTTTCCAATTCCATAGATACCTGCACGCATATGTGCGGTAAGGACTCCACTTAGCGCTGATGCGCATCATCTCTGCACGTAGCATTTTTTTATCGAGATCACCAAGTTTGTATAGTTTGATCATCGCCTGCTGAATACCGAGATCATCAGGGGCAAAAACATCTTCATCTCCTAAGGCAAACATCAGCAGCATTTCCACCGTCCATCTGCCCACACCTTTTATGCTGACAAGCTTTTCCATCACATCTGCGGACGACATTGTGTAAAGCTTTTTGTCGGTGATTTTTTCGGAAATAAAAAACTCGCAGACATTGCGGACGTAGTGCGTTTTTGAATTGCTCAAACCTATGGATCTGAGCTCTTCGAAAGGAATAGCCAAGATGTCTTCTGGAGATGGCGTTGTATTTCCGAAAAGGCCAAGGAAGCGGGCATAAATAACCGCGGCCACTTTCGTGCTGAGTTGTTGACTCATGATGGATGCGCAGAGATGCAGGTAAATATTTTTTTTCCTTGTAAAAACCGGCGGCTCTTGCAGTTGAATGATTTTCTGCAGCTTTTTGTCTTTTGATAAATGTGCTCTATGCATGATTCTTTTTTAGGGATGAATCTAAGGTTTTTCTGCATACTCAACGCGGGTTGAACCCAAGCAGAATTCATTCGCATACATAAGTCTGCAGTTCGTCCCATTTAGTTGATTCGACGAAGGAGATAGTCACACCTTTGGGTCAATGAAAAAATTACGGAACTAAGCTGAGCAACTCAGTTAACTCTGAACTCTAAATCCTCCCTCGGTTGAAAGACCGGGGGAGGCCGAAGAGAGGAAAAAAGTTAAACCCCTAAAAACCCCAAAAAGATGAAACAGAACATTGCACTCCGCCTCGAAAGATCAATCATCATCATGATCACCCTTTTGATAGCAACTCTGACTTCAATCGTGGGTTTTGGTGCTGACAATTGCCAATGCGAACCGGCCGGCACTCCATATCAGGTTTGGTACCTTGATAGCGATGGCGATGGACTAGGTGATGCATTCAACGCACGCATCGGATGTCAGCAGCCTTTCCGCTATGTGGCCAACAGCCTCGACAATGACGATACCATTGCAAACAAAATTATTTCGTCGAGCGAAAACGAAATATCAGAATGGTACAAAGATGCCGATGGCGACGGATTCGGTGATGCCCTGAATGTGATCATTTCAGTAGCTCGCCCACAAGGATATGTTGCTGACTCAACCGATCAAGACGATACTAATGAATCAATATGGTTTGACGACCACGCTTTAACACTCACCGAACAGAACAAAGACTAACACTTTACCTAAGCCAAGTGGTTTCTTCAATTAACCGTATGCTTTCCGCCTCTGCCTTTCAGCCCTCTGAGAGGCAGCGGCTTTTATAGTGGAGGTTGTTACTGTAGACGAATTAGAGCTGTGTTGGTTTATCTTCGATTTTTGTTCTCACCATGAAATATTTTTTCACCTTCATTTTTCTTCTTTTCACTGCAATAAGCGAAAGTTTAATTGCAAGAGAAGAAAATGATGCAGGCACCTCGCTGCAGGGGATCATGATTCCCGAAAAAATTGCTATCGGTGTTTGGGAAGAAGATCATGGTAAATTGGTTGACATCACTTCTACCGTTATTCAAGCGAAGCTATTGACCCTTCGCACAAATCATCGTTATTTCGAGTTGCGAATTGGTGAGATTCCTGATTCTATTCAATATTTTTATCGATTCGAAGGATATGACGTAGCCTGGTTGCCGTTTCAGAATGGACCCATTCGAGCTGGAATGATACCAGAAGGTCATTACAATTTGCAGGTTGCAACGATACACCATGATGAACCAACACTGCTGTGCAACATTCCAGTGCAAATTAAAGGTGGTCTTTTTTATGGAGTGCGCGGATATCTCATCGTGTTTACAGTATTGGGATTAACACTCGTGATATTTCTCTGGATTCGATCGATAATTTTGCGCAGAGATAGAAATCGCACAGTGCGTTATCTTGAAAATACTGTAATGCGAAGAACCAACCAGCTTCAGGAATTGGTCAATCAACGTGAATTGTTGCTCAAAGAAATTCATCACAGAGTTAAGAATAACCTTCAGGTGATCTCGGCATTGCTTGAAATGCAGGGATCGCGCACCACGGATGAAAATGTGAAAGCTGCGATCACCGAAGGCCAAAACCGAGTGCTTTCTATTGCTTTCATTCATCAGAATCTATATCAGCACGATGATCTGAAAGGAGTAGAGATAGGAACTTTTCTCAAGGAGTTAATATCACACATCAGGCAGGTATTCGAAAAACCTGATTGCCCTGTAACAGTCACCAATCTTGTACCGACAACTTATATCGATATAGATTCAGCCATACCTCTTGGTCTTATAATAAATGAGCTACTGACGAACTCATACAAGTATGCATTCAAAGGAAGAAATGAAGGAAACATAGTTGTGGAACTTACCGACCTTGGAGCAGGCACTTTTCATTTTAAGTTTTCTGACAATGGAGTTGGTTTACCAGAGAATTTTGATTTTACCAAATCAAATTCATTAGGGATGAAACTCGTGCGACAGCTCAGCCGACAGCTTGCAGGCAATATTCAATATCATTTTGAAGGAGGAAGTAATTTCGAAATGACCTTCAGAAATCTCGAAGCTAGAAGTAAAATGTTATGATTAAAAATCACGATAAATTAAAAATAGGAATCGTCGAAGACGATATGATCATCGCCGGTGCGATAACGGAGATGTTATTGGAAATAGGGTACGAGGTTCCAGACAACGCTACACGTTATAGCGAGGCTATCGAACTCATAGAGCAGGAACATCCTGATCTTTTGTTGCTTGATATCAATCTTGTGGGCCAGATGGATGGCATTGATGTGGCGGATATCGTGATGAAAAAATTTCAGATTCCATTCATATTTCTCACCGCTAATCTTGACAGTGGCACAATAGAACGTGCGAAGAAAGTACGCCCTTCGGCTTATCTTGCCAAGCCCGTAACCAAAGATCAGCTTTATTCTGCGATCGAAATTGCGTTTAGCAATTACAACAACGTGCAATCAACAGAGTCGAGTCAAGTGAAGGAATCAGGCGCAGCGAAACGCGACTGGGTTTTCATCAAAGATGGCCATTCATTTCGGAAAGTGTTTTATAAAGAACTTACATTTCTCGAAAGTGAATCAAACTATGTAGCGCTGCACTTGAGTAGTGGAAAGAAGATTCTCGTGAGAAGCGGTCTTGATGATTTTATTCAGCAATTGGATCCTGATTTATTTCTAAGAGTTCACAGAGGTTATGCTGTCAATTCGTCGCTTGTAGATGGTGTTTTTCCAACGGAAATATCCATTGCCGGCACCAAAATTCCTGTTGGCAGAACGTACAAGGATTTGCTAAAAGATCGACTCGGGCTAACCGATTAAAACACATTATTCCTTTTTCAGTTCGAACATGCCGCCGCCCTGGCGCAGGATAAGAGTTTGTTCTTGCTGCACAAACTCAATGGTCAAATGAGCCTGCTCAAATCTGAACTTATCTTTTTCGTAAGCTTCCAATGGAAAGCCCGGTTGTCCTGTAGCTTGCGCAATGAGTTTGTTTTGTTCTCTGGTGATAGTGATTTTCATGGGAAATGTTGGGCTGCTATAAACACCCGTGAGCGGCTCCAACTCGTCCTCCGATAGAATGATTTCGGGAGTAAACACCGGCAAATCGAATTCTTTGTCGAAGTATATACTTAACGCACCTAGAAGAATATCATTTAGACTCATCACTTCGCCATTGCTGAATATTGCTGCGCTCACATTGTCTTTTTCGAAATGCACAGCGATGGTATGAAACCCATCAATACCGCCTGTATGTCCGTATCCTTTTTTATCGTAGAATGGGATTTCGAACATGCCTATTCCGTAGGTGTCAATGGTTTTTTTCATGGTATTGACAGTTTCAGTTTTCAAGAGTTTTCCAGTATAGAGATTACTAAGAAAAATGTTGACTTCTGTGGGAGTTGACAATATAGCGCCTGCCCCGGCCGGTATGCTGAGGTCGGTTCTGGTGGCAGGTGTCCATTCTGTGAGTCGTGTGTAAGATGCGGCCCAGTTGATGTTGCCTGGGATTGGACCAGCATATGAAGTGTGTTTTAATCCGCAAGGTTGAATGATAAAATCGTTTAATAGCACATTGAATTTTTTGGCCGACGCCTTTTCAGCAATAAGCGTTAAGAGATAATAATTGGTATTGGAGTATTCTGCTTGTTGATCTGGTTCGAAATCCGTTCCTTTTTCCTTTATTCGGTCCAACATCTCTTTTTCAGTTTGAGGTTTTTCGAGATAAGTGAAATAATCGGCATCATCAGTAAAGTTGTGTAAGCCGCTACGATGGCGGAGTAGATGTTCAATGGTGATCTTATCTGCGTTAGGAATATCTGGGAGGAATCGGTTGATTTTTTGATCGAGCTTCAACTTTTTCTGTTCCACCAGTTTCATGATGATCACTGCAGTGTACATTTTGCTGATGGAACCAATTCTGTATTGTGTGTCGTGATTTGGTTTTCCTCCCTTCTCTGCTTGGGCAAATCCGTAAGCCTTAGAGTAAACTTCCTTGCCATCTTTCATCAAAGAGAAGCTTCCCATACCTCGGTTATTAGTTTCTATAAGTTCGAGGAATTGATCAAGTTTTAATTTATCGAATCCTTGAGCATAGCTTCCAAAGGTCAAGGCGCAGATTAAAATCGCAGTCAGAACAGGCACTGTTTTCATCTTGATAGGGGTATTTGATATAATATTAACCAACTTATTTCGAACTTCTAAAATTACGGAACAATCCATTCGATGATGGTTATTTTCTGTTGAGAAGGTTTATCAAAAAATATTTTCAATCAAGTATAATAGTTGACAATTCGTGACGTTAATTCGCCTTACAAAGCGCCCAATCCGCAATCCAACGTATGAAACCTGTTTCTGCTCTTCGTCCGGCCGTGGCCATAGCCATGGCTTTTTTGTTGCTTATTATTTCAAACACATCATGCAAGAAAAAGGGGCCGGTGCCATTTGACCCTGCTTTTGCGCAGTACATTTCTGCTTTCACAAGTGGTAGTATTTCAACAGCAAGTACCATTCGGATAAGGTTAACCGACGCATTCAAAGGCGACGTGAACACGAGCGAACCAGTTACCGAGGATTTGCTTGACTTTTCTCCTTCCATTGATGGTGAGCTTTATTGGCTCGACAATCAGACACTTGAATTTCGCCCCAAACAATGGCTGCCGAGAGGCACTGTTTATGAAGGTGAGCTAAAACTTGATAGGTTCACAGAAGTGCCGTCTGCACTTACGAAATTCAAGTTTGGTTTTGTAGTGATGCAGCAACACGTGAATGCGACGATCAATAATATTAAGCCATATCGCAACGATAGTTTACAGTGGATGTATTTGACCGGATATGTTCAAACGCTGGACGTTTGTGATGTCAAAGAATTGCCTAGGGTTGTCAAAGCAAATGAAGGTGAACGTGAGCTAGCTGTGAACTGGCAAGCAGGTAGCGATCCACACTTTCATTATTTCACTGTGGATAGTATTGCTCGTGTAGAGTCAGATCAATCGGTTGCTCTTGACTGGAATGGTGAGGCGCTTGGTGCCACTCAGAAGGGACGGTACGATCAACAAATTCCTGCTCTCGGCAACTTTAAAGTAATGTACTATAACATCGTGCAACAGCCGGAGCAATATGTTCAAGTGCTGTTTTCTGACCCACTCGATCCATCACAGTCACTAGAGGGCATTATAGATATTACAGAAGCTTATGGAGAAAAATTCACCGTAGATGGCAATGAAGTAAGAATTTATCCTTCATACAGAATAGCGGGCGACCATGTGCTTAATGTGCACACTGGTGTTAGAAATATCATGGGCTACTCTTCTTTGAATGATGAAACATTTCAACTCTCGTTTGAGGAGATGAAGCCAGAGGTAAAGATTGAAGATGTTGAGCGTGTAATACTTCCAACAACAAATGGAATGGTGTTTCCTTTCCAGGCCGTGAATCTGTCGGCCGTTGATGTGCGTGTTTTGCGGATCTACGAGAACAATATCCCACAGTTTTTGCAGAACAATGATATCTACGGTGACTATGAAATGCGCCGCGTAGGACGCGTAGTGAAAAGAAAAACCGTACAGTTGAATCCTGAAGGCAATACAGATCTTGCCATCTGGAATACGTTTTATCTAAATCTGGATGAAATCATCAAGGCCGAGCCTGGAGCAATTTATCGTGTTGAGATTGGATTTAGGAAAGCATATAGCTTATACCACTGCGATGACGAGGGTGACGAGAATGAAGAGAACATGGAGGACTTAAGTGCCAGCACAGAGGAGATTCAGAATTTTGAAGGAGGTAACGATTATTACTGGGATGAAGATGGTGAGTATGGAGATTATTATGATGAGTACAATGATTACTACGAAGATGTTGATTGGGATGAACGTGAAAATCCTTGCAACGGGGCTTACTATAGAAGAGATCCTATCGGTAAAAACATATTGGCATCTGATATTGGTTTGTTGGCAAAGAAGGGTGATGACAATTCCATGTTGTTTGCGGTGAATGATCTCCGCACAACGAAACCTTTGTCAGGTGTTGAATTGGAGGTGCTCAATTATCAGCAACAGGTAATTGCGAGATTAAAAACAGACGGCAGTGGACTTGCGAAACTTGATAAGCTTGATGGCGTTCCGTATTTGCTGTTGGCAAAGCAAGGGAAACAACGCGGCTATTTGAAAATCGACGGCAGTCATGCATTAAACATGAGCACATTTGACGTAAGTGGTGAGGAGTCGCAGAAAGGGTTGAAAGGTTTTATATATGGTGAACGCGGCGTGTGGCGTCCAGGTGATACGCTTTTCCTTTCATTTATTCTTGAAGATGAGAAGAAGGTATTACCGGCAATACATCCAGTGAATTTTGAACTCGTGAATCCGCGCGGTCAAGTGGTTCAGAAAATGGTGCGAAGTAAAAGTGAAAATGGTTTTTTCAGTTTTGTTTGTAAGACAGATGCGGATGCGCCAACAGGAAATTATCAGGCAAATATTCGGGTAGGTGGCGCTGTATTCAGCAAGACTTTGAAGATAGAAACCATCAAGCCGAACAGATTAAAATTAGCTTTGGATTTTGGCGGTGAAGTGAAAAATTTGTCTGGTGATGTCAATGGTAAACTACAAGTGAAATGGCTGCACGGCGCAGTAGCTCGCAACTTGAAGGCCAATGTTACCGCAACATTTACCCGATCATCAACTTCTTTTGAGAAATATGAAGGATACATCTTTGACGATCCTGTTAGATCATTTACAGCAGAAGAACAAACTATTTACGACAATTATATAAATGCTGAAGGTTTGGCGAACATTAGTATGAAGGCCAATGTGAAAGGTCGTGCTCCTGGAATGTTGAATGCGAATTTTATGGTGAAAGTGTTTGAAGAGGGTGGTGATTTTTCCGTTGATCGTTTTAGCATGCCTTATGCACCATACAATAAATTCATTGGTGTGAATGTGCCTGAGCCAAAGGAAAAGTACAACTATCACCTCGACACAGATCAAGACCATATCGTCAAAGTTGTATCTGTGGACGCTAATGGTAAGCCATCCAAAACAGATAGTTTAACTTGGAGTTTATACAAGGTAAATTGGCGTTGGTGGTGGGAGCGCAACAGTTATGACTTGGCGAATTATGTTGGCTCGGAAAGCACAACGCCAATTGCAAGTGGTATGCTTAGCACAAATGGCGATGGCATGGGTCAGTTTGCTATACGAGTAAATTATCCTGAGTGGGGAAGGTATTTGGTTCGCATTGAAGATCCACGCGGAGGGCATGCCACAGGTAGCGAATTGTACCTCGATTGGCCAGCATCACAAAATCGAGCGAAGCGAAATAATCCTGATGGTGCTACTGTTTTGTCTTTTACACTCGACAAGGAAAAGTACTTAACAGGTGAAGAATGTAAGGTGGTTATCCCAAGCGGAAGTGCGGGCCGCGCATTGGTGTCTATCGAAAATAGTTCAGGTGTGATTGAGGCAAAATGGATTGAGACCAAAGAAGGTCAAACGACCTATTCATTCAAGACGAATGAAAAGATGACACCAAATGCATACGTCAACATCACGATGATTCAGCCGCACAATCAAACAGAGAATGACTTGCCGATCAGGTTGTATGGTGTTATGCCTCTATTCGTTGAAAATCCCGGATCGCATCTATCTCCTGTGATTTCAATGCCTGACGAGCTT
>Ga0075163_10014592_pt1 | contig 10134 bp, 8 predicted proteins | sample JI1023141ADNA_FD_71478 | JGI IMG/M metagenome (GOLD analysis project Ga0075163, IMG submission 71478) | Wastewater effluent complex algal communities from Wisconsin, to seasonally profile nutrient transformation and Carbon sequestration -... | ecosystem: Engineered > WWTP > Effluent > Algae... | reverse complement strand
TATACTTCGGCGGTACGCGCACATCGGACAAACTTCAGTCCATGCATGTTTTCTTCGGGGCGAATCGACCATCGCTTCCCTACTGTTTCATATGAAACAGTTTTTACTTCAACAAAGTGCCACAGCCCGTCTTTGTATGCAACAATATCAATTTCACCATACGGCTTAGTATAATTACGCTCAACAACTGCGAAACCTCGTTTCACGAGAAACATTACGGCTAACGTCTCCCCTATCTGGCCGAGTTTTTGCTTTGTTGAGGTAAATTTTTTCATATCAGCGGTGTTACATGTGTAACAATAGGAGCGTTCTCTAAGTGTTTTAATGGAATGGTATACCCAGCTTCTGAATACTGGCTTAATTGTTACATGTGTAACATACCTAGAACAGAAATTGAGTAATTTGCTTCGCTGGGTTCACGTGTAACACAGAAAACTGTTACACGTGAAACACTTTACTATTTACAGCCTTAAAAGTCTATTATACGACATGTCTTTACCATTATAGCATTGTAAAATAACGTTTCTTTGAAGAAAAAATAAAGATTTCCTTTAGAGGAAAGTAGGGGACAAACTGTCTTTTATGCACAATGTGCACAGAGTTATCCACAGTTTGCTTGGGGATTGGGGGAATTTGAGTGGGAAAGCTAATGTAAAAGACAGTGGTATAAGACTATGGTTGCATGATGCTCTCATGCGTCAGATCTTTTCGAAGGAAAACTCGTCAGGATTCGGCCTCGACTCACTACTTCGCTTCGCTCGTGTGGTCTGGCCACCAGCTCGCCTGTCATTCGACAAGCTCATGACATGGCTCCGGCGTTCGAATCCTGACGGAAGCCAAGCAGTTGGCTTCCTACGGGTGCACATAAAGAAAAAACGCCCCTAAAGGCGTTTTTTCTTTATGTGCACCCGTCAGGATTCGAACCTGAAACAACGGTTTCGAAGACCGGTATGATATCCATTTCACTACGGGTGCAATGGTAGTGAGTATAGCGTGGTGTGTGGTAAAAGTAAACAAAAGGGGAGTGATTTTATTGCAAAAAGCGTGTGTTTGTACTATACTTTTGCAGTCGTTTAAAAATAGAAATGCGGGTATGGTTTAGTGGTAGAACACGTCCTTGCCAAGGATGAGACGGGAGTTCGATTCTCCCTACCCGCACTACACGGCTATGAGCCAAACTACACAAATACACACAACCGATGTTCCTCGCTATGTGCAGGATACTATCAACACGCTTGAAACTGCTGGCTTCGAAGCGTATCTTGTTGGTGGCTGTGTCCGAGATCTGCTTATGGGACGAACACCAAAAGACTGGGACATAACGACAAATGCCAAGCCTGAGCAGATTGTCGGTCTTTTTGAAAAGACTGTTTATGAGAATACGTTCGGAACAGTGGCAGTCATTTTTGAAAATAAACCTGTTACACATGAAACACAAGATGAAACTGTTACACGCTTGCCCTCCGAAACAGAAGATATAGGTAAAAATCAGCAAAAAGTTGCACGTGTAACACAAAGTATCAACGAAGGCACTGTGAAGGAGGGTGAAAAACCCTATATTGTCGAAGTTACACCATTTCGTCTTGAGTCAGGTTATTCAGACAATCGCCATCCTGATTCTGTGTCCTTTTCTGAGCGTCTAGAAGACGATCTACAGCGTCGTGACTTCACGGTGAATGCTTTGGCCTATAGTATGTCAAAAGGACAGCTTATAGACGATTATAAAGGACAGGAAGATTTAAAAGACAAAACGATTCGTGCCGTCGGTAATCCCAATGATCGTTTTCAAGAAGATGCACTCCGCATGCTTCGTGCGGTGAGGTTTTCCACAACCCTTGGTTTTGTGATTGCTCAGGAAACAGGGGAGGCGATTCAAAATAATGCACAGCTACTTGCACACATTTCCGCCGAGCGTATTCGTGATGAGTTGGTAAAAATTATTGAAGCACCTGATCCGGTTGTTGGTATTGGGCTTCTTGAACGATACGGGTTACTTCAGTATATAATTCCCGAACTTCGGGAGGGAATTGGGTGCGATCAAAAAGGAGAGCATGTGTATGACGTATTTGAACATCTCCTTGCGGCGCTCGGTCAGGCAGCGAGTAAAGAGTGGCCGTTTCATATTCGTATTGCAGCCCTGTTTCATGATATTGGAAAACCGCGCACACGTCGTGCGGGAGTAAAAAAAGCTTATACATTCTATGGTCACGAAGTCCTTGGTGCGCGTATGACGAAAACAATCATGGAACGATTGAAATTTCCCAAGAAAGATATCGAGGTTGTTTCAAAACTTGTGCGTTGGCATATGTTTTTTTCCGATACTGAGCAAATTACACTTTCCGCTGTTCGTCGTATGGTTCGCAATGTAGGCGAAGATTTAATTTGGGATTTGATGCATATTCGTGAATGCGACCGTGTGGGTATGAAAAAAGTAGAAGCGCCGTATCGTTTGCGTAAATATCACGCGATGATTGAAGAAGCACTTCGTGCACCCACGTCTGTTGGCATGTTGAAAATCGACGGAAACCGTTTGATTGCGATGGGGGAAAAGCCGGGACCACAATTCAATTACGTCCTCCATGCGCTTCTTGAAGAAGTATTGGAAGATCCAGAAAAAAATACTGAAACATATCTCGAATCACGCGCACGAGAATTGTTGCAACTCCAATTGGAAGAATTGAAAAAACTAGGAGAAGCAGGGAAGGAGAGGAAGGAAGAAACGGAAGAAGAAGAATTGAAAAAGTTGCATGCGAAGCATGGGGTGAAGAAATAAAAAAGCCAGACTTGCAGAGTCCGGCTTTTTAAGTGTGTTAAGAATGCAAAATGTGTGTCATCAGGGAAGAATCATACAAATGCATTTTGGCTACAAAACATTTTTCTACTCCTCGGATAATTCTGGAATAGTTTTCAGTTTCCTTCTCGGTACTTTTAGCAAGGAATCGCTCTAACCCTTCTTTAATTTCTCTAAAATGATGTGGATCGTGATCCATGTGGTTATACCAATACTCATGTGTGTTGGTAGGTGCTTTCCCTTTGTCATAACCATCAAGCGGGAAGTGTTGGGGGATCGTGCGCTCGAATGCTTTAATAAGATGTCGCATTTCCTGTGCCACAAATATTTCCAGAAATAGTAGTGCCCCGCAATATTCTAGAAAATCATGACCTTTTGGCAAAGTTGCGAGGAGATCTGAATGTAGTTGAGTTGAAGGAATTAAAACAGTTTTTTCTAGGTCATTAGATGTAATACCAAATTCTTTCAAAGATTTTAGACGCCAGTTTTCATGTCGGTAATCTTCTTGTTGACGACCATCAATAAAACCAATTTCGTCGTTATAGTTGTGTAAAAATATTTCCGATAATTCCTTAGAGTGAGGTTCACAAAGAACAGAACCCTTCAGAAGAAACTCAAGAAAATATCCCACTGAACCATATTTTTGAACAAAAAACTGTTTCCATTGATTTTCAGTAATAGCAACGTGCTGCAGGGTGGTGAAGAAAGAATTTGAGAAGATGACCCCCAAATTATTCTTAATGCAATCGAGGATTTTTTCCATGTGTGCGGTTGTTAAGGAGTTTATTTGACTTTAGTGGTATTATATTGTATAAATACTATTTTGTCAGTATGTCGTCGAAAACCGACAAATATGGTATGCTTAACGAATGGTAAAAATCGAGTCAATATTATCAACTCTTAAAATTGTTGGAACTCCCCAGCGGGTTTATTTAGAGTTGTTATCATCAGGACCTCAATCGGTGCTTTTCTTATCAAGAAAACTTTCGTTACCTCGCCCGACCATTTATGACGCACTGCACGTTCTTGAAGATAAATCTTTAGTAGTTTCTCAAGAACTAAACGGGAAAAGTGTTTTTTCTATAGGTAATCCGGAACATTTATTGCAAATGTTGGATACCACTTCAGAAGAAATAGTACAGGCTAGAAAAAGCATGGAAGAAATATTACCTCAATTTTTACATTCACCGAGAGTCACGGAACCAAAAATTAAAATGTTTTCCGGTAGAGAAGGAGGACAGCAGGTTATGAGAGATATATTATGGTACAAAGATATTACAACGTATACTCTTTGGCCCGTAAATAAAATGATTGATATTATTACCCCGGAATTTTTGGAGTGGCACAACAAAAGAAGAGTAGCAAAAAATATTTCTCTTGAATCCATACGTAAATTTGATGATACTCAAGTTGATACAGAAAAATACCCCTATCTTGGTATTCGCGCAGAAGATTTGCGCACAGTAAAATATTTACCCAAAGGAATCGATTTTTCAATGTCTTACTGGATATATGGAGATAATGTTGCCTTTATTTCAGCCGGTAAAGAATTATACGGTTTTATAGTTCATAGTAAAGAATTTGTTGAAATGATGAAAATTCATTTTGATCTGCTTTGGAAAGAGGCAAAGAAATAAAAAAACCGATCCACTAATGCGGACCGGCTTCTGGTAGTTTTTTGAATGTTGTCCACGCCTCACTTTCGACATTGAACCCGTCATATTTTTTACCCAACACGAGAACTTTTTCAAACAGTTCTTTCCCTATCCCAGTTTTCGATTTTAGCAAAGTCTCAAGCCATATCATGAGAAAATACTTTGCGTTGTGTTCCACATGCGGATACGGATGTTTCATTCCTTCCTCAAGTAATGCGAGTGAATCGATACTCATTACTTTTGCGCAGACGTGCACCAGAATCGATTGCGGAATGGTATTAAAATATCGACGATGCAGTGCGTGCGGGGTGTAGTCGAGATAATAGTCTTCCCATTTTCGACGCAACACAGCTATGAAGAACGGCTTCGGACAAAAATGACCAACATTCATGATGTAGTTCATGAGGAGTCGGCGATCGTGCGTCGAATCAATTATTTCTTCAATGACCGCGTCGGTACTCGGATGATTGAAAAGGCAGAGCGTTCGCATTGCCATCTCTTTCATCCGCGGCGAATCGTCATGAAGAATTACTTCTCGAAGTTCAGGAATAGCGGGAAGATATCGACAAGCTGCAATCATTTGGATGAGATCCAGTCGTCCCCATTGAATGTAGCCCGTATGGTAGTTTGGTTCACATTCAGGATCTTCGAATGAGTCATCGATGACTGTGCCTTCAGGAATAAACCACAATTCTCCGTGCGCAGGATAGTGCTCATCAGCGATAACTTTTTTCGCAAACGACAAATTGAGTCGTTGCGCATCCACATCTTCAAGTCGCTTTTTTCGGAAATATGTTTCAACCGGATCATACTGATACAGTTTTGGGATCGATTTTTCTCGAAATAATGCGAGTGGTTCAGTGTCTTCAACTGAGCCGTACATTTCTTCGTCAGTCATAAACAGATAGTCCTTACTGAATTTCGACGCCAAGCTACACGGATGGGTTGTTGGGTGTTGCGAGAACACCCTGTCTTCAAACACGATGTCTCTATTTTTCATGGTACAGATTTTTTCTTGAGGATACGCTTGTGGGAGGGAAGTGTCAACGCAATAAAAAAACCGGAATTGCTTCCGGTCTTTACGTTTCTGTTTTTAGCAGAAATGTTCGATAAAAGAACGCTCTCGGTTTATTGTTTTCTCATCCCAGTTGTTTTCAAGTACCACCCGCAATTTTTGCGCAAATGTCAGTTGGTACTTATCAAAATTTTTTCTATTTTCAAAATTCATTTTTAACGTGTACACACAACCATCGCTGGTTTCTGGATACTTTTTTTCAGCCATAAAATGAATTGTGCTTGGGACAATAAGATTGCACTCACTGAGTTTTGGAATGTAGGATCCTAACATCCATTCCTCGAATTCTTTCTTCCTAAATGAATTCATTACGGTAAATTTGATGAAATACTGTACTTTTCCCATGGTGGTAATGTTAATTTGTTTAGTGCAACACTACCAGTACTATTCAAAATAGTCAACTGAAATAAAAAAAGCCGGAATGTTCCGGCTTTAATACTTTATTCCTCTTCAAGATCAGTAAACTGCACCCACACTTTATTAAAATAGACGAGTGTGCTCAGTGGTATATGGACGATTTCAAATCGCACACCACACTCAGCGGTATTGTTGAAAAAAGATACATATGCAATGTCGTTTCTTCCCCGGTTGTAATCGTATTTTATAGACTGAATGTCTTTTCTGTATATGCAGTAACTCGTGTAATTTTGATCCCAGTAACAGATTTTAATACCATATGCATCTTCATAAATTCCTGCTAAAAAGTAGGTACAGTCACAGGTGTCGCAGTCGGGTTTAAGATTACACACAGGGTATGTTTGAGAGCTTGGTTCCCAGAGTGTTTTAAGTTGCGCATTTGTTAAACAACAAATACAAAACAAGTAGAGTAGTACTATATATTTCATTGGTAAAGATTTTCGTACAGCATAGGCTTCGTGAAAGGGAAAGTCAATAAAAAAAGCCCCGAACGTTTCCGGGAGCTTTTATACTGAATATTAATATGAACTAACAGTGTTGCGTACTACAGAACATAGTACTCAACACTTCATACGAAGTCTATACCTTTTCTGCCATTAGTAAAGCCTCTTCAATTCTTCAATCGCTTCTGCAAAATTCTTTTTTGGTTCCCAGTTCAGTAATTCTTTTGCGCGACTAACGTCGGCACGGGTGCGCATAACCTCAATTCGAGGAGGAAGATGTTGGATTGGTCCACCAATCATTTCTGCTAATTCTAAAATTGAGTGTTCTTCGCCGGCACCAATATTAATAACTTCACCATTTCCAACATTCGGAAGTGTTGCTGCAAGATAGAGTGCACGAGCGACGTCTGACACATGAGTAAAGTCGCGTGTTTGCGTTCCTGTTCCAACGACAGGAAGTGCATCACCTTTTTTCTTCGATTCAAGGAAAATAGGAATGACGGGAGCATATGCACCTTTCGCACTTTGACGTGGGCCATACACATTAAAAAAACGAAGTGCAACCGTTTGCAGACCATAACATTGATTGAATGATCGTGCGTAGAGTTCACCAACATATTTTTGAACTGCGTACGGACTTTTCGGATTTGGAAGCAGTGTTTCAGAAAGTATGTCGGCATCGCTATCGCCATAGGCAGAACTCGATGCGGCGTAGACGACGCGCTTTACTCCTGCATCGCGCGCTGCGCATAATACTGAAAGGGTGCCACCAACATTGTTATCGTTTGTTTCAATTGGTTGCTCGATTGAAAATTGGAGACGAGCATTTGCGGCGAGGTGAAAGACGATGTCGGCGCCGCTAAAAAGTTCTGTCAGTGCAACTTGATCGCGAACATCAATTTCGTGAAATACTGCGTTCGGACGTATGTTGTCGCGACTTCCAGAAGAAAGATTGTCGACGATATGCACCTCATGACCCTCAGAAAGAAGAAGGTCGACAAGGTGGCTCCCAATAAATCCAGCACCGCCAGTTACGATAGTTTTCATGGGGAAAGTGTAGCATAAAAAAAGCCCCGAACGTTTCCGAGGCTTTCCTAATAAATGAAAATAATTAACCAAAATTAGTATTTGAGATGCAAAACACTGGAACGTTTTCCAGTAAACTAAATCGTAACTCTGAAAGAACTTAGTTCATGTATAATTGTACGCTTTCTATACGACTTGCAAGTGGTTCTTGTGCATAACTTTATTTCAACTCAATCACCACCGGACAATGGTCGGATCCGAACACATCATGCAAATGTTCAATTTTTTTGACGCGGGGAAGGAGAGCGTGTGAAATCATTGCGTAATCAATGCGCCAACCGATGTTGCGGTCGCGTGCGCGAGTGCGAACATTCCACCACGTGTAGTTATCTGTTTCGTCAGGATTGAAATGGCGGAAGGTGTCGACGAGATTCAGCTTTTTCATAAACGAAGAAAGTCGTTCTCGTTCCTCAGGAAGAAACCCGATCGACGTTTCATTTTCTTTTGGACGTGCAATATCGATTTCGGTGTGTGCAATATTAAAATCACCGACGATGATGAAATGCTCGCCTTTTTTTTGACGTACTGAAATATATGTTTCAAGATCATCGTAGAACGCGAGTTTGTAGGAAAGCATTTCAGTGCCGTCGGCGCGAGTGCCACCGTTCGGAAAATAAATATTCAGAAGCGTGACGTCGCCAAATGTTGTTTCAGTGACACGACCATCTTCGTGAAATTTTTCAAATTTTGGGAATGTTGTGCGTGAAGCGTCCGGCTCATTTTTTGAAAAGATTGCAGTGCCTGCGTATCCCGGACGAACGCCATCGTGCCACACAATATGATAGGGAAGTGCACGGATGTCTTTTGGTACTTGATCAAGAAATGCTTTTGTTTCTTGCAAACACAGAACGTCAGGATTTTCTTTTGTGAGAAATTCAGCAAAGCCTTTCGTTGCAACCGCGCGAATACCGTTTACATTCCAGGATATGATTTTCATATGGTGAGTATATCAGAAAATAGTTAACGAATAAGGTAGCCCAAAAAAGTAAAGCACCTCTCAAAGGATCGTACGGAGCGCGACTGGCGCGAGTCCGAGCAAATTTTCAGCAGAAAATTATGCGTGTTCTTTGAGAGGTGCTTTACTTTTTTGGGCGGGAATAACTGTTCGACATATAACCCTGGATCCCGGTGCTGCGCCCAGGATGACAAGGCAGAAAACTATCTCGCGTAATCAACGACGCGTGTTTCTCGAATTACCGCCACTTTAATTTCTCCCGGATACTTCATTTCTTTTTCAATCTTGATTGCGATTTCTCGAGCAAGTTCTCGTGCCTGGATGTCAGTTACTTGTTCTGGAGTAACAAACACACGCACTTCACGTCCTGCTGAAAGCGCATATGATTTTTCAACACCAGAGAACGTTGCAACAACAGCTTCAAGATCTTGGAGACGTTTGAGGTAGTTTTCAACCGTATCGCGACGTGCACCAGGGCGCCCTGCAGAAATTGCGTCAGCCGCTTGTACGATAACCGCTTCCACTGATTCGTGTGGGTAGTCGTCGTGGTGACTTTTCATTGCACCAATCACGCGTGGGTCAGCACCGAATTTTTGCAAAATACGGATACCAATTTCCACATGAGTTCCTTGTACTTCATGGTCGAGTGCTTTTCCGATGTCGTGAACGAGTGCGCCTGCTTTTGCGACGGCAACGTCGGCGCCGAGTTCTTCTGCCATCATGCCGGCGATGTGCGCCATCTCAATTGAGTGTTGGAGTACGTTTTGTCCAAAACTTGTTCGGAAATACAGGCGACCGATAATTGCAACAACGCGTGGATCAAAGTTGAAAATTCCACATTCATATACTGCTTCTTCACCTTTTTGTTTGATGATTTTATTGATATCTTCTTTTGCCTTCTCAACCATTTCTTCAATTTTTGCAGGCTGAATACGTCCATCGAGAATCAAATTTTCGAGCGCAAGACGGGCAACTTGTCGACGAACGGGATCAAATGATGAAATAATAATTGCACCAGGTGTATCGTCGACAATGAGTTCAACGCCAGCTGCTCGTTCAAATGAACGAATATTGCGTCCTTCTTTTCCAATAATTTTTCCCTTGATTTCTTCGTTTGGAATTGCGACGTTTGTCGTCATGACCTCAGATGCAGTTGAAGACGAAAGACGTTGAATCGTCGTTGCAAGAATATCTTTTGCTTTTCGATCAAGTGTTTCGCGGCCTGTTTCTTCAAGTTTGCGTGTGCGCACGAGCAAGTCTTCTTCACACTGAAGTTCAACTTCTTTCATCAGCGCTTCCTTTGCTTCTTCCGTTGAAAGCTTCGCAACACCTTCAAGCAATTTTTGACGCTCTTCAAGCATGCCGTCCACTTTCTCTTTAATAGTACGCACTTCTTCAATCTTGAGTTTCATGTTTTCGACTTCTTTGTCGATTTCCACTTGGCGCGCATCCAAAAGTTCCTCCTTTTTAATCAGGCGGTGTTCTGTTTGCTTTGCTTCTTCAAGACGCTTTTTCTCCTCTTCTTTTAATTCTTCTGTCTTCTCTTCAGCTTTCTTTTTTGCATCGTCGAGCACACGTTGTGCTTCTTCTTTTGCGCCGAGAATCATCTGCTTGATTTCAAGCTCCATTGAACCTTTTTTACCAAGCGAAACGATCAGGCGAAGGTAATAGCCAACAGCAGCACCGACGATCAGCGCCAAGCCGAGGGCAAT
>Ga0075163_10014591_pt1 | contig 10135 bp, 9 predicted proteins | sample JI1023141ADNA_FD_71478 | JGI IMG/M metagenome (GOLD analysis project Ga0075163, IMG submission 71478) | Wastewater effluent complex algal communities from Wisconsin, to seasonally profile nutrient transformation and Carbon sequestration -... | ecosystem: Engineered > WWTP > Effluent > Algae... | reverse complement strand
CGCTCATCGAGCCAGCCGTTGGCGGCAGCCGCTTTGAGCATCGAGTATTCGCCGCTCACCTGATAGACGAAGGTGGGCACGCCGAACGCATCCTTGACCCGGCGAACGATGTCCAGGTACGGCATGCCTGGCTTGACCATGACCATGTCGGCGCCTTCCTGCAGGTCCAGCGCCACTTCGCGCAGGGCCTCGTCGGAATTGGCCGGATCCATCTGGTAGGTCTTCTTGTTGCTCTTGCCCAGATTGTTGGCCGAGCCGACCGCGTCGCGGAAAGGGCCGTAGTAGCCCGACGCGTACTTGGCGCTGTAGGCCATGATCCGGGTGTGGATCAGACCTGCGTCCTCGAGGGTCTTGCGCATCGCGGCCACCCTGCCGTCCATCATGTCGGACGGCGCCACGATGTCGATTCCGGCCTGCGCCTGCACCGCGGTCTGGCGCACCAGGATGTCGATCGTGGCATCGTTCATCACGTAGCCGGTGTCGTCGATCAGGCCGTCCTGCCCATGGCTGGTAAATGGGTCGAGCGCGACATCGGCCAGCAGTCCGAGCTCGGGAAACCGCTTCTTCAGTTCGCGGGCGGCACGCGGCACCAGGCCGTCGGGATCGGTTGCGACGATGCCGTCGGGCGTCTTCAGCGAGGGCTCGATGACCGGGAAGATCGCCATCACCGGCACGCCGGCCTTCAGACACTTTTCGGCGACCTCGAACAGCTTGTCGATCGTATGCCGTTCGACTCCCGGCATCGAGGCCACGGCATGGCGCTTGTTGGTGCCATCCTGCACGAACACCGGATAGATGAAGTTGTCGGCGGCAAGCGATGTCTCCCGCATCAGACGGCGGGAGAACTCGTCGCGCCGCATGCGCCGCATCCGGAGTGAAGGAAATTGCTGGATGAATTGCGGTGTTCCGGCGCTCATCGAATGCTCCTGTGGATTTTGTCAGGGGAGAGGTTGACGAACCGTTTCCAGGCCGCGTCTGTGAAGACAGGCGGGAGCTGCCTCATCTGCGCGACGGCGGGTCGTGCGAAAGCCATGGGCAACGGCTGATTTATACCCCCGAACCAGGGGCGCTGTCGGGGCATTTCCTGCCGATGTTGCGGCGGTCGTTCCAAGCGTCGCACGCCGTTCAGTTCTCGGGCGCAGCGGCTTGCGCGGGCTGGTCGGCGTCGTCGGGTGTCGGCGCCAGCCAGGCTTCGATCTTGGCGCGCGTTTCGTCCAAGCCCAGGCGGCCTGGCGCCGAAAACACGATGACCTCGATGCCGCGCCCAGGGAAAGCCTCGGCGAGTTGTTTGACCACCGCGCGCTTGACCTTGATCCGCTGCTCGAAGCCGAGCTTGTCGCACTTCGTGAGCAGCACCAGCAGGCCGACGGACGGATCGATCCATTCGAGCATCGCTGCGTCGGCCGCGGTGACTTCGCGACGCACATCGAGGGTGACCACGACGCCCTTGAGCGAGCGGCGCCCGCGCAGATAGGGGCCGGCGAGGGCGTCCCAGCCGGACTTGATGCCCAGCGGGACCTTCGCATAGCCGTACCCCGGGGTATCGACCAGCAGCGCGACGACCGAGTCGGCGGGGCCGAGCGCGAACAGATTCAGCGCCTGGGTCCGGCCGGGCGTGCGGCTGGCGAATGCCAGCCGGCGCCGTTCGCACAAGGTGTTGATGGCGGTGGATTTGCCCGAATTGGAGCGGCCGACGAATGCGACCTCGGGGGGCCCCTCGGCGGGCAATTGCCGGGGTTGTGCCACGGTAGTGGCGAATCGGGCGGTATTCAGCAGGCGCATGGAGACGCGGGTGACCTCGGGCATTGGGCTAAGGTAGAATCGAGAGTTTACGTGACTCGACCCTTCAATTTCCGTTCGTGAGCGCCGCATGAAGCTCCCTTTGTTTGATGGCTCGCGCGTACGCGCAGCCGGTGGCCAGGCGACTGGTCTTTCTGTTGCGCGCCTTGCGGGTTCCGGTGTCGGGCGACGCGCTGGCCTCGCGGCCTTGCTGATGGCGGGTCTGGCGGTCGGCAGCGTCCAAGCCCAGACCCCCGCGGCCAAGGACGCACCGGCACCGGCCAAAGAGGCGCCGGCGCAGGCGGCTAAGATCGACCTGGCCAAAGGCCAGCAGATCGCAGGTCAGGTTTGCGCTGCGTGCCATGGCGCCGACGGCAACAGTGCCAGCCCGGCCAACCCGAAGCTGGCCGGCCAGCATGCCGACTATCTTTACAAGCAGCTGCAGAACTTCAAGGTGAAGGCCGGCGCAAAAGAGGCGGAACGGATCAATCCGATCATGGCCGGCTTCGCGGCCACCCTGTCCGACAGCGACATGCGCAATGTGTCCGCGTACTTCGGAGCCCAGAAGCTCAAGCCCTCTGCGGCGAAGAACAAGGACATCGTCGAACTCGGCCAGAAGATCTATCGGGGCGGCATCACCTCGAAATCCGTGGCCGCGTGCGCCGGCTGCCACAGTCCCAACGGGGCGGGCATCCCTGCGCAATATCCGCGTCTGGCGGGTCAGTACGCCGAATACACGGAAGCGCAGCTGGTGTCGTTCCGTCAGGGCGGGCGCAAGAACAGCGCCCAGATGGCGGCCATCGCATCGCGCCTGTCAGATGCCGAGATGAAGGCGGTCTCGGATTACATCGCGGGCATGCGCTGATCGGACCCCGGCGGGTGCTTTGGGCATCGTGGATTGGTAAGGGTTCGCCCACGGTCTGAACCGCTCGTCGCCCTCCGGAGAGTCGATCATGCTGTTTCGCATCGCCCAGTCCGACACACCCGCCAGTTCGGAGATCACCCCCCGCAGCACGTATGCCGACCGCCGTCGGCTGATGCTGACGGGAGCGCTCGCGGCCCCCTGGTTGGCGGGTTTGCCCGCGCGAACGCACGCGGCTGGCGCGGCGAAGCTGGCCGGACGGGCAAGCCCGCTGTCGACCACCGAAAAGCCCACTTCCTACAAGGACGCGACCTCCTACAACAACTTCTTCGAGTTCGGCACCGAAAAAGAAGATCCGGCGCGGATGGCGTCGATTCTCAAGACGCGGCCCTGGACTGTCGCTGTTGAAGGCGAGGTGCTAAAGCCGCGCAGCTTCGGGATCGACGACCTGCTCAAGCTGGCGCCGATGGAGGAGCGGGTCTACCGGCTGCGCTGCGTCGAGGGCTGGTCGATGGTGATTCCGTGGGTCGGCTATCCATTGGCCGAACTGATTCGCCGGGTCGAGCCCACCGGCAATGCCAAGTATGTCGAATTCATCACCCTGGCCGACAAAGCCCAGATGCCCGGATTGTGGTCGTCGGTGCTGGACTGGCCGTATGCCGAAGGCCTTCGGCTGGACGAGGCGATGCATCCGCTCACGCTGCTGACCCTGGGGATCTACGGTGAAGTGCTGCCCAACCAGAACGGCGCGCCGGTGCGGGTGGTCGTGCCCTGGAAATACGGCTTCAAGAGCGGCAAATCGATCGTCAAGATCCGCTTCACCGAAAATCAGCCTGTCAGCAGCTGGACGCGGGCTGCCCCGCACGAATACGGCTTCTACTCCAACGTGAATCCGGATGTGCCGCACCCGCGGTGGTCCCAGGCCACCGAGCGGCGCATCGGCGAGGACGGTTTCCGGCAGAAGAAGCGCAAGACGCTGCCTTTCAACGGCTACGGCGATCAGGTGTCCTCGCTGTATGCCGGGATGGATCTGCGCAAGTTCTTCTAGTGGGTCAGGTCGTCCACCGGACCGGGCATCCGCCCGGGCACACGGGCGCCCGGGACCGCTGCGCGCCGGGCCGCCGGTCATGGCACTGAAGGCCGTGGCGTTCGGCCTCTGCCTGGTGCCGCTGGCGCGATTGCTGGCGCTGGCCTGGCTGGACCGCCTGGGCGCCAACCCGGTCGAATTCGTCACCCGCTCGAGCGGGACCTGGACCCTGGTGCTGCTGCTGGCGGCGCTGGCAGTCACCCCGGCGCGGCGGCTCACCGGCTGGAGCGGGCTGGCGCGGATTCGCCGGATGGTGGGCCTTTTCGCCTTTTTCTATGCCTGTCTGCATCTGTCCACCTACGTCTGGCTGGATCAGTGGTTCGACTGGGAGGCCATGGCCCTGGACGTGCTCGAGCGGCCGTTCATCGCCGCGGGCATGGCCACCTGGCTGGTGCTGCTGACGCTGGCGCTGACCTCCACCGATGGCATGGTGCGCCGCCTCGGCCGGCGCTGGCAGCGGCTGCATCGGCTGGTGTACCTGGCCGGCGCGCTGGCGATCCTTCATTACGCCTGGCACAAGGCCGGAAAGAATCTGCTGGGCGAACCGCTTATTTACGGGCTGGTTCTGTCGGTGCTGCTTGGCCTGCGCCTGTGGTGGAGCCTGAGGGCGGCGCGGCGGAAGAATCCGCCGGTTTCGGCAGCGTGAGCGGCCCGCGCTGACCGCAGCCGGCTACCATGGCGATGATCACGACGATCAACGAGGCGCGGGCAAGCCCGGGCCACCTCACCGCAGCATTCGCGAAGCATTTCATGAGGCCACTCTAGCATGACGGAACAGGACTTCCTGGGCGCCTGCGACCGGGTTCTTCTCGCCATCGAGGACGCGCTGGACCGCTGCGATTGCGACGTCCAGACCGGGCGCAGCGGACAGGTGCTGGAGCTGGAGTTCGACGACGATTCCAAGATCATCGTCAACGGCAACACCCCCGTGCGGGAGATCTGGGTCGCGGCCAGGGCCGGCGGCTTCCACTTTCGCTGGCAGGAAGGGCTGTGGCGCGATTCGCGCAGCGGCGACGAGCTGTTCGAATGCCTGTCGCGGCTGGTGAGTCAGCAGTCCGGCACGCCGGTGCGCCTGGCGGCGAAGGCGCCGCCGGGCTGAGACCGCGGCGCCGCGGGCAGGGCCAGACTGGCCGCGGCACGGCACGGCACGGCACGGCACGGACACCGGGAGCCGGGAGCCGGGAGCCGGGAGCCGGGAGCAGGAGTCTCAGCGCTGGCCGGGCACGGCTTCTTCACCGCGCGGCGCATGCGGGCTCTCGGTGTCGCCCGCTGCCTCGCCGGAGGCGGGCGGCTCATCGTTCAGCCCGACGGATGACACGCCCTGTCCGGGCCGGGTTTCGGCGAAATAGAACTCGCCACCGACATCGACGACGCCCTCTGGCATCACGGCCGGCTGTTCAGGCGCGCCGGCCAGCGCACGGGCCATGTAGGCCATCCAGATCGGCAGGGCCAGGCCGCCGCCAGTTTCGCGTTCGCCCAGCTTGTGCGGCTGGTCGAATCCGACCCAGGTGATCGCGGTGATGTGCGGCGAATAGCCGGCAAACCAGGCGTCGTGGGAATCGTTGGTGGTGCCGGTCTTGCCTGCCAGGTCTGTACGCTTGAGCGCCATCGCCTTGGCGGCAGTGCCGTTGCGAACGACTCCGCGCAACAGGCTGTCCATGATGAAGGCGTTGCGCCCGTCGATGGCGCGATTGTTCTCGTCCCCTGCCTTCAGCGGCTTGGCCTGGGCCAGCAGCTTTCCGTTGGCGTCGGTGATCCTGGCCACGACATAGGGCTCGATCCGATAGCCGCCGTTGGCGAAGACGGAATACGCGCCGGCCATCTGCCAGGGCGTGACCGAACCCGCGCCCAGCGCCATCGTCAGGTAGGCCGGGTGCTTGTCCTCGTCGAACCCGAAGCGGGTGATGTAGTCCTGTGCGTAGCGCGGCCCGATCGACTGCAGGATCCGGATCGACACCATGTTCTTGGACTTGGCCAGCGCCTGGCGCATGCGCATCGGTCCATCGAACTTGCCGTCGTAATTCTTGGGCTCCCAGACCTGGCCGCCGGTGATGGCGGCATCGACTGAGAACGGCGCGTCGTTGATCAGCGTCGAGGCCATGAACCCTTTTTCGAGGGAGGCCGAATAGATGAACGGCTTGAAGCTGGACCCCGGCTGACGCCATGCCTGGGTGACCCGGTTGAACTTGTTGCGGCTGAAATCGAAGCCCCCGACCAGCGCCCGGACCGATCCGTCCTGGCTGTTGCAGGCCACCAGCGCAGCCTGCACCTCAGGCAGCTGGCCGATCTCGAAGGCGCCCTTGGCGGGCAGGATGCGAACCAGGGCGCCACGGCGCAGGCGCTTGCCGGCAGGAGCGCGCTCCGACAGGGCACTGGCTGCGAACTTCAGCCCGTCTCCGGTGATATCGACGACTTGCCCGTGCCCGCGCGAAACCCGAACGCGGCGCGGGTCCGCCTCCAGCACCACGGCACTCTGGAATTCGTCGACATCGGGATTGTCGTCGAGCGCGTCTTCGATGGCGGCGTCGGCCTTGGCGGTTTCTGCGGGCAGTTCGAGGAACTGTTCGGGGCCGCGATAGCCGTATTTCCGGTCGTAGTCGATGACGCCCTGGCGCACCGCAGCGGCGGCGATCCGCTGCTCATCCGAGCGGATCGTGGTGTAGACATTGAGCCCCGCGGTGTAGATGTCCTCTTTGAACAGCTCGTAGGCCATCATCCGCGCCATTTCGGCGACATAGGGTGCCTGGGCGCTCATGTCGTTGCTGGGCGTGGAGTAGCGAAGGGGCTGCTTGAGGGCCGTTTCGTACTCGGCGTCGGTCAGCGAGCCGATCTCGTGCATGCGCTGCAGGATGTAGTGCTGGCGCTCGGTCGCGCGTTTCGGATTGACGAGCGGATTGAACAGAGAGGGCGCCTTGGGCAGGCCGGCCAGCATCGCCGCTTCGGCCGGGCTGAGCTGGTTCAGGGTCTTGCCGAAGTAGATCTGGGCGGCCGAGGCGAATCCGTGGGCCCGCTTGCCCAGGAAGATCTGGTTCATGTAGATCTCGAGGATCTGATCCTTCGTCAGGTTTTCTTCGATGCGCAGCGCCAGAAGCGCCTCGTAGATCTTGCGGGTGTAGGTCTTTTCGCTCGACAGGTAGAAGTTCTTGGCCAGCTGCTGGGTGATCGTGCTGGCGCCCTGATCGCGCCCGCCCGACACGAAGTTGGACAACGCCGCCCGGGCAATGCCCTTGAAGTCGATGCCGCCGTGTTCGAAAAAGCGCGAGTCCTCGGCCGCCAGCACGGCGTTCTTCATCAGCGCGGGGACGTCGGCGATGCGCACGACGCTGCGCCGTTCCTCGCCGAACTCGCCGATCAGCTGGCCGTCGGCCGTATAGACGCGCAGCGGCACCTTGGGCCGGTAGTCGGTCAGCGCGTCCAGCGGCGGCAGCCGGTCGTTGGCCAGCAGCACGGCGATCGACACGGCCAGCAGGGCGGCGATCGCCAGGCCGGCGGGCACACCAATCAGCAGCACCGTGGCGCGCGACCACAGAGGCGACTTGGGGTGAGCCGGCGTGCGCTCTTTGGGGGTGGTTTTGCTCGGCATGGCGGCCCGTGCGGCGGGAAGGAGGAATCCGCCTGGTTGGGCGACCGGATTATACGGGGCGCCGGTGCGCGGCGGCGGCGAGTGAGGCGGCCGGTCGGGTTTCTCCGCTCGTTCGCCGAAATCGACCGCGCAAACCCGCGAACAGTGCGACAAAAGTCACAAGACGCCGGATGGTCGCCGGCGCACGACGGAAGGGTGTCGCGCCATGTGTCCGGCCAGACAAAAGTCTTTACAGTAGGCAAACACGGTTGCTAGCATTTAAAGTACATTTGATAAAGCCCACGTAAATCCTTTGTTTTTAAGGATTTTTTGGGTTTTCGAGAGGCTCAAGTGGGGCTCAATCTACCCAGTTTCGTCAAACGGTCGTCGTCAGCCTTGCTGGGGATAGACCTGAGTGCGTCCAGCGTCAAGGTGGTCGAGCTGGTGCCTGGCCAGAAGGCCAGCATGCGACTGCAGCGTTACGCGATCGAACCGATCGAGCGCGGGGCGGTCACCGACGGCAACATCGAGCGGCCCGAGCAGGTTGCCGAGGCGCTTGGCCGCGCGATGCGCCGGATGAGCACCCGGACGCGCGATGTCGCGATGGCCATGCCCTCGTCGGCGGTCATCACCAAGCGGATCGCGCTGCCTGCCGGACTGCCGGAGGAGGATTACGAACTGCAGGTCGAGTCCGAGGCCAGCCAGTACATCCCCTTTGCGATCGAGGAGGTGAACCTGGACTTTCAGATCCTGGGGCCCTCGGCGGCCGATCCTGACGAAGTCGAGGTGCTGCTCGCGGCTTCGCGCAAGGAAAAGGTCGAGGATCGGGTGGCTGTGGCCGAGATGTGCGGCCTGCGCCCGGTGGTGGTGGACATCGACTCCTACGCCTCGCGGATGGCCGTCGACCATGTGTCGGCCTTTCTGCCCAACGCGGGTCAGGGGCAGATCATCGCGGTCTTCGACATCGGTCAGATGGTGACCGGCGTGTCGATCGTGCTCAATGGCCAGACGATTTTCGAGCGTGAGCAGAGCTTTGGCGGCCAGCAGCTGACCCAGGATCTGATGCGCCTGTACGGCCTGAGCCCCGAAGAGGCCGAGGTCAAGAAGAAGACCGGCGAACTGCCGGAAAACTACCAGAGCGATGTGCTGCAGCCCTTCATCGAACAGGGCGTCGCCGACGTCGCGCGCGCGCTGCAGTTCTTTTTCACGTCGACGCCCTATGCCCGCGTCGACCGGATCTACCTGATCGGCGGCGCCTGCGTGGTCCCTGGCCTGTGCGAATCGATCGCCGAGCGCACCCAGGTCGCAACCGAGATCCTGAGCCCGTTTCAGGGCATGGAAATCGCCGACTCGATCCGTGAACGGCAGTTGCGCCTCGACGCGCCGGCGCTGGTAACGGCCTGCGGCCTGGCTTTGCGGAGGTTCGACGCATGATTCGCATCAATCTGCTCCCGCACCGGGAGATGCGCCGCGAGCGGCGCAAGAAGGATTTTGTCGGGCTGGCGGTGCTGTCCGTGCTGCTGTCGGGCGCGGTGGCGTTGTCGGTGGCCTTCGGCATCAGCAACCGGATCGATTCACAGCAGGCGCGCAACGATTTCATCGTCAAGGAAAACGAGAAGCTGGACGCGCAGATCAAGGAAATCGCCCTGCTCAAGCAGGAGATCGACTCGCTGACCGCCCGCCAGCACGCGGTCGAGAATCTGCAGCGCGATCGCACGCTGCCGGTTCATGTGCTGGACGAACTGGTCAAGCACACGCCCACCGGCATCTACTACAAGCAGATGCGCCAGGAGGAACGCAAGGTGGTCCTGATCGGCCTGGCGCAGTCCAACGAGCATGTCTCGAGTCTGCTGCGCGGGCTGGCCAACGACACCCCCTGGCTGGAGCGCCCCGAACTGGTCGAGATCAAGGCGACGTCGATGCCGCAGGCCGGCAATCCGGCCGTGGCCGCGCTCGGCAAGGATGCCCGGCGGGTTTTCGAATTCTCGATGACCGCGATGGTGAAGGCTCCGGTCGTGGCCGACCCTTCCAAGCCGGGCGCCAAGCCTGCGCTGAAACCTGTCGCCCAGGTCGACGGCGCGCCCGCGCCGCTCGCGGCGAACAGCGCTGGCAACAGCGCGGGCAAGTGAGGCGGTCATGGCCAAACTCAATCTGAAGATCGATTTCAGCCAGGTCGCCCAGCAGTTCCGCGGACTGCAGGGGCGCCACCCCGGACTTTGGCCGGCGGTGCCGCGCGGCGCGCTGCTGATCGCCGCGTTTGCCGCAGTCATGGGCGCGGCGTATGGCGGCTACTGGCGCGGCCAGCTCGAGGAGCTCGAAGCCGGCGAACAGCGCGAAGTCCAACTGAAGAACCAGTACATCGACAAACTCAAGCAGGCGGTGAACCTGGACACGCTGCGCAAGCAGAAGCAGCAGGTCTCTCTGTATGTGCATCAGCTCGAAAAGCAGCTGCCCAGCAAGGCTGAGATGGATGCGCTGCTGTCGGACATCAACCAGGCGGGCGTGAGCCGGGGGCTGCAGTTCGAGCTGTTCAAGCCCGGGCAGGTGGTGGTCAAGGAGTTCTATGCCGAGCTGCCGATCTCGATCAAGCTCGGCGGCGCATATCACGACCTGGGCGCCTTCGCGAGCGACATCTCGAACCTGGCGCGGATCGTCACGCTGAACAACGTCAATCTTCAGGCCAACGAGAAATCCGGCCAGCTGACCCTCGAGGCAGTGGCCAAGACCTTCCGCTATCTCGACAAGGAAGAGATCGACCAGGGCCGTCGTGACGCCATCAAGGCCAACAAGGCGAAGAATCCCTCCGCTGCCGGGGGCGAGGTGGGCAAGAAATGAACGCAAGCAA
>Ga0075163_10014590_pt1 | contig 10135 bp, 4 predicted proteins | sample JI1023141ADNA_FD_71478 | JGI IMG/M metagenome (GOLD analysis project Ga0075163, IMG submission 71478) | Wastewater effluent complex algal communities from Wisconsin, to seasonally profile nutrient transformation and Carbon sequestration -... | ecosystem: Engineered > WWTP > Effluent > Algae... | reverse complement strand
TCTAAGAGCTTTACAGCAAAAGCGGCAGAAGGAAACAATCCTTGTCTAGCCTCTGGCGAAAACCTAGATGTTGCGTCACTTCGTAATGAAAGCGTCAGCAAATATTTATTTTTATACCCATAGTTAAACCTACTAAACAATGATACTAGAAATAATTCATCTGGAAATAGCTTTCCACTATTTGGGTCGGTTTGTTCAATATTATTTGCAGCATCTGTTGTTCTAAAAGTATTCTGGTTAAAAAATCTTTGCCATGAATATCCACCCATTAGGTCAAATGAATGATCATTGATATCCTTTTTATAATTCAAGTAAAACTCTAACACAGAATTTGTTCTTTCTTGTTCATAAGTATTATCTATACCACCTCCAAAATCTTTTTGAAATGAAAAAGCAATGGTATTATTACCAGGAATAAATGTCGATCCCATCCCTTTTGAGTAATCATATCCAACGTTTAGATTAGCTCTTAGACTTGGTAAAAATTTAAACCTATAATCTGCAGAAGCATTCGTTATATATCGCACTACTTCTGATCTATCATCTCGAAGATTAAGAAGAGCAACAGGATTGGCAGGGGCTAAACCATTGGGAAAGCCTGTATTCTTATCTAACCAAGTGGTATAACCACTATATAAGCTATTAGGGTCAAGAGGTGTTTGAGTAGGATCCCAACTAAGTGCAGAACCGATGGCACCACGCTCCGCAAATCTATTATTACTAAGTATGGTTTTAAGTCCTAAATTCAGTTGTAAGGTATTGTCTAATAACTTAGGGCTTACGTTTAGACCAGCAGAATATCTTTGAAATTTATCTGTTAACAACAATCCTTCCTTGGATGTATAACCCAACGATGCACGATATGGAAATGAGCCAAGACTACCAGACAAATTAACATTATGATCTTGCCCAAACGCAGACCTATATATTTCATCTTGCCAATCCGTAGACGAAGAACCTAACAAGCTTCTAGCAGCGTCGCCTTCAGGAAATCTAGACTCTATTAAATTTCTATATTCCCCTGCTTCCAATACATCAACCCTATTAGCAGTATTACCGACAGAGATATTTCCAGAATATCCTACACTAAACTTAGAACCTAGAGCGCCTTTTTTTGTCGTGATCAATATGACACCTGCAGAAGCTCTACTACCGTAAATAGCCGTAGCAGACGCATCTTTTAAAACGGTCATTGTTTCTATATCGTTAGGATTAATGATGTTTAATGGATTTCTATTTCCTTGTACACCACTACCTTCTACAGGAATTCCATCTATGACTATCAATGGATCATTGGACGCACTTAGTGACGACTGACCTCTCACTCTAATCTGAGCGCCATCATCAGGTCCGCCACCAGTTGTGATGGCAACTCCTGCTACTTTACCAGCTAGTAGTTCTTGTGGGCTAGTAATTGCTCCTCTGTTAAAATCTTTAGAAGATACTGCTTGTACGGAACCTGTAACATCTTCTTTTTTGACAGTACCATAACCTATCACTACTATATCTTGTAGGATTTGGCCTGCAGATAATGATACATTGATAGTGGTACGACCTTCGATTAATTCTTCTTGAGGATTATAACCTGTGTAGCTGAATACCAATGTTTTGGTTCCAGGAGCTACTTCATATGTAAAAGAACCATCTAAGTCGGTTATTGTACCAGACGTGGAAACTTCTTTACTTACAATGTTGGCTCCTATTAGTGGATCACCCGTTTGGGCATCGGTGACAACTCCACTTATTACCTGTTGCGCAGATATGATATGCGTAAAGGCAAAGAAAATCACTATAATACCTAATGATTTCACAACTTTTGTAAAAATGCTTTGCATGTGGCTATTCTTTTAATGAAAATAAAGGTAAAATTAATAATTGTTTTTACTTTGTGTCTATTTAACATTAACTTTTTTTAGGTTAGATATAATTATTAAATTCTTGGTAGGTTAAATATTTAAAGATACGGATAGTTTAGCAAAAAATCTAAATTAATTTGATGACAAGAAATGATATCAATTACATTCATAAAAGACCAAAAGCTTAAAGTGATACATCAATCTATTTGCATAGAAGAAAAAAAAGTGGACTTAATTAAGTAATACCAGATTACAAAAAAGGCCACCCATATTGCTATGGATGACCCAACTTTAGCGGTAAATCGTGTTGTCTAATTTATCTTACAATCACTTTTTCAAGATGATTATTGTTTTTTGTGATGATGCTAATGACATACATGCCTGGTATAAGACTGTAAATGGAGATGTTCCGTTGGTCAGCATCATTATGATATTGGTAATTTTGTATTTGTTTACCCATATTATCGCGAATCAAAACATTTAGTATGGCCTCTTGACTTGAAATAGTAAACTCACCTTGGTTTGGATTAGGGAAAATTCTAATGCTGTTTACCAAGGTTTGTGACGTTGATGATGTAATGAAGGTCACACATTCCGTAACCGTCTTACAGAAATCACCCGTAATCACTGCATAATAGCTTCCTGTCAGTTCTGGTACAAAAGAAGGCACAGACGTGGTCGTTATTAAGGCATTGGTACCACAATCATACCATTCATAGACCGTACCTTCAGCATTTACTTGGATAGTTTGGTCTTGAAGCCAGATAGCTTCTAGGGGACAAGGTAGTGCATCGACGATGGTATTTTTAACTGTATTAGTGATGATAGGCTCGTTTTGATCAAAAATGATTTCACCCTTATTGAAGATAATCGAACCTTGCTCTATATCAGGTAAACTTGCAAATGAAAATGATACAAATCCTTGACTTTCTATAAAATTGGTAGCAGTATCAGGCAAGATGATATTAATATGTTCAAAGATTAAGGTATCTCCCGAAATGTAGGTGTCGACTTCGTGACTAGATGCATTTAAAATGAGACTTTTTTTATCTAGTTTTGGATCTAGGATATCTACAATTTTTACATAAAATGCGGTGTCATTGCCATTGTTTTGGAACCTGATGGAATAATCTATTCTTTCAGATCTTAAGGTATAGTTATCTTCTCCTATCCTATCTGGCCAGCTACGTTTGTCATTCGGATCATAGCTACATCTAATGATGCCATTATAATTAAACCTCGATACAGTATCACCTTCTAAAGTGATTAGAAGTGCTAAAAACCTTAGAGAATCAAATTCAACGCCAGGAATGTTAATATCTATGAAACTATTAAATTGCTGTCCTGGACTTAAATCTTTGATTTCCCATTCAAATCTATGGGCATCTTGTACATCAGGAAGTGGCACCGCATAATCCGAGCTAGTTTTTTCGTCAATAATGACTACAAATCTTCCTGAACTATTTTTGTTCCCAAGATTTTTACAATTGGTGTATAATCTAGCTGTAGAATTGCATCTTAGCCAGGTAGGAGTGATTCCTACCTTACCTACAAATGAAGGGATGATAGGAATAAAACCCACAGTATCATATTCTATTGCTTTATCTAATGTAAGATTTTTCACCTGAAGATTGGTTTGCCATTGGCCGAATGGCATCTCATATCTCAGTTCATATGTTCCTGTGTCTAGTCTGACGACAAGATTACCCATCTCGTTTGTGATGCCATTAAAATTCTCATCGGTGACAGAGACATTACAATTTGGTAATCTGCTATCTTCATTTGCATCATACATCCCGTTTCCATTATTGTCCACAAAGCTAAATATATTAAGATCACTTCTGGCAGCAGCAGGATCGCAATCCGTATTTTTAACTTTAACTGTAATAGGTTTTGAATCACAAATTGGACCTTGTTGTATTAGTATGGCTGTTCCTAAGCCTACTCCAGTGACAAGTCCTGAATTGGATATTGTAGCTACAGTTACGTTTGAGCTTGACCATAGACCTCCTGTAGTAGGTATTACTGTGGTAGTTTCACCGATACATATCTCAGAAGGACCCGTGAAAAATGCTGGTGTTTTATCACTCACCGTAATTTTTTCTGTGGCTAAAGATGTACAACCTGTAGATGTGTTTGTAAAGATGAAATTAACAGTGCCAGGGTTTATTCCTGTCACAAGCCCAGCATTATTTACTGAACCAACAGTTGGATTAGTTCCTGACCAAATACCACCAGTACTAGGAGATAATGTTGTGGTAAAACCTATACAAATCTGATCACTACCTGTAATAGATACAACTGGAAGTTCTACTTCAATAATGATTTGAGTAGCTGTAGCTGAACATCCATTTGCATCAGTGACTGTTACACCTGCTTGAGTTGGTACATTGAATCTTACTTGTGCAGTTGTTGAGCCTGTCGTCCACGCATAAACAAAACCTCCAGTTGCCATCAGTAATGCAGAACCACCTGAACAAAAAGATGTGTCGCCTACTATTTTTGCGATTGGATTTGCCACAACATATTTTTCTAATGTTGTATTTAAACAGGAAGTACCTACAAAGTTATAACTAAAACTTACTTTACCTGGTTTTATCGCCGTGATTCGACCAGCAGTTGTCACCGAGGCAATAGTCGGATCACTGCTGATCCAGTTAGTTGCATTTGGGTTAATATTATCGAATGTTTGATCTACACAGAAAGTAATGGGCAAGGACACAATTAATTTTGGATAAACTGTCACATTAAACGTGTCTCGATAAAACTTACAATCTACTTTGTTTACAACCGATGTCGCTACATATTTTTGTACTTGGACTGCATTGGTTAAATTTACCAATGTATCATTAATAATTCCTTGCTTATTGACAAAATAATGATTTTTAGCACCTGTAATCAACGGATTAGGAATAGCAATAACATCAATATTAAAAGAATCTGGCGAATCAACAAACAACTCCAAATCCATAGCAGTATTGGAACAAACTTCACTATTGACATCACCCATCACATTGGGAGTATTGGTATCTTCACAAATAATTTTCCAATTTGGTCCTTTCTGTGCAAAGTCGATTTTACATTCAGCAACAGGATCGTTCCAGCAACCTGTGACACCAGCAGAAGTGGTCTGAAAATTAACATGCAAATCTGAATAAGCTTCAAAATTATCTACTGGGAAGGATTCTTTGACTTTCATATCAAAACAAAAATGTATGTCTGCCACGACTGAACTCAATCCATAATGTTTTGACGGCAAACAACTTTCCATGTCATCTGGATTTACATCTCTATTCCAAAACCAACCTCCTGGCAAGATAGCTCCTCGTTTTATAGGTGCAGCGCAAGGGCAATTATCTGTGAAGGTGTTACAAATCTTTAGTGTTTGGGACAAAGAATCAAAGTAAGTACACAAAATTGGCAATTGTTCAGTAGCATAGGCAGCACAAAGAGAGTCGGTTGGAGCGTGCCAAGTCACAGAATCGGGTGTAAGCGTCACCGCCATTGGATCAAAAGCATCCAAATCCCATCCTAAACCGAAATCAGGGATGATGCCGTGAAGTCCGTCAGATCCTGATTCGGATGCATCATATTCAAAATCAAGACAAATAGTCACTGACTCCCCTATTTCAAAAAGTGGATCATCAAGTGATCGATTAGAGCTTCGTTGAGATATACTAAATTCTGTTACTGTAGGTGATTGAGCATCATCTCCAATGCATCGAACACAACCTGAAGCTTGATTTATACTTAAATTGAAATAAGGATCATCAATTATTCCTTCACCACTTACTGCTATGTAATATCTAGTAATCCCTTTCTCAACAGCTATTCCATGACCACCATTTGAGTCAGAATTCGCACAAGGCGTAGGAAACCAAGGTGGCCCGCTATCAACCAATGTCAAATTATCACATGTTCCTTTATAAATTGCTAAATTTGGCTTCCAACTTCCACTTGTATTAATATAAGTGAAAAGCTGTGTTGCGTAGGTATCCACTTCGACTTCAAACCAAATAGTAGGATTTACATCGGCACCACAAGTATTTATAATAGTTTCTGGACATCCAAAAGCTAAACAACCTGCAACTTCAGTAGTAGATGCAGGTCCACAGTTAATATCAACAGGAGCAAACGTAATAATACTAGATACATTTACACAGTCATCATCTGCTGCACAATTACCTTGATAAGAAGGAGTCAATGAAATACTAAAATTATTACAAAAGCCATCTTTATTGGAAACTTTAAACCAAATAGTTTCTCCTGGCGAATAGCAACCTAAGTTGAGTGGTCTATAATTGGTCCCACAATTGTAAGAACTCGAGTTAAACAAATTTGATGATGGTGTTGTGTTAGTCCCTGAATAAATCTCCAAAGACATATTTTCATCAAATTCATTTCCACCTAAAACAAACATAGTGGCAGCAATCCAATCTTCTTGACCAGTCACATACTTAAACCAAACACTATTATGTTGAAATTCAGAACCACACTCTGTATTAGGAAGGTCTGATGCATTATCATCATTATACCCTGATGCACAACAAGTAGTCGCTACGATTCCATTATTATTTATCGTTAGTAAAAAAGCATCAGAATAATGGTCATTATCAGGTGGCGGACATTGAGCTTTTAATATAAAAGCCTGAAGCACACTTAAACACAACAGAAGTAGATGTCTTAATTTCATTTTTTAATATTTTGGAGTTTATAATTGCTAAATGAGATATACACTACAGGTCTTTAATCCAAAAACAAAACAATCTTTTGGATAAAGTCATGATGTAAGTAATGTAAAATATATATTTCGTAAGTGGGAACTTGCAGTGTAAATAAACAAAGATAGGTTAGTCTTAAATTGATTTATCTTCAATGCAACACAAAGCTAGATAAAATCTTTAAAAGACAAAATAATTTTAATAAAAATATTAAAATTATCCAAATATAAAAATGTTGTATTTATTTTTATTTTACTACCTATATATTGAAATAAGCGTTTTAATTATGAATCATTTTACCCCTAAAGCTATGAATAGATAAAACATATGTTACTAAAAATTAGTTACCATTAAGACATGCTATGGCAAAATCAACAGATTAGCCCATATTTTGATGATCGATTTCAATACTAAATTGTCATTTTCCAAATATTTGAAACTTTTTTTTATGAGGTTATTTTCACTGTTTTATTTTATTTTAGTTATTAATATTCTGAATGCACAACTTGCAAATAATCCCCATGATGTCGTTTATAATCATCTCAAAAACTTAGAAGTTGAACATAAAAATTCCAGTATTGCTGCTATGTCTTTTCATCCAGATATCCCATTGGAGCAAAGGATAGACCTTGCAGAAAACCTAAAACAAATCCTTGATGCAAAAGGAATTCTGATAGTCGTCTCAAGCATCTCCAATGATCCTGAATATCGAGACAGTCTATCAGGCAATCAAACATATGTCGTCACCCGAGAACTTCCGAGCTTAACCGTAGAGAAATATAATAATAATTGGTTTTACTCTAAGAGAACGAGTACTGAGATACCAATATTATTTAAGAAAACATTTCCTGCTTGGTCGCATGGAATTATAAACAACATACCTGATGTGCTCAAAACACATTTTTTAGGTGTTGAAATTTGGAAATTCATTGGTCTACTTACTATCTTAATAATCAGTTTTTTATTATTCAAAATATTTGAAAAAGGGATAGATAAATTTATGCAAATCTCTATCTGGGACAGACTTCATATTGAAGACCGACACTTGCCGAAACTACATAGATTGGCTAGATATTTTGGAATTATATTTTTCATAGGTTTAATTAGATATTTTTTACCCATTCTAGTTTTTAATATCACCATATCAAGACCAATATTTCAACTTATAAACATCATTTTTACTTTTGTGGCAATGTTGGCAGTACTCAAAATCACAGACATTATAGGCGTCTATTTACGAAAACTTACAGCTGCAACGGCGTCAAAAATTGATGATCAACTTATGCCGATAGCCGTAAAAGGAGCCAAAGTAGCTGTAATAATAATGGGTATATTCAGAATACTATATTTATTGGATGTGAATATTACGGCACTTATTGCTGGACTTTCAATAGGTGGATTAGCATTGGCACTTGCAGCTCAAGACACGGTAAAGAATCTAATTGGCTCTGTGATGATCTTTTTTGATAGACCATTCCATATAGGAGATTATATTATGGCTATGGATTTTGAAGGTACTGTGGAAGAAGTGGGTTTCAGATCTTCGAGAATTAGAAAAGTAGATAATTCACTGATAACAGTTCCCAATGGTAATCTTACGAATGCAACCATGATCAATTATGGCATCCGGAAGTTTAGATTATTTGAAACGAATTTAGGATTCACTTATGACTCAGATCCCAAAAACATTAGTGCTTTCATAGAAGATTTAACAGGTTTTTTCAATCAATATTCCCACATTCAAGAAGAGAATCACTTTGTGTATTTGCGATATTTGTCAGCATCTTCTATTGACGTTTTTGTCCGTGCTTACATTGATGCGCCTACTTTCAAAGATGAATTAGTATACAGACAAGAACTTATATTTACTATCATGGAAAAGGTAAAATCAAATAATTTATCTTTTGCCTATCCTAGTCAATCTTTATATATTGCAGCTATGCAAAAGCAAGATGATCAACAAAAAAATGTCACCTCTAGTGAGAATCATATCCAATAGTAGATTTATACATTTGAAGATTGAAAATGCTATTGATTTATAGTTATTTTATTTTTACAAATTGACCGCATAAGAATCTTGTCATAAATTTAAAAGTATTTTAAGAAAAAAAAAGGCCCAATTTCACAATCGGGCCTTTTCTCTATTATATCCTTCTGAATTAAGCAGTGTAGATAGATTCTTTTTTGAAATGTTTTACCAATAAGTAATAAAACATAGCTCTGTATTTATTGCTATTTGAGCTACCAAGAATATCAATAACAGCTTTTATACCTGCATCTAAAGCAGCATTGTCAGGAAGTCCTAATTTTTTCATTAGGAAATTTTCTTTCACTCTGTCTAATTCAGCTTTATCAGAAGAAGAAACTTTGGATGCATCTGGTAAATAAATTACAGGACCACAACCTTTAGTAACTGCTCTCAATAACACTTCGTCAACACTGACTTTTAACTTTGTAAATTCTGCTTGGTACAAAGCTACTTTTTCATCAAACTTGCTCATTTTTTTGGTGTTTTGTTTTTAAAAATTTAGTTATTCGACATTAAATATCGAATGAAATTGTTTTATCACCCGTTGTGACGCTTAAAATTTCAAAAGTCACATTTTTTTGAAAAAAATATTTTGTAAATAAAAAATTACTACAAAATGAATCAAAGTCAATCTATAACGATACTAGTTACATTAAACATTTCTGTATTCCTATTCATAAAAAAGCAGAAAATATATTTAAAAATAAAAGTAGATTCAACAAGTGGTCTTTATTTTAGTTATAATTTTTATAAATATTCAAAACAGAAAACATGGCCATTCAATCTATAGTGAAAAACAAGGCATTTTTGCTTTTTGTGTTGTTAGCAGGATTTTTTATTGCAAATACAATCGTTGCAGAATTTGTAGGATTAAAAATATTCTCTCTGGAAAAACTATTTGGTGCTGAACCCTTAAATATAAGTCTTTTTGGTGTAGAAGGTCTCGGTCTCAATCTTACTGCTGGTGCCATATTATGGCCTGTAGTATTTATCATGACAGATATTATCAATGAATATTATGGCGTAAAAGCTGTAAAATTGCTTTCTTACTTAGCCGTTGGAATAGTTTTTTATGCTTTTTTTATGGTATATGGTTCCATCGGACTTCCTGCAAATGACTGGTGGCAGTTTGAAAGTGGGATTACTTCTGATCCATCTACAAGTATTAGTGATATGGATTTGGCCTTTAACAAAGTTATGGGTCAAGGATTGTGGATTATTGTTGGGTCAATGATTGCATTTCTTGTAGGGCAAATCTTAGACGTAGCCGTTTTTCATAAAATAAAATCTTACACAGGAGAAGAAAAAGTCTGGCTACGTGCCACAGGAAGTACACTAGTATCGCAATTAATTGATAGTTATGTTGTACTCCTTGTAGCGTTTTGGATCGGTGCAGATTGGGATCTAACTAGAGTTTTAGCCATAGGAACAGTCAATTATTTCTACAAATTCGGCATGGCTATTTTGCTTACACCACTCATTTATCTTGGACATTTCTTGATTGAAAACTATCTAGGAAAAGAAGTTGC
>Ga0075163_10014589_pt1 | contig 10136 bp, 5 predicted proteins | sample JI1023141ADNA_FD_71478 | JGI IMG/M metagenome (GOLD analysis project Ga0075163, IMG submission 71478) | Wastewater effluent complex algal communities from Wisconsin, to seasonally profile nutrient transformation and Carbon sequestration -... | ecosystem: Engineered > WWTP > Effluent > Algae... | reverse complement strand
GAGTCGGTTGCCAGTGGGGTGCGGAAGCGTGCGCCGGGCGAGGATGAAGATGCGGAGCCGGTGGTGAGGAGCGCCGACAAGGGAAGCCGGTAGGCCGATCCATCGTGCATCCAGCCGCAGGTCGGCCAGATCGCCGAGAACGGCGCCGAGAGCCCGTAGAGGTCGAGCTGCGTCGTCTCCCAGATGCCACGGGTCGGGTTCCATGTCGCGAAGGGTTGCGCCGTCGGGGGTTGCGTCACGGGGGTTGCGTTGTTCATGGTCGTCTCCTACTGCGGCGGGCCGCGTGGCGGGTGAGGACAGCAGGCCGCGGACGTTCTCGATGACGACCCATTCAGGCTGGAGCGCGTCGATCGCTGCGGCCATGTGTGCCCACAGTCCCGAGCGGGTGCCTGGCGCGATGCCGGCGCGCTTGCCGACGGTGGACACGTCCTGGCAGGGGAAGCCGCCGATGAGGATGTCCACGGGCTCGACCTGGCTCCAGTCAATAGCGGTGATGTCGCCCAGGTTCGGGGCGTCAGGCCAGTGCCGGGCGAAGACGCGGGCGACGGGCTCGTTGAGTTCGGGGAACCACACAGTCTTGGCGTTGAAGACGTGCTCGACGGCGAGGTCAAGGCCGCCGTAGCCGCTGAACAGCGACCCGATCCTGAGTCGTGAATCGCTGCTGGCTTTGGGTTCGTGCATGAATCGCGCTCCGGTGACGGTCGTCCCCGACATCCGGTGCCTCGTCGAGAACCGATGCCGAGCTGGTCACCTGTCAGGTGCACGACTCCGACACGCATTCGATGACCGCCCACGCCGACCGGAGCCACCCCGCCAAGCACCCGTCGGCACCGTCGCGGAAGCCTCTTCCCTGGGCCCCTTCTCCGACCTCCTTCTGAGCCCACACGCGTCTTGCAGGTCGAGGGTTGTCAACCTGGGTTGACGGCGCGTTCGCGCGGTCGTCGTCCGATCACCTGATCACCGAAGGCGGTGGTGTGGTGACGGTCTCGATGCGCGTGATGTCGGCGGGTGATGGCTACAAGTACCTGCTGCGCACGGTCGCGGCCGCGGACGGTGACCGTGAGCTGTGTACGCCGTTGACGAGGTACTACGTGGAGGCGGGGACGCCGTAGGGGAGCAAAGGTAGCTGCATCTGCTTCGGTGTTCTGGCGCCGTTTCAGCGTACTTCACGTCGTAATTCCGTCATCTGCCGTGCCGCGATTACTCGATGGGCTTGCCGTCCCGTACCAGAGCCGATGTATGCGGACTCGGTCGATCATTCGCCGCGGGGGCGCCAGCGGCCGAAGCCTCCTTCGGTGTTGATGATCTGCCCGGTGATCCAGGACGCCTCGTCGGTGGTCAGCCAGGCGATGAGCCGTGCCGGGTCGTCGGGGCGCCCGTACCGGCCGAACGGAAACATCGGCTCCACCACTCGCCACATGTCCTCGGTGAGATAGCCGGTGTCGACGGGGCCGGGATTGACCGTGTTCACTCGAATGCCACGATCAGCGAGCTGATCAGCGACAGTCGTGGTCACCCCGGCCAGCGCAGCTTTCGCCGCCGCGTAGGCCACCTCGCCGGGCATTGGCCCCAAACCCTGCCCGGAGGTGAGGAAAACGATCGAGGCGGAACGGCTGTCGTCGTGATGTGCGGCGAAGGCCTGGGCAAGCAGGATCGAAGCGCGCGCATCTACCGCCCAGTGGCGGTCCAGGTCCGCAGAACTCAGCTCGCCTATCGGACCGTCTGAACCCGTCAACGCCTGATTGCAGATCAGCCCATCGACACGCCCGAACTCCTCGACAGCAGCCGTGATCACCCGGTCCGACGCGTCAGACTCGGTGAGATCAGCATGAAAGTCAGCCACCCGCGCATCACCGACCAGGTGAGACCGGACTCCGTCGAGCACGGCGTCGAGATCGTCACTGCCCCAGTCCTGCTCGGCGTCGTGGGGCGAGAAGTGATGACAGAACACGCTCGCCCCGTATGCCGCCAAGCGGCACGCGGTGGCGTAGCCGATCCCCGCGCGACGACTGACCCCGGTCACCACGACAGACTTCCCGCTCAGTGGCAGCGGGTCACGCGCCAGCGAATTTGCACCGTCACTACTCATACGTTCCAGTAGAACAGAATCCGGCAGCCACCTCCCAGCGCAACGTTCTCGTGCACCTCTCCAGCGTGACGGTCTCCATGCGGGTCATGAGCGCCGGTGACGGCTACAAGTACCTCCTGCGCTCGATAGCCGCCGCAGACGGCGACCGCTCGCTCTCGACGCCGCTGACGAGGTACTACGCGGAGGCGGGCACACCACCGGGCCAGTGGCTCGGCTCCGGCATCGCCTCACTCGGCCAGGGCCAGCTCGCGGTCGGTGATCGGGTGTCGGAGGCCCAGCTCCAGCTCTTGATGGGCATGGGCCGCGACCCGATCACCGGCGACCCGCTGGGCCACGCGTTCCCTGCCTACAAGTCGGTGCCGGAACGGATCGAGGCCCGGATCGCCGACCTCGACCCCGGCCTAAGCCCTGGTGCACAGGGCGAGGCGGTCGCGCAGATCGAGGCCGAGGAGACCGACCGCGGCAGGCGCCGCGCGGTGGCGGGGTTCGACTTCACCTTCTCGGTTCCGAAGTCGGCCTCGGCGTTGTGGGCGGTCGCGGACGCGGGGACGCAGGCGTTGATCGGTGAGGCGCATCATGCGGCGGTTGCGGAGGTGGTTGCGTTCATGGAGCGCGAGGTTGCAGCCACCCGCTCCGGTGCAACCGCTGGCGACGGAGCGGTTGCGCAGGTCGATGTCACCGGGCTGGTGGCGACGGCGTTCGATCACTTCGACTCCCGAGCTGGCGACCCCCATCTGCACACCCACGTCGTCATCTCCAACAAGGTGCAGACCGCGTTCGACGGCAAGTGGCGGTCTCTGGATGGCCGTCCGATGCACGCCGCGGTGGTCGCGCTGTCGGAGCTGCACGAGGCTGTGTTCGCCGATCACATGACCCGTACCTTCGGGGTCGAGTGGGAAGCAAGGGACATGGGCCGGGATCGCAACCCCGCATGGGCCATCAGCACGGTCCCGGAGGAGCTGGTCCAGGAGTTCTCGACCCGTGCCCGGCACATCGACGCCGAGAAGGACCGGCTGATCGCCGAGTACGTCGCCCGGCACGGCCGCCAGCCCTCCACGGCGACCGTGATCAAGTTGCGTGCCCAGGCCACCCTGTCCACACGCCCGGAGAAACAGGTGCGGTCGCTGGCGGACCTGACTGCCGAGTGGCGCACCCGCGCCACGGGCGTGCTCGGCCACGACGCCACCGCCTGGGCACGCGAGGTGACCGACAACGACAAGGCGTTGCTGCTGCGCGCCGATGACGTGCCGCTGGATGCGATCGGCGAGCTCGGGCAGACCGTGGTCGAGGTGGTGGGTGAGAAGCGGTCCACGTGGCGGCGGTGGAACCTGATGGCCGAGGCGTCCCGGCAGACGATGGGCTGGCGCTTCGCCAGCATGCGCGACCGCGAAGCGGTCGTCGCGATGATCGCCGACGCCGCCGAGCAAGCCTCGCTGCGGCTGACGCCGCCCGACCTCGCCACCAGCCCGGCCGCGTTCCGGCGGGTGGATGGCACGAGCGTGTTCCGCCCGAAGCACTCGACCGTGTTCTCCTCCGAGCTGCTGCTGGAGGCTGAGGACCGTCTACTCGACCGCGCCCGCACCATGACCGGACCGACCGTCCCGCTTCGCACTGTGGAGAAGGTCACCACGAAGCCTGATCGTGAGGGGCGGCTGCTCGGTGAAGATCAGGCTGACGCGCTCATGAAGATCGTGGTCTCCGGCCAGATGCTCGATGTGCTGGTGGGGCCGGCGGGCGCCGGGAAGACCACAGCCATGAACGCCCTGCGCCGGCTGTGGGAGAAGGAGCACGGCGCCGGGTCCGTGGTCGGGCTGGCACCGTCCGCCGTGGCCGCGCAGGTTCTCGCCGAGGACTTGGGGATTGCGACGGAGAACACGGCGAAGTGGTGGCAGAACCACCTCGTCCACGGCACCGACTTCCAGGCGGGTCAGCTTGTCATCATCGACGAAGCATCCCTGGCAGGCACCCTGTCCTTGGATCGCATCACCGACCTGGCCGAACGAGCCGGGGCGAAGGTGCTGCTGGTCGGTGACTACGCCCAGCTCCAGTCCGTGGACGCTGGCGGCGCCTTCGGGCTCCTCGTCAGCGACCGCGGCGCTGCGCCCGAGCTGGTCGACGTGCACCGGTTCATCCACGAGTGGGAGAAGACCGCCTCCCTCGCACTGCGGCATGGACGCACACAGGTGATCGACACCTACCTCGACCACGACCGCATCCGCGACGGCGAGGCCGAGGCGATGACCGACGCTGCCTACACCGCCTGGCGCGCTGACCGGGAGCATGGGTTGGTGTCGGTGCTGGTCTCCGAGACTCGCGACGACGTGAGCGCCCTCAACCAGCGGGCTCGTGCCGATCTGATTCTCGACGGCACGTTGAAGCCTGGTCGTGAGGTCGAGCTGAACGACGGCACCACTGCTGGGGTGGGGGACACGATCATCACCCGCCGCAACGACCGCCGACTGCGCAACGGCAAGACCTGGGTGCGCAACGGTGACACTTGGGCCATCACCGGTGTGCGTGACGATGGCTCGGTCACGATCTGCAAGGCCGGGCGTCGGTTCGGCGGCTCCATCGTCCTCCCGGCTGGCTATGTGGCCGAGCATATCGATCTGGGTTACGCAGTCACCACCTACCGTGCCCAAGGCGTCACGACCGACACTGCGCACGTACTGGTCGAACCGACCTCGACCAGAGAGACCTTCTACGTCGCGATGACCCGAGGACGGCACTCGAACCACGCCTACGTGGCTCTCGACCGCGCAGACGACCATGCGCAGCCGCACCCCGGCGACGATCCGCATGCTACGGCGCGAAGCGTGTTGTACGGCGTTCTGCAGCACAGCGGGGCCGAACTCTCGGCGCACGAGACCATCGTGGCCGAACAGGAACAGTGGGGCTCCATCGCTCAACTCGCCGCCGAGTACGAGACCATCGCCGCCGCAGCTCAACACGACCGCTGGGCCACCCTCGTCCGGGGCTCCGGGCTCACCGAGGACCAGGCCGAGAGCGCCATCGAGTCCGAGGCGTTTGGCCCGCTTACGGCCGAACTGCGCCGCGCCGAAGCCAACCACCACAACGTCGATACGCTCCTGCCCCGCCTCGTCGCCGCGCGCGGGTTCAGCGACGCCGACGACATCGCCGCCGTCCTTCATTACCGGGTGGAGCGTGCGACAGCGCGTCCCGCAGGCTCCGGCAGGACTCGCACGCCACCGCGACTCATCGCCGGCCTCCTTGCACAGGCGCATGGAGTCATCGACGTCGAGATGCGAGCAGCGCTCGACGAGCGAGAGGAGCTGATCGAGGCACGCGCCGACGCCGTACTCGACGGCGCGCTGACCGAGAGCGTGCCGTGGACGAAGGCCCTTGGAGCGCAGCCGAACGACCGACGACGAGCGGCGACCTGGCGCAAGGCCGCCCGCGTAGTCGCCGCCTACCGAGACCGCTACCGCATCACCGACGACGCACCGCTCGGAGCCCCGCCCGAGTCGGCCGCACAGAAGATCGACGCCGCAAGGGCGCGCGCCGCGCTCGACCAAGCGCGAGTGGCCGCTGAAGCCCTGGATGATGCTCATGTGGTTCGGAGCCCGTCAAGAGGCGGTCCGTCGCGGGCGCTGTAGGGCCAGTGGCGGCTCCAGGGTGCGGACGGTCGAATGTCGGCGCGGCCAAGTAGCCTCGGAGCCACACGCCAGTAGACTTGAACCCACATGACGACACGGCTGAAGGAGGCGGGACGATGGCGCGCGCTGATCTACTCCTAGACCTCGTCGAGGCCGAACGCCGCGGTGATCGGGAACGCTTCAAGGTGCTGGTTGAGTCGGTCATCGCCGAAGAGCGCGCCAACCAGCATCATCTTCTCGCTGATCGGCTCTCGCAACTCATCACGACGACGGGGCAGGGACCCGTCCGTGACGACCGAGCAGCGGCGATCCGCGATCTCGTGCATGAGGTCGTACCGAACCGTCGGCTACATGAACTCGAACTTGCACCGGTCCCGCAGCGAGTCGTTACCGAACTGATCGAGGAGCAGAAGCGCGCGGAACTTCTGCGTAGTTACGGTATTGAGCCGCGCAACCGCCTTCTGCTGTCCGGCCCGCCTGGAAACGGGAAGACGAGTGTGGCCGAAGCGATCGCGGCAGAACTGATGCTTCCCTTCTACGTGATCCGCTACGAAGGTGTGATGTCGAGCTTCCTCGGCGAAACGGCCGCACGGCTTGACAACGCCTTTGAGTTCGCGCGGACTCGCCGTTGCGTGCTGTTCTTCGACGAACTGGACACCATCGCCAAAGAGCGAGCGGACGAGCATGAGACCGGCGAGATCAAGCGAGTGGTGTCGACGCTGCTGCTCCAAATCGACAGACTGCCACCCCACGTGATCCTCGTTGGCGCAACGAACCACGGCGAGCTGCTGGATCGGGCGGCATGGAGACGGTTCCAGATTCGGACGGAGTTGGGAGCGCCTAGCCGCGCACAGGCGACGAGATTCCTCGAACGTCTCGCTGAGCGCCTCGGAGGCGACCTCGGTTTCGCTCCTCGGACCCTCGCTGACAAGTTGGCCGGCGCGAGCTTCGCCGAGTTGGAAGAGTTCGCACTTGATGTGCGCCGCCGTGCGGTACTGGAACTTCCGGATGACAACATCCGCCGGATCGTGCAAGAACGGCTTGAACACCGCCGAGGTCAGGCGGCAGGGTGACAGTTGAGCGTAGACCGCTCCTTGCGTTCGGGCCGGCGGAGGTTGTAGCGCGGCCAACTCAGACCCCGCGTGATCTTCCACGTCTGTCAAGGCCGGGCGCTGGGCGACAAGGTGAACGCCTGACTCCTCAGTTCAAGGACTTGGCCGCGGCTTTCGAAGCCGAACGTGCCCGTCTGAGCGCAGACACCCCAGAGGAGATCGACCCCGCACTCGTGGTCGTGTTTGATCTGGCGGGAAGCGTCAAGGACTTCCGCAACGCGATCAACCGGATCGATGGCCTGGAGTTTCTGTCTGAGCTTCTCGGGGATCAATCTGACCCCGACGACGATTTCCACATGAGGGAGCGTGAAGCTGGACGGACCGACAAGCGCGTCACGCACTCGCTGTACCTGGTCATGTCCAACACCAAAGCGATCGACGAACTACTCCGGCTCTTCGCTCAATGGCAGGCCGACCCGTCCGCGTCGTTCGAGCACGGGCTCGGCAAGTTCAAGACGGCCTTCCAGCAACTGACAGCGATACGTCGGTGGGGCGCTGAGGACCGCATCCGTGAGACTGGTCTACGAGAGCGCTGGGAAGAGACTCTCAGCATGGTCGGTCAGTCAGTAAGCACCGTCCTCGTCGAAGTCGAGCTCTGGCACAGGCGTGATGCCGCCCAGCGTGCGGCTGCCGAGGCGCACGTCGAGGAAGTCATCACTTCCAGCGCCGGGCGAGTCTTGGATCGCTCGCAGATCGGAGAGATCGAGTACCACGCGCTCCTGGCTGAACTCCCGATCCAGCAGGTCCAGTCCGTGTTGACCAACGGAGCTTCGGCCATTCGGCTCCTCACGACTGATGATGTCATGTTCGTCAGCCCCTTCACCCCGATGAGCGTTGCGCCAGGGACTCTTGAGCCAGTTGCTCAAACCCAACTTGCTCGCAGCGACAGAATCGAAGGCAAGCCTCGGATCGCGCTGCTCGACGGGCTGCCGTTCACCAACCACGACGCGCTCCAAGGTCGGCTCTCGATCGATGACCCTGATGAGATCGGTGAGAACTACCCCGTCGCGGCTCGCCACCACGGAACCGCCATGGCGTCACTCATCATTCACGGCGACCTCACTGATGGCGGTCCACCGCTTGATCGTCCGCTCTACGTACGACCGATCCTGCAGCCCCACGAGTTCATGCCTGGACACGAGCAGGTAGTCCCAAATCGTCTGCTCACCGACGTCCTTCACCGCGCAATCAGACGGATTGTGAAAGGCGAGGGGAACCAACCTGCCGCAGCGCCGAGCGTCCGGGTTGTGAACCTGTCCATTGGCGCGCAGACGCGAGCACTCACGCGCCGAATGAGCCCCGTCGGGCGCCTGCTGGACTGGCTCGCCCACTCGTACAATCTGCTGTTCGTCGTCAGCGCGGGCAACCACACCGACGAGTTCACGATCCCCGCCGATGCCGCGCACGACACCGAGGCCGCTCGCCTGGCTGCAATGCGGGACGGCTTCGAGACGGCGCTGCTGCGCGGCATCCTTCCGCCTGGCGACGCCCTGAACGCCCTCACCGTCGGCGCCACGCACTCAGACGGCCTCGGTGAGATCGAGGTTCCGGACACGGTATGGGACATCACCCACCCGGACGCTCCCGCACACTATGGGTCTGTTGGGCCCGGCGTCGATCGGTCGGTCAAGCCGGACCTTCATCACTCCGGAGGTCGCGCCCTCTACACGCGCCCCATCGTCCTGCCCGGTCAGACTGACGTTGCCGTCGGCCTGGCTCATACCGCCGCGACGGGACCCGGCTTGCAGGTGGCCGCTCCGGGACGAGGCGGTGCTACCAACAGCACGGTGTTCACGAACGGCACCAGTAACGCGACCGCGCTCGTCACCCGTGAAGCCAGCAGGCTGTTTGACCTCCTTGAGTCCGACAACCGCGACCCCGAAGACGCACCCCTTCCTGATCCGCAGTACCACCCGCTGCTCGTGCGTGCCCTCCTTGCCCATGCAAGCAGCTGGGGCGCCTGGGAGAACAGCCTGCGCAACGGTCTTGGTCTCAATGGCCAGGACGCTCGGCGGCAGCTGACGGCTCTGCTCGGCTACGGTCGCCTCGACCTCAGCAGACTCGGCGAAGCCGCATCCAACCGAGCGGTCCTCGTTGCCGGCGGTCAAATCGCACGGAACGAGCGCCATACTTACGGCTTCCCACTGCCTCCCTCACTCCGAGCGAAAGCGGAATGGCACCGCTTCACCATCACGCTGGCATTCATGGCTCCAACGGTCGGCCAGCTCACTCGGTACCGCAGCGCCAAGGTCTACTTCAGCACGCCGGACACGACCCTGGCGGGTGGAGACCGAACCGATGCAGAGCACAACGCCGTGCGGCGAGGCAGCCTTCAACACGAGATCGTGCAGGGCACCCGCTCGATGTCTTTCGTAGATGGCGATGCCTTCCCGATCCACGTCGAGTGCATGGACGATGCCCAACGACTCCGTGCCGGTAACACCATCCGATATGCGCTGGTCGTGTCAGCAGAGACTGCCGAACAGACATCAAACACGATCCACGATGAAGTTCGCGACAGACTGCGACTCCGCGCGCGCGAGCGTGCCCGTGATCGCATCCGCTCGTAGCGCGATCTGAGACAGCGGCCTACAGCTGCCGCACTTCCCGAGCGCTGCTGACTGTGCGTTCAGGCATCAACAGAGATGCAGAACTCCCGCGCTCGACGTCGCGGGTCTCCAACGCGCGGTAGAGGTCAGCAGCATCGGTGATGACGGCGCAGTCCTTGTCGCGCAGCAGGCGGTGCGGCCCTGCGCTTGTTGCGCTGGTCACCGGACCGGGTACCGCGCCAACAATCCGCCCCAACTCTTGGGCGCGCTCTGCCACCTTCATTGATCCTGAGCGAGCTCCGGCCTCGACAACGACAGTCGCTGTGGAGAGCGCGGCCATCAACCGCGCCCGTGCAATGAAGCGGTGGCGCGTCGGAACCGCGCCTGGTGGAACCTCGCTGACCAGGAGGCCGAGGTCAGCGACTCGCTCAAGCAGTTCACGGTGACCGATTGGGTAGGGGCGGTCAACGCCGTTCGCCACGACTGCAATCGTGTCGCCGTCGGATGCCAGCGCCGCTCGATGGGCAGCCCCTTCGATGCCGTACGCGCCGCCTGCCACGACTATCCGTTCAGCGTTGGCGAGATGGGAGGCCAGTTCCGCGGCGACATGCTCGCCGTATGAAGTCGCGGCCCTCGCCCCGGTGATCGTGACGAGATCATCGAGTGGTCGCGCGAGGAAAGATGTCGTGCCACGAGTCCACAGGACGTATGGCCGCCGGTCGCCAAGATCGTCGAGTGCGGATGGCCACTCCCCGTCGCCGGGGATCAG
>Ga0075163_10014588_pt1 | contig 10136 bp, 7 predicted proteins | sample JI1023141ADNA_FD_71478 | JGI IMG/M metagenome (GOLD analysis project Ga0075163, IMG submission 71478) | Wastewater effluent complex algal communities from Wisconsin, to seasonally profile nutrient transformation and Carbon sequestration -... | ecosystem: Engineered > WWTP > Effluent > Algae... | reverse complement strand
AGCCCTTGGTAATTTGCCTGCTGGTAGCTCATGCTCTCCCGGTCGAACAAACGGAAGCCGAACTGGACGTCCAGCGCAATGCTGCTATGGTCGTTCACATCGCGGTCCACACCGAAGGCCATGCAGTTGGATCCCCTTTTGGAGAAGGTGTCATAGCTGAACGGCACAAAGTGCAGGCCGGTCTGCGCCACCACGGGTAGCGCGGCGCAGAAGCATGCGAGGTTGCAGAGGATGCGGTGGAAGAGGCTCATCGGGCAAAGGAGACGTTGAGCATTTCCAAGGCCACGGAGATCGGCACACCGAAGCCGAGACCTTCCAGCCCCTTGCCGCTGATCTTCAAAGTGGCCACGCCAACGACATTGCCCTTCTCGTCGATCAATGGGCCGCCGCTATTGCCGGGGTTGATGCTGACATCGGTTTGGATGTATTGGCGCCCCTCGATCTCCCGGCGACCGCTCATGATGCCGCGCGAAACACTTTGCCCCAGTTCAAGGCCCAACGGCGTACCGATCGCGTACAGCTCTTCGCCCAGCATCAAGCCGTTGTCGTCACCGATGGCCATTGCGGCCACGTCGCTCGCTGGTACTTTCAGCAGGCAGATGTCGAAGTCGCGGTTCACTTTCACCACTTGGGCATCCAGCGTGAAGCCTTTGTGGAACTTCACCTTCACCAAACTGGCATCGCCTACCACATGGGCGTTGGTGATCAGGTAACCATCGTTGGTGATGGCGAAACCGCTGCCATGCCCATCATCGGTCTCCACAGTGACCACGCCCTGTACAAGCGCGCTGATCATCTCCTTACGGGAGTTGAAAGCGATGGTGGTGGGCTTGGAAAAGAGCAGGGAATCGCCCTTGGCCAGCTGTAGCCCGGATCCGTAGATGGCCGCGATCCGCTCTGGTAGCTCGTGGTCTTCCGCCAACATGTGCGCCGCATGGCGTATGGCATCCGCCAGTGCGTTGTCGCTGTCCGTATTGGAAGCATAGTATGTGCTGGTGGTGGTGCGTTCGTAAAGGGCCTCGGTGCCACCGCTGCTGGGCAGGAAGCGCCAAAGGACTTCCAGTTCCACAGGGCCGTAGCAATGCGACCGGGTCCCCGTCAACGTGGCGTTGATGCGTTTGATGTCCGGTTGCAAATAGAGCTTGGCACGCTGGATCACCTCATCGCCCTTGGTGGTCCCCTTGCGCACACTTTTGCCGTCCATCCAGGTCTCCTTCATGCCGCTCACGATATCGCTGGTGAAGTTCTCCGGATAGGTCAGGCTTCTAAAGCCACCACTGCGGTCCGTCCGGATGGGCACTTGATTGAACGTGCCGAGCTTTTCGGTGGGGTGTACGACCACTTCGGTGACAGGGACCAGATATTTGGTAGCGCCCGGGGCCTGCTCCTTGTACAGGGTCATGGTGTGGTCCTTGATAGGCAGCTTGTACAATGCCGGGTTCTTGCTATCGGCGATATAGGGGATGTTCAGGAGCATGGCATCGACGAAGAGGATCCCCTTGTTCACCGTGGGGTGCATGCTGATGGAGTTACTCCGGTAGCCGGTCTTGCGCATTTCGATGGAAAGATCGCGGCCGTCGTTGAGGTCATAGTCCAATGTGTATGGTGTAGTGCCCCGTTCCACACCGTTGATGTAGACCGTTGCCTCGGCGGGATCCGAACGCAGGGTGATCGAGGGCGCGCCGGTACCGAGCACCGAAGCACAGCCCGTGAGCAGGAAGGAGATCAGTGGAAGTGCGATGCGCATGCCGCGTGGTGGATGGGTGTGCAAGATGGGGAATGCTGGGGGATCTCTCCGCTATACTTGTGCCCTGACCGAACCCCGATGAAAGACCTTCTGGCCCCGTCCCTTTTCCGTGTGAACAAAATGGCCCGGGTGGATCTGGCGAAGTACGACACACGTCTCGAAGGCGGTTTGGACAAGAAGGACCTGAAGGAGTCCCTGGAGAAGGACAAGGCGCGGATCATCGAACTGCAAGAGACCTTGTATGCCGGTGGAGAACGATCCCTGCTCGTGATCTTCCAGGCCATGGATGCGGCCGGCAAGGATTCGGCGATCGCGAACGTATTCGGTGGCGTGAACCCGCAGGGCTGTGATGTGCGCAGCTTCAAGGCACCCAGCAGTGAGGAGTTGACCCACGATTTCCTCTGGCGTCACGCGAAGGCCGTTCCTGCACGCGGCATCATCGGTGTCCACAGCCGCAGCCACTATGAGGAAGTGCTGGTGGTGAAGGTGCATCCGGAATACTTGGCCGGACAGCGCTTACCTGGAGTTCCCGACCCCATGAAGGTGGACGGGACTTTTTGGGAGGCGCGCTACGCCTCCATCCGCGACTTCGAAACACACCTTGCACGGCAGGGGGTGACCATCCTCAAATTCTTCCTTCATATGGGCAAAGCCGCCCAGAAAGAACGGTTGATGGAACGCATCGAAGACCCCAAAAAGAACTGGAAATTCAACGTGGGCGATGTGAAGGAGCGCGCGCTATGGGGTGATTACCAACGCGCCTATTCCGAAGCCATTGGTGCCACGGCATCGCCCGATGCCCCGTGGTACATCGTACCCGCCGACGAGCAATGGGAGACCCGCGCCATCGTGGCGCGCGTGATCCGCGAGCAACTCGAGGCCATGGACCTGCGCATGCCTGCGCTCAGCGCAAAGGCGAAGGCCGGTCTGGTAGAGGCGAAGGAGTTGCTGGGGAAGGAGCGCAACTGATAAGCGGTACGAGGTCCAGGGAATGATGAAGAATGACCGGACAATGGACCACAGTTCGATAATTCACCGTGGGGGCTCTTTGGCACTCCTCATCCTTTTCTTCCTCTCCGGCTTCGCCGCACTCCTCTACCAGGTCGCATGGCAACGCATGCTGGTGTTCTACACTGGCTCGGATACTGTTAGCATCAGCTTGATCGTAACAGCTTTCATGAGCGGGCTGGGCTTGGGCTATCTCTACGGTGGTCAACTGGCCGATCGCCACGGTCCGCGGCGGAATCTGTACGCCTTTGTGCTGGCCGAACTCGGCATTCTGCTCTTCGCGGTCTGTAGCAAGTACATCCTCTACGATATGCTCTACCTCAATGGTCCACAACCGCAAGATTCGCCGGTGGTCCTGTACGCCATGGTTTTCGCTGTATTGGTGGTGCCCACTTTCCTAATGGGCGTGTCACTTCCGTTGCTGTCCCGTGGCTTTCAGTTGTCGGACCTTACTGAGCAGGGTCGTTTCATCGGCTCGCTCTATTTCACGAATACGCTTGGAGCGGCTATTGGCGCCTTGGTGACCGGCGTGATTTTGGTGCGCACGATGGGCTACGAGGATGTGCTCTGGGTGGGTGTGGTCATGAACGGTATTTGCGCGGTGGCCACACTGTTCTTGCTGCGGAAGGTCCATACCGATGCCGCTGGTCGATCCGCACCCAAGGAAAAGCCGGCACCTTTCCGCAGGACATCCACCATCACGTGGTGGTCTGCACAGTACGCGCTATCGGGCTTTGCTGCACTTTCCCTGGAGTTGATCTGGTTCCGGGTATTGGAGACATTGATCAAGTCCGTCTCGCTAACCTTCTCCATTCTCCTGGCCATCTATCTCGGCTCCATGGCGGTGGGTTCATTGCTCGGCACGCGCTGGGGATCCAGGCGAAATTTGCAACAGCGCGAGTCCTTGTTCCTGCGGGCGCAGATATTGCTCTACACGTATGTAGGTGTATCCTTCCTGGTCTTCACGTGGGCCATCGGTTCAGTGGATGCTCTCTCCTTTCTGTGGGAGTATTTCAAGAGCTATGAGCCGGACCTAACGCCCGGCATTATCATTCCCACATACATCGTGATCCCGTTGTTCCTCATGTTCGTGCCCACCTTACTCATGGGCGTGAGCTTCTCGGTCTCGCAACTGATCATACAGGACGATCCCGCGCTGGTGGGTCGCAAAGTGGGATGGTTGCAGTTCATCAATATCGTGGGCTCGGCCTTGGGCGCATGGTGCGTCACCTGGATCGGGTTCGAGTTTTTGGGAACGGCCACGCTGATAAAGCTCATCAGCCTGCTGGGCATCTGCTATCTCGTGGTGGCGGTGGTACGAAAACACTTCGTGGGGAGCGGCCTGGCGATCGGTATCGTGGTCATTGTGGGCATTGCCGTTCTGCTTCCGGACAACTTCACCTTCTGGCGTCGCATGGGCGGAATGGACGAGCCCGAACGCTTCATCTATGATGAGAACGCATCCGGCCTTTCGGTGATCAAGCGCTACGAGCGCAAGGGCGCTTTGGTGGGTGTGGTCTTCGCCAATGGCCTTGGACAGAGCATCATCCCATACGACCGCGATGCGGTACATACCAAGTTGGGCGCGTTCCCGGTGCTGCTTCACCCAATGCCCAAAAGCATAGCGGTGGTGGGCATGGGTTCTTCGGGCACCTTGCACGGCACAGCGGCACGACCGGAGACGGAGAAGCTGGTGTGCTTCGAGATCATGAGCAACCAGCCCAAGGTGCTGAAGGCCTATGCTGAACATGTGCACGACAGTTTGATCCTGGCCATGCTGGCCGACCCACGACTGGAGTTGATACCGCATGATGGCCGCTACCGATTGACCACGATGCCGGACCGCTACGATGTGATCGAAGCCGATGCCTTGCGACCGAACTCGGCCTTTTCAGGAAATATTTATTCCAAGGAGTACTTCCAATTGCTGCTCTCGCGATTGAATCCCGGTGGCTTTGCGGCGAGTTATTGCCCATCGCAACGGGTGCTCAATTCAGCGCGTGAGGTCTTCCCCTACCTGCTCTATGTGGACAGCATCATGATCATCGGGAGCAACGCCCCCATCACGTTGGATATGGAGCTCCTGCAACAGCGCCTGTCCTCGCCGTACACGCAGGCCCACTTCAAGGCGGCGAACATCGACATCTCAGGCCTGATCATCCCCTTCGCTTTGAATGCCCAACGGATGGAGCCTTTGCCGGGCGTTAGTTCTGACATTAACACCGACCTCTTTCCAAAGGACGAGTTCGAAATGCCCTATACGTGGGCGTTGTTCAAGAAGAAGATCTTCGGGGAATAAGGAAATGGCTGACGCCATCCATGCTGCGCGAACCCCAACGCAGCCCTTATCTTCGGTGCATGCGTGCCGGTAAGAACAAACGATGGAAGCTGAAACCCCAGCCCGACGAACAGGTCGTTCAGGCGCTGGTGCATGACCGGTGCACGGCGGTGGCGGCACGGCTGCTGGCGCAGCGCGGCATCTCGGAACCGGTGGAAGCTTCTGCTTTCTTCCGCCCCGCGATGGAGCAGTTGCATGATCCATTCCTGATGGCCGATATGCTGCAAGCCGTGGAGCGCATCGAACGGGCCTTGGGCGACAACGAACGCATCATGGTCTATGGCGATTATGATGTGGACGGCACCACGGCCGTGGCGCTGGTGTATTCGTTCCTGCTCCGCTTTACAGGCAACGTCACCTTCTACATACCCGACCGCTATTCGGAAGGCTACGGCATTTCAACGCAAGGGATCGACCACGCCAAGAAGGAGAAGGTCGCTTTGATCATCGCCTTGGATTGCGGGATCAAATCCATCGACAAGGTGGCCTACGCTACAACGCTGCGTATCGACATGATCATCTGCGATCACCACCGGCCGGGCGATACGTTGCCGGCCGCGGTCGCCGTGCTGGACCCGAAGCGTGATGATTGTCCTTATCCGTTCAAGGAGTTGAGCGGGTGCGGGATCGGGTTCAAGCTGGTGCAGGGCATCGCCATGCGGAACGGGATCGATATGGCCGATCTGGAACCGTTGCTGGACCTCGTTGCCGTGAGCACCGCCTGCGACATCGTACCGGTGAACGGGGAGAACCGTGTGCTCACCCATTTCGGCCTGAAGCGCGTGAACAACGATCCGCGTCCTGGCATCAAAGCCATGATGCAGATGGCCAACGTGAAGAAGCGGCTGGGTGTGACCGAACTCGTTTTCACCATCGGTCCTCGCATCAATGCGGCGGGCCGTATCGAGCACGGGCGGCAGGCCGTGGAACTGTTGCTCGCCAAGGACCAGGTGCAGGCCGACCAGATGGGCCTTCGCGTGGATGGCAACAACACGCACCGCCAGGAGTTGGACAAGGATATGACGCGCGATGCGCTGGAGCGGATCGGGCAGGATGATTTCTTGCGCGGGTCGTGGAGCACCGTGGTGTTCAATGAGACCTGGCACAAAGGCGTGATCGGCATCGTGGCCTCGCGCTTGATCGAACAGTATTACCGCCCCACGGTGGTGCTGACGGAGAGCATGGGCAAGGCCGTGGGGTCCGCGCGTAGCGTGAAAGGCTTCGACGTGTACGAGGCCATCAATGCCTGCGGCGATCTACTTGAGCAGTTCGGCGGGCACATGTATGCTGCCGGCCTTTCCATGCCCTTGGAGAACGTGGACGCGTTCCGCGAACGGTTTGAGGCCGTGGTGCGAAAGACCTTGGACCCCGCACTGCGCACCCCAGAGGAAGAAGTGGATGCCGAGGTGCGGTTCACCGACCTGGATGATAAACTCGCCCGGATCCTGCACCACATGGAGCCATACGGTCCGGGCAATATGCGACCGGTATTCCTGACGCGCGGCGTGGTGGACACGGGATCAGCGCGCATCGTTGGTGAGGACCATTTGAAGATGGCCTTGCGCATGGCGGGCACGAACGGACCTACGTTCGATGCCATCGGGTTCCGGCTCGGTGGCTTCTATGAGCTGGTGAAGAGCGGCACGCCGTTCAGCATCCTGTACACGTTGGAGGAGAACGAATGGAACGGGCGCAAAACGTTGCAGTTGAACATCAAGGATATCAAGCCCGCTGTGGATGGCGTGTTGGAAGGCGATACCGCTGTGGAAACAGCAGCCCTGGCACGCACCTGAAGAGTTCCGTTCCATCCGGGTCGACCACAGTTCCGTTCCCATGCGCAAGCTCCTCCTCCTTTCGATCGCTCTTATAGGGTGTGGCGCTAGCGTGGCGCAGGTGCCTACCTGGAGCGATGATGTGGCCTGCGTCGTCTACTCCCATTGCACATCGTGCCACCACGACGGAGGTCCGGCGCATTTCGACCTGGTCACCTACACGGATGGTTTCTTCTGGCGCAATGAGATGCGCACGGCCACACAGACCCGGTACATGCCCCCGTGGCCGCCCGATCCCACCTATCGCTCCCTGGCGCATGAGCGCACATTGACACAGGACGAGATCGACCTGATCGCCGCGTGGGTGGATGGAGGTGCGCCGGAGGGTGTGCCCGCCAACGCCCCACCGGCACCGGTCTTCACCAATACGCCGGTGATCACCGATCCGGATATCACCGTGATCATGGACGAGTACATGGTGCCACCCAGCACGACCGACAACTACAGGTCCTTCGTGCTGCCGATCTCCAATCCGACAGACCGTTTCATCACCGGTGTTGAGGTGATACCGGGCAATACGGAGATGGTCCATCATGTGCTGGTCTATCAGGACACCACAGGCCAGGCACGCGCACTGGATGATGCGGATATCGCACCGGGTTACGACAGTTTCGGCGGGATCGGTGTGGAAGATGCCAAGCTATTGGGGATCTGGGTGCCCGGAGCCCAGCCGATCTTCACCCCACCCGCCATGGGGATCAAGTTGTTCGCCAACGCCGATCTCGTGATCCAGGTCCACTATCCCAATACCGGTGTGCCGCAACCGGATGCGACACGTGTGAACATCGCTCTGAGCGACGGAGGCTTCATCCGCGAAATGGCCATCGATCCGGTACTGGACCACTATTGGGCCATCACGGACGGTCCGTTGAGCATACCGGCCAATACGGTGCGCACCTTCCATTCGGAATTCACCGTGCCGCTTCCGGCAACGATCACTGCGATAGGACCGCACAGCCATTTGCTCGGCAAGCACATGCGTTCGTTCGCCGTGGTGCCGGACGGTGATACGATCCCGCTGATCGATATCCCCGATTGGGATTTCCGATGGCAGGGGATGTACAATTTCAGGCGACCGATCTTTCTGCCACCGGGGACCGTGTTGCACGGTGAGGCCACGTACGATAACACTACAGCGAACGAGGACAACCCGAATTCGCCACCCGCGTTGGTGGAACTGGGCGAGTCCACAACGGACGAGATGATGTTGTTCTACTTCGCCTACACCTATGGCTTCCCGAACGATACGACCATCGTGGTGGATGATGTGCTGCACGCACCGCACTACCTGGATTGTGGACCGATGTTCGATGTTGGTGTGGATGAAATGGCACCGACCGCTGATCTACGAGCATGGCCGATACCGGCGCGCGATGAGATCAATGTGGTCATCGGAACGATCGGCGGAGAACTCATCTTGACGGATCCGACCGGAAGGCTCGTGCGCCGCATGCGCGCACACGGCACCACGACCACGATGTCGGTACACGATCTTGCACGCGGCGTTTACCTGCTCCGCAGCACATCAGGAACGCGTGCAACACGGACCATCAAGGTGCTTCTCGAATGATCCTACAGAACAGCGACGAGCACTTCATGCGCCAGGCCTTGAAAGAGGCCGAGCAGGCTTTCAAGGTGGATGAGGTGCCCGTGGGCGCCGTGATCGTGTGCAAGGACCAGATCATCGCCCGTGGACACAACCTGACCGAGCGGCTCAACGATGTTACCGCGCATGCCGAGATGCAGTCCATCACCGCTGCCGCAGAGAACCTTGGCGGCAAGTACTTGAAGGAGTGTACGCTCTACGTTACACTGGAACCGTGTGTGATGTGCGCGGGTGCCATGCACTGGTCGCAAGTGGGCCGCGTCGTCTTCGGTGCGTTCGATGAGAAGATGGGCTACCGGCGCTTCGGTAGTGTGCTCTTGCACCCCAAGACGGTGGTTATGGGCGGGATCCTGGAGGCGGAATGCTCGGACCTGCTGAAGGCGTTCTTCAAGCGGAAGCGGGCGTTGTAGGGGCTTGCCCCGGTTGTTGGTCGGCCGGGTAGTTTGCACATTGCCATGGCTGATCAGGGCATTCCCGGCAACTGCGACCGGACGACCGGCCCCATATCTTTCCCATGGTAAGTATCTTTGTTCCGCGTGCGGCTTGAAACTGAACTCCCCGCGCCCTCTGAACCGATGTATCCCCCTGAACTCGTCGCCCCGATGAAGACCGACCTGACGATGGCCGGCTTCGAACAACTCCAGACCCCAGAACAAGTGGACAAGGCCCTCACACAGCCCGGCACCGTGCTGTGCGTGGTGAACAGTGTGTGCGGTTGTGCTGCTGGTGCCGCCCGCCCCGGAGCCAAGCATTCCCTCACCGGTGCCAAGCGGCCCACCAAGTTGGTGACGGTCTTCGCCGGGGTGGACACCGATGCCACCAACCAGGCCCGCAAGCATTTCCTGCCGTACCCACCGAGCAGCCCCGCCATGGCGTTGTTCAAGGATGGCAAACTGGTCCACTTCCTTGAGCGCCACCACATCGAAGGCCGCAGCGCCGAGATGATCGCCGACAACCTGATGATGGCGTACGACGAGTTCTGCTAGGCGCGGAGCTTTTTGAACGAACGCCCTGGTCGACGCTGTGATGCGGATCGACTGGGGCGTTCTCCTTCGGATCGATCGAGGAAGGCGGTCTAGAACGTGGTCCGAATGGATACTTGCAGGTTCCTGCCCGGCGCACTTACGCCGGAGGCGAACGTGCGATAGTTGCGGTCCAGGATATTTTCGACACCCACCTGTAGGGCCAGGTGCCGGTGGAGGGTGATGGAACTACGCACGTTCAACGTGTACCATCCGGGCATCCCATCGGGCGTGGCGTACTGGGGGTTGTCCTCGCCACTGGTGCTGTAGTCGGCGATGCGTTTCCAACCGTTGAACAAGAGGTAGGCTTCCGCTTGCACACGTTCCATTCTGTAGCCGATCGAGCATCTACCGAACACCGGAGGGATGTGGTCCAATGGTCGGTCGGTGGTATCCGATCGAACGCGCCCATGGGTGTAGGTGACGGACGCGTTCAGGACAATGCGCTCGCTCACGTTGCTGCTGATGCTGCTGCTACCGCCGATGATGATCGCTCGGCCAACGTTCGTCAGTGCCGTCACCTGGCTCATCGTTCCATCGTAATCTATGCTATCGCGACCGTTGCTAGTGAAGTTCCGTACCA
>Ga0075163_10014587_pt1 | contig 10136 bp, 7 predicted proteins | sample JI1023141ADNA_FD_71478 | JGI IMG/M metagenome (GOLD analysis project Ga0075163, IMG submission 71478) | Wastewater effluent complex algal communities from Wisconsin, to seasonally profile nutrient transformation and Carbon sequestration -... | ecosystem: Engineered > WWTP > Effluent > Algae... | reverse complement strand
GCCGCGGCGCCGCCCGAGCGCATGTCGAAGGTCAGCCGCCAGCGGCCGGGCTCGGCCGCGCCGGTCTCCTCGCACCAGATCTCGACCGCGCCCAGCTCGGTGATCGTGACCTGGAGCCAGACCGTGACCGCGCTCTTGCCGCGGGCCCGCAGCGCGGCGACGATCGGCGGCAGCTCGAGCAGATCGCTGCCGTCGTCGATGGTGTCGGCGCGGCCGTCGCCGATCGGCACCAGCGCGCCGGGCGCGTCGGTCCGCGACGTCGACGAGTACAGGCGGAAGCGGACCGGCCGGTTGGTGACCAGCTCGAAGTCGCGGGCCAGCCGCGCGGTCGCGCCGTCGTCGAGGCCCTTGCCGGCCAGGCACACCGCCATCGGCGCGCCGGCGGTCTCGACGCCGAGGTAGAAGGCGCGCGGGGTGCCGCCGCGGATCCGGGCCGCCAGCCCGCGCCGGACCAGGCCGTAGTAGGCGGCGCCGACCGCGACCGCCAGCTCCGGCGCCTGCACCGGCAGCTCGCGCGGCCGGCCGTGGTCGGGCTGCCAGGCGGCGAGCTGATCGAGGACCCGGGCCCGCAGGCTGGCCGGGGTCATCGCGCCGCCGTTGAACAGCACCGCGTCGACGTGCTCGACCGCCTGCCGGCCGAGGAACGACGCCAGGTGGCGGGTCACCGCCGGATCGGCGGCGTAGGGCAGGCCCATCTCCTGCAGCCCGCCGCGGCCACGCTTGAGCGGCGCGTCGCGCCCGACCAGCGGGAAGAAGCCGTCGAACAGCACCTGCTCGAGCTCGGCGCGGGTCACCCGATCGCGCAGGGTGCCGGCGATCAGGCGCGAGCCGCGGCCGGCGACGGTGATCGGCACCTCGGCCGGCGGCGCGTCGCCGAGCAGGGTCTCCTTGGCCAGCCGGCAGGCGTGAGTCAGGCCGTGCCACTGCAGGGCGTCGAGCTTCTTGCCGTCGCCGGTCAAGCGCTGCTCGACGATCTTGGCGAGGGTGAGATCGACGTTGTCGCCGCCGAGCAGCAGGTGATCGCCGACCGCGATCCGGGCGAAGCCGCCGTCGGGCTCGACCGTGATCAGGGTGAAGTCGGTGGTGCCGCCGCCGACGTCGAACACCAGCACCCGCTCGCCCGGCGTCAGCTCGGCCCGGCCGCGGCCGCGCTGATCGAGCCAGGCGTAGAACGCGGCCTGCGGCTCCTCGAGCAGGACCACGCCGGTCAGGCCGATCGCGACCGCGGCGTCGTGGGTCAGCTCGCGCGCCGCCTCGTCGAACGACGCCGGGCAGGTGACGACCACGTCCTGGGCGACGAACCGACTGTCCGATTCACCGGACATCACGTGATCCCAGGCGTCGCGGACGTGACCCAGGACCAGCGCCGCCGCCGTCACCGGCGACCGCTTGGGCCCGTCGCCCTCGCCCCACGGCAAGATCGCCGCCTTGCGATCGACCCCGGGGTGGCACAGCCACGACTTGGCCGAGGCGATCATCCGCCCCGGGTTGCGCGCGCCCTGGCTGCGGGCCAGCTCGCCGACCACCTCGCGGCCCGGCCCCGGCGCCGGCCGCCACGGCACCGCCAGCTCGGCGGCGGCGAGGTCGTGCTCGCCCGCCAGGTAGACGAACGACGGCAGCTGGTGGCGCGGCGCGACCTCGCCGGGCGCGACCAGCTGCGGCACCTCGAACACCTTGATCCGCGGATCGGCGGCGTGGGTGTCGACGTAGGCGACCGCGGTGTTGGTCGTGCCGAGGTCGATGCCGATCAGGTAGCGGGCGGGCACGCCGCCCTTGTCTACCGGACCGGCGCCGCGGGCGCCACTGCCGACGACCGCCTATGACCCGGCGCCGGGCCCGCCAGGCGCCCTCGTTCCTTCGGCCTCTCGCTGACGCTCGGGGTCCCTCAGCAGAGCGGGCTGTCGGTGCAGACCGTGATCGGCCGGGGCCGGGGGGCCGGCGGGCCAGGCCGCGGGGTCGGCCGGGCGCTCGGGGCGACAGGCGCGGGCGCCACCGCGGACGGCGTCGGCGCCGGGGTCGGCCGGCGATCGCGCATCTCCTCGATCTTGATCCGCAGCTCGCCGACCTGGCTCAGCGTCGTCCGCAGGTCGGCCGACAGCCGGGCGACCCGGGCGCCGGCGTCCTCGGCCGCCCGCTGGGCCGCGACCCGCGCCGCGATCGCGTCGTCGAGCGAGCTGGCCTGCTGGTGCAGCCACAGCCCGAGCACCACCACCGCCGCCGCCAGCATCGCCGCCGCCACCGCCCAGCCCCGGCGCGGTCGCGGCCCGGTCGCGCCGGCGGTCAGCGCGGCCTCGAACGTCGCCCGCTCCTCGGCCAGCCGGGCGCGGGCGCGGGCCATCACCTCGGCCTCGATCGCCTCGATCCGGGCCCGATCCTCGGCCGCGTGCCGGGCGCGGGCCGCCTCGACCTCGAGCGCCGCCTCGGCCCACGCCTGGGCCTCGGCCCGCGAGCGCTGCTGGCGGCGCAGCTCCTCCTCGGCCTCCATCCGCGCCCTGACCGCGGCGTCGGTCTCGGCCCGGGTCCGGGCCTCGGCCGCCTCGGCTGCGTGCAGCTCGGCCCGGCGCCGCTCGTCGAGGGCGCGGAGCTCGTCGAGCGCGGTCACCACCGAGCTCTCGGGTCGTCGTGACCGTGCCTGTCCCATGGTGATCGGACACAGCGCCCGGTCGGCAGTTGCAGCGATCACGGCCCGCGCTGGCGCCTGCGCCGCGCCGGCCGCCGCGGTAGGGTGCGCGCCATGGGACAGCTCGACGAGCGCAGCTTCGCCGAACACCTCGGGCCGTGCCCGGGCTGCGGCGGCAAGGTCTTCGACGTCGCCAGCTACCTCGACCGCAAGGTGTCGATGATGCTGGCCGACGCCAACGACGAGGGCACCTGGGCCCACGACGGCGAGAAGTTCATCGACGGCACCTACCGGATCACCTGCGCCGGCTGCGCCCGGGTGGTGTTCGCCAGCGACGACTGCCCGCGCTGCCACGCCGCCGCCACGCTGCCGGCGACCCTGGCCGCGACCAGCCACCTCGAGGTCCCGCGCCGCTGCCCGCGCTGCAACGCCACCGAGACCACCATCATCGGCTTCGCGCCGGCGACCGTCCGCACCGGCGCCGGCAAGACCCCGGTGCCGACCCCGCGCGCGCTGGCCGGCGAGCCCGGCTTCCACGTGGTCGCGATCGCGTGCGACGACTGCGACTGGGCCCGGACCGCGCCCGGCTGCCCGCTGTGCACGGCGCCCGGCCCGCTCCGCCCACGGCCCTGAGGACCCCGAGCGCCAGCGAGGGTCCGAAAAACCAGGCGCGCCGCTCCAGCGTCGTAAGGGCTCGCCGCGCCGTCGCCGACTCGTTCTCCAGCGATCGACGAGCTAGCCGCTGGCCGCCGGCTTGGCCCGGGTCCGCATCAGCCAGTGGCGGGCCGGCTCCTCGATGATGTGATAGGTCGCGGCGGCGATGAACGGCATCGGCGCGGCGTGGGCGAAGACCCACGCCACCCGCATCGGCAGGCTGGCGGTGACCAGCGTCGCCAGCGGGAAGAAGTGGTGCATCAGCCACAGCCACAGGTAGTGGGTCATGTACAGCGCGAACGAGATCTTGCCGCCGTAGACCATCACCGGGTGGGCGAAGATCCGGGTCAGCCGGCCGTGGCCGTAGGCGAGGCCGAGGATCAGCGCCGGCACCAGCGGCACCACCCACAGCGCCGGCGCGCCGAGCTCGTAGATCACCGCCGCGATCGTCACCAGCGCGATCAGCACCCAGCCCGGGTACGCGGTCGCCGCCCGGCCGCGGCCGGCGCGGTAGAGCTGGAAGGCGACGCAGCCGACCAGGAACTCGCTGATGATCTGCAGCGGCAAGAGCTGGGGCAGGCCCGTGGTGGCCTTCTGGATCGTCGCCCAGCTCGCCGGCAGCGCGGCGATCGTCGCGATGGTCGCGACCAGTACCAGCCCGCGGCCGCGCGCGATCGCCCGCGCCGCCCGCACCATCGCCGGGAACAGCAGGTACGCCAGCCACTCCGAGCTGATCGACCACGACACCGAGTTCCAGGCGCCGGCGTGGCCGACCCAGGCCTGGATCAACAGCACGCTCTCGATGAGCTGGCCGGTCGACCACCGCGCCGGCTCGACGTCGCCGGTCGAGACGTGGAGCCCGCGGACCAGCGCGACCAGCGCGACCAGCAGCACCAGGTGGACCGGGTAGATCCGCGCCAGCCGGGCGCGGAGGAATGCCAGGTAGCGAGCGCGGTCGAACGCGCCGGCGAACCGGGCCTCGTAGTTGTACGAGATGATGAAGCCCGACAGGACGAAGAAGACGTCGACGCCGAGGAAGCCGGGCAGGGCGAGGAGGCCGAAGCCGCGCGCGACCCGCTCCGGTAGCAGCACCGAGGTGACCTCGGTCAGGTGGAGCAGCATCACCCACAGCGCGGCGAACGCGCGGACTCCGGTCAGCGCGGGCAGGAACGAGGGCGGCGCGCGACCGGCCGGGTCGCCGGTCGGTGTCGGCCCGGCGGTCACGGCCGGGCCTTGGCCCACAGCGCCTCGGTGCGCGCGATCGCGGTCGGCAGCGAGAAGTGGCTGGCCCGGAACCGGGCGTGGGCCGCGGTCCGTGCCGCGGCGGTCGGCGGCGTCGCCAGCGCGCGCGCGATGTCCTCGCCCCAGCGGTCGTCGCTGTCGTCGAGCGAGCGGACGACCACGCCGGGCAGCGCGCGGACGATCTCGAGCACGCCGGGGAGATCGTTGGCGACCACGGGGGTGCCGGCCGCGACCGCCTCGAGCACCGCGCCCGGCATGCCCTCGAACCACGACGTCAGCAGGGCGACGTCGGACGCGCCGAGCAGGCGCGGGATGTCGCTGCGCAGCCCCAGGAAGTGGACCCGATCGCCCAGGCCGCAGGCCGCGACCCGGGTCCGCACCGCCGCCTCCTCGGGGTTGTCGCCGCGGCCGACGAACAAGAGGTGGCCGGGCCCGCGCCGGGCGGCGGCGGCGAACACCTCGACGATGCGGGTCTGGTTCTTGGGGTGGGCGAAGCGGGCGACGTGGATCGCCAGCGGGGTGTCGGCGGCGAGCCCGAGCTCGGCGCGGACGCCGGCGCGATCGACCGGCGCCTCGAACCGCTCGACCGCGATGCCGTTGTGGATCACCTGACAGCGCGGATCGTCGGCCCAGCGCGGCGACCAGCCGAACGCGATCGCGCCCTCGCCGCAGCCGACGATGTCGGTGGCGAAGCGATCGATCAGCGCGTGCATCGTCCGCCGGTAGGCCCGGCGGCCGACGCCGTTGCCGCGATCGTCGGCGGTGCTGCGGAAGTGGGCGATCCGGCGCCGGACCCCGCCGGCGGCGGCGAGCGCGACCAGCACCCCCGACGCCAGGTGGACGTGGGAGTGGACGATGTCGATCCGCCGGGCCCGGATGAGGGCGAGGAAGCGAGCCGGGAAGCCCAGGCCCATCGGGCAGGCGTGGACCTCGCCGCCGAGCGCGCGGATCTCGGCGTCGAGCACGCCGTCCTTGCCCTCGAGCGAGCAGAACTCCTGCACGAACCGCCCGGGCCGCATGCCGCGCATCAGCTCGACGGTGCGCATCTCGGCGCCGCCGCGATCCATCACGCCGAACACGTGCATCACCCGGATCGGCGCGCCCGCCGGGCTGGTCGGCGCATCGGGCGACGCCGGGCGATCGCGCTCGCCGTCAGCGACCACGCCCGGCCTCCTCGAGCCACGCCTGCCACATGAGCACGTTCCAGATCACGGAGTGCCAGTCGCGGACCCCGGCCAGGTAGGCCGTCCACCGCCGGCGGACCGCGCGCGGATCGAGGAAGCCCTCGCGCCGCAGCCGACCCTCGTCGAGCAGGCCCTCGGCCCAGCCGCGCAGCGGGCCGGCCAGCCAGCGCGCGACCGGCACGCCGAAGCCCATCTTGGGCCGATCGAACAGGGCCGGCGGGACGTAGCGGGCGAGGACGTCGCGGAGCACCGCCTTGCCGACCTCGCCCTTGACCTTGTGCGCGAACGGCAGCCGCCAGGCCAGCGCGATCACCTCGGCGTCGAGCATCGGCACCCGCGACTCGAGCGCGACCGCCATCGCCGCCCGGTCGACCTTGGTCAGGATGTCGTCGGGCAGGTACTGCAGCCCGTCGGCGAGCATGGCCCGCTCGATCACGTTGCCGCCGGCGAGCACGTCCTTGGCCAGCGGCAGCACCCCGGCCGGCTCGACGCCGCCGAGGACCAGCGCGCCCGGCTCGAGCGACAGGCTCATGGTCCGCGCGTACCACGCGTCGGCGTCGACCGCGCCGGCCCGCTCGGCCCGCCGCCAGCTCCAGTCGACGAGCTGCTGCAGCCGGTCGGGATCGGCGCCGTGGCCGCGGACCGCGCTCAGCAGCCGCTGGACCCCGCCGACCACCGCCCGCCGGCCGGGCAGCGCGAGCAGCCGGGCCGCCCGCCGCGCCAGGGTGTAGCGGGTGTAGCCGCCCAGGAGCTCGTCGCCGCCGTCGCCGGTCAGCGCGACCGTGACGTGGGCGCGGGCGATCTGCGCGACCAGGAAGGTCGGCACCTGCGACGAGTCGGCGAACGGCTCGTCGTAGATGGTCGGCAGCCGCGGGATCACCGCCTGGGCCTCGCGCGGGGTGACCGTCACCTCGGTGTGATCGGTGCCGAGGTGGCGCGCGACCGCCCGCGCGTGCGGCGCCTCGTCGTAGCCCGGCTCGACGAAGCCGATGGTGAAGGTCCGCACCGGCCGCGGGCTGGCGGCCTGCATCAGCGCCACGATCGTCGACGAGTCGATGCCACCCGACAGGAACGCGCCGAGCGGGACGTCGGCGACCATCTGCTCGCGCACCGCCCGGCTCAGCTCGACCTCGAGCCGGTCGGCGGCCTCGGTGGCGTCGATCCGCAGCGGCCGGGCCACGCCCTCCTCGGCCAGCGCGCGCAGCGAGAAGTACGGCACCGGCGTCGGCGCCCGGTCGTCGGCGGTGAAGCGCAGCCAGGTCCCGGGCGGCACCTTGGCGACGCCGGCGTAGATCGAGCGCGGCGCCGGCACGAAGCCGTGGCGCATGAACTTGATCAGCCCGCCGCGATCGATCGTCGCGTCGAAGCCCTGGTGGGCGCGCAGCGCCGCCAGCTCGGAGCCGAACGCGAGCTGCCGGCCGCCGGCGAGCCAGCCGTAGTACAGCGGCTTCTCGCCCATCCGGTCGCGGGCCAGGTACAGCGCGCGCTCGGCCTTGTCCCACAGCCCGAGGGCGAACATGCCGCGCAGCCGGGGCAGCGCGCCGGCGACGCCGAAGGCCTCGAACGCGGCCAGCATCACCTCGGTGTCGGACTGGCCGCGGAAGCCGGCGCCGCGATCCTCGAGCTCGCCGCGCAGCGCCTGGTAGTTGTAGATCTCGCCGTTGTAGGTGACGACGTAGCGGCCGCTGGCCGACGCCATCGGCTGGTGGCCGAGCGGTGACAGGTCGATGATCGACAGCCGGCGGTGGCCGAGGCCGATGCCGGCCGGCGCGTCGAGCCAGCGGCCGTGGTCGTCGGGACCGCGGTGCGCGACCGCGCGGGTCATCGCGCCGAGGTCGCCGGTCGCGGGATCGACCGCGAGCCCGCCGGGGGCGAAGATTCCGACGATGCCGCACATCTAGTGGAACTCCAAGTACATCACGGCCGGGCCGGCGGAGGACAGGCCTGGCGCCGCCCGCGTCGCGGCGAGCCGGCGGTTTGATGCCCGCGCGATCACCACGCAGCGCTTGCGCTAGCCCCACGCCCGACGGATCGCCTCGGCGATCCCGCCGCCGGCGCCGGCGGTGGTGGTGAGCTGGTCGGTGGCCTTGGCCCGGACCGCGTCGGGCGCGCTGCCCATCGCGAACGACCGGCCCGCGACCTCGAACATCGGCACGTCGTTGACCCAGTCGCCGACCGCGACCGCGTCGGCGACGTCGCAGTCGATCGCCCGGCACAGCGCCGCCAGCGCCGTGCCCTTGCTCGGCCCGGCCGCCCGCACCAGCAGCGCGTGCTTGCCCGGGCACGAGCTGACCGCGAAGCTGACCGCGTACAGCCGGTCGGCGTGGACGCCCAGCGCGGCCTGGGCGGCCGCGACCGCGTCGGGATCGCCGATCGCCACCGCCGCCAGCGGCACCGCCGGCCACACCAGATCGTCGTCGGCGATCCGGAGGTTGGGCGACCAGGTCCGGACGTAGTCGGCGTAGGGCGCGCCGGCCCGGTCGTGGTGGATGCCCTGGGCCTCGAACACGAAGCCGGCCAGGCCGTGGGCCCCGACCGCCGCCCGCATCGCCGCCGCGACGTCGTCGGCCATCGGGTGGTGGGCGAGGGTGGTGCCGCTGGCCAGCTCGATCAGGTGGCTGCCCTCCATGCAGGCGATCGCGCCGTCGATGGCGCAGATCCGGGCGGCGGCGACCGCGCCCGAGTGCAGCCGGCCGGTGACGATGGTCACGGTGACCCCGGCCGCCTGCAGCTCGGCGATCGCGGCGACGTCGCGGGGGTCGACGCTGTGGTCGGCGCGCAGCAGGGTGCCGTCGAGGTCCAGCGCGAGCAGGCGGTACGCCATCGGCCGGCGAGCATAGCAGGGCGTCGGCCAGGGTGAGGCGGCGGGCCCCGTCGGCGCCGCCACGATCGGGCCGTGGTAGCCTCGATGCCGACATCCATGAGCGACCGGATCGACCGCGTCAGGTCCTTCTTTGCGGAGCCCGAGCAGTACCTGCGCGTTCGCGGTGACTTCAACATCCGGATCCGGGCCGAGGTGGTGCAGGGCCTGGTCGGCCCCGAGCCGGTCGACACCATCCTCGACATCGGCTGCGGCAACGGCGCCATCTCGCTGCCCCTGCTGCGCGGCCGCACCCGGCTGACCCTGCTCGACATCTCGCGCAACATGCTCGACCTGGCGAGCGCGCGCATCCCGGCCGACGCCCGCGATCGGGTGACGCTCGTCAACGACGACTTCATGGCCGCCGATCTGCCGACGCGGTCGTTCGACCTCATCCTCTGCCTCGGCGTCCTCGCCCACGTCGACTCGCCGACCGCGGTCATCGAGCGGATGGCCAACGTGCTCCGCCCGGGCGGGCGCGTGATCGTCCAGAACAACGACGCCCGCCACCCGCTCGGCTACCTGCTGTCGGCGTACTCGTCGCTGTCGCGCAAGCTCCTGCCCGAACCGTACGTCCTCAACCGGATCCGCAGCGACGCGGTGATCAAGGACTTCGGTCGCCACGGCCTCCGGCTGGTCGGCGGCTACCGCTACGCGATGCCGCTGCCGGGCATGACCCGGTTGTTCTCCGGCGACCAGCTCTACCGCGCGATCCGCACCGTCCACGGCACCGAGGCCGACAACCAGCGGGCCTGGCTGGGCAGCGAGTGCATCTTCGAGTTCCGGCGATGACCGCTCGCCGCCGCCGCCCCGCCTGATGAGCGAGCCCGCCATGCGGCGACCCCGGCTGGTCTACCTGGTCACCCACGCGGTCTCGGCGCGGCTGTTGCTCGCCGGCCAGCTCGGCCACCTGCGGGCCGCCGGCTTCGACGTCACCGTGATCGCCAGCCCGGGGCCCGATCTCGACGTCGTCGCGGCGCGCGAGGGCGTCGACGTGGTCCCGGTTCCGATGGCGCGGGCGATGCGGCCGGCCGACGACGCCCGGGCGCTGGTGGCGGTGACCGCGGCCCTGCGGCGGCTGCGGCCCGACATCGTCAACGCGTCGACGCCCAAGGCCGGCCTGCTCGGCATGCTGGCGGCGCGCGCCCTCGCCGTGCCGGTGCGGATCTACCTCCTGCGCGGGCTGCGGCTCGAGACCGAGCGCGGCTGGCGGCGGGCGGTCCTGGCCACCACCGAGCGGCTGGCGGCCGGCTGCGCCGACGACGTCATCGCGGTCAGCGCCAGCCTGCGCCGCGGCTTCGTCGACGCCGGGCTGGCGCCCGCGGCCAAGGTCCGGGTGCTCGGCGCCGGCTCGTCGAACGGCGTCGACGTCGCCCGGTTCGCGCCGTCGCCCGAGCTCCACGCCGCCGCCGCCGCGGTCCGCGATCGCCTCGCCATCCCCGCCGGCGCGCCGGTCGTCGGCTTCGTCGGCCGGCTGGCCCGCGACAAGGGCATCGTCGATCTGCTCGACGCCTTCGATCGGGTGCGCGCGACCCGGCCCGACGCCCGGCTGCTGCTGCTGTCGGCCGATCTCGCC
>Ga0075163_10014586_pt1 | contig 10136 bp, 4 predicted proteins | sample JI1023141ADNA_FD_71478 | JGI IMG/M metagenome (GOLD analysis project Ga0075163, IMG submission 71478) | Wastewater effluent complex algal communities from Wisconsin, to seasonally profile nutrient transformation and Carbon sequestration -... | ecosystem: Engineered > WWTP > Effluent > Algae... | reverse complement strand
ATGGCTGGAAGTGGTGCTGGATGAGGGGCGCAATCGACACATCCGTCGATTGCTTTCAGGTGGCGATTGGAACGTTCTGCGTCTGATCCGAGTTGCGATTGGTCCGATTGTGCTGGGCAGCTTGGGTAAAGGCGAGTTCCGCGACTTGTCAACGGCCGAACGACTGTCGTTGCAAGACGGGAATTGACTCGCAGGCTTTCCGTTATCCCCAGCTCGCGTTGGGGGCTGGTAACAGAGTCCAATGCGTCAATTTCGAACCTCAGTCCCAACGGACGATCTGCACCTGCCCCGCATTGCGGATGCCGCCCGCTCGGGTGGACCCGCCGAGTACCCAGAACTGCTTGCCGGATATCGCGCCAGCAGCACCGTGAATCGCCACAGGCAATGGCGGCAAGGTATTCCAGCGTTCCTGTCCAGCGCCGATGACCTCGACTTCATTGCGCAGCAGCAATGCGCCGTAGATGGCCTCTCCACCCGCCACCAGCAGATGATCGTCGTTGGCGGCAGCGGCGAAACCACCGCGCGTCGTGAGCATGCGTGGCCCGCTCCGCCAGCGCTCGCTGGCGGGGTCGAAGATCGAGACGGCAGCGGTCTCTCCAGTGAGTTCGTTGCGGCCGCCCAGCAACCAAAGCTCACCCTGAAACGCGACCAGCTGGGAGTGGTCGCGGGATAGCAATCCATCCCCGTCAATCCGACGCGCGACATCGCGTCGAGGGTCATATTGGTAAAGCTCACCTGCGCTGCTGGCGAAATAGAGGTAGCCGTTCAGCGCCGCCGCGCCACTCGCTTCGACGCGTGGCAAGCCGGGCAAGTGTTCCCAGCGGTTCTCGGCGACCACATAGTGCCAGCCCGTTTCATGCTGGGCGCCATCGCCGTTGGGATAGCCTCCCGTTGCATAGAGATTGCCGCCATACACCGCGGCCAGCGCGTGATCCCGACCAGCTGGCAGGTCAACCAAGTCCACCCACAAACCGCTATCGAGGTCGTAGCGCTTCAGGCCGCGGACGTCACCATATCCGCCAGCCACGTAGACCGAACGATCATCGCGGGCAAATGCCACTTCCGACTGCGGTTGTGGCATGGCCGTGCCGGTCTGCCAATGCGCGGCGCTGGGCGCTGGCGCCGGCGCGTTGCGACAGACTGAGCTGGCCAAACGATTGAGTCGCACAGGTCGCAGTCGACCGGAACCAAACTCAGGATCCGTGGAGTTGTAGTCGAGTTCGGCTTGCCCGCAGTCGCTGAACGACAGATGCACGCTACCCCAAGGCAGCCGCTGCACATCCGCGGCACTGAAGTTCGCGCCAAACCTCGTCCCTTTGGGTTGCAGGACATCGACGAACTCCATTCGATCAGCATCGCTGGATCGCGTCCCCAACCCGACGACCCATGCGGGTCTTCCGGCGGCGTCGTAGGTGAACCAGTAGATGACTGCCAGATCCTGATTGAACTCCTCCACGACCCAACCTTCGCCGTTGTGGGAGGGATCGAACCAGGAGGCACTCATCTGGCGCAAACCACGCATCGACCTGCTGCCGCTGGTGGTGATCTGGGATCGTGGGTCGCAGCCAATCTCATCGATGATTGATGCGCGAACGACGTTGAGGGAGCCGCTGCCCCATTCGGGCAGACCATCCCATTCGACTTGCGCTTCGGTGCACGAAGCAAACTTCATGGTGATGTTGCCCCATGCGGCCAACTGGACATCTGCCGGGTCGTAGTCGTCGCCGAATTTGGGGCCGCTTGCCGTGTAGGTTTGTGAAAAGCGGATCGTGTCACCCTCGATGACGCCACCCGGCGCGAAGATCCAGGCCTGATCGTCCGAGCTTCCTGCGGGCGGATAGGTGAACCAGAACATGGTTGCCGAGCCGTCATCCTGGATCTGCAGTACGTAGCCTTCCCCGCTTCGGGCAGGGTCGAACCAGGAACCGGAGTGCGCGGGCCCCACCCAGTGCGCGCTGTTGGCCGCCTTGGGGAGGCTGTGTTGCCGACCAGGCATCGGTCGCAAATGCAGAGCACAGGCCGCGGCGAGCCCAGCACTCAGTAAGCCACTCAGTAGAACGATGATGGGCAAAGGCCAAGTGCGCATGACGCGTCCTCCCAGTCAGTCGCTGATCGATACAACAACCAGTCAATGCAGAAAGAGGGCCGATTAAATCAGGCTTCCGTCGGCGGGATGTTAACTGCGGCGAGTAGTCGCACTGGTTCTGTCGAGAGGGTTCCACAACCCGCCCGCCGCCCTGATTGACGCGGTTTGGCACGACTTCTCCTGCGGGCCTTTCGTGCTCCCGAGACGACGCGCCAAGCACTCTGGCGCGCCGTCGGTTCTCTACATCAGGGCGCGATCTCACAGCTCGGAACATCGCCTGTGCCACCACTGCCCGGAAGCTCGCCGTCCTCAAAGCCGCTCCTGAACATCACGTTGTACGCGCTCTGGATGCGGATCTCGTCGAGATAGAAGCCCGCTTCCTCCGAGCCCGGATCCGATGAGAACGCCCAGCGCAGTTGCACGGTGTCGCCAGCGTAGGCAGCCAAGTTGGTGGTGTAACTGACGAATTGCCCGCCGCTGCTGCCACTGAATGCGGGTTGGGTTTCGAGGTAACCGCAGGCATTGACCGGTGGATTGGTGGTTTGCGCAAAACTGCTTGGGTAGCCGCCGTTTGGCGTCAGCGTTGACCAAGTCGCCCCACCGTCCGTGGAAATTTCCAGCACCACGCCATCCCATTCTTCCTCAAGGTTGTAGCGAGCCTTGAAGCTGAGCGAACCCGCGTCGCCCAGTGTCAACGGCGGCAGGGTGAGGTAGGCGCAGGTGTTTGACGCGTAATTCGAGCCATCTGGCGCGTTGTGATAGCTGAAACCGCCAGCGCTGGCCAAGGTGGAGTATTGCCAGGGGGCTTGCAGACTCGCGTAGGAACGATTGTCGACGTCATCGATGAAGTCGGCCGCCGACGGACCCGAGGGACCAGACGGCGTCGCCGCGATGATGCGAGTATCCGTGACCTCGTTACCCAGAGAGTCTTCGGTGGAAAGTCGATAGAAGTTGACCTGATTCTGGGTCACCAAATCATCATTCAGTGCGGAGCTGCTCAAGCCGGCTGCGATTTCTGTAGCCCCTGCCATGCTGGGCGTGCTGGCGCGTTCCACGCGATAGCTGACACCACTGGCGGTGGGGCAGCGCGATGCGGAGTCATCCCAGTCGAGTGCGACACGACAGTTCACATGGCTGGCATCGACGCTGGTGGGCGACGACGACAGCTGTGGTGGCAGCTCGCAACTGTCCAAAGAAACCGTGTCCACGCAGGAAGAGGCCGTGCCCTCGATATCGCCGCCCACGGCACGCATGCGGTAGGCATACGCAAAGCCCCCGATCGTGTGGTCGTCTGTCAGAGTGCTGCCGGGTCCGTGTTGCGCAAGGCGGAAGTCTTCCGACGAAACCTCTTCGCACAGCCCGTCCGCTCGGTAGAGTTGATAGCTGCTTGCGCTGCCGACACTGGCGCCCTGTATCTGCACGCCATTGGTGTTGTTGCTAGCGACGTTCACGCTCGCTGGAGCGGCCAATGGCGCTGCGTCGGGCAGCGCGAAGGCACCCGATGCCACCAGGCCATAGCCTTGCCGTGCGCTGCCCAGACTGCCGTCACCGGGCACGGCAGTGCCTTTCACCCGCAAGGTGTAGCTACCTGCAGTTGGCGCCGTGAAGCGCACCTGTTCCACCGTGTTGCGGGTGTCCGCACTACCACCCGTGACGGACACCGCGCTGCTGGTGACATTGCCAAGGTAGGTGCCACCGGGGCCGATCACTTCCAGATCAAGGTTGTTGACGATATTGATGGCTGAGCCCAAGGCGCCCGCGACATCAAACCAGGTCAGCGTGGCGCGGAATTCCTGCCCTGCGCCGACATTGTTGATGACGTACTCATGCGTTTCGCCGGTTGCAAGGCCGGTATCGTCCGTGCGTTCCCAGATACGCAATCGGCGCGCGTCGGCACCCGCACCAATATCGCTGTTGAAGTACAGACTGTGCTCCAGCCACAGACGCCCCCAGCCGAAGGTATTGCCCGGCCAGGTGCTGCCGATAACCGCCGTGCTGTTCAACAGCAGGGCTTTCATGACCATGCCGCTGGGGCGGTAGGCGTCCTCGGGGGTGACTGCTCCCCGTGGATAGAAACCGTCCATCAAGTACTGACGGGCCAAGGTGGCCGCACCGGAGATGGTCGGTGTGGCCATCGATGTACCGGACTTGCTGGATGTCGTTCCACTCTCAACCGTATCGCCGTTCGCCGTGTCGCCTGCCGCCGAAACGGTGCTGGATCCTGGCGCGACGATATCCGGCTTGATGCGGTTGTCATCGGTTGGGCCGCGACTGGAAAAACTGGCGATCGTGGTCGAATTGCCGTTGCCCAGTGCGCCCACGGTGATCACGTTCTTGGCGACGCCCGGTGAGCCGATCGTGCCAGCACTCGATCCCGCATTGCCAGCGGCAATGACGGCGACCAGATCGCGCTCTGTCCGGCTGGTCGAGTCGGCGGCCGCATCGTTGCCACCATAAGCACCCGCAGAACTGTTGCCCCACGAGGCACTGTGCAAGCCAGCACCGGCATCCTCTGCTTGCTTCAAGGTGCCCGAGAAGTTGGTAATCGACAGGCAGCCGCTGGTGTCATTGCCCACGTCCTGAAAAAGGATCTGCGCGCCGGGTGCCATGCCGTCACCGCTATCGCGCGCGGCCGTTGATGGCGTTGTGATGCTGCCGCGATCACCGGCCACGGTGCCGCTGACGTGCGTACCGTGGAAGCTGGTCGCCGACGTGGTGCAGACCTGATTGTTGTCATACGCGGTTGCGCCCGGCTGCACCCAATAAGCGTAGATTTTCGCGTTTGGGTGGGGGGTTCCCAGGGCGGGCGGAATGGTGACTTCCGCCGGGGTGATGAAGCGCTGGATTCCCGCGCCAAAATCGATATCGACGAACCAGTCTTCGTTGCGATCGAGTCCCGAGTCGGAAATCGAGACCACTTGGCCGGACCCGGTCAGTCCGCGGTTGAAAATCGGTGTCCATGCGCCGTTACCAGTGGGGTTGGTGGATGCGGTGTTGTTCTGCATCGGTCCCACGGCGTTGTTGTTGGCCAGCTCATCGCGTAAACGCGGTGCGATCCAGCGGACCTCTTCGGCCTGCAGCAGCGCGTCTATTTCCTGTGCCGCACTAGCCGAAAGGCTCACGTCAATGAAGGGTAGTACCGGGTCATTGGTCTTGACCGTGACGCGGGCGTTCGGCGCGTATTTGCGTATCAGCAAAGCCAGCGCATCGGCAGACCCGCCGTCATAACCGAAGACCCGAATCGCATCGCCTCCATCCGTGCGATCCAGCGTGCCATCGCGATCGGACGGCCACAGTGAAGGGTCGATTCGCAGGATGCTGGGTGTGCCGCCAACAAAGCGAATACCCGCCATCCGCGCCAAGCCATTCAGCGATGCGCCATTCAGACGGACCTGCCAAGCGCGCTGCGGCAGATGTTCGATGACGTCCAAGCCTTGCCTGCGCAGCCATGCCGCCATGTCCTGCCCGGAGGCAACGAAATCCTCATCAAACTGCACGATCGCGTAGCGACTGCTGCGCTGTGCGCTGAGTCCAACCGCACGCGAGTCCAACTGTTGAAGGCGGGGATCGAATGCACCCGCACGCGTCAGCAGAAGGTTGGGGTCCTGCAAGGCATCGAGTGCCTCTGGCGTAAGCGGCTGCGGTCGAACATCCTGCTGAGCAAGCGACAGCCCCGGTTGGATGCAGGCCAACAGAGCGAGGCTGAGCGCGTTGCGGCGCAAGCGAAGAGGTAGCGTTGAGGACATGCGAGAAGCTCCGAAGTTGAGGCTGCCAGAGACGGCAGCAGACGGAGCGCATCGCCACGCGGACGAGGACTGATCCAACAGCCCCCGCAGCAGACCCACCCCCTGAAGGTCAGGACGCGACACCGCGTCCATGGCCGGACCTTATTACAAAGCCTTGCGGCGATGCCACTGCCGGCGGTCCGGGGCGGTGAGCGGCGTCCTTTTCCAGCAACGGCATCGATGACGAATGCCATAGTGGCTCCCTGATGGGGGTGTGCTACAGGAGTTGGGTTTGAACCACGAGCTCAGGTAGACATTCTTATAACGGGCCGGGCACCCAGGCGAAAGCAGACTAGAGGACTGTGAGGTCCTTCTCCGCCTGTGGGAGCTTTCGGGCAGCGGCCTCCAACTGCGGCTGCAGCATGGCCATCTGGGCCGTGGCCCGTTGCCGAAAGCTCTGCAGCTCTCCCGCACCTCGGCTCAAGGCAGCCTCGATGCTCACCCTGCGGGCTCCGAACTTCGAGCGCACCGCATCGCAGTCGGCAGCTGTGACCGCCGTAGCCGCGTTGAACACGAACCTGCGCTCGCAGCTGGCCTTCCAGTCTGTCACCGCGCGGGTGAGGCTCTCACCGAAGCCCCGCACCGGTATCACCTTGTTGCGACTGACGTCAGCGGCGGTCTCGATTCCGAAGGAGCGAAGAGCAGCCTTGCGCGCAGGCCCCACCCCTGAAACCGTCGCGCTATCGATGAAGGAAGTGTCCAGAAACTTCTGCTTCTGACGCTCCTGGGCCGTGGAGTGCAGTTGATCAATCTCCCGCCCTTCGGCGTCAGGAAGTGCTTGGTGCTCGTCTCGCAGCTTGGAAAGTTCGGCGCGCTTGGCGTGGAAACCGGAAGGTCCAGCGTCCCGTTGCACGCGCTCAACCAGTTCGTCGTACTCCTTTTCGCGGCCTGCTGAGCGGACGAACGCCGCCCCGCTCTGCGCTGCGTTCCGACGAGCCCACGCTCCCAGTCCCGAACCAGCCGCTCCAACCACAATGCCCCAGAATATCGCCTTGGGTGCCGCCACTCCGATGGTAATCCCGATGACCACAGCCAAGATTCGATAAGCGGTGACGGTACCCTCACCTGGGACACCAGCGGGCAACGCCTGCGCTGTAACGTTAAAGCTGCCCGGAGTCGGGATGTTCAGGGGAGGAGGAGCCGGGATGGCTTGGATGACGGCCCAGACTTGGGCGAGCACGAAGCCCGTCGACGTCTGAGTGGAGGTCGTTCCCAGGTCAACGAAGTACGCGACCCCCTGCCTTTCCAGGGCACACCAAGGGCACGAGCCTACGTGGTCGGGATATCGGGGTAGAACTCGAGGCGAGCCCGTGGAGTTTTCGGACGCTATGCGCGAGCGAGTCCGGGGACGAAAAAGGCCCTAGTTCGCAACAGCGCGTTCCCTGCGGTGCAAAAAGACGACGGGACGGCCAGCCCTGCCGGGCCCTGAGCGTCTCAGGCAAGCATCGATGCAAGTGGCATGGCGGGGGCAGCACGGGGCCAAAGACAGCCGAGGGGCGGGTGCGCGCACTGGCGAACGTTCGGCGGGGCGGTCAATGAACTCGCAGAAGCCTGCTCCGCTGTCCTGTGACGTGCATGGGCTCGCTTGCCTAAGTGCAGCTAGCTGGCGCGCCCAACTGCCTCATCGCGATTCCCGCGTGGCGCGAACCCGCAGCGCCGTCGCCAGTTTGATTGATGGCGGCAGCAGACCTCCTACCAATCAACGGCAAGGTGTCGCGCCCGCGGCGTTGCGCTGCCTGAGGCAGGTTTTGCGGATCAATCACTTAGCGCACGGCGGAATAAAAAATGCCCCATGGGGAGAAATCTCTTGACAGAGAACTCTCCATGGGGCATTATTCCATTGCACCTGGGGCGGAGACCTGAGAGATCGACCCCCGGGTGCAGCAGTAGCGATAACAATCAACCACTTAAAGGAGCTTCATATGTACCCGAAAATTGACGACATGCCTACCCCCATCGTTGGCACCGGGGTGCCCCAGGCGCTCGATTCACTTGACAGCCTTGCGGACGCAGGAGATGTCAACGAAACCCCCTTCAACGTGTTCATCGGCCACAACCTCGGCCATCGTGTCTTCACGATGTCGGTTCCGTTTCGCAAGTTCGCTGACATCTCAGCAGTGGCCAACGATCGAGAGGCCGGGCCGGTAACCCAGCGCCAGCTTGACGAGGGTCACGCCAAGAAACTGGCCGTCTACATGGTCAAGGGCCTGATCTCCGCCGCGAAGATGAGGCGGATCGCGACGAGTAAGCCTGTTCCCGAGACGTTTGATGCTCTCATTCGTACTCTCGGCGAGCAGCCTTACTTCTCTCTGCAGCCGCTTGTCTGCAACATCCGAAACGTGCCGCCCGGCGGCAACGGCGCGGGTGGAATCCGTGGTCTCCGGCTTGCAACTCCAAGTGGAGAAACGGCGGCATTCAAGGTCTTTCTGTCTGAGCGGCACACTCTGTGGGTGGTGGACGGGCAACACCGTCGCTACGCTGCAGAAATGGCAATGACGTTCCTGGAGCAGGTTCGCCAGACGGGCAAGTATCCGGGTAAGGGTGCTGTGCTCTTCAACGAAAAGGGCAAGCCGGTCTCCGAGGCTGAGATGCTTGTCTGGAACGAGGCGTATGAAGCTGCAAGGCAGTTCGCGACGCTGACCGTCGAAGTCCATCTCGGACTTGACATCGATCAGGAGCGGCAGCTTTTCCACGATCTCAATCGTCTTGGGAAAAAGGTGGACGCCTCGCTTGCCTTTCAGTTTGATGGGTCTAACCCAATCACACTGTTCATCAAGCACAAGCTGTCGGGTGAGCTCGGTGTTGCGCTTACAGACAATGAGCCGAAGGACTGGTCACAGGACTCGGGCGCGATCCTTCTTAAGGACTCGGTGGCCATTAACGCAATCGCGTTCTTGAACAAAGGCAACGTCAGTGGTGCAACCCCGGCGGTCATCGAGCCCCGTGAGCAAGTCGTTCTTGATCTCTGGAGCAGGATTATCGAGATCCCGGACTTCGGAAGTCATCAGGCGCGAGAGAAGACCGTGGCGGCGCAGCCTGTCGTCTTGAAGGCGATGGCGAAGATCGTTTATGACTTGAACTTCAGCAACCGGAGGCCGCCGGACGCTGAAGATCAGTATCAGAAGTTCTTGGAGCGTCTCCCGGCAGTGGACTTTTCGCACGGGAATCCGATGTGGAACTTCTACGCCTTGAGTCCTGGGGAGCGTCTGGATCTCGGACTTAACGGCCTTGCCGCGTATCTGCCTGAAGAGGTTCCTGGGGTGAATCGGGATGTTGGCTCGAAGCAAGGCCAGTTCATGCGTTTCGGCGCCAAGCACAACGACATCTTCCCCATCCTTAGCGACATGTTGCGTTGGGCGACGAGGTTGCCGAGCCGCAGGGCGAACGCCGACTGAGTCGTTACTGCCTTAGGTCTCGGTTGGTACTGACCATCAATCAACTCGGCTGATGTGAAGCGACAGGGGCGGGAGTCCGCCCCTGTCGTCCTGTTTGCATCCCTAGTTTGTGGAGGTGCCGAGAGAGCGCATTAGAACCGCCCGCCCGAAGCATCAAATACAACGTTGGTGGTTGCGGAAATCCCTGGCGTTGGCAGCATGCGCGCCGAGCCGAACCTCCAGCAGGGAAATCAGGGTCACCATTGCGCCGCCCGTGTCAACAGGGCTGACAAAACTCCTCCCGTGATCCGGGCTTCTCTTTTCTCCTGCAGACCCGCTCTTGGCTTGACCGTCCCCGCCTGTGTTCACGTGTGGCTGCGGCCCTTGGCCGCACCGGTCACCATTCTGGTTTAGGCGGTCGTCCCGCCCTCGGCATCGCTGCCCCAAACACTCATCGGTTCTGCCCTGGCGTCCATGTGGCCGGTTTCGGCTGCACAGGTAACGTGGTTCGCGTCGCGCGCGTCCAACCCTTGATTGGCTCGCCGGGCAGGCGGCCCCTGCCTTTGAATCGGGTCCGACGACGCCTGTGTCATTCAGATCTGGTGGTTACAAACCAACCCCATGTCCGACCTCAAGCGCCGCCGGTGTGCTTAGCCGAAGGCTCGCTTCACATCGAAGGTGCCTCCGTCCTTGATCAGGTGGTAGCCGGCGCGGGCCAGCTTGTGGGCCACGGATTTGATCGCCACCGGGCGCGGCTTCTTGCTCGCCTTGCGATCGAACCAGCGGCGGATCTCAGGGCTGAAGCGGATCGCGAAGTTCGCGGCTTCGATCCAGGCCCAGCTCAGGTAGCGTTTGCCGCACTTGGCATTGCCGCTGCCCTTCTTCTTGCCG
>Ga0075163_10014585_pt1 | contig 10137 bp, 7 predicted proteins | sample JI1023141ADNA_FD_71478 | JGI IMG/M metagenome (GOLD analysis project Ga0075163, IMG submission 71478) | Wastewater effluent complex algal communities from Wisconsin, to seasonally profile nutrient transformation and Carbon sequestration -... | ecosystem: Engineered > WWTP > Effluent > Algae... | reverse complement strand
CTCGTGGCCCTCGGGACCACGTCCGACGGGCGCCTGAACGGCGCCAAGCTGCGCGTCACGGGCATCTACTCGATCAAGGGCCTCGAGGCGTACGAGTGGGGCTCCTGCTATGCGGACCTCGCGGCGGTGCAGCAGATCCTCGACGTGCCGGACCAGGCGGGCGTTGCCGTGCTGCGCCTCGACGACAACGGGCGCGAGGCGGCGTCGGTGCGGGATCGGCTGAACGCGGAGTACCGCGCGAAAGGAATCAAGCTGACCGCCTTCACGTGGGAGGACATGGGCGGCCCCTTCATCGGCGGCATGCTCGTGACCCAGTTCATCGCCAGCATCATGAACTTCGTGATGGGCGTCATCGTGGCCGCGGGCGTGCTGAACACCGTGCTCATGGCGACCTTCGAGCGCACGCGGGAGATGGGCACGATGCGGGCGATGGGCGCGCGCAAGCAGGATGTGCTCTCGGTGTTCCTCTCCGAAGGCTTCTTCCTCGGCGTGCTCGGGGCGGGGCTCGGCGCGCTGCTCGGAACCGGCGCCATCCTCTTCTTCTCGCACTGGGGCATCCCCGCCTTCAGCGAGGCCCAGAAGTACACCTACGGCGGCGACCGTCTGTATCCGATACTGCACATGATGGACGTGGTGCGCCCGCCTCTCATCATGCTCTGCGTGAGCGTCCTCGCCGCCTTGATCCCGTCCCTTTCCGCGTCGAGACAGCGGCCCGCCGAGTCGCTCCGGTACGTGTGACGTACTCCGCGGTCGAACTCGTCGCCTTCGGCCTCACCGGCGCCCTTACGGGTCTGGTGGGGGCGCTGCTCGGCCTCGGCGGCGGCGTCTTCCTGGTTCCGATCCTCGCCCTCGGGTTTCATCTCGAGCCGCGCACCGCGGTGGCCGCGAGTCTCGTCGCGGTGATCGCGAGTTCGTCGAGCAGCAACATCGTCAACATGCAGCGCGGTCTTGTGAACACCCCGCTCGCCCTCACTCTGCTCCTCACCACTTCGGTGGGCGGTCTCGCGGGCGGCACCCTCGCCCAGCACCTGTCGACGCGCACGCTGTTCACGGTCTTCGCCACCACCCTCTTCCTGGTGGCGGCCATCGTGACCTCGCGCTCGGGCACGCGGAACGTCATCGACGACGCGACGCTCGACGTGGGCGCCCTCGGCGGGCGCGTGATCGAGGAAGGACGCACGCTCAGCTACCGCATGAGGCGGCTGCCCCTCGCGATGTCGGTGTCGCTCATCGCCGGAGCGATCTCCGGACTGCTCGGAATCGGGGGCGGCGTCATCCAGGTGCCGGTGCTGAACTCGTTCTGCGGCATCCCGATCCGCGTGGCCGCGGCCACCTCGGCCTTCATGATCGGCCCGACCGCCGCCGTCTCGGCCTTCCTTTACCTCGGTCGCGGCGACATGAACCCGAGCATCACCGCGGCGGTGGCACTCGGCTCGCTGCCCGGCAGCATTCTCGGCGCGTGGCTGTCGCGACGCATGCCGGTGCGCTCGATCAAGGGGGTTCTGGCCACGGCCCTCATCCTCGTAGCCCTTCGTCTTTCCGCCGCCGCGTTCAGCATGTGACGCCACTCACGGCGGGACGCGCCGCGACACGGAGTCGCACGGAGCCGCCTGCTAATGTCGCTCTCCCCCCACGCATGAGCGACGCCCCTTCGTTCCCCCGGATCTTCGGGACCTACGTCCTCGAAGAAAGGCTCTCGCACGGGGGCATGGCCGAGATCTATCGCGCCGAGCGCACCGGCCTTCACGGCTTCCGCAAGACGGTGGCGGTCAAGACGATCCTGCCCCCCCTCGCCCGCAACCCCGACTTCCAACGCCTCTTCGTGGAGGAGGCGCGCACGGTGGCCCGTCTCGACCATCCCCACATCGTTCCGGTGCATGAGCTGGGAGAGGTCGACGGCACGCTCTACATGGCGATGGAGTACGTCGATGGCTTCGATCTCAAGACCCTGCTGCGCCGGGCGACCGAGCGCGGCCTGAAGCTCCCCCTCGACCTCGCGGTCTACATCGCGGCCCGCGTCGCGAGCGCCCTCGAGTACGCCTTCACGCGCGAGGGGGATGACGGCAAGCCGCTGCAGATCGTCCACCGCGATGTCTCCCCGCCGAACATCCTGATCTCGTTCTCGGGCATGGTGAAACTCACCGACTTCGGCATCTCGAAGCCGTCGTCGCACGTCGAGGCGAACCGCCACGCGCCGCAGGGCAAGCTCCAGTACATGAGCCCCGAGCAGGCGGCGGGCGGCTCCGTCGATTCACGATCGGACATCTTCTCCCTCGGCGTGATCCTCTACGAGATGATCGCGGGCCGCCGTCCCATCGCGGGCAACCCCGACCTGCCGTCGATGGACGAAGTACGCAAGGCGGACATCGTGCCCCTGCGCTTCATCTCGTCTCGCGTGACTCCGCGGCTCGAGAAGGTGGTGATGCGGGCGATCGCGAACGCTCCCGACGACCGCTACCCCGACGCCGGGCGCATGGCCGTAGCCCTCGACCGCGTCCTCCATGAGCGGCCCGCCGTGGGCTCCCCGCAGCTCGCGCAATTCATGCGCATCGTCTTCGACGCGCACTCCCGAGAGACGACACCGGCGTCGTAAAGTAGAGTCAAGAGGCCGCGTTTCGCGGTCTTTCGCGTCTTTGGACTCCCGTCCGATCGCGCGTTCACTTCTAGCAATACGGAGGGAGCGTCTCTTGGCCTGGTTCAAGCGCGAAGACCAAAAACTTCCGGTGGGCGAGCAGGTCAACCGCGTCCCCGAGGGCCTGTGGATCAAGTGCACGGGCTGCCGCGAGATCATCTATCGCAAGGATGTTCTCCAGAATGCCTCCTGCTGCCCCAAGTGCGCGTTCCACTTCCGCATCACCGCCCGCGAGCGGCTCGAGCTGCTCTTCGACGGCGCCTATGAAGAGTTCGACCGCGAGCTCGCAAGTGCCGATCCCCTGAAGTTCCGCGACACGAAGGCGTACTCGTCGCGTCTCCTCGACGGACAGGAGAAGACGGGCGGCAAGGACGCGCTGGTGAGCGCCGCCGGCAAGATCGACGGCCGCGACGTCCTCATCTGCGCCATGGAGTACGGCTTCATCGGCGGCTCGATGGGCGTCGTCGTGGGCGAGAAGATCACCCGCGCCGCCGAACGCGCGATCGCCACGAAGGCCCCGCTCATCGTGGTCGCGTGCTCGGGCGGCGCCCGCATGATGGAGGGGGCTTTGTCCCTCATGCAGATGGCGAAGATCTCGGCCGCCCTCGCGCGTCTCGACGACGCGAAGATCCCGTTCCTCTCGGTGCTCACCGACCCCACCACGGGCGGCGTCACTGCATCGTTCGCGATGCTCGGCGATCTCAACATCGCGGAACCCGGCGCCCTCATCGGCTTCGCGGGACCGCGCGTCATCGAGCAGACGATCCGCCAGAAGCTGCCCGAGGGCTTCCAGCGCTCCGAGTTCCTGCTCACCCACGGCATGGTCGACATCGTCGTCGATCGCCGGGAGATGAAGGCCACGATCGCGCGCAGCCTCAAGCTCTTCCTCGGATAGCGAGAGACGGCCTTGCCGCCCGCGGTCATCGATCTCAACGCGGACGTGGGCGAAAGCTACGGCGCCTGGTCGATGGGCCGGGACGCGGAGCTCCTGCCCTTCATCACCTCGGTGAACGTCGCCTGCGGCTTCCACGCGGGCGACCCCCTCATCATGGACCGCACCGTGGGCCTCGCCCTCGAGCGCGGCATCCGCGTGGGCGCGCATCCGTCGCACCTCGATGTGCGGGGATTCGGTCGGCGGGAGATCCAGGCCTCTCCCGAGGAGGTCGAGACGGACGTGCTCTACCAGGCGGGTGCTCTGCGGGCGTTCGTCGAGTCGCGGGGCGGACGTCTATGGCACGTGAAGCCGCATGGCGCGCTCTACAACCAGGCGGCGCGGGATCCGAAGCTCGCGCGGGCAATCGCGCGCGGGGTGCGTCGACTCGGCGGGAGTGTGACTCTCGTGGGCCTCGCAACGTCCACCGCCTTCCGCGAAGCGGCGGCGGCGGAAGGGGTCGGGTTCGCGGGTGAGGGCTTCGTCGACCGTGCCTACGAGGCCGACGGCTCGCTCGCGAAGCGCGGCACGCCGGGTGCCCTGCTCGACGGCGGCGAGGCCGCGGCGAAGCAGGCGGTGGAGATCGCGACACTGGGCCACGTGACGGCGCGTGACGGCGCGCGCGTCGAGATCGCGGCCGCCACGCTGTGCCTGCATGGCGACAATCCGAAGGCGCTCGAGATCGCGCGCGCGGTGCGCGGGGCGCTCGAAGCCGCAGGGGTGCGCGTGCAGGCTCTCGGGCCCCACGGTCCCGCTTAGGCCTCGCTTGACGACGTTCTCGCCACGCGTCCTCCCCGTCGGCGATCGCGCGCTCACCGTGCAGGTCGGGGATCGCTTGGATGAGGCGAGGGTCGGACGTGTGCGCACGCTGGACGCGCGGCTGCTTGATCGCGGTCTCGACGGCGTACTTGAAACCGTCCCCACCTACGCCTCGCTGCTGGTCGTCTACGACCGCGCGCGGATCTCCTTCGCGGAGCTGAGTCGCGCGCTCCTCGCTCTGGCGACCGACCTCGACGCCGCCACCGTCCCCGGGCGGCTCGTGGAGATTCCGGTGCGCTACGACGGCGAGGATCTCGACGAGGTCGCGAGCACTTGCGGCATGACGCGCGAGGAAGTCGTCGCGCGCCACTCGGGACGGGACTACTCTGCGCTCATGCTTGGCTTCTCGCCGGGCTTCGCGTACATGGGCTTCGTCGAGGAAGCGCTGCGCCTTCCGCGCCGCCGCACGCCACGCACCCGCGTGCCCGCGGGTTCGGTCGCGATCGCCGGGGCGCAGACGGGCGTCTATCCCCGTTCCCTGCCCGGCGGGTGGAATCTGCTGGGGCGCACCACCGAGCGGCTCTTCGATGCCACCACCGCCGAGCCGTCGCGTCTGCTGCCCGGCGATCGCGTGCGCTTCGTTCCGATAGACACGCTCGTGCCGCCAGTTGCCGAGGTGAAGGTGCGCTACGACGGCCACGACGTGCGGGTAGCCGAGGCGGGAATCCTGAGCACGATCCAGGATGCGGGCCGCCCCGGGCTGCGACGCGTGGCCGTGCCGACGACCGGTTTCGCAGATGCCGAAGCCGCGCGGCGCGCCAACGCCTGTGTGAGCAACCCGCCGGGACATCCTGTGATCGAGATCTGCGGCCCGGGCCTTCATCTCGAGTTCGGCCGCTCGGCGTTCGTCGCTCTGTCCGGCGCGCGTGTCCGCGCCACGCTGGAACGCGCCGATTTCGAGTCGGGTCGGATGACGATGCCGATGGACGTCGCGGTCCGGGCCCGCCCGGGGAACGTGCTCTCGATATCGGCCCTCGAAGGCGGCACGCGCGTGTACGTCGCGATCGCCGGTCTCGAAGCCCCGCGTGTTCTGGGCTCGGCTTCGGTGGATCTCGGCTCCGGCTTCCTGCGGCCGCTGGAGGCCGGAGACGGATTCGTTCTGCGCGAGGTCGACGCGGATCGGGTGCGACGGGATCCCATCTCCTCGAGCCCGCAACGCCAGACGATCCGCGTCATCCTCGGCCCCCAGGCAGACCACTTCGACGACGCAGCGATAGACCTGTTCCTCGGCGCGGAGTGGAGCGTCGGGCTCGACTCGGATCGGGTCGGCGCGCGCCTCAACGGACCACGCATCCCTCACGCCGGAGCCACGGAGATCGTGTCGGACGGCATGGTCCCAGGCTGCATCCAGATTCCGCCCGACGGCCGCCCCATCGTGATGCTCGCCGACTGCCCGACAACGGGCGGCTATCCCAAGGTCGCGTGCGTCGTCACCGCCGACCTCGGGCTCGTAGCGCAGGCGCGGCCCGACGAGACGCGGTTCCGCTTCGTCGCGGTGTCGGTCGACGCGCTCGACTGAGCCGTCGGCCCCTCAGTTCGCAGACGTCTCGTCGAGGTCGCGAAGGGTGGGCGCCAGGCGGACGAGGGCGACGATCAGCAGCGCGGTGTTCACAACGCTGAGGACCAGGGTGTCGTCGAAGCCCGCAGCCATCCGCAGCCGCGCGACGCTGTCGGCAAACGGCAGCACGGACCGCCACTGGGGACCGTAGTAGCGACCGAAGGCGTGAAGGGCCACGCTGCCGAGCAGCGTCGAGAGGGCCGTGGCGAAGAAGAAACCGCGCAGGAACCAGGTGCCGAGACCGGTCGCGACGAGGAGCAGGAACAGGGGGTGGTTGTGGTTGTCGTGGACGCCGACGGTGAGCACGCCCCACGCGAAGAGGAGCAGGGCGCTCACGTAGACGATCGCGCGGGGAGCGCGAACCCGACGCGCTGTCCACAAGATCCACGCCGCCACGAGTCCGGCCGCAGCGAAGCCGATGAGGCCGAGCGGCCACGAGAACGCATCGCGCCGCACGTAGTCGATGGGGTCGCTCCACTCCGCCTTCTCGCGGAGAACCTGGGCGGCATGGCCGAAGAGCCACCAGGGATTCGCGTAGCCGCCGGACACGCGTTCTTGCGAAAAGATCCGCGCCACGTGGATGAAGGCGGTCTGCAGCGTGCCCGCCATCGCATAGGGCGCCAGGATGAGGGTGCTCGCGAGCGCGCCGCCGATCGTGACCTTCTTCCACTGCGGGGATCCCGCCGCGAGATAGAGCGCGGGCAGAGCGACGGCGGCGGTGGGCTTGATGAGGCACGTGAGGGCGAACGCGATGCCGCCGAGCAGAGGCGCCGGCCCCGCGAGGAGCAGACTCACGAGCAGGAACGGGGCCACGAAGCCGTCGAAGAACCCGAGCACCGCGGACGACACCCACGTGATCGGAAACAGCCAGTAGAGACACGCGAGCCAGAGCCCGGTGCGCGGGGCGCTGCGGAAGGCCCACAGGAGAACGAGGACGGCGAGCGTGTCGCCGAGCACGGGCGGGAACTTCACCGCGAGGTTCTCCGCTTCGGCCCCGCGATAGGGCCGAGGCTTCGAGGTGAAGAAGCGCCACGAGACTCCCCACGCGGCGAGGCTGAGCGGCGGATAGTCGATCGGGTACTCGCGACCACGGAACGCGACCTCGTGGCGCGGCTTCGCGGCCGAGAGCTGGGCCATGAACTCGCCGGCAGGCACGCTGTCCGGGCCCCCGTAGACCTGCGTGAGGCCGACCCCCGCGGTCTCGCTCGCCCACGCCTTCCAGTACTCCATGTCCCACGACCCGTGGGACGAGAGGAAGTAGAGCCGGAGCCACGCCCCCAGCACGAGGGCGAGGGCCGCGATCATCCACTGATGGGCGCGAACAGGCGAGGGCGAGGCGTTCGAGGGCATGCGGGAGAGGGGCTTGCGGGCGGGGCGAGATTAACCCCGGATCCTCTATCGTTCGCCGCACGATGATCCGGACGAACGTGAATCCGCGCGCCGTGCTCCTGGTGCTGTCGTTCGGCGGCCTGATCGCGTGCGGGCCCGCCGAGAACGGAAAGACGGCGCCGTCGGCTTCGAAGGCGACCACCAGTGCCACGCGTCCGTCGATTCTGCTCGTGACCCTCGACACCACGCGCGCCGACTCCATCGGCCCCGAGGCAAGAGGCGTCGAGACGCCGGCGTTCAACGCCCTCGCCGCGCGTGGACGCCGCTTCACGCGCGCGTATGCGACGGTGCCCGAGACGCTGCCCGCCCACACGTCCATGATGAGCGGCCTGTACCCCGCCGGTCACGGCATCCACGAGAACGCGCGCACGGTGTCGCCCACGACGCCTCTCGTCGCGGAGCGCCTGCAGACGGCGGGCTACGAGACTGCGGCTTTCGTCTCGTCGTTCGTCCTCGCGAAGCGCTTCGGCCTCGGTCGGGGCTTCGCGACCTACGACGACATCGAGGCCCCCGAGCGCAGCGCCCGGGAGACGACGGACCGGGCTCTCGCGTATCTCGGGACCTCGACGCCCTCGGCCGGCAAGCCGCGTCTCTTGTGGGTCCACTACTTCGACGCGCATACGCCCTATGCCCCGCCCGCGCCCTTCGCCGCGCGCTACGCGAAGAACCCGTACCTCGGCGAGATCGCGGCCATGGACGAGCAGCTCGGTCGTCTGGTTGCCGCGTTCGAGAAGGCCGCGGCCGGGCCGGTGGCGGTGATCGTTGTGGGCGATCACGGGGAAGGCCTCGGCGACCACGGCGAGCCTCAACACGGGCACCTCGTCTACGAGTCGACGATGCGGGTGCCTCTGGTGATCGCGGCTCCCGGCCTGTCACCCGGCGTCATGGACACGCCGGTCAGCGTGCGCCGCATCTTCAACACCCTGCTCGATCTCTCGGGCCTCGACGCGACGTCGAGCCTGCGTGGGAACGGTCCTCCCGAGGTCGTCCTCGGAGAGGCGATGAAGCCGTATCTCGAATACGGCTGGCGTCCGCAGGTGATGGCGGTGGATGGCGCCCTCAAGACGATCGCGGCCGGGCGCAATGAGGTGTACGACGTGGTCGCCGATCCCGCCGAAACGAAGGACCTCGCCGCGAGCACCACGGTCTCCCGCGCCACCCGCACGGCGCTGCAGGATTACCCGATACCGTCGCTTGCGCCCGCGCGCGCCACCGCCGCTCTCGGTGAGGAGGAGCGACGCAAGCTCGCAAGCCTCGGCTACGTGAGCGCCGGGGCCGCCCCGGTGATCCGCGCCGACGCGCCGCGACCTGCGGACATGACGGCGCTCTTCGAGCCGATCGAGAAGGCCTCCGGCCTCTTCGTGCGCGAGGAGTACGCACGCGCGATCCCGCTCTTCGAAACGATCCTCGCGAAGGATCCGGGAAACCTCGACGCCGCGCTGCGCCTCGCCACGTCGCACTCGGCGCTCGGCCACGAAGCACCCGCGATCCGCTTCTTCGAACGCGCGAAGTCGCTGGCCCCTCAGTCCGCAGACGTGAAGCTCTACTTCGCGCTCCATCTCGCGCGCGGGTCGCGCTGGGAGGAAGCGGTGCCGATGCTGGAGGCTGTGGTCGCGGAGACGCCCGACCGGCTACCGGCGCTCGAAGCCCTTGCGCGCCTGCGCGAGCGCCAGGGGCGGGTGCCCGACGCTCTCTCGGCCTGGCAGCAGATCCACGCGCTGCGCAGGACGGCGCCGCTCGAGCTCGTGAAGATGGGCGAGCTGGCGATGGCGCTCGAGAACACGGAAGTCGCTCTCCGGTCATTCGAAGCCGCGCGCGCGACGATGGGCGCCGACTTCCGCCACAACCTCGAGCTGGGCGTCCTGTACCTCGCGTCCCGTCGCTTCGAAGACGCGCGGGACGCCCTCGACCGCGTGTCGCCAAAGCACCCGGCGTATCCGATGGCGCTCTTCAAGCGCGCGCAGGTGAGTGTCCTGCTCCGCGAGCCGGACGCCGCCGCCCGCATCGACCTCGCGCGCCGCAATGCGGACGCAACGACCCGCGAACTGATCGCCCGCGAACGCCTCTTCACCCGCGGGCAGTAGAGCCGCGAGCATCCTTCCCGTGGCCCGCGGGCGAGAGAGGGCGGCCGGGCTCGCGGCTGCGGGGACGGCGGGTGCGTCACACTTCGCTGGCGAGACTCCGGATTCGTTTGTTCCTTACCCGCCTCGGGTCGGCGAAAGGACGTCCCTCGTCGGAGTGACTCGCCTCTAGCGCGGAGCCTCCCCTCGGGGGACGCCCCTTGCCTCGCGAGCGCCGTCCGCCCTCAACGCCCGCTGCGTTCTGCCGACAGGGGAGGAAACGGCACAGCGACCCAAGCAGTGAGCGACGCAGCGGGCGTTAAGGGCGCGTAGGAACGGGCGCGCCGACGGCGGCCTGGATCGAGGACCTCGTGAGCGGGCCCTGGCGTAGGAGTCGCACAGGTCCGTCTGCGACATTCCGAGCGAGGAGCCGGCTAAGGTCGGCACACGACTTTAGTGCCGCCCGCAGCCGGCGTGCCCGCGGAGAGGTCCCTCGTCCTGGCCGCTCTCCGAGCGCGGATGAGTTGGGCGCGGGGAATCCACGCCCGCGGGCCGCGGGAAGGATGCCCTCGTCAGCCTGCAAAAAGAAGAGGCCCAAGGCGACATCGCCTTGGGCCCCTTGCGATCAGGTTTCCCTGATCGTCGCGTCCGTTAGAAGCGGATGCGGGCGTCGATCTCCAGACGGCGCGGATCGAAGTAGCTTCCCGGCTGCGCGAACACCGACGAGTGGACGCTCGGCTGGAAGTTG
>Ga0075163_10014583_pt1 | contig 10138 bp, 8 predicted proteins | sample JI1023141ADNA_FD_71478 | JGI IMG/M metagenome (GOLD analysis project Ga0075163, IMG submission 71478) | Wastewater effluent complex algal communities from Wisconsin, to seasonally profile nutrient transformation and Carbon sequestration -... | ecosystem: Engineered > WWTP > Effluent > Algae... | reverse complement strand
ACCGGTGGGGCCGACGACGAGCACCAGACCGGCGGGGCTGTCGAGGAGGCGACGGTACGTCTGCGCGACCGCTGGCTCGAAGCCGAGATCCTCGACGGTGAGCGGCTGCACCGTCTGCGGGAGCAGGCGGATGACCGCGTGCTCGCCGTGCAGAGACGGCTGCGTCTGCACGCGCAGATCGAAGACGTTCTCGCCGGCGCGACGACGGAACCGTCCCCCTTGGGGAAGTCGTCGCTCACTGATGTCCATGTCGGCGGCGACCTTGAGCACGTTGACGACGCCTGCCAGATCGTGCGAGCTCATCGGGATGTGGGTCACGTCGCGCAAGTCGCCGTCGACACGCAGACGAACGCGGACGCGCTGCCCGTAGCGTTCCAGATGGATGTCGCTCGCGCGCTCCCCGAACGCCTCGAGAAGGATCGCCTCGAAGAGCTCCACGAGGTGCGGATCGTCGAGGGGATGTCGATCGAGCAGATCGTCGCCGCGCGCGCTCTCGATCGGGGCCGAGGCACGAAGTCCGAGGTCGATCGCCGTGCGGAGGCGACGGAAATCGGTGGGGGTCACGATCCGCACGTCCGCGTGCGTGGCCGACGTCGCCTTGAGCACGTCGACGTACGAAGCATCCGGCTGACACGTGACGATCGACACCGTGCCGTTCTGCTTGCGGAACGGCAGCATGCGATGCGCTTCGACGAACGTCCGCGGGAGAGATGCCGCGAGCGCGTGGTCCATCTCGGCGAGCACCTCTTCGGCGTTGGCGAATTGAACGCGCGCCTGCTGCGCGAGCGCGCGATAGAGCTCGGGTTCCTTCACGAGCCCGTGTTCGAACAGAGCCTGGCCGAGCCGCCCGTTCGTCTGCTTGGCCAGCCGTTCGAGATTCTCCCGAGACACTGCGCCCATGGCGACGAGCAGGTCTCCGATGCGGAACGCGAGAGGCTTGCTCGCCAGATCCGACCGGACGAACTCGCTCTCGGAGACGCGTTTAACACGGACGATCTGCGCGGTCGGTCCATGACTGTGGAGTGCTGCGACGAGCGACCCACCGACCGCGAGACGCTCCTCGAGTCCCCGCGGGAGGTGACTCGTCGGGGCGCCGACGAGAATGCGGTCGAAGCGCGACACGGCCGAAAGTCCCACGTCCCCGTCCGAGATCACCGGGATGTTCAGGCCGAGTCGCGCGAACCGTCGCATCGTCTCCCGACCGGACTCGAGATCGCGCGCCAGGCTCGTGGGCCGCGCGCCGAGGACCGCGAGCACGGCGGCTCCATACCCATATCCGCTGTCGACCTCGAGCACGCGCGCGCCTTCCCGAACGTCGAGCGCCTCGATCAGGAACCCGAGCACCGTCGGCGCCACGAACTCCACACCCGGAGCGAGCACGAGCGTCCGATCCTCCTGCGCGTTCAAGACGAGCCCGGGCGGCAGGAACGACACTCGCGGGATCCGCTCGACGGCGTCGGCGACCTTCAGGTCCGAGACGCCGTGACGTCGCAAGAGGTCGCGAAGCGGGATGGCCGGGGAAGCGGTGAGGTTCATGGAAGGGCGTCGGCGAGGTCGCGCGACCGGCCACGGCTTCTGACTCCGAGCAATCCTCGTGCCGTCGGCTGATCGCAGTGTGCGAGCGCCGAACAGCGGACAAGAGGCCGGATCGCGGAGCGGAGCCACGCAGTTCGTGCGCACGGACCGACGACGCGGCGCAATCGGTGCGTGTTCGGCCTCTCCGCGCGTTCCGAACACGAGCGCCAGCGTCGTCCGGTCGGCGACATCGTGTGCGGATGTGGTGTGCGCGAAGGGGGGGGCGTGCGCACGGGCTCGGACGGGGTGACGCTCGGGGCCGAGCAGACGCTCGTGGTCGACGGAGGCGACATCGACGACGAGCCGACGGACGCGCTCAGCTCTCGAAGCGGAAGCCGACCTTGAGAGACACCTTGAACGTCTTCTCGGACGTGGGTCTCTGCCTTTCGTCGAGCCGTCTCCTTCACCCCGGGCGTGTCGCGGGACGCGGCGATCGACGATGGGGAGACGTATCCTGTCGCCTTAGCAGCTCGATCGCGCCGTCGGTCGGGGGCGGGGAAAGCAGCCCGTTCGCGTCGTCGGCTGATTCTCCTCGTGGCGGCGCGGATGAGCGTTCAGAACCCGAGTCCGGCGAAGAGCACGCGCCCCGTCATCCCGATCAGGATCAACGAGCCGGGCGTCCAGAGCATCGCGCGGGTCTCGTGCGTCGCTGCGCCGAGGTACGCCGCGAAGTGCAGGAGCCGCGTGACGACGTATCCGTAGAGGACCAGTTGCGCGACCCAGAGCGCGGGCGACGTCGCGACGAAGAGGAAGCCCGCGACGAGGAAGAACGGAACGTTCTCGAGATCGTTGAGGTGGATCCGGCGCACCCGCTCGACGCTCTCGATCGGCTCGAGCTGCTTGTCGTTCGGCTCCGGGTTGAAAGGAGTCTTCTTGAGGTCCTCCGGCGAACGGAAGCCGCCCTTCGCGGTCATCATGCGGACGACGGTGAGCCACGACATGCTCGCGACCTTGAGGATCATCAACGCGGCGGCGACCGCGTAGGTCGCGAAGAGCGGGCTCGAGAAGTCGGTGGTCATCGGTCGGTCTCCCTCAGCGCTTCGCGAGCATCGCATCGTAGGCGTCGGCGAGCGCGTGCAGCGAGCCGACGCAATCCGTCTGGGTCGAGGCGCCGTGCATCACCGCGAGCGTCTGCGGCTCGAGGGAGGCGAGCATGCGGATCGTCGGTCCGGTCGCGGGCGTGAGCGCGCTCGCGTGGAAGATCGCCTCCGCCTCGATCGCGGGACCGACGATCTCGCTCGTGGTGAGCGCGCTCGCAGGACCGACGTGGGTGAAGAGATCGCCGCAGAAGAGGGTGCGGGTGGTCTCCTCGAAGAGGAGTCGGGCTTCCCAGTTGTGCGGGACGTGCGGCGTGTCGATGTGCCTCACGCGGCGGCCGCCGAGGTCGATCACCTCTCCGTCGGCCAGGCCTCGCGGCGGACGGTCGCAGAGGTCGTTCAGCGACACGGCGCATCCGAGCGCCCCGTGGGCGACGGTCGCGTGCGGCGCCTTCGCGAGGAATTCGTTCATCGCGCCGCACTCGTCCGACTCGACGTGGCCGAAGCCGATGTAGCGGAGCGATTCGACCGGGACGATCTTCGCGATCGCCGCCGAGACGAGCGGGAACATCCGCCTCGCGCCCGTGTGGAAGAGCATCGGCTCGTCGGCGACGATCAAGAACTGATTGAACGTGAAACCGCCCGGTGCGGCTTCCGCGACGAAGGTCGAAAGTCGATAGATCCCGTCGGCGATCTCGTGGACGTCGGTGTGCATGGGCGGCCTCCTCTGGCTCTCGGGAATCACTCTACCCAAGAAACTGACCGAGGGTAGAAAAAACGACTACTGGACGAATAGGTGACCGCGAGTAGACTCCTGGCGTGGCCGTTCCCAAGAAGAAGCCGTCTCCATCTCTGCGATCCAGCTCGAAGAAGGCGGATGTCGACGAGGTGACGCCGCGGATCGCCCGCCGCGAGCGGAGGCGCGAGGCGTCGCGGGAGGAGATCGTCGACGCCGCCCGTCGCGTGCTGCTCCGGCGCGGCATCGTGTCGACCACCTTGGACGCGGTCGCCGAGGAGGTCGGCCTGACGAAGGCTGCGATCTACTACTACTTCCCGTCGAAGGACGCGCTTCTCTTCGAATTGATCTTCGGGATCTATGCCCGGAACGCGCAAGCCGTGCACGACGGAGTCGAGCGGGCCGCCGACGGACCGGCCGCGCTGCGCGCAGTGATCCGCGAGACGCTGAAGGGCTACGCGCCGAATCTCGACGACTTCCGGCTCGCCTTCCTCCACAACCAGGTCGCAGTAGCCGGTGGCGTCACGATCGCGGCCGAGCAGTTCGAGCGGATCCGTCCGCTCAACGACCTCGCGTATTCGGGCGCAGCGGCGAAGCTCGCCGAGGACTGGAAAGCGGCCCCGGGACGCGCGGACGTGGATCCCCGCCTGATGACGTTCCTCGCGAACATGGCCGCGGTCGGCTTGCTCACGATGAAGGGAATGGTCGAGCACGTCGGCGACCCGCTCCGCTACTCGGATGACGAGCTCGTCGAAGGACTCTCGCGAATCTTCGAGGCCGCGGCGCGGCCTTGAGCTTCGGGCGTCGCCCGTTCCTTATCGGCCTCTCACGAAGCGTGGCTCATGCGCACCCCGAGGCCGACTGATACGCTCGCGCGATGGCTGGCACGAACCCGCTGACGTTCCTTCGAATCGAAGCGTTCGAGGACGACGCGGTCCTGAAGCTCACGGGTCCGTACGCCTGGGCGTCCTTCAGTCTCGGCCGACGCGACGCGATGGACGTCCGCATCGAGCACCGCGAGGACGGGGAGTCGTTCGTCTACGTCGACGGCGTGGAGGCCGCGCGCTGGACGGGGCTCGTCGTGCTCGACGGGGTGCGGGCGACGCGCCGGCGGCCCCTGCACGTCGACTTCGACGGCTTCATCGAACGTCCGGTCGGGGTCGCGGTGAAGGTCGCGGGTCGGTTCACCGTTCCGCTGTCGGGCGATCGCCGCTGGACGCCGAACGATCTTCCGCTGCCCCAGTAGCTCGGCTCGAGACACCCCGAGCGGCGGCGAGGACCTCCAGCGCAGCAGCGTTCGGCACCCGTTCGCCAGAGCCGTGCTTCGCCCGGATCCACGAGATGCTACGGTTCGGACCGAGATCTCCGGACGGAGTTCGGGATTCGGCATGGTCCGTCCACGACCCCCTCCATCCGATCTCGACCCCCCCCATGCAGCATTCGAGGGACGATGAGAATTCGCAGTACACGCCTGGCTTGGTTCGGGCTCGTGGTCGCGCTCGGCTGTGGTGACGACAGCACGCAGACCTCGGATTCCGGCCAAACGGCAGACGCAGGGACGGACGGAGCCACCGATGCGGGGACCGATGCAGGGCCGACGTCGGTGACGATCGACGACTTCGAGGGCGACACGAGTGGATGGACGTACGGCGGGATCGCCTCCGTCGAGACGGACTCCGCGACCTCGAGCCATGCGCTGCGTCTCAACCTCGCGAATGCGACGTGCGGCTCGTCGAGCGCCGAGCGCACGGTCACGATCCCCGCGAACGCAGCCTCGATCAGGTTTCGCTTGTCCGGCGACATCCCGGACGCGAACGACAAGCAGATCTGGTTCTCGCTCCGCGAAGACAGCGTCAGCGTGTACGAGTACGCCACGCCGGCGATCCCGTTGTCGACGGCTCGCGACGAGAACTGGTGCGTCCCCGCGAACAGCCCCGGAGCGACGGTCACGCTGAGCTTCGTCATCCGCACGCAGTCCGTATGCGAACCGATGGACGCCTGGATCGACGACATCGTGTTCAGCTCGGACGCGACCGGCTGCACGCCGATGCTCCCGCCGATCTGACGCGTGGAGCGTGTTCGTTCCCGCGCGTGAGGTTCGGACGCTTCTTCGGGGCCGTTCGTCGCGATAGTCTCGCTGGATGCGCCACTTTCGACTCGAAGACGGTTCGTCCTCGAAGTTCTGGGACGTCGCGATCGACGGCGTGGACGTCGTCGTTCGCTTCGGACGAATCGGGACGAAGGGACAAGAGCGGAGGACGACGTTCGCGACCGCGGACGAGGCAGCGAGCGCGCGGGACAAGCTCGTTCGCGAAAAGACGGGCAAGGGCTACGTAGAGTCGACGGCCGACGCGAAGCAGGCCGACGCGAAGCCGGCGAAGACGAAGGCCGCGCCGAAGAAGAAGGCAGCGAGCGCGTCCTCCGCCGTGACTTGGCCCGCGAACCCGACGCCCGTGGATGCCGTTCGCTTCTTCGAAGAGGCCGATCGCGTCCTCTTCGAGCGTGGCTTTCCCCGCACGCACATCGTCACCGACGAGGCCGTGAAGCCGAGCTCAGCGATGGACGCCGCACGCGCTGAACTCGACGCGATCGATCCGCGCTTCGGTTTCCGCGTCCCGCTCGACGTCGCGCGACGCTTCGTCGTCGCCTACCTCGAGCGACGCATATGGGGACACGGACCGAAGGGCGAGATCGTCGAAGTCCCCGCGCACAAGGCCGCGCGCGAGGCGGCGTTGGCTGGCGACAGGGTCATCGACGCGTCGACGTTCGAGGCCTTTCTCTCGACGCGATGCCCCGCTGGGAAAGAGTGGCGGGTCGAGCTCGAGGGGGACTCGGTCGCAGGGACGGACAACGAGACGTACGCCTGGCGACTCGCGGAGATGGTCTACATCCACGAGGCGGCGCTCGGTACGGAGCACGTCGCGAAGGCGCTCGCATCCCATCTCGTGCGCGCCCTGAACGACCTCGACTCGTGGGGGCATTGGGGGCGCGATCCGTATCGCCACAACGCGACCGCACACCACCTCGCCCTCACGCTCGGCACGCTCCGCCAGCGGATGGAGCCGGAGATGTGGACGACCGTCGTCGCTCCGTTCCGCGGCGTCGCGAGCGAGCGCCTGCTCGTCTTCGCCGACCTCCTCGCGTGCCTCGCGGACGACGCGCGGACCGCGGTCTCACCCTTGTACGGCCTCGAGTTGGCGCGGATGCGGCGCGATGTCGCGGCGATGCGCGCGTTGGTCGTGGGGAAGGAATCTCTCTTCTGGTACGCGTCCGAGGCGACGCATCTGCTGGGTGGAGACGCGTGGGTCGGGGCGAAGCTCGGAAACCTGAGGCGCCTCCCCGACTGGAAGCAGGTTCGCTTCGTCGAAGAGGTCGGGCGCATCGCCATCCCCGAGGTCGCCGTGGCGATCGCGATCCTCGCGTCGACCCGCTCGGGTCGCCGCGCCGCCAGCGTATGGCTGCTCGCTCACGCCGAGTTCGCGCGCCCGATCCTCGTCGAAGCGAGCACGTCGTTGCCCGACGAGGCGGATCGCGCCCGCATGACCGACGCGCTCGCGATCCTCGGCACCGGCTCGCCGCTCGAAGCGCGCGTGCTCAGCGAATCGGAGCTCGAGCGCGAGTTGAACGACCTCTTCGGCGCCCTCGAGGCGAACCTCGCCCGCTGCAAGGGAAACGCGAAGAAGGAGCTCGCCGTGATGCGAGCGACCTTCGAGCGCTATTGCGAAGCGCGGGCGGCGGCCGGCGACGTGATCCCCGAGTCGCACTTCGGCCACGAGCTCATCGACTGGCAGCCGAAGGACGCGGCGTCGCGCGATCGTTGGATCGAGCTCGCCGCGGCGGTGCAGGTCGAGTCCTGAGCGTCGCGCCGGACCGGCGCGACGTCGTCTCGCCGCGCGCTACCGGCCGATCGCGCACCAGAGATCGTTGCCCGCGTCGTTCTGGAACGACACCGCCATCGATCCGTCCGGCAAGAACGCCGCGCCGAATGTCTCCGTGTCCCATACCGAGACGGTGCCGGCGAATTCTGCGTCGTCGGGGCTCAGGTGCTGGGCCGCGACGTCTCGGACGCTCCACGCGCCGGTCGACTCGCGCACGGACACGGCCATCGTTCCGGAGTCGTTGCAGTCGGTCCACACGAGCTGAAGGCGGTCGGCTTCGTCGATGAGCAGCCGCGGAGCGGCGCAGTCGAAGTCGAGCTCGGCGAGGTGTCGGTCGGCGAGATCCCACTCGACGTCCCAGGTGGTTCCGTTCCACCAGCCGATGACGTGGTTCCCCTGGCCGTCGTCGGTCGCAGCGACCACCGGGTCGCCGGAGCTGTCGAGCACGACGTTCGCGCCGATGATCGAGCTCGGATCGAGCGCGTCGCGGTAGACGAGCTCGTCCGTCCAGGCGCCGCCGCTGAAGCGGGCGAAGCGGAGCTCGCTGTTGTCGTCGTCGACATAGGAGACGCCCAGACCGTTCGCGAGCTCGATCAACCCGGGGAAGGTGCCGACGTTGACGGAGGTGCCGTCGCCGTCCGCGTCGACGAGCGAGTCCGTCCACGTCCCGCCGCTCCGCTCGGCGTAGCGGAGCTCGCTGTTCGTCCCGTCGTAGTAGGCGACGGCGGGGTTCCCGCTCGCGAGGACGACGAGCGACGAATACGAGCCGACGTTCGCCGATGTTCCGCCCCCGTCGGCGTCGATCAAGACGTCCGACCACGTCCCGCCGGCGCTGCGCTCGGCGAAGCGGAGATCCCCGTTCGCCGCGTCGGCATAGGCGACGACCGGCTGCCCGTTCGCGAGCACGGCGAGCGAGGGACGAAGACCCACGTTCACGGACGTGCCGTCTCCGTCCGCATCGATCAGGACATCCGTCCACGTCGCGCCGCTGCGCGCGGCGTAGCGGAGCTCGCCGTTCGTCGCGTCGTAGTACGCGATCGCGGGTTCGCCGCCGATGATCACGAGGTCCGAGTACGTGCCGACATCGATCGACGTTCCGTCTCCGTCGGCGTCGACCTTCGAAGCGGTGAGGGGCGCGGGGGTCCGCTCGGCCCGGATCACGACGGCATTGCCAGACGCGCCGCTCGTGGTGGAGACGCGGATCCGGTAGGTGGTCCCCGCGACGAGATCGACCAATACGGAGATGCGATCGGTCGTGGCGCAGTTGAGAAGCGACAAGCCGGCCAGTGCGGCCCCCTCGTAGACCGCGAGGTCCGTCGAGTCGGAGGACTTCGACTCGATCATCCACGTGCCCGACTCGGGAGCCGTGAACGAGAGCCACGCCGACGGCGCGTCGAGCGTGCCCGAGCCGCATGCCGTCAGCTCGCCGACTTCCGTCGTTTCCGAACCGGCGAACTCGATCGCGGCAACCGCGGTATGCGCGCCGGTGCGTAGCTCGAGTGCGACGGCGCTCGCGAACGCGTCCGCGGCCGGGACGACCCGCGCGACGCCGACTCCGCCGCTCCCGACGTTGTTCTCAGCGTTGAGCCCGACCTGGACGAATCGGTGATCGTTCGCGGTGAGCGTGAGCACGGCGTCGACCGCGTCGTACGAGTCGTCCGCGTCGTCGTTGCAGTCGTACGTCGGCCCGATGAGTGCGTCGCTCCACGTGAGCTCCGTGTCGTGATCGGAGCCGGTGGCGTACGCCACGTAGTCTCCGTCGCTCGGCGCGACGAAGTCGAACCACACGGTGCCCCCGGAGTCGCAGATGTCTTCGCCGGTCTCGAGCGTCGCGCCGACGGTGTTGAATCGGAGTTCGACGCCTTCGCGGAGGTCGACCGCGTCCGCGATGTTGTCGGGCGTCGTCTCGCACGACACCTCGACCGCGTCGACGACGCCGGAGACGATGCCGCGACCGAAGCTCACCGAGCACGCATGCTCCGGCGTGCCCGGGCCGGTGAGCACGGTCACGTCGAAGGCTCCGCCACGGACCACCGGGGTCGTGAAGGTGAAGGCTCCGTCGGCGGTGAGCGCGAGGTCGTCGCCTCGGTTGTTCTGGAGCACGAGGCCGGGGCCGGTGATGCCGAGCACGGTCCCGCCGATCGTGAAGACCGGTGCGCAGACGCCCGTGGCGTCGCAGCCTCCGGAGGCGCAGTCGCTGCCCGCATGGCAGACGAGTCCGTCTGTGCACGACCCGCACACTGCGCCGCCGCAGTCGACATCGGTCTCGTCCTGATTGACGATTCCGTCCATGCAATCGGGCCGATGACCGCTATTGCAGTCGCACGCGGCGACCATGCTGACAACCCAAACGATTGCGAGCGTACTGCTTCTCGACATGACTGGATGCTCCTCGTTCCGGGGATCGAAACCTCGACCGGACCCCTCCCGGATGTACGTAAGTAGCACGGCATTCAGCCAAGTCAGGCGCTCGCACGCGATGGACTACGCCAGCATCTCGTCGGCCCACTCCCGGATCTCGTAGGAACCGATCAGTCCTTCGACGATGAAGGGGTCCTGCGCGACGAACGCTTCGGCCGCTTCGCGACTGCGAAAGATGGCGAGGCTCCCGGTCCTGTCGGCGAAGGGACCGATCCCGATGACGTCTCCTCGCGCGACGAACGCGTCGACGACCGCCTTGTGCCGCGGATAGGCGGCGACGATCGCCTCCATGGTCGCGCCCGAGCCCACTCCGATGACGATGGCTTTCATGGTTCCTCTTCGTTCGAGCCGCGATGGCTCACTGCAGGAAGCGATGGTAGTCGCCCGGGAGCGGCACGCGCGCGATCGGCACGACCGCGTCCCCGCGGCGTTCGAGGGTGACGAGCTCACGTCCGGCGAGCGCCCAGATCGACGCGCCGTCGGCGAGAACG
>Ga0075163_10014582_pt1 | contig 10139 bp, 12 predicted proteins | sample JI1023141ADNA_FD_71478 | JGI IMG/M metagenome (GOLD analysis project Ga0075163, IMG submission 71478) | Wastewater effluent complex algal communities from Wisconsin, to seasonally profile nutrient transformation and Carbon sequestration -... | ecosystem: Engineered > WWTP > Effluent > Algae... | reverse complement strand
TCGGTTGTCGAGCCTGTCTGCTGCACCGGACCTTGCTGGTTCACGCGCTGCACGCGGTTCACAGCCACTGTACCCGGCGAGTATTTCGATGAACGACCTTCGGATGTCACAAGGCTGTAGAACGCTGCTTCCGAGCGTTTAAAGCCGATCGTATTCACGTTGGCGATGTTATTGGAAATCATGGCTGTGGACTGGGATTGTGCTCCCAGACCCGATACGCCTGTAAAAAGTGCTCCAAAAAGACTCATTTTACGCCTCCATACTATAAGTGTTCTGTTGTCCGGTGCCGCTCATCGGCACCCGTTTCAGTCGTTAGCTCTCTGTTGTGTCGTCTTCTGTCGTCGTGCTCGCGGTTTGTTCAGGGACGCTGGCATTGATCACCGAACTCAGGGCGATTGCACGCTCACCAACCAGCAGGTAAATCACGCCATCCTGTGACTCGATGCCGCGCACGTTGCCGGATACGGCAGTGCTGACGGTCATCGGCTTGCCGTCTTTATTGGCGGCATCGATTTTTACGCTGTATGTTCCCGGCTCCATGATGTTGCCGCTGTTATCCTTGCCGTCCCAGACGACTTTCTGGGCCCCGGGGGATTTCGGCGCATCCATCGAGCGGACCAGCGATCCATCCTCGGCGTAGATATTGATCTTGGCCACCGAAGCCTGTTCCGAGAGGCCGTAGTTGATATCGATTTCCTTAGTGCCGTCGAAGTTCATCTCGGCGCTGGTATAGGTAACGTCGAGACCGACATAGCCGAGTGCGACACTGGAGATACTGGCCAGTTGCAGGGACAGCAGGCTGTCCAGCTTCTGGTTGGTGTTGATCGATTGTTCAACCTGGCTGAACTGCACCAGCTGGTTGGTGAATTCGGTCGAGTCCATCGGCGACAGGGGGTCCTGGTTCTGCAGCTGCGTGGTCAACAGTGTCAGGAACTGGGAAAAATCTTCCGCCAGCTTGACGGATTGCTGTCCCGTGTTCTGTGCCTTGGTAATGGTCCCGCTGATGGTTACATCCGATGTCATTTTATTCTCCTAATACCTTCCGCCGTGTCTTACGCCAGAATGTTGTAATGCTGTATTCCCGTGTCCGGATCGACATGCCATGTCATGCTGCTTTCAATCACGGACGCTTCGTTGTTCTCCTCGCGGTCTTTGCCGCCTGTGCTGTAACGCTCTCCGCCACGGTCGCCTTCGTTCTGGAACATGTTTCCATCCTGAGCGAGTTCGAAGCTGAGACCGCCATCGCCTGTCTCCATGCCAATCCCTTGCAAGGATCGTTCCAGAACGTGTGCGTCACGCTGGAGCATCATGAAAGTTTCTGGCTTTTCGATAACAAGGTGCGCTTTCACTTTGTTATGTTTATCGATGGACATCTTCACTTCGACGCGGCCCAGTTCCGGCGGGTCGAGTTTCAGTGTGAAATTTTTGTCTTCACCGTTCGCAGCCGCTTTGCTGATCGATGCGGCAACGGCTTGGGTTGCGGGGTGCGGATACACGGCCTGCGGCGCGTTTCCGCTCAGGCTGGTCATGGTGGCGGTCGTTGTCAGGCCCGTGCCTTTGACTTGCGCGCCCACGCCCAGCATGTCCATATTTTCCGGAAAAATGTCAGAGGACAGACTGGTGGTTGTTTCCAGACTGCCGGTCAGGGCCGGGTTGCCTGTAATCGTGCTCAGGGCTGCACTGACCTTGGATTTGATTTTCTCCAGAGCGTTTTCGATCCCGCTAGGAACTTTTTTCCCTGCGGCTGTCGCTTTCTCAACAATGCCTTCAAGCTGGTCCTGCGCACGCAGGCTCAGACGTTCTTCCGGCAGGGCTTCAATTTCAGTCGGCATATGGGAAACAAGGCCTTGGGCCTTGGGTTTCGCTGTGGCGACGGCCGCGACAGCGCCAGCAGCCGGTGCTGTCGCTTCGGTGTCATTCATAAGTGATGCGATTTCCGGCATATCAACGGGAACGCTGTCATCGCCGCCCACGACCAGCGAATTCAGCGATGCGGCCAGTGCTGCGGCGTCGGCATCGCTCATATTATTGACGTCCGTGTTCTGGATCTGGTTCTGGATCGCGATCAGGGCCTGCTTCAGGTTCAGTTTGCCATCTGTGGCGGCTGTGATTTTCACAGATTGCCCATCGGTCAGGGCGGATTTGAAGTCGGCGAGAATACGGCTCAGCATCTCCGTGCCGGGCAGGGCCTGCTTGTCTTCCGGCAACTGTGCAATCGGCTTGAATTTTCCGCTGATACCCGGATAGGGGATCAACTGTGCCGGAGGAGCGGACAGATCATCACCGTTTGCCATCAGCAGGGAGTCGTTGGCGGCTTCGCCATTGTTGTCTGCCTGATTGATCATCTGGCTGATCAGGCTCAGGATATCGCCTTTACCCGTCTGGAAGTCATTGACACTCGTTGTCACGGCGGCATCGACCACGGTTTCATTCTTCAGGTCTTTACCTTCAGCGATGCGGGCAAAAATCATATCCATGAAATTCATGCCGGCACCGCCGAACAAGCCGTTTGCACCCAGCGCCTGATGCGCGGACACTTTCGCCCCGGTTTGAACGGTGGCGGTGTTGCCTGTATTTGCGCGCTGGGTTGTAAACGTTGTTGTATCCATGGTGCCTGTCCTTAATCTCTGTCTTTGCCGCTTTTTGCTGTTCGCGGGTTTATGCCGACTCGTTGATGCCCATCGATACGGGTTTGTCCTGCTGGGTCAGCATGCCGTTACGGCGATAATTCGGGGCATCGCGCAAGGCCATTTTCAGCGCGCTTTTATGGATGCGGTCGCTCAGGCGCTGAACGCTTTTGTTCATGCGCTCGATGCCATCGATATTGCGCTGGGTGGTTTCCGAGAAACCGCTGTGCATCTCGCGCAGCCTTTTGCGCAGGGCCGGGTCAATCGATTCAAATTCTTCGCGGCGGTCAATCAGCTGTGCCGCTGAATCGTGGTAACGCTGGGCGGCTTCGATTTTCTTTTCTTGCAGGTTCATGAAACGGCGTGTGTCGGCGGCGACCAGCGCGTTGTTTTCCTCGTCATAGACGTTACGCAGGGCATCCAGTGCCTGCATCATTTCCTGCATGGCGATGTTGGGATCCTGGGAGAGCATGAACACATCGATGGTTTTGTTGCCGTCCAGTTTGCCTGTATCCAGTGCGCTATGATTTGTCATGGCTTGTCTCCTGTTGAATGCGGATCAGTTCTTTCTTCACAAAGTCGGCAAGGCCGATACTTCCTGTCTGTGCAATTTTCTTGCCATATTCTTGGATCAGCATGCCGTTGAAGATCTCTTCACCCTTGCCACCGCCAAAAAGCGGATCAACATCAATGCCTTCGAACATGGGACGCAGCATTTCCGACAGGAAAACTGACTCGAATTCCTGAGCCTTTTCCTCGATCTTTTTGATGTTCGGAATGTCGGCGTAGGCCTGCGCGTCCTGATTTTGCCGGACTTCGACGGGAATTCTTTTCTTCAGGCCTTCGGCATAGGTATTTTCTGCCGTTTTGATGTTCAGGCTGGCCGGTTGGGAGATGAGGGAAAGGGTGTCCATATCAGCCTCACATCGTCGAGATATCGGCCTGCAGGGCGCCGGCGGCTTTGATGGCCTGCAGGATGGTGATGGTGTCGCGCGGGGAAACACCCAGCGTGTTCAGACCGGTGACCAGATCCTGCAGCGTCACGCCGCTGTCGAGGATGCCGAGCTTCACGTCGTCGCCGTTGTTTACGCTGATATCGGTGCGCGGCACAACCACGGTCTGGCCTTGTTCGGCGAACGGGTTTGGTTGCGATACTTGCGGCGTTTCGGTGATTTTGATCGTCAGGTTGCCTTGCGCAATCGCAACCGTGCTGATACGGACGTCGGAACCCATTACGATCACGCCGCTGCGTTCATCGATCACGACACGGGCGACCTGATCCGGCTGCACGGGCAGTTGTTCGATATCGGTGATCAGGTCCACAATCGTGCCTTTATAGCCATTCGGTTTGCTGATTTTGATGCTGGTCGAGTTTTCAGCCACCGATACGGGAGAAGACAGGAACCCGTTGATGGCGCGGGATACGCGGCGCGCTGTTGTGAAATCAGGGTTTTTCAGCGTCAGGCGCAGTTCGTTCTGATCGGCGAGTTTATAGGGGATCTCACGTTCGACGATGGCGCCCTGCGGCACGCGGCCCGATGTCGGGATGTTGCGGATGAATGTCGCGGAGTCGCCTTCGGCGGAATAACCTGAAATTGTCAACGGGCCTTGCGCCACGGCATAGACAGCACCATCAGCACCCATCAAAGGCGTGACGAGTAATGTGCCGCCGTGCAGGCTTTTCGCATCGCCCAGCGATGATACGCTGACGTCAATACGAGAGCCTTGATTCTGGAACGGGGGCACGGTTGCCGTGACCATGACGGCGGCGACGTTGCCGGCGTTCAGGTTCTGGCCCTTAATATTCACACCCAGACGTTCCAGCATCGCGATGATGCTCTGGCGGGTGAAAGGAGAATTTTTCAGGCTGTCGCCGGAACCGTTCAGACCAACAACCAGACCGTAACCAACCAGCTGGTTGTCGCGCACGCCTTCGATATCGACGATATCTTTAATACGTGTGGTATTTGCCGCAGCCGTGTTTGCCCATCCGCCAGCCAGCACCAGCAGTGCGGCAAGCATCAGAAGAGGTTTATAGGGTCTGCGGGCCTTGGCTTTCATCTCGATATTCCCATAAAAATCAGGGTGACGTATCTGCTTCCGGTTCATTCATTGCGAAAGCCGTGCCAAGTGCTGTGTGTTATTTTTTCTATATTTTACAAGTGGATAGGATTTTTCTGGCGCGGCAGGGGCCACAGAAACGCCAACGGCAAATTTTTCCGTCCTGCATACCGGGCAAAATCGCGCTATAATGAGGAGACATACGCGTCCATCTTGACCCCATAGGGTATCCATGAAAATCGAAGGCCCCAATCGCACGTCCGGTGCCGGACAGAGCAGTAAAAAAGGCAAAGTGTCATCAGGCGATGGCAGCTTTGGTGATCTTTTGACCGGCGGGGCCAAGGAAACACGGAGTGCCGCGGCCACGCATTCGATTGCCTCAATCGACTCCCTGCTGGCGGCGCAATCGGTCGAAGACCCGATGGAACGGGCGGCCCGCAAGCGGATGCAGGTGCGCGCCGACAGCATTCTGGATGAGCTTGATAATATGCGGATCGCGCTGCTGAGCGGTACACTTACCGTTGGTCATGTTATTGATATTGCTGATGTTGTTGCCTCTCACCGCGAGCGGATCATGGATCCGCGCCTGACGGCGCTGCTGGATGAAATTGACCTGCGGGCGCAGATCGAAATCGCCAAGCTTTGCAAGGCGCTGGATAACCCCGGCTAAGGGCGCGATTTTGGCTTGTCGCCTTCCCGGCAACATCCTATATTCGGCAGGTTTTCAGAATTTCTGTTTTATGTGAAGGGGTTAAGGAACCATGTCTGCAGTAAACAGCACGATTGTCCCGCCGGATTATGATCCGAAAAAGGACAAGGGCAAATTCATGAACTCGGTCATGAAGGAATATTTCCGTCAAAAGCTGATCGAGTGGCGCGAGGAGCTGCTACGTGAATCGCTAGGCACGATCCACGACACCCTGCAGGGGACAGAATTGCAGAAGCCGGATCTGGCCGACCGCGCATCGGCTGAAACCGATCATGCGCTGGAACTGCGTACCCGTGACCGCGAGCGCAAGCTGATTTCGAAAATCAATGAGGCGTTGCTGCGTATCGATGATGACTCGTACGGTTATTGTGAAGAAACAGGCGAGCCGATTTCTGTGGCGCGTCTTGACGCCCGCCCGATTGCGACCCTGAGCCTGGAAGCGCAGGAGCGTCACGAGCGCATGGAAAAAGTCCATCGCGACGAATAATTGTCGTCGTGTAATGTTAAATGGCAAAAGGCACGGTTATCCGTGCCTTTTTATTTGGGTCGTCGCTTGAGCGAATTAGGCCCTGATATCTTCGGGCCTTGGTGACATTCTTGTCTCCAGAGACTTCATCGCCAGCAATCCCTTGTCTGTGATTTCGACTGACTGCACGCTGAAGAATCCTTGGCGGCGGGATGTTTCTTTCAGCATTCCCTGCGATATCAATCCCTTCACCAGCTGTTCGGTACGGGCGTGATGAACATCAGGCATCTGTGGGTCAAAGGCCCCGTTTGCGTCCTTCGCTTTCATCATAATCGCTTTTATCGCATGTTTGTTTGCCTCGGTGGGGCTGATGCCGTCCGACAGCAAAAGCAAATGCTCACCCTTCAGGCTTATTCTGTAAGCCGAAACCTGAAAATACCCTTGTTTGTCACTGGCATCTTCCAGAAACTCCTCGCGGCGCAATTGCGTAACCACGTCTTTTACCTTGTCGACATCCAGACCGTCGATGTGGATTTTGTCCGATGTGGCGGGGGTATTCAATCCGAGGGCGCGAAAGGCTTTCAATGTTGCCAGAACAATTGCGTTTTCCGCGTCGCGACCGCTCGCGTTGTGATAGAAACCTTCAGAAATCATAGTCGTTACTCCATACCAGACCTCAATAATATAGCCTTTTCGCGTAAATAATCGCTTAACCTTCGTAAAAAATTTGAGATGAAAAACCGGCGCAAGCTGGGCGCCGGTTCGATGTTGTAGAGAGCGGTCGTGGTTATTGCGGGAACATTGCCCGGTGCCGTGCGCGACGGTTCATTTTGATGGCGATGACATCGCGGGAAAAGTCGGAATGACATTCGCCCCCGCCACAGCCGCCACCTCCATCTCCGCCGCCACCTCCGCAGTCTCCACCGCCCCAGCCACCTGTGGCACCGCCACCGCCGAATTCACCACCGCCGCCTGATTTGAATGCGGGCGCCGGAGATTCAGCTTGGGGACTGCTGTCGAAATAAGGCTGGTGAACGATGACGGGATCGCTCGACGTCGATGACGATGTCGTTCCTGTATCATTGCGTCTTTGCGGTTGGGATGCCCGGCTCATGTGCTGCCGTGGCTGGATCGTCCTGTGTGCTGGTCGGGTATCCAGAGGTGCAGGGGACGGTCCCGCGTTGATGCTCTGTCTTTGTGTACCCTGTGTTGTTTTTGTATTCGGTTCCGGATTTGATTTTCCAGATTCAAGGCCAGTTAGTTTCCTGAGCCATTTAAACATCCGTTTCTCCTCATGTTGTTTCGGATAAGGGCATCGTAGGAAGTAAATTGGTTAAAATCAAAGAGAAAATTACTAAAAAAACAAGAAATAGGATTCGACAGCGTATGAGTGACCGGGCATGATCATAGATCTGAGCCTCCTTCCAGACTGACGTCCTCTTTAATTCGACCGGCATGCGTGTGTGTGCCGGTTTTGCTTTTGCAGCGCTTCATCATCCGTGGCTGAAACAACCCAGATCTACATACGGGGGAAGGATATGGCGCGGTGGGGGTATAGATTAGTTTTGCTGGTTGCATTTGTGTTTGCCGTGTTCATGCCGGTTTGCGCATTCGCGGATCAGGCAGGAGCGATGCGTTATAACTACGTGTCCAAGAACATGGAATTCCATGATGGAACGCGTTGGTACAATTTCGGGTTGGGGCTGGCGCTGGGTGCGTGCAGCCGCGAAGGCGCCATGGAATTCGACAACCTGCTGGCTTCCTATCAGGTCTGTAACGGCACTGTCTGGGTCAAGATTGTCGGTGTTCCCACTTTGTCGCCGTGTACGAACAAGGGAGCGATGAATTTCAACGGCAGTACCATGCTGGTCTGCAATGGCCTGTTGTGGACGAATATAAAAGGAATGCCGTCTGTCTGAGCAAAGAGTCTGATGTATCTCTTTTTCTGACCTTAGCCGCTACTTAAAAAAAGACCCGTCTTTCGACGGGCCGGAGTAGGGTTAGGTTAGGGTGGGTAAGGGGTGGTTCTCCTGCTGAAGGGGGGCACGGCAGGAGAACCGGGGGAAACTCTAGAACGGCATCAGGATGTCATACACCTGCTGGCCGTAACGCGGCTGTTGCAGATCGCTGACGTTGCCTTCGCCGCCGTAAATGATGCGGGCTTCGGCAATTTGGTCATATGTCACTGTATTCTCGATCGAGATATCCTGCGGGCGGATGATGCCTGTGACATTCAGTACGCGCTTCTCATAATTGACGCGCACTTCCTGATTACCGGCGATCACCATATTGCCGTTCGGCAGGAGCTGGGTCACGACAGCGGCCAGACGCAGCTTGACCGATTCTTCACGCTCGATCTTGCCGTCGCCCGATGTGTTTGTCTGGCTGGACATGTTGACAAGGCTCAGTGGGTCGATTGCTGTGGGCAGAACCTGATTAAGGGCTTGTTCATAGCCGAGGAAGTTCGGCAGGTTGACGCCTTCTTCGCTTTCACGGGTGCGCTCGGTTTTGTTTTGCATGTCAGCTTCGTCCTTGATGTCGACGAGGACCGTCAGGATGTCACCGACCTGCGTGGCGCGCTGATCCTTGAAGAAGGTCTTGCTGTCCGACTGCCACAGGGAGTTGGGCTGTTTGGATACCATCTTGGGGGCCGGCATCGGCATGCTGACCGGCTGGTAATCCGGGCTCAAGTGCGGGTTGGTAATGGTTGTCATCTGCGGAGGCTGGCCGACACTCGCCAGTCTGTCCAGCGTGCTGCCGCAGGCTGTCAGCATTGTGGATGTCGCCAGCATCAGGGCTATACCTGTCAATTTTGTTTTCATGCTCATTTTACCCTACTCCTTATTATCGTTTCTCTATGCGTCTAGTTTGATGCCGCTATTACGGTCACTTCGTTTTCGGCTGTTACTAGTCCCTCAAGGGATTTGTTCGATGCCATGTTCACAACACGAACGGTGTCGCCGCGTGCGCCATTCTGCAGCGACTTGCCGCGTGCGCTTAGTGTCATCGCGCCATTCTTGTACAGCAGTGTGACGGCGCTGCCACGATCAACAATCTGCGGGTTTTCCAGTTCCAGATCACGGATCGGCTTGCCGGCGACAACCATGCGGCGCGGGGTCATGCCGATCATGCTTTCGGGTTTGATCACATAGTCGCGCTGCATGTCTTTCTGGTAGATGTCGATAAAATCGATATCCGTCATGCCGATGATGTCGCCATTCTTCAGGCCGTCTTTCAGGACCGGGATCGATACCATGCGCTCGATGGAGCCGGTGACTGTGAATTCACGCACCGGATTGGCGGCGGAGGGCGCGGCAAGTTTTGCCTCGAACGTGTCTTTTTGCGCGTTAAAACTGAATTTCGCGATTTCTGCCTGTGCCGGCATCTCGCGTGGCAGAACGATATCCTGCAGGCTGCCCAGGTTCAGTTTGAATTTACCGGGAATGCCGTTTTCAAACAGTTTCTCGGAAATCAGGCTTTCGACGATATCGCTGCCGATGACGGTGGCATCGCGTCTGATCACGATCTGATCAGTGGTGGATGACGGACGCCATGCCAGTTCCATCGCCGATGCAATACGCAGCAATGTATTGGCATTCAGCACCATTTCCTTGCCGGGTTGCGGGGCGGGGCCCAGAATCATGCTCGCCTTGTCGGCGCTGGCGCCTTCGAACAGGTCACCAACCCGCAACACTTCATCAGTGATAACGACACTGGGGCGCAGGGTGGCAGCCAAAGCCGCGCGCGCCCCCGTGATCAGGAAGAAGACACCGACGGTCAGGCACAATGCCAGAACCAGAACACGGAATGCGAAGTCAGCATATATATAGGCCGTTTTCATGATGTCGTTCTTCCTTTTACTTGTTCGTTATCTCAGTTGCGTCACGGTTTGCAGCATTTCATCGCTGGTCTGGATGACTTTCGAATTCATCTCGTAAGCGCGCTGCGCGGTGATCAGCTGTGTAATCTCTTCAACCACGTTGACGTTGGAGTTTTCGACAGCACCCTGACGGATGGCGCCGAAGTTTTCGCTGTCAGGATTGCCGAGCTGGGGCGCACCTGATGCCTCTGTTTCCAGGAACAGGTTGTCACCGATGGCTTCCAGACCGGCCGGGTTGATGAAGTTTGCTGTCTGGATCTGGCCCAGGTTGGTCATGTTGGCTTGCCCCTGAATTTGCGCGAACACTTCGCCGTTCAGGTTGATTTCCACCGCAATCGCATCATCCGGAACCACGATGTTCGGTTCCAGCAGATAGCCTTGCGTCGTTACGATCTC
>Ga0075163_10014581_pt1 | contig 10139 bp, 10 predicted proteins | sample JI1023141ADNA_FD_71478 | JGI IMG/M metagenome (GOLD analysis project Ga0075163, IMG submission 71478) | Wastewater effluent complex algal communities from Wisconsin, to seasonally profile nutrient transformation and Carbon sequestration -... | ecosystem: Engineered > WWTP > Effluent > Algae... | reverse complement strand
AACGTGTTAAGCTTCGTGCCTCCAAACCCATTAAAGGTGCTATCTTAGTAGCGGGCGTTCCCTCCTCTGCATTAATGGTGAGTAGGACAAAACCCATGGCCATCGTAGCATCGTAGGCAGCCGCCTGCTGGTTGTACATGCGGGCAATGCCGTGCCAGGCTGCTTTAATGTGATGGTCTACTGTTTCTTCTCTCCGCATACGATTTCGCTAAAGGAGTTCGAAGGTATAAAATTTTTGGTATGCACGCAGAGTAAATTGATTTTTTTTGGTTTTCTGTGACCAAAGCGTGTTTTTCTACTGTTTTTTGGCCATTTTCAATAGATTAAGTAAGTGGTTTGGGTGGGCTTTCTGACTAATATTTCCATCTAATCTGCTTTTCGTCAGTTTCTGCCCAGTGCTTATTTACGTCCTTTAATAAGGTAAAACCTTATAGCTATGAACATTCTCGTTCCTACCGATTTCTCTCCTTGCGCTGACCATGCCCTCAGTTTTGCGGCCTTATTGGCAAGGCGAACCAACCAAGGGTTGACTTTAGTACACGTATATACTCCTGTTGATTTGGCAAATACTGCCATGATTGACTTTGTAGAAAGAGAAATGGAATCGGCTAAGGATGAAATAACCTTAAAGCTGACCGAGTTGAGTCAAAAAATTGCCCACGACAATAACATTTCTTGTGATCACTCGCTTCGGGTTGGTGGTTTAACCGAAAATATTCTGGAGGAAGCCCGCCATGCCAATAGCGGTATGATTGTAATGGGCACCGAAGGCGCCAGCGGTTTAACCAAGTTGTTGTTTGGAAGTCGCACGAACCAAGTAATCGAGCATTCCGATTATCCAGTATTAGCCGTGCCCATTCAAACGCCTCTGGCGCTACCAAAAAAAATCGTCTTCGCCACCAATTTCTTCGATAGTGATCTCGATACCCTAAAGCAACTGCTCGAGTTCGTAAGGCCGTGGCATCCGGAGATTTATCTCCTGCATGTATCGCACGAAAACATGCGCTCGGAGCGAGACTACATTGAAACGTTCTCCCTTGCTGTGATGAATGAGACCAATTATAAGCATGTGTATTACTATGTGCTTCCGCACGATAGCGATGAAAGAGGCATCGAACTTTTCATCAAATCTGTAAATGCCGACATGCTCGTACTCTCTACTCGCAAGCGAAACTTTATTGAGCGTTTGTTTAGTGCGAGTCTTACCAAGCGCATTGCCTATCATTTACAAGTTCCGCTGCTGGCCTACCACACTCGGTTAGTAGATTCAAAAAAGTAAAAACAGATTGACTATGAAACTGCTCGTTCCAACCGATTTTTCAAAGCCCTCCAAAACAGCCCTGCTCTATGCTGTGCACATGGCCAAAAAGCTGCAGGGAGAAATCACCGTGTTGTGGTTCAACAGTATACAGTCTACCAAGCAAACACTCTCTAAATGGAAAAAGCTGGAGGCCGAAATGGTTGCCATTGCACAAGAGGACGCGCAGCAATTTGTAACAGAAGTGCTGACAGAAGCAAAAAGTAAAATGACCGTAGACTATCACTTCACCAGCGGCCCTTCCTTTGCCGACAGTGTAGATGACTATGCTGTAAAAAATGACTTTGACATGATTGTCATGGGTACCAAAGGAGCCACGGGATTGAAGAAAGTATTGATCGGTAGTCATGCGGCTTCCATGATTGACCACAGTCGCGTACCCGTATTAGTAATTCCCGAAAAAGCTGTTTTCAAACCCTGGAAAAAAATGGTGTATGCTTCTAGTTTGTACGAGCTGGACCAGGAAATAAAGACCATTGCCATGCTGGCTTCCATCTATGAGGCCACACTGCACGTCCTGCATATAAGCCCCGCCTCTTCTAAAGAAAAGATTGACAAAAATTTTCTTCCTGAACTTATTAAGACGGCCGGATATCCGAAAATTGTTTACCAGGATATTAAAGACGACAACATTAGCAAAGCCATTGATACGTACATTCTAGACACCAAGGCGGATATGTTAGCCATGTTTACTCATAAGCTTGATATGTACGAAAAGCTTTTTGGTAAAAGCGTGACACGCCAGCTTGCCCTTCACGCGCACGTTCCCTTGCTCACGTTCAATAAGACGCTGCTAATTTAATAACCTTCCCAGGGGAATTATTGTCGGTTGCAAATGGTTATCGTTTCTTAACCCTAAACAATCTTACTATGCTAAAGAAAATATTAATAGGTGTTGGTGTTCTTGCGATCATTCTCACGGCTGCCTTTTTCTACCTTAATTACAGAAACCGCACGATGAGCCCTCCGGGCAGCGCGGCCTTAACAAATGGTGATCTTTCTGTTGCCGTTACGTATAGCAGGCCCTCCGTTAGAGGTAGACTTCTCTTTGGGACAAAAGAACAGAGGGCCCTGCAGCCTTATGGACAGTATTGGAGACTTGGCGCTAACGAGGCAACCGAGATTATTTTCAATAAAGATGTGAGTTTTAATGGGAGCAAGGTGAAGGCTGGTACCTATTGGATCTATGCTATTCCTCAAGAGGGCGCATTCGAAATAATTCTGAACACCGAGTTGCCTCCATGGGGTGCTTTTGAACCCGATCATGCATTTGATCTGCTCAAAACAAACGTGCCTGTGGAAAAAGCCGCTTCATCTGTAGAACAGTTTACGATTTCTCTATTACCAATGGAGAAAGGCGTGAATGTAGTCTTTGAATGGTCAGATACCCGCTGGTCCGTTCCGGTAACTGTTCTTTAGTTTATTCATAACTACACAACCATCAGAGCATTACTGTGCACTGATGGTTTGTTTACTTTTGTTTACCCTATGAAAAATCTTGCTTTTTCGCTCCTCTTTCTTTTCCCCATTATTTCTTACGCACAAGAAGAGGTGTTGCTGGCACAAAAGGAGATCAAACATTTTCAGCAGGCGTTAAATGACGAGTACAAAAATCCAACAAAGTCTCCGTTAGAAGCCAAGGCACTGAAGCGATTTAAAAAGCATGATTTCTTTCCGGTGGATTTGAAATACAGAGTTGTGGCTCGTTTAACGATCACAGAAAACACTCCTTTTTTTCAAATGAAAACAACGGGGGATCGCCTTCCGCAATATCGCGTTTTTGGGTCCATCCTATTTACGCTTGACGGAGTTGACTATCAGCTTCCCGTCTATCAATCGAAAGATTTACTAAAAACTCCAACCTACGAGGATTATCTATTTCTTCCTTTTACGGATCTCACTAATGGTAAGGAGAGTTATGTGGCTGGCCGCTATCTGGAATTGAGAATGCCAAAGGAGGGGAACGAAGTACTTGTTGATTTTAATAAAGCATATAATCCCTATTGTGCTTACACAGATCGGTACGCATGTCCGCTTGTTCCATCAGAAAACCATTTGGATACAGAGATTCGGGCTGGCGTTCGCTTTGTAGAAAAGAAAAAGTAAAATCTATTTCTTCATAGAAATAGAGAGTGCTCTTATGTTTATACTAAACCACTTGTATGAAAACATTATTTACCTCCCTCCTCCTGTTTGTTGGTATGATCACCAACGCTCAGGATAACAACCTTTTGGTGACACCAGAATGGGTAAAAAACAAAATGGCCGACCCCAATCTGGTGGTTCTGCAAGTAAGCCTTTTAAAATACGAGTATGATAAAGAGCACATTCCCAATGCACACTTCTTATGGCCAGGATGGTTAGCGCCCGACAGTCCCTATGGAAATTACAATGCCCCTGATCCGAAAGAGGCTACCAAGCTGCTGCAAGCGTATGGAATCACTAAAAGCTCTACGATTGTTTTAAGTTATATGCGCAACGATGTTCCTGCGACAGCACGCATGTTTCTAACTTTAGAAAATCTTGGCTTGCGTGGAAAAGTCTACCTTCTTAACGGGGGGCTGGAAGCCTGGAAGAAGGCTGGCTATGAAGTAAGCAATCAGGTAGTTCTTGCGAAAAAGGGTGATTTCAAAATAAGTCCTTCCAATGTATTGGTTGATAAGAATTACGTGTTGGAAAAATTACAGTCTCCAGATGCGATCATTATAGATGCGCGGGTAAAAAACTTTTATGATGGTGCTCCTTCAGGAAATCCACGCAATGGTCATATCAAAGGTGCCAAAAACATTGCTTACCCAGACTTGCTGGATGGCGATAATTTCAATGCATTTAAATCTACAGACGTACTACAAGGATATTTTAGTGCGGTGGTTCCCGACAAAAGCAAAGAACTTGTTAGTTATTGCTTCACCGGACAAACGGCAAGCGTAGTATACATGGCGGGTCGAATACTCGGCTACAACATAAAACTGTACGATGGTTCTATGCAGGAGTGGAGTCGGTTGGAAGAACTGCCGATGGAGGAGAGTCAGAAATAAACAATGCGCTCACCCTTCGAATGTTATTCTGAGTAACGAATTTTAGTCTGTTCAACAACGTACGCACTCATGCGAAGTGAATTTTTTCAGCGGATTCTTTATCAGCAAGCACTCCTTGTTTTTTTCTGTTGCCTCAGCTACCTACATTCTCTGGCCCAGGAAAAGGAGTTGCGCACGGCTTTCGATTATTTTGAATTGGGTGAGGAGCTCTTGTTACAAGAAAGGCCTGCTGAATCACTTACTGCCTTTAACGAATGCCTTCGATTAGATCCTCGCTTTACAGACGCCTACTATTCTCGTGGTCTTGCAAGAGAACAATTAAAACAACGCGAAGAGGCCATCATCGATTATTCCATTTACTTAGAGCTGGTACCTGATCACTACGAGACACTTTTAAACCGAGCCATCCTGCGGTATCAACTCAAGCAGTATGCGTTGGCAAAAGAAGACTTTGAACAGTTACTTCACCTGCCGAAACAAGAAACTTCTACGGTTTACTTTCGCCTTCCTGCCTTTGGAGGGGGGGTAGATCAAATTTTTACCACACAAAGTTCGGGTAAGGGACATCTTTTTAACTGGTTGGGACTTACAGAAACACAGCTTGGAAATTATTCTTTCGCCATCTGCCATTTTGATTCTGCCCTAAGCCTCCACCCTAAAGAGGCCGATTATTTTGTAAACCGTGGTATTGCCTTTCAAAGAAATAAGCAAGTGAGCGAAGCCACGAAAGATTTTAAAATGGCCCTTGCAATCAACCCTCATCAGGCAACCGCCAACTACAATCTCTCGGTCCTATCCGCAGGTGGTTCCAGCAAAGAAGCCTTGCTTGATTCTGCTCTTTCCGATAATGCCACTCTTCCTTTTATCTATGCAGAAAAAGCGTATGACAAAATGCAGGCAGGAAACTACACGGGTGCATTGCGTGATTACACGGAGGCGCTGCGCTTGGATGCTACGGAGCCTGCTTATTTTTTGAACAGAGGGCTTGTCTATGAAAAACTAAAAAACTACTCAGCAGCTTATAACGATTATACTCAGGCGCTTCGGTTGGACGAACACTTTGAGAAAGCCTGGCTCAATCGGGGCAATGTGCTCATGCGCCAACAGCTCTACCAAGAGGCTGTTGAGGATTACACTTCTGCTATTCTGTTTAATGATCAATATGCACTGGCCTACTACAACCGTGCGCTGGCTTATCAAAAGCTACAACAGTTAAACAAAGCGTGTGTGGATATTCGACAGGCGGAAAATCTCGGTGCGCCTGTTTCATCATCATTGAAAGCACAACTCTGTAAATAATGGCTGCGTTTCCCAAATCAACTCTTTTCTGTTTCTAACGATTGCATGCACATAATTCTTTGATTAGATGGATTTCGTCACGTATACACCTGACAAAGATCATTCTGCTTACTAACCACCATCACGATGGGCTATTCGGTTGTGTCTTAATCTTGTAATGCCATCGCGGACAACACCATCAGTTTCTCCTCGATTGGCTACTTGATAATTGATTTTTCAATACTATTTTCATGAAAAACAAAAATTGTATGAACCCCGGAAAAAAAATACAGTTCACCGGCCTCATCAGCAGCGCGCTGATGCTCGGTCTTATTCTCCTTACACCAGCCCTTACGTTAGGGCAAGATTCGTATAAAGCCCAAAAGGCAAGTGTTAGCATTAGCGGCACTTCCACCATGCACGATTGGGAAATGAAGGGTGAAGGTTTCACTTGTAATTCTCAGTTCAGCCTAGAAGGCAATAAGGTAACAGGTGTAAAGGGCTTACAGCTCACCATCCCTGTTACTGCTCTTAAAAGCGGCAAAGGAGCCATGGACAAAAACGCTTACTCTGCCTTAAAAGCAGATGATCACAAGCAGATTGTGTACGCCCTCACCTCTTCCAAAATCGTGGGTAACAAAATAATCAGCAGCGGCAACCTAACCATCGCGGGAGTTACCAAACCAATGGAGGTAGAGAGCACTTTTACTGTAAATGCCGACAATACGATCAGCACAAAAACATCCAAGAGTTTCAAAATGTCTGAATTTAATGTGGAGCCACCTTCCTTTATGTTTGGATCTGTAACAACCGGTGATGCCATTACCTTAACCTTTGACTTCACCTTCAAGAAAATCTAGTCTATAATTAACCAATTCACACTTTAACCCTAGTTTTATGAAAACGATGATTTCCCGACTAAGCTCACTATTAATGATGGGCTTACTTTTTATGGCGGGTAGTGCTTTTGCACAACAAGCAGCCATACAATACTGGCGTCCCTACGACCAACGTGGTGTAAACGTCTTTGAAACTTCTAAGAACGACACGGTGGTTTACGATGGTCTAAAGGTTCGCTTTGGTGCTGGTTTTACACAAGGCTACCAAAGCCTTAGTCACAGCAACAGTGCTCGCGCCACCTTAAATAGTGCAGCCGGTGCCACGACCTACATTGAGACAGCTCCTGGTTCAGGTGTGTTTACAACACCTGCTGGTGGTGCCATTCCTGCTAACATTAGCATTGCTCCTAATCCGGCTGTATGGGGTGGATACCTTGCAACCAATACGACTACCAATGTAAGCACTCCTTATACGGATATTAATACCTTGTATGCGATGGGTGGCGGTTTTCCCCTTGCACAGGCCAACCTGAACATTGACGTCCAATTGTACGATGGTATTAGCTTAAACCTGGTGTCTTACATGTCTTCTCACCACCACAACGAATTCTGGGTGAAGGGTGGTTATTTAAAAATTGACAAAGTGACTTTCCTGAACAGTGAGTTCTTCGACAATCTTTGGAAAAACTTAACCTTAAAAGTAGGTCACATGGAAGTTAACTATGGCGATGCTCACTTCCGTAGAAGCGATGGTGGTCACACCCTTCAAAACCCATGGATCGAAAACAACATCATGGATGAATTCACTACCGAAATTGGTGCCGAATTGTACTGGCAGAAAAATGGCATCCTGGCCATGGTTGCCTTTACCGATGGTGAAATACAAGGTAACATCTCTGATCCTCCAGCTCCTGATGGTGCAAAACGTAAGCCTTCTTTGTATGCTAAACTCGGTTTCGATAAGCAACTAAACGAAGATCTTCGTGTTCGCTTAACTGGATCTGTTTACACTACTAAATCTTCTGCAAGCAACACCATCTTCGGTGGCGATCGCACTGGCTCAAACTACCTGTTTGCCGGAGATAACACTTCTGCTACCATAACAACAGCCTATACTTCTGGCCGCTTTAATCCTGGCTACCGCGATAACGTAACGGCTTATATGATCAACCCCTTTATTAAGTTCAACGGTCTCGAATTCTTTGGTACCTATGAATATGCCTTCGGCAGAAACCAACTTGAAAATGGTGAAGGTAACAGATGGGGAACAGCCGGTGCTTCTATGAGTGTGGATAACCGTCAAACTCACCAAGCTGCGGGTGAAGTACTCTACCGCTTCGGTAAGTATGAGAAGTTCTACGTAGGTGCTCGCTATATCAGTGTTAGCTCTACTCTACCTTACGGTCAATCTGCCGCCAGCCAAGGAACACTCAGAGACATCTCTATAGATCGTACCTCCATCGGTGGTGGCTGGTTCATCACCCGCAACATCTTAGTGAAGGGTGAATATGTGAATCAGAACTACAATGACTACCCTGATACCGAAAGATTGTCCAGTGCAAACTTTAAAGGAGTAGTTATCCAAGGTGCTATTTCCTTCTAGTAATTACTGATCCAATAACCCCGAAGTTCCGGCCAATGGCCGGAACTTTTTGTTTTTTATAAGCTTTCGTACCTTGCTTTGTGCGTATAAAATTATTGATCGGATTTTTCATTGTTTGCATTGCCTGTGCGTTTACGTCAGGAAAAGAAAATCCTGTTTTATTGCATCGCTTCATTGTGCTTCCTGCCAGCACACTCACCATCGATGGAAGCACTAACGTAAATTCCTTTCGCTGCGGCATTTCGAAATACGTGGGTAATGATACCCTCATTCTGCAGGAAGGAAGAACGATCCGCAAGCCCATTTTTCTAAAAGGTCGTGTTGCACTCAAGGCTTCACAGTTTGATTGCGGTATGCATGTGATGACCAAAGATTTTAATGAAACGATCAAGGCAAAAGAACATCCTCTTATCGTCATTGATTTCAAGTCTTTTGAGCGCGTGCCAAACTATACAAAAGGTGAAGAGAAGTTTAAAGGAACAATGACCATTTCACTTGGGGGCACCACCAAACAGTTCTCGGTTGATTGCAGTATTCAGCCCAATGCTTCCGGACTTATTCATTTAAAAGGTGGCAGAAAGTTTATGTTCTCTGATTTCAATCTAACTCCTCCGGAAAAAATGATGGGCTTAATCCGGATTGAACAAGAGCTTACTGTTCAGTTTAATTTGGTGTTACAATTAGACGGCAATACCTAAGGGCTGTCTTAATCTACAAACACATCATACCCAAAGCGGAGAATCGTTCCGCATACAATCAGCAAAAAGAAAATTCGGATAAATTGGTTTCCTTTTAAAAGAGCAAAACGCGTACCCACGAAACCGCCCATCATATTGCAAATCGCCATGGGGATAGCCAGTTCGAAAAGAATATGTCCTGTGGAGACAAAGTAAATAATGGAAGCCAGGTTAGTAGCCAGGTTTACCGTTTTAGCATGCGCACTGGCATGCATAAAATCAAATCCCAGCAGGCTGATAAAAACGAGTACTAAAAAACTGCCCGTGCCAGGTCCGATAAAACCATCGTAAAACCCAATGATCAGTCCGCTGAGAATACCCCGCAACAAGGCCATCGAAAAAGAAAGTTTCTTCTCTACATGTTGACCAAAATTCTTTTTTGAATACGTGTAGATCGCCACTACAATCAAAGCCCCTAGTATGATGGGTTTAAACGTTTCGTTGCTAACAAGTGTAACTAATCGCGAACCCAGCATGGCCGCGCAAAAAGCAGCCAGGCCAATCCACACTACCAACTTCCATTGGATGGTTACATGTTTTGAGTATTGATACAGGGAAACAGCCGTTCCTGAAAAAGAAGGAAGCTTGGTGGTTCCCAATAACGTGGCCACCGGATAATGTGGAAAAGCCATGAAGAGTACAGGCGTTTGTACCAAGCCTCCTCCTCCCACGATGGCATCAATAAAGCCGGCCGCAAAAGCGGCCAGACAAACAAGAAGTGTATTGGCAATCACGCGTTAGTGTATTTTCGAAAACGCGCAAACATACAGAAAGGTACTTGTTCCGTCACAACTCGCGTGTTCGCCAAAATTTGCCTCTTACTTTTTTTCTACCATTTGTCTTTTAAAGAAATCAGCGGAAGCCTTGTACGCACTCATCCAATTTTTATGTAGTAAAAAACCATGCACCTCATCCGGAAAAATTAGTTGTTCGAAATACACACCTTGTTCGCGCAGACTTTCAGCGATGCTGACCGTCTCACTAAAAGGCACGTTTCGATCATCATCACCGTGGATTAATAAAACGGGTGATCTCCAGGTTTTAACAAAATTTACGGGTGACGATTCATAGGCTTTCTTCGCAAACCCTGCTCTGCGCTCGGCATTATAGCCGGGCACAAAATTGTTGATCACCACATTCCAATCGTGCACCCCATGTATGTCTACACCGCAAGCAAAGAGATCAGATGCTTTCGCTAAACCGAGGGCCGTTAAATAACCTCCGTAGGAACCTCCCCATAAACCAATTTTTTTTGAATCGACATCTTGACGCTGAGCCATGTAGAGTCCGGCTCCTTCTACATCCCGATATTCACTGGCGCCTACA
>Ga0075163_10014580_pt1 | contig 10139 bp, 10 predicted proteins | sample JI1023141ADNA_FD_71478 | JGI IMG/M metagenome (GOLD analysis project Ga0075163, IMG submission 71478) | Wastewater effluent complex algal communities from Wisconsin, to seasonally profile nutrient transformation and Carbon sequestration -... | ecosystem: Engineered > WWTP > Effluent > Algae... | reverse complement strand
TCAGGCGCTGTGCCGATGGCGCCGGCCGTGTAGGAGGCGGGACGCGTGCCGCGCGGCAGCCACGACGCCATGTTCGTCAGGGCCGACCACGGCGAGGGGTTCACGCCATAGGGAACGCGGTTGGTGAAGTCGCGGTCTTCCGTTTCAAGGCGCGAACGGTGATCCCATTCAGCCGACCACATGAAGTTGACGCTGTCGTTGCCGATACCGCCGAGCACGCTCAGGCCGTAATCGCCGTCCGAACCGTCGATGTATTTGTATTGCGAGCCAATCTCGAGGCCAACAAAGTCATCGCGCGTGATGAAGTTGACGACGCCGCCGGTGGCGTCCGCGCCGTAGATGACCGCCGCGCCGTCTTTCAGGATTTCCGTGCGCGCGATCGCGGCGGACGGGATGTTGGCGGTGTTCTGGCTCATCCTGCGGCCGTTCAGCAGGGTCAGCGTCTTGTCAGCGCCGAGGCCGCGAAGGTTCAGGTTGACCGATCCGGTCAGCTGCGCGCCGGAGAAGTAGTAGGCTTCGCCCGTGGTGGGGCCGGAGACCGTGAGGTTCTTCGCAAACTCAAGTGCGGTTGGCGCACCCTGCTCCTCGAGGTCGGCCTGGGTGAAGACTTCAACCGGAAGGGCGGCGTCTTCAGGCGTGCCCTGGATGAAGGAGCCCGTCACGATGACGCGGTCTTCGGTCGTTGGTGCTGCGGGTTGCGCAGGAGCAACACGATCAACTGGCGGCTGGGTTGTCTCTTGGGCAAACGCAGGCAGGCCGCCCGCCCGCAACGCCAACGAGTATCGCAGCGCTCGACGCGCCGCGCAGGATCGATTTCATAGCTATAACTCCCCGAGTTGAGTCTTGTTGGCGACTCTCTATGGGGCGACTGTTGGGCGACCCGCGTCGCTGCGTCAATAATGTACGCGTTGCCGTACGCTCGCCTCGCAGTCGCAGCATTACCGTGCGCGTAAGCTAGACATTGTCTCAAGATGGCATTCACGAAGCTGGCATATCGCGTGAGGAAGTATTTTTATGCGCATACTCACCTAATGCTTGGCAGCGGATGCCTTTCGTTGCTGGAAAGCCGCATCGTCACAAAAACAAAACTTTTCTTTCAGTGTGCGCTGCAAAAAATCTAGGACGGTCCGCTTAGACCGCCTTTGGAGTTCGCAAAGACCGTAAAACGATATGGCTTCTGGCGCCCCGCAGGCGAGCTTGCGCGCATGCCATCCGCGAGTCCGTCCAGTCAGCACCGCCTCGCAATGCCGGCGAGAGAACCGTTCGTTGGTCATCATTCCGGTTCGATCGTCATCATCGCACCCGACGGTCGGGCTGATGCTGAGGCGTGCGAGCACACGCAAGGAAAGTACGAAAGACGTATGGGAATGCCGCTAAGTAATGAGGTGGATGAAGCTTCCTGACCGCACCCACAACCGACATTGGTTTGACGGAAGGTGTTTTCGCGGCGTAACTCCAAGTCATGCAAGGGGTTTTGCGGGTCCTGGTTGATGCTGGAGTTGAGGGGCGTTTCGCGGCTGGTCGGCGGCGTAAGCCATCTCTCGGATGTATCGCTGCGGCTTGAGCGCGGCACGCTCAACGTGCTTCTCGGCCCCACGCTTTCCGGCAAGACCAGTCTTATGCGCGTGATGGCGGGGCTCGATCGTCCCAGCCGGGGCGAAGTCTGGTTCGATGGGCAGGACGTGACCGGCCGGCCCGTGGCCAAGCGCAATGTCGCGATGGTCTATCAGCAGTTCATCAATTACCCCGGCTGGACCGTGCGCGAGAACATCGCCTCGCCGCTGAAAGTGCGTAAGCTTCCAAAAGCGGAAATCGAGCGCGAGGTTGCCCGCGCAGTGGAGCTTCTGCGCCTCGGCCCATATCTCGACCGCAAGCCGCTGGAACTCTCGGGAGGTCAGCAACAGCGTGTCGCGCTCGCGCGGGCCATCGTGAAGAAGGCCGGGCTGGTGCTGCTCGACGAGCCGCTGGCCAACCTGGACTACAAGCTGCGCGAGGAACTGCGCGCCGAACTGCCGAAGCTGTTCGCGGATTCCGCCGCTGTCGTCGTGTACGCAACCACAGAGCCGACGGAAGCCATCCTGCTTGGCGGCGCCACAGCTACGCTGAGCGAGGGGCGCATCACGCAATTCGGCCCGACAATAGATGTTTATCGCCGCCCGAACTCACTGCTCACGGCCCGCACATTCTCCGACCCGCCCCTGAACGTGATGCCGATCGAACTCGCGCCACAGCCGGACCGCTATCCCGGCGCTCACACGCTTGCTTTCCGCGCACACCACCTGCGGCTGCAGCGCAAGACGCCTCAGGCGCATGCCTTCACGCTGGACGTCAAATCGACAGAGATCACCGGCTCGGAAACCTACGTCCACCTGAACTACAATGGTCAGCAGTGGGTGATGCTCGCGCATGGTGTCCACGCCTTCGCGCCGGGCTCGCAGCTCACCGTATATCTTGAGCCTGATGACGTGCTTCGCTTCCGCGCCGATGGCAGCGCCATGACCCTCGCAGCCGAGGCGGCCTGAAGCATGGCGCGCATCGATCTCGACAAGATACGCCACGCCTACGGCGCCGATCCCAAATCGGAGGCAGACTTCGCGCTGCGTCTCGTGAACCAGGCGTTCGACGATGGCGGCGCCTACGCGCTGCTCGGGCCGTCCGGGTGCGGGAAGACATCCCTGCTCAACATCATCTCGGGGCTGGTGACGCCGACGCATGGCCGCGTCCGGTTCAACGGTGACGACGTGACTGGCCTGCCGACCGAGAAGCGAAACATCGCGCAGGTGTTCCAGTTCCCGGTGATCTACGACTCCATGACGGTGCGCGAGAACCTGGCCTTCCCGCTGCGCAATCGTGGCGTGAGGTCGGCGGAGGCGAACCGGCGCGTTAGCGAGGTGCTCGACATGATCGGGCTGTCCGGCATTGCTGATCGCAAGGCGCGGGGCCTGACGGCGGATGTGAAGCAGAAGGTCTCGCTCGGCCGCGGGCTCGTGCGATCTGACGTCAACGCGATCCTCTTTGACGAACCGCTGACCGTGATCGACCCGCTGATGAAGTGGCAGCTGCGTGCCCAGTTGCGCGAGCTGCACAAGCGGTTCGGCTATACGATGATCTATGTCACGCACGACCAGACCGAAGCGCTGACGTTCGCAAACCAGGTCGTGGTCATGTATGAAGGCGAGATCGTCCAGATCGGGACGCCGGAAGAACTGTTCGAGCGACCCAGCCACACCTTCGTCGGCTATTTCATTGGCTCGCCTGGCATGAACGTCATCCCCACCACGCTCGATGGCGCCAGCATGCGGCTGGGGGATTACTCCGCTCCCCTGTCTACCGTACCCAGACTGCGCGGGAAGCCGAAGCTCGAGATGGGTGTGCGGCCGGAATATGTGCGTATCGGAGCGGAAGGCATTCCAGCAGCCATCACGCGCGTCGAGGATGCCGGCCGGTTCCGCATCGTCCGGGCGGCGGTGCAGGGCCACGCCATAACTGCGATCGTCTCCGAAGGCGACGAGATCCCGGCAGATCCGCACATCGCGTTCGACCCCAAGGGATTGCATCTCTACGCCGATAGCTGGCGTGTCGATCTTGGCGCGGGAGACGCGTCATGAAGCCGGTCAACCAGAAAGCGTGGTTCCTCGTCCTGCCGGTGCTCGTGCTTGTCGCGATCTCGGCGGTCATCCCGCTGATGATGGTCGTCAACTTCTCGGTTCAGGAGAAGGCTTCCAATGGCCAGTTCTTCTGGATGGGCACGAAATGGTACGAGACCGTTCTGCATGACGAGAAGTTCTGGGGCGCGTTGTTCCGCAGCCTGTCCTTCTCGGCGATCATCCTGGCGATCCAGATCCCGCTTGGCATCTTCATTGCGCTCAACATGCCGCGCAAAGGTTGGGGCGTTCCGGCGACCCTCGTGCTGATGGCGCTGCCGCTGCTGATCCCATGGTATGTCGTCGGCATGATCTGGCAGATGTTCGGACGGGTCGATATCGGCCTCATGGGCGTGATGCTGAAGGACTTGGGCTACAACTACGTCGGCGATCCTGTTGATGCGTGGGGCACGCTCATCCTCATGGACGTCTGGCACTGGACCAGCCTTGTCGCGCTGCTGGCTTATGCGGGTCTCGTGTCGATCCCCGACGCTTATTATCAAGCGGCGCGCATCGATGGCGCGTCGAAGTGGGCGGTGTTCCGCTACATCCAGCTGCCCAAGCTGGGGCGCGTGCTCACCATCGCCGTCCTGCTGCGTTTCATGGACTCGCTGATGATCTTCGCCGAGCCGTTCCGTGTGACGGGCGGCGATCCCGCATTCCTGTCGATCGAGCTTGAGCAGAAGAGCGAAGAGCTTGGCTGGGCCTCAGCCATGTCGATCATCTTCTTCCTGATCATTCTTGCGATCAGCTGGGTGTTCTACGCGGTCATGACCCGCGAAGACTCTGATTCTGCCAAGCCGGAGGCCGCGCCATGAAGCAGGGCCGTTTTACTTGGATCGTTCCGGCGATCTACATCCTGTTTCTGCTGACGCCGATCTACTGGCTCATCAGCATGAGCTTCAAGACGAATACCGAGATCACCGGCGGCTTCACGCTGTTCCCGGAGGCCTTCACGCTCGACAACTACGCCAAGGTGTTCGGCGATCCGAAATGGCGGGGCGTGTTCTTCAACTCGATCTTCTACGTGCTGATGAACACGGTCATATCGATCGCAGTGGCTTTGCCTGCGGCCTACGCGTTCTCGCGCTACAAGTTCTTCGGCGACAAGCACCTGTTCTTCTGGCTGCTGACCAACCGCATGGCCCCCGCCGCCGTGTTCGCGCTGCCGTTCTTCCAACTCTATTACAAGGTCGGCTTGTTCGATACGCACATCGCCGTGGCGCTGGCGCATTGCCTGTTCAACGTGCCGCTCGCCGTCTGGATTCTTGAAGGCTTCATGAGCGGCGTCCCGCGCGAGATCGACGAGACGGCCTATGTCGATGGTCACAGCTTCCCCAGCTTCTTCACCCGCATCTTCATGCCGCTGATAGCCTCCGGCATCGGCGTCGCAGCCTTCTTCTGCTTCATGTTCTCATGGGTGGAGTACCTGATCGCCGATACGCTCACGCGCTCGGCCGCCACGCCGATCACCAGCAAGATGCGCGCGGTGTTCGAACAACAGGGCGGCACAGACTGGGGTGTGCTCGCGGCCGCCGGAACGCTGACAATCATACCCGGCGCCATCGTGATCTGGTTCGTCCGCAATTACATCGCCAAAGGGTTCGCGCTCGGGAGGGTCTGACGCGTCATGGCCACGCTACCGGATATCCGTCACGCCGCTCTCGCACTCCCGGGCGCCGTGGAGTTGGAGTCCCACGGCGGCTCCTGGTTCAACGTCGGCAAGAAGACGTTCGTTCTGTACTGGGCCAAGGACAGTCGCTGGATCTTCAAGCTGCCCAAGCCGCGTCAGGAACTCCTATTCGAAGCCCGCCCGGACGTCTTCCAGCCCTATCGCGCAGGCGGCATGGTCTGGAGCTATGTGGCGATCGAGGAGCTTGCGAAGGCTGAAGTCGAGAGTCTCGTTACGGACGCCTGGACGACCATTGTCCCGAAGAAGGTGTGGGGGCCGTATCTGGCGGGTCGGGCCTGAGAATCCCATAAATCCGGACGTTACGGCAGGGCTGATTTCCGGATCAGCCGTGCTATGCTGCGCACGTCACCACCCCGACGGCACAAGGGGCGGGACGCAGATACGAGTTGAAACGCAGCATATAGAGCCAGGAGAAAAACATGGCCAATGCATACACCCCTCCCGAAACCGTTCGCGCCCGCATGCGCTCCGATGGTCAGAAGCTGACCCTCTGGGGCGTCGTGCTTGCTGGCGGCGGCATTGCCGGCATCGTCGTGTCGATGGTGCTGAAGGCAGTCTTCCTCGGAATTCTCGGCGGCCCGATCGCGTCGCTGTCGTGGCTCGCGCTTGTCGTGGGCGTCGGCCTCTTCTTCTGGGGCTACACCAAGATCAGGGACGCGCGCAGCGCCTGATCATGACGCCAACGCCTGAAATCTCCGCCGCCCAGAAGAAGGGCCAGAAACTGTTCATGACCGGCATGGCGCTGGTCATGGGTGGTCTCATCTTCGGCGGCGGCCTGGCGATGGTATTCTATTTCCTCAACATCAGGCCGGCGGCTATGGCTGCCGGCCTGTTTGGCGTCGCGCTGGCAGGTGCGGGCATCTGGCTTCAGGTGTCCGGCGCGAGGCTGCTGCGGAGCAAGGCGCCATGAGCGGCGCCGCCAACTGGATGGGGTGGACGCTCCCGACGGCGATGTTCTTCATCGCCATCGCGTTGATCCTGACAATCATGGGCGTGCTGCAGAAGCTTGCCCCCCGCAACGAACCCCGCGTCGGCATGCTCGGCATCGCCACCCAGCGGGGGGATCGCCTGTTCCTCAGCCTCCTCGGCTCGGCCTTCATCCACCTCGCCTGGATCGGCCTTGCGCCCGCGAGCCTGCCCCTGTGGTTCGCCACCCTAGCGTCAGCAGTTTACGCCGCCCTCGTTTTCCGATTTGTTTGATCCCTAGAGAATCCGGCGGCCATGGAGCTGCCGGCTGGGAGGATTTCATGCGGTCGACGATGCGCCCTCGCGCGCTGATGATGGCGGTTGCTTCAGCGCTGGCCCTTGGGCTTGCGGCTTGCGGCCCTGAACAAGCCACCAATCAGGCGACAAACCCCAACGCCGCCGCGGAGATCGCGAAATTCCTCGATAGCGAGATCAAGGACCTGTCCGTCCTCGACCGCGCCGGTCAGGAAGCCGAACTCAACTGGTTCGCCACCGCCGCCGCGCCTTTCCAGGGCATGGAGATCAACGTCGTCTCCGAGTCGATCGCCACCCACGAGTATGAATCGAAAGTCCTGGCCCCCGCATTCTCCGCCATCACCGGAATCAAGATCACGCACACGCTGATGGGCGAAGGTGACGTCGTTGACCGTCTGCAGCGCCAGATGCGCACCGGCGAGAACGAGTTCGACGCATACGTGAACGACTCGGACCTGATCGGCACCCACTGGCGCTACAAGCAGGTACGCGATCTCACGGACTGGATGGCGAACGAGGGCAAGGACGCAACCTCGCCCACGCTCGACCTCAACGACTTCATCGGCATCAGCTTCACCACTGGCCCCGACAAGAAGCTCTACCAGCTTCCCGACCAGCAGTTCGCGAACCTCTACTGGTTCCGCTATGACTGGTTCAGCGATGCGAAGAACAAGGCCGACTTCAAGGCCAAGTACGGCTACGATCTCGGCGTCCCGGTGAACTGGACCGCCTATCAGGACATCGCCGAATTCTTCACGGGCCGCACGGTCGACGGGAAGAAAGTCTATGGCCACATGGACTACGGCAAGAAAGACCCGTCGCTCGGCTGGCGCTTCACCGACGCGTGGCTCTCGATGGCCGGCAATGGCGACAAGACCAATGGCGGCCCCAACGGCCTGCCGGTCGATGAGTGGGGCATCCGTGTCGACGAGAACTCGCGCCCCGTCGGCTCATGCGTCGCGCGCGGCGGCGACACCAACGGCCCGGCCTCGGTCTATGCAATCACCAAATATCTCGACTGGCTCAAGAAATACGCGCCGCCCGCCGCACAGGGCATGACGTTCTCTGAGTCCGGCCCCGTCCCGTCGCAGGGCGAGATCGCGCAACAGATGTTCTGGTACACCACCTTCACCGCAGACATGGTCAAGGAAGGCCTGCCTGTCGTGAACGCTGACGGCACGCCCAAATGGCGCGTCGCTCCCTCGCCGCACGGCGCATACTGGGAAGAGGGTCAGAAGCTCGGCTACCAGGACGCAGGCTCATGGACGCTCATGTCCAACACGCCGGCTGATCGCGCCAAGGCTGCCTGGCTCTACGCCCAGTTCGTCACGTCCAAGACGGTCGACCTGAAGAAGAGCCACACTGGCCTCACCTTCATCCGCGAAAGCTCGATCCAGCATCCGTCCTTCACGGAACGGGCGCCCAAGCTTGGCGGTCTCGTCGAATTCTATCGCTCACCCGCGCGTACCCAGTGGTCGCCCACAGGCACCAACGTGCCGGATTATCCGAAGCTCTCCGCGCTCTGGTGGCAGAACATCGGCGACGCCGCCGCCGGGTCCAAGACGCCGCAGCAGGCGATGGATGCGCTCTGCAAGGCGCAGGAAGAAGTGCTGGCCCGCCTTGAGGAACAAGGCGTCCAGGGCGACATCGGCCCCAAGCTGAACCCGGAAGAGAGCCCGCAAGTCTGGTTTGATCGTCCGGGCGCGCCCAAGCCGAAACTTGCGGATGAAAATCCGAAAGCCGAGACGGTCGACTACGACACGCTCATCAAGAGCTGGCAGCACTGAGCCAGTCCAGAAAAGAAGAAGGCCTCGCAGCGTGCTGCGAGGCCTGCAGTTACCGGGTAGAAAGCAGTAGATAATCCAGTCCGGTGCGCGGCCACCCTCGGGGTGGTGGCTGCGGCTTGGCGCATCTATGTCGTTTGGCGGAATGATAATCAATACCGGCTGGCCGGATTGTTTTTTGTAATGCCGGTTTCAGCCATACAATATCGTGAGCGAAAGCGGCCGAGCGACGATAGAGCGCCGAACAACAGGCGCCAGAACGGGGAAGACGTTATGCAATTCAAAGTGCTGCTTGCGTGTACGTTACTACTTGTTTCTGGCTGTCTTTTGGCGCCTTCGCCATCGATCCCGTCGCCGCTCACGAAGGTCGTGGGGCCGCTCACGCAATCGGAAGCCAGCCACGCCTTCGGTGGCGCTGCCTACACGCTGAAAAGCGAAGACCTTCCCGGACAGGGTTACACGGAGGAAGAGTTCTTCGTCTCCGGAACAGCCAATGTTTATGACTGGCCGGCATCGGGCGCGGTGATCCGCACGCCGGATTCGCCCTACACCACGCGCGTCCTCGTTCGCCGCCCTCAATCCGCAGCGCGTTTCTCCGGCCGCGTTGTCGTGGAGATGTTGAACCCATCCAACCTGTTCGATCTCAACATCGGCTGGGCGATCCATCACGACGAGATCGTGCGCCAGGGCGACGCCTGGGTCGGCATCACGGCCAAGCCGGTCGCGGTTGCAACCCTCAAGGCATTCGACCCGGTGCGTTACGCCTCGCTCGACTGGTCGAATCCGCTCGCCGCCGATGATCCGAAAAACTGCGACGTCTCGGGCGACACGACCAAGGCGACCGAGAACGGACTGGTGTGGGACATGCACACCGATGTCGCGAAATGGCTCCGCTCAACTGACGCCAGCAATCCGTTCCGCTACGGCGGCGCTGTCTCACGTGCTGATCGCCTCTACGCATGGGGCTATTCGCAGACTGGCGGCTTCCTGTTCACCTACATCAACGCCATCCAGCCGCTGGTAGTCGCGAAAGACGGCAAGCCGCCCTTCGACGGCTACATCGTCGGCATGCTCGGCGGCCCTTCGCCCATCAACCAGTGCGCCGAACGCATTCCCGCTGGCGACCCACGCCGCCCGATCCGCAACGCAGTCGTGCCGGTGATCCACGTCATGAGTCAGTCTGACTATCTCGGCTGGGCGCCCAGCCGCCGCGAAGACAACGACACGGCAGGCGACCAGTATCGCCACTACGACATCGCCGGCGCGGGTCACGCCACGCCAGACGAGCTCTGGTTCGCCGCACGCTCGGAAGACATCGTGAAAGGCGGCCGTACGCCGCCGGCGGTGAATTGCGATCAGGGCCCACGCAGCCGCTTTCCAAGCTGGGTTGCCTACAACGCCATCTACCGGAACCTGAAAGCATGGGTGGAAGACGGCGTGTCACCGCCGCCATCGCAGAATATCGATGTCGTGGGCGGCAAGGGCGTCCTCGACGCCCATGGCAACGTGAAGGGCGGCATCCGCTCGCCATGGGTGGATGTGCCGACCTCTACCTGGAACGGCAATTCCACCGGCCTGTCCTTCTGCCGCATCGCCGGCCACGAAGTCCCGTTCGACGGGGCAAAGCTCGCCAGCCTCTATCCAGACCAGCAGGCCTATGAAGCCGCCGTGCGGCGAAACGTCGACGATCTGGTCAAAGCCCGCTTCATTACGCCGGAAGATGGCATCGTGCTGAAGGCCCGCGCCGGCGAAACCCGCGTGCGTTGAGGGTCGGGCAGGGTCCGGAGCACCTGTTTT
>Ga0075163_10014579_pt1 | contig 10140 bp, 8 predicted proteins | sample JI1023141ADNA_FD_71478 | JGI IMG/M metagenome (GOLD analysis project Ga0075163, IMG submission 71478) | Wastewater effluent complex algal communities from Wisconsin, to seasonally profile nutrient transformation and Carbon sequestration -... | ecosystem: Engineered > WWTP > Effluent > Algae... | reverse complement strand
TCAAGAATTTCGTGGTCGCGCGGATCAACCCGCTCAAGGGCAAGGACGCCCCGAGCGAGATCGATGCGGTGCTCGACGCGATGCTGGCCAAGGGCGCGGCCTTCGATCCCGGCAAGATCCGCGAGGACGAGATCACGGCGGGCGGCGGTGGTGGTGGCTCGGGCGAGGGTGGCTCGGGCGACGAAGGCGAGGACTGAGCGTCAGTAGAGCCACGCGAAGGTGCTCAGCGGTGGCTCGGGCAAGGCGATCGTTTGGTTGGTTTCGATGTCGTGGATCAGCCACGCCGAGAGATCGTTCGAGAGCGCGACACAGTGGCCAGTCGGGCTCTGGGCCTCCGCCATCGTGTCGGGCGGAACCACGAAGGTCGACTGTCCGCGCACATAAACAGTCTGCGAGCCGCTCAGCGCGTCGGGGTTTGGCTGCCAGACCTCGATGTCCAGGTCGGTCTCGACGATCGCGATCCGCAACGTGTCGGAGATCTCCCGCGCGTACAACTGGTCGAACCCGGCGAGCTCGGGTCCGATCGCCGTCCAGCTCTCGTCGACGCCGCGCCACAACCACGCGCTGTCGGCCGTGCGCCATCCCAGCAGGGGGTTGTCGTTGGCGTCGAGGACGGGCTCGGGCTGGGCGAGTCCGTAGGTCCCAGGTGGTGGGGTGAGCGGCAGCTCGGTGATGACGTCGTCGTCGAGCATGACGAAGATCCGATGCTCGGCCTCGGGCGAGGTTGCGAGGACGAGGTCCTCGCGCTCGTCGACCAGGGATCATCGAATGCGAGCGAGAAGGTCCAGTTTGTGCTCTCGAGCAAGCCGAAGGCGGGATGATCGACGAAGATCGGCTCGCTGTTCGGCGCCTCGATCACCAGCATGAATCCGCCTTCGAGCACGGAGGCATAAATCAGTCGTCCACCGAGGAACTCGGCCGGCGAAGCGAGCGGAAAGCTCGGACCGATCTCGGTATTGTCGACGACGTTGCGCCACCGATAGTGCTCCTCGGGCTCGACGTCACGCTCGTAGAGCGGCCGGTAGATGCCCAGCCAGTCGTCGTCTCGCAGGCCACGAGCATCGCCCTCGCCGGCGTCGAGCAGCTCGCCAGCGTCGACGACCGCGAAGAAGGGCTCGGGCACGTTGCAGCGGCCACCCCGGAAGAACACACGACCGTCCGGTCGGACCCGGGCCTGCCTGCCCGCGCTCGGCAGCAGCACGTCGTCCCAAACCAGCTCGCCGGTCTCGCGCAGGTAGAGCGAAGCGTACGACGACCACGCACAGTCGCTCTCGCGGGTCACGACCACGTGCTCGCCGGTCGCCGAGGCGAAGTAGGACACATCAGGGTCCTCGCGGACCACGAAGCTGCTGCCGTCGGCGCGCACGAACGAGAGCACCGCCTCGGGCCCGTAGTTGTGCGCCCGCGTGGCGACGACCTCGTCGCCGGCCCAGTTGGCGGAGGGGCAGAGCGGATCGCCATCGAGAAATCCGGTGTCCCAGCCCGTGTCGGTCGTCGAGTCGCTCGTGCTCGTGTCGGACTCGCTCGTGCTCGTGTCGGACTCGCTCGTGCTCGTGTCGGACTCGCTCGTGCTCGTGTCGGACTCGCTCGTGCTCGTGTCGGACTCGCTCGTGCTCGCAGCGTCGCTCGTGCTCGCAGCGTCGCTCGTGCTGCCGCCGAGTTCATCGTCGCTCGAGGCGACGCCATCGGTCCAGCAGGCGCAGAGCGTGAGGGTCAGCGCAGTCGCCCAAGTGCCTCGATGCATGATCCAACATCCTGGACCTCCTCGCTGCGATCAACTCGCGATTTTGCGCACTGCGGGTTCATCCGCGAGCGGACGTGCACTTCCATGGACCGACAGCAGACCCGAGCGCTCGCTTGACGTAGAGATTGCCAGCGAATATCCAGGTCACCGCCGCCCATTTCCGAACACGACAATCCCCATGTCCATGTCCAAGTCGTCTCTCTCCATTCTCCTCCCCATCCTCGTCGCCGCGACCCTCGCCTGTGACTCCAAGCCGGCCGCGAAGGCGGGCGACAAGCCGGCCGCTCCGGCAGCCGAAAAGCCAGCCGCGCCGGTCACTCCTCCGCCCGTAGTGGCCGAGGAGCCCGCGGCTCCCGTCACGCCTCCCCCTGCGGAAGCCGGAGAGCCGGCCGCCGCCGCCGCGAACTACGACGGCACCTACGACAACTCGGGCGGCGCGACGCTGACGATCAAGAACTTCGTGGCCGAGAAGGGCTTCGACTTTCAGCTCGTGATCAAGAGCGAGGATGACTGCAACGGCATCGACTACTCCGGCGCGGTCAAATTCACCGAGCCGAACAAGGCCACCGACGACCAAGAGAACACGTTCAAGCTCGACCAGGGTCGCATCAACTTCGAGCCTGCGGTGGACATGATCGGCATGGACTGCGCCCGGGTGCTCGAGGTCGAGTTCGCGAAGCCGAAGTAGCTGAGCGTTCGGACCGCCGCAACAACCGAGGCCAGCCTCAACCTGGTCAATTCGAGCTCGGTTTCGCCGCGAGCGGCGCGCCAGCGGACAGACCACGTCGATCAGAAAGTCGCGGGGCCGGTATCCGGCGGCCCGGCGCAGTTGTTTCCCGACCAGACATTGACGTCCGTGAGCCACTGTCCAAGAGCGAAATCGTCGGCGCATCCGATGACCGAGCCAAAAACATCGTTGCCGATGAATGTGTTGTTGCGGGGCGCCCAATAGGGTTGGACCTCGTCGGCACCAACGCTCAAAATTCCATAGAACGAAGAAGTCACGTTGTTCTTGATCAGATTGTCGTTCGTCGTGAGGCCGTTGATGTCAGTGTCTTGACAAAGAAAGATGCCCGCGGATTGCCCCCCGGCCGGGCCCGTCGCGCAGTAAGGATGATAGGGCTGAGGAGGACCGCCCGGGTGAGAGATCGTGTTGTATTCGATGGTCCAGCCGCTCGCTCCGTAGAGGCTCACCGCTGCCCACGCCGCATTCGAGTACACATTGTTGCCCGAAAACGTGCCCCCCCAAGCACCGTTGATGTCGAGCGCCGGGCCGTAGCTGTTCTCGATCGTGTTGTTCTCGAACACTGAACCGAGGTCCACGCCTTGGGCCTCAGAATAGACGGCCGCGCCCTCGGCAACACCACCGAACCCTCCCGTCGCGCAAGTGACGAGACCTTGTTCGGGGATCTGCGTGGGTTGGGCGTTGCCCGTCATCAGATTGCCGCGTGCGACGACGCCGGGACCTGCGGCGCCGAGCGCGGAACAGCGAGAATTGCGAAGGATCGTGTTCTCGACCTCATAGCCTCGGCAACACAGGTCATAGGTAGCGACACCGCCACCGTCGATCGTCAAGTTCGACACATGGAAGGGATTGGCGGCGGGATCGGCCGGCAAGGTGTCGCTCACGACCGAGTCACAGCACCCAAACGTCCACGATGCAGGATTCGCTCGCAGGACCGAAGCCTCGGCGCTCACACCCCGCAAGGTCTTGCCCGGCGGCATCGCCACACCAAAGCCAAGCATCCAAGTCCCCGGTTGAACCTCGACGCAATCATACATGCCAACCGCATCCTGCAGCGCTACCTGTTCGGACCACTTGTAGCACCCGTCGGGTGTGAAGTCGGGGTCGCTGGTCTCAGCTTCTGAACTTCCAGAACTCGACGAACTCGACGAACTCGAACTTTCAGAAAGGGAAGTACTGGAGGTGTCCGAACTCTCGGAATCCTGTGCTAGGGAATCGCTTTCGTCGGCATCGGCGTGAAAGCAACCCGGAAGGACGATGACTCCAACGAACAAGGTCTTACGCATCGACTTGTATATGGGGCGATGAATCGAGAACTTCAAAATTTCCTCCTGCATGCGGGCAACCATGCCCTCAGTTCCAGAGTACCGCGTGCTGCACGTTGCTCAGTTGCATGGGGGTCAAAGGCATGTCGATGACCATTTCGCCCACCCACACCAAGCAAAGACGGTCCAGGTCTGGTTCCAGCAACACGGTCCGCACCATCGGGACGAGTTCGCGTGGCGCCTCGATGCCGATGCGAATCAACATCTTCGGGGGCCTGCTCGGAAGCGGAAACCTCCACGAGGCGAGATTGGGATGAACGTTGCTGAGTTCGACCAGGTCACCCGCACACACTTGCGCCACCCGCATCCCGGGCGCCGATCCCTGCGCGCAGCGCAAGTCGTGCAAGGTGGATACATTGATGCCTTCGGCGAGCGAGCGAGCGGGTAGCAGATCCGCGCAGACTTCGTGGAAGCCTTGGGCAGGAAAGGCCTCCGCGTCGAACATGGGCGGTGGAAACCCGAGCAAGGTGAGCCGAGGGAAGAACGAATAGGGCAACCATGAGGTCGATGCGGGCGGCGGCCCGCCGGGCCACGCCAGCGAATTCCCGTATACCATCCTGTCGGGCGTCAGCATGGCCGAAGGGTCTTCGAGGTTGGGGAGTTCGCAGCGAGCGAGCGCGTCATCGCTCAGTTCGACGAGATAGCCGCGCCCAGCCGGGTTTCGTGGGTAGGCGTAGAGGCCGAAGATCGGCCCCGAATCGATGCCGGCTTCGCGGCGCAGCTTCTCGGTCGGGTCCCCGTAGGCTGCCAGCGCGGCGGCGTCGTGGCCACCATAAGCACGCTCCCAGCCGAGGGAGATGCGCTCGAAGGGCTCCGGCGGGGTGAAGCGGGCATGGCCGCTTCGATCGCGCTCGAGCCGACGATCGCCAGTCACGGCGAGGACGCGACGAAGCCCGCCGACGCGGATGCTGACATTGCAGCGCCGGTTGTTCTCGTGCGCATAGACATGCCCTTGGACCACCACGTCGACCATGGGCTTGCGCAACATGACGTCGGCGTCGTGCACCAATTGCAGACCGTCGTCGGCGAGGAGTGGGGCATCGACCAGGGCGACCTGGTCTTGGCTCTCGATGGTCTGGCCGGCGTGCACGATGTAGGTGCGCTTGGCGACGACGCCGATCCGCCAGCGAGCTTCAGCGTCGACGCCAGCGAGCACAGCAGATACGCGCGCGTCGGTCATGGCTTCTCTCCGACGATGCTGTGTCCGAGTGCGTTGGCCCACTCATTTAGACGCCCGGGATAGCGAATTTTTCCATCTGGGTTCGAAATTTGACCATAGTCGGAAGCATCGCTCGAGTACCCGACAGGGCTACCGACCACATACACGCCAAAGAGCGAATTTAGTGTCTTCTCGATCACCTTCTTTGTGATTGGTTGGACTCCGCCACTAGTCAGGACCCCCACGAGGGCGCTAGGCAGCAACTGTGACACGAAATGGATACTGGCCGGACTCGTATTTCCAGAGACGAGCCCACGCCATGATCCCCGGAGTAAACCTGTTGAGATCTTCTGGCCAAACGCATGAGACATGAGGCATCCGTATAGCCCACGACATGCGCCGGTCATCAAGCGCTGGTAAGCTTTGATGAGTAGTGCCGCGGCTTTTTCTGACATCCAGCCACAGACTTTCTGAGATAGCCACGCGATGGCCATATCGAGCAGCATGGCGAATAGGCCGCCAAAAAAATCTCCCCACGTAAACCCAGCCTTCACGGTGCAGCATGCCGCCACGACGACCCCCGAAGGAAGCGGGACAGGATCACCACAGTTGAGGTTCAGGTTGATCGCATACCCAACCGCGATGGCCATGTCCCCCCCCCCGTGCTGCACGGAGCCAGACGCAAACTCCGACTTGCTGCCCGACCCGAGGAAGACAAAGGGCATGAGAATATTGATCGCAAAGTGGCCCAAGTGGGGGCCCGCGTCGTGAGTGCGGCCGACCGCGTAGCCGTAGCAAACCGCGACGGGGTTGGGCACTCCGGTCTCGGGAGATGCGGCCCTACTATTTGACCTTGCCCACATCAGCCCAAACTTCTGGCTCCAGCCCTCTCCCCAAACGACGATGTGTGGCATCGGAGGTGGTGCCGGGGCTGGGGGGGGCAGGCGAGGCGGGGGGATCGATTCATGTAAGTCCACGCCAAAGATCAGCTGAATGGTATTGAGACACTTCATTCCAACTCCAGGCATGATCGATCTCCTATCCGTGATGAGCGGTCAACGTCGCAACGCGGACTTGCCCGGGCTGCACGAGATAGTGAAAGTTGGCCCGTTGGGTGACCACCACCCGCTTGGCGTCGAGCCAGATGTATACGCCGTCGACCAACATGGGGACATCGAAGGCGTGATCGCCGACCCGCACGCGCAGATTTCCGGAGGTTTGTGGCAGCGAAAATCCGATGGGGTGGTCATAGACGCCGAGGAGCTCGATGCGATCACCGAATTCCACCGCGGGCACCACGAGGTCGGGATGAGCATTGTTGTACACCGAGGGCGAGATACTCGAGATGAGGTTGAGGGTCGGATGAAGGGTGATGCCCGCGCGTGCACGAAGCCCCCAGTTCATCGGATAGGGTCCCCACCCCGCAGGCGTGGGTTTGTCGTCCCACTGACGGATCGGCGCGGATGTGGCCGCTTCGATGTTGGGCAGCGACCTTCCGAACGCCTCGGACAGCTGGAGATAGTAGCCGATCCCGATTGGATTGTCTTGGAAGGGCACGAACATCCCCTCATATTCGGCAGCCCCTCCGAAACTGCGCGCGCACGAAAGATTCATCGTGGTAAAGGGTGCGGGCCTCGAAGGCACGAGCCGGTCGCCGCCTGCATGCTCCCAGATCCGGTCGCCCGTCACCGATAGCGTATGCACGAATTCGCCGCAGCGCAGCGTCACGCTCGTTCGTGTCACGGGGTGGGTACGACGCAAGTGACCGAGCACGCAGAGATCGACACCCTGCTTGCGCAGAAAAATGTCGCCATGAAAGTTCCCAAAATCGGTTTCGACCGGATCTCCCGTGATGGGCATCGGGTCGGTCGACAACATCCAGGGCTCGAATTCGGGCGCATCAGGCAGATCATAGGTGAGCTTCCAGATGACGACCGCATATCGATCTTCGGTGTCGAGATCCGCGCATTGGAGGATGGCGGGCGCATTCGTGTGGTTCTCGAGCAGCATGGTCGTGACTAGGTCGACTCGTTCTGAAGCGTCTCGAGCAGCGGCTCATCACCGCTGTGAGCGGCGAGTGCCACGTGTTGCACGGGCGCGCTCGGCTGAACCCACTCGGGCATCGGCGGCTGACGATCACAATTGAGCAAAATTTGCTCACCCAGCAGTTGGACATCGTCGTTGGCTTGCACGATTGCGGCACCGACGCGGGCATCGATCCGCACATCCTCAGCCTCGATCTTCGCGCGGCCGCCCGCGCGGAACATGATGGCCTGGCGCGCATCGACCTCGAAAGCTTCACACCGGACCGCCACCGCCCCGAGCGTCTCGAGCTCGACCGACTGCGCGCGGACGCGCACCGAGGGCCCCGCGGGTGTCGCGACGATCTCCATCTCGATGCCAAGGTGATGATCCTTGGCGTCGAAGACGCGCAAAATCGCATAGTCCCCCCAGGGCGTGACCTCCACGGTGTGATGCTTCCCGAGGGGTGTTCGCGTAGAGACGATTCGTTTGGTCTGTTTCTTTTTGCGCATGACCTGTCAGGTGTTCAAGTCGATCTTGCTGCCCTCGATCGCTACGCCGGCAGCGTCGAGTTCGACCTTGCTGCCGCCGCTGCTCTGAACCAACACATTGTCATTCAGCGCGACCTTGCTGCCGCCGCTGCTCCGGACTCGCGCGTTGGCGTTCAGCTTGACCCTGCTGCCATGCTTGCTCTGCATGAGCGCTCCGGCGTCCAGCTTGACCTTGCTGCCATCGTTGCTCTGCATGAGCGCGTTGGCATCGAGCTCGACCTTCCCGCCGCCGCTGCTCTGGACTCGTGCGTTGGCGTCGAGTTCGACTTTGCTGCCCACCGAGGACTGCATCCGTACATTCGCGTCGAGCACGAGCGACGCCTCCCCGCCAGCGCACAAGGTGATCTTGCCAGGAACCATCTCGATCGAGCTGCCGCCGCAGCTGAGCAGGATGTGGGTAGGCGCCTGGATCTCGATGGTGTTCGAAGTATCGAGCTTGTAGTCACCGGTGATCGTCAGCTTCGATCCTGTCACGCCGGCCGCAGCCGCGGCGCCGAGGATGGTGACGCTCTGGCTGCCTTGGACCGTGACGATGCGGTTCTTGTCGACGCACACCGACTGATTGCCACCAACCGATTGGCTTTGACTGCCATCAATTGATTCATTCTGATTCCCCGACACCGAGTTGGTCTGACTGCCACCGACCTGGTTGGTCTGGTTGGCATGGACCGTGGTCGAGTGTTTGGCGAGCACGACCTCATTGAAGTTCTTCTGCGCGTGAATGTAAATTTCTTCGGCCCCCGCGGCGTCATCGAAGCGCAATTCGTTGCTGCCAGCGCCACCGGGGACCGAGCTGGTTCGCCAGCCGCTCTGGGTCTTGTCGCCGGGCATGGGGAAGGGCGGGCCGTTCCTGCCGTCGTAGATGCAGCCGGTGACGAGCGGGCGGTCGGGGTTGCCCTCGAGGAACTCGACGACCACTTCCATGCCACGTCGAGGGATAAACTGAGCACCCCATCCCGGACCCGACCAACTCTGTGCACAAGGAACCCAGCACGAGGCCTCGCTCGCGTAGCTGGGGTGCTCCTCCCAGTGGAACTGGACCTGAATCCGTCCATGCTCGTCGGTGTGGATCTCCTCGCCGCCGACGACGATCGCGGTTTGCGGTCCATGGACTCGGGGCGCGGAGGTCCGCGCGCGCGGCCGAAGCGGCGACTCGAGAGGCACGCATTCGAAGCTGTTGGTGTAGAGTTGCTCGGCGTGGCTGGTATGCAGCACAGCGATGACCAAGTAGTCGCCGTCGAGGCCGAGCACCTCGTCGGCGAAGATCGAGATTCGCTGACCAGGGACGAGGCCAGCAACGTTGCTCTTGCAGCGAAGCACGATGCCCTCGACCGCTTCGGCCTCGACGATATCCCGGGCGCGCTCCGCCAGATCATCGGCTTCGAAGCGCCGCCGGCCATGTCGATAGACCCGCCGGTCCCGGCCCCTCTCGTCGGCGCGGCCAGCCGCGCTGGTCAACAACTCGCTGGGCATGAGCCAGTCGAAGTCACGCTGGAGCGCCGAGGTGACGGTCAGCTGGCGGCGATCTTTGATGGTCTGGATCGACTCGAGATCGGCGTGTTCGAAGTCGGTGGAGATCACGGTCAAATTACTGCTGCCGTCGACGTTCTCGAAGTCTGGATATTGATTGTTGGCGTCGGCGAAGGTCAGGAGTTCGTAGGGGCCCTCTCCGTGGACGAAGCGATAGCTGATGCCCTCTTCTTGCAAGAGGCGGTCGACGAAGTCGAGATCCGATTCACGAAATTGCACGCAATTCAAGCGGGGCGTGCCGCCGCGAGTGACGGAGCCAAAGTCATAATTGCGACCGTAAACGGCCAGGCTCTTGTCGAGCACGGCCTTGACCACGTCTTGGACTGACCGTCCCTGCCAGATCCGCGAGTTCTGGCCGAGCCGCAACAACGCGAAAGCAGGCTCGAGGGTCAGGCGAAACACGTAGCGAAGATCGTGCTTGCCGAGCGCTTCGACGGCGCTGACGAGCCCATAGAGTCGCCGTCGCTCGTCATCGCGCAAGAACAAGAGTTCGAAGTTCGCGCCAAGGAACCCGTCGCCATCGGCGACCGTGCAGAGAAGGTCGAGGGTCGCGAGAAAAGGTCGGTCGATCGATTCATCGATCTGCGCAGCACCTACAATCCAGTCGGCGACCGGGCCATCGTCACAATGGAACTCGAGCTCGACCTTCGCGAGGCTGGGAATCACGGGTGGGTTCATCGGCGCCGATTTGTGTGCGCTGCCGGTCGACTTCGTGACGAGTCGCCGGATTTTCTTGCCATCTCGGTCCAGAGCTCGTGTGCTGGCCAACGACTAGTTTGGAAACTTCTCTTGTTTCTCATTGCAATCACTTGTTTGGTGCGACATCTCGATTCCCGGCATCGCGGGCAAGGACGCCACCGGCGATGTCGACCCCTCATGCGCGCGCGTGGGTCGCGAGCTCAATTCGATAAACGTCGATCGGCTCGCTGAGCCCGCGGATGACCACACGCTGCGGGCCCTCGATCGTGCTGGTCTCGGCGAGCGCGGCCTCGACCCCGGGCATGCGCAGGGCGTCGAGTGACAGACACATGCTCGCCGCGCCAGCGAGCGACTGGACGCGCGCA
>Ga0075163_10014578_pt1 | contig 10140 bp, 10 predicted proteins | sample JI1023141ADNA_FD_71478 | JGI IMG/M metagenome (GOLD analysis project Ga0075163, IMG submission 71478) | Wastewater effluent complex algal communities from Wisconsin, to seasonally profile nutrient transformation and Carbon sequestration -... | ecosystem: Engineered > WWTP > Effluent > Algae... | reverse complement strand
AACGTAATCCTTTCAACAACCTCATTTGCAGGAGTGCCAAAAGCGCTTTTGCGGGAGAAGCTATGTCTTCAATCATAATCATCGGCGGTACCATCGCTGCCCTCGTTGCTGCATCCGTTTTTGTTGGTCTGCGTATTCGTCGCGCTCGCATCAGCCAAGCAGAAGCCACAGCGCAATCCTCTGGTCTCGTCGAAGCGAAGAAGAACACCCTCCGCTCTGAACTGCACGACCTCGGCCTCGGCATCAAGCAAGTCAAAGGCTACATTGCCGCCATCAAAGACCAGGTCGAGAATGCAGCCACCATGCGCGCTGATGCCACCTCCGCCCTGGAGAAAGCTGAATCGCTGAAAAGCCAGATCGAAGCCGCTATCGATCAAGCCACCACCGACGCTCAGGTTGACGGCTTTGCCCTCGGCCTCGAAGAAGCTCGTCGCCATGTGCAGAAAGCTCGGCGCATCGCCCTGCAGCACACGCCTGACGACGAAGACGACTGACCTTTTTGCTGCTGTAACTGACCTTTTTCAAGGACGATCATGAATCTCATAGACGGTCTGCTTATCGCAGCCATCCTCCTTGTCTTGTTTGCTCTCATCGGCCCGGCTGTCTTCGCTCGCCCCAAGCGAGTACGCAGCCAGGCCGAGCTAGAAGCAGCAAGAGAAGCAGACAAAGCCGCTGCTGCAGCCAAAAAATTGTTTGGCGAACAGGTCGGCCTCACCTTTGCCTTGCTGCTTCTCAGCGAACGCATCGAACGCATGCGTCGGCATGCTCAGTCACTTCCGGTGCCAGGCGATGACCCACTGAGCGATCTCGGGCGGGAGAAGCGCATCATTCTCGAGCAGATTCGCATTGCCTCGGCCCATTGCCGCGAGATTACCGTGGCCATGGCCGATTTCGACTCATCCACCCTCGAAACTGTCCGCTGGCCCTTCACCGCTGCGGAACTGCAGCTGTCGTTTGCCCAAGAGCGGCTCGACCGCTGGCCCCCCAGCGCTGACGCTGCTGCGACTGGAGGGGTATGAAGACTATCTACCGTCTCTTCTGGACAGGTCTGGCAGTCTTTCTTGTCTCTTTTCTCGTGGGAATTTTCAGTCTCTCAAGTAACTCCGGCGGCAACGACTGGAGTACTCTTGGCCTCATGGGCATGCTCTGCGGCGCTGCCCTCTTCGGCCTCTGCACAGTGGTGATTGAAAATGACGAAGGGGAAGAGAGCAAAGCAATGCATGCAGCTCGCTGTCTGCATTGCGCCCAGGGTCTGAACGACGAGATTGCGCACTTAGTGGAGAGCGCCAAGACGACTGCGGCCCTCGCCCAGCAAAAGGCAAGCCAGCTAAACAGTCGCGCGCTCGAACACTGCCTGGCAGTGCGCAATCAGCTCAGCCAAGAAGAGCTACAAGAACTTGCTGCCAGCTATCCGAACTTGCTCGTCAACGGCAAGCGCGAACAAGAACAAGTGGGCAATCTGCTGCAAGAGCTGGCTAGCCAGAGCAAGCAGTGCGCCTCGCTTCTGACCGTATGCCAGGAAGTCGAAGCCATCATTCGCCCAACTTTTGCTGCCACTGGCAGATGGAGAACGGGGCGTTCTGTGGCGGGCCAATACATTCTGGCCAGTGAAGTTGAGCCGCAGCAGGTCACTGTTGTTCTGGCTCGAGCACTACCAATTACTGCTAATCAAATCGAGCAGGCTCTCTCACAATTGAGAGCAGCTCAAGAGATAGCGCCGCGGCATTTTGATGCCCTATCGCGCTTTCTCTCTCAAACCTAAACCCCAAACCCAACTAGAAAAAAGGACCACTACCATGTCTACCAATGACAAGACTGCCGGCGACAAGAAGACTGGCGGCTGCAAGTGCGGCGGCAAATGCGGCAAGGCTGCCAAAGACTGCACCTGCGGCGCCAAGAAGCTGCCGGTGACGCCGAAGCCCGCTCCCCAGCCCGCCACGCCGGCCGACACCAGCAAGAAGTAAGCTTCCTGCAAATCATTGCCAGCGCAAGAACTAAATCGCAAGATTAGCTCTTGCAGCTGGTTCCACAACAAACCAGAGTCAATCTCATGAACTTCGCTTCAATTCTCATCATGGTGGCAGTCATTGCTGGCGCCATGTTCATCGGCCCGCCCCTGCTGCGCTGGGTGCGCTCGGTGGTTTCCACTGCCGACATTCGCAACGAAAAGGCCCGCAAACTGGCCGACGCCACCCTCTACTCGGCCACCTACACCGGCCTCTTCGCTGCGGCTTTCGCCCTTGTGGGCATGGCCTACAGCCTCGGCGGTGCCATTTTCGTCTTCGTCCTGCTGACGGCGATGGAATACTTCATGCCCTCGCGGCGCTGAAATCTGCGCTGGCCCGCTAAGCTCTAGCTGCGAATCAAGACAAATCAAGACTAATCACGCGCATAGAATAGCGAGCCTGGAAAAACTTCAAAAGCAGTCGGGCCAACAGCCTGACTGCTTTTTTTCTTCACTGCCACTTTGCTCTTAAAAAATTTCCCCATATATACTGCTTTATATAGTATTAGAGATAAACAAAAAAACTTGTCATCGTGGCAGTAAGAAAAAACTGCAAAAAAAAAGAGCTCATCGCCCTTTTGTAGGCCGAAGTTGGCGCTGTCCAATGCTTCAAGGACAACCAACTTCAACCACAAAAGAGCGACGAGCTCAACAACCGTCAGGCCAAACGCAATTGCACAATGCTCGGCGTCACAGCCCTTTGGCGCAAAATCAGCAGCGACTCAGGGCCAACTCGACACGAGCTGTTGGCCTTGAGCTTTTTGCCATCGATGTAGAGCGCCTCGCAATCAGGCGGGCCTGAGTGGTAGCGGTAGCGCACACACTCGACGATGAACGATTCGCTGCCATCACGTTTGACAGTGATGCGGCCAGCCCAGCCGTCGAGGCCGTCGACCCAAGCGTTGAGTTCGAGAGCCTCGTAAGGCTGAAGCGATACGGTCTTGATCGAGACCTTGCCGACCGCCGCTTTTTCCTGCCGGAGAGCAAGGAAAAGGCTGAGTCGACTCTTGAAGAGCCAGAGAGCGAGAAGGGCGACGAGGGCGATGGTGCTGAAGACGGTGCTTGAAGAATAGTTGTAGAAGGGGGTCATACACTCTTTCGGAGTCTATGGTTGTGGTTGAGCGCCTGATGGCGCTAATGGCGGGGAAGGAAACCGGTTGCACTTTTGCTGCAACCGGCCCTGTTTACTTCTCCTCGTGGAAGGCGAAGCGATTGACCCAGGCGATGGCCATGGTCGAGACGACGAAAACAATGTGCACGATGATCAACTTGGTGAGATGATCCGCCGGCTCATTGTCAGCGTTGACGAAGGCCTCCAGCAGGTGAATGCTGGACACGCCTAGAATGGACATGCTCATCTTCACCTTGAGCGCACCGGGATCGATGTGCCCGAGCCACTTCAGTTTGGGCAACTTGGCTGGCGGCGGCAGTTCATCGTCGTAGCTACTGCGAATGAACAGGACGTAGCCGCCAATCATGATCATGACGATGAGATGGCTGACCATGATGATGTCCAGCAAATGCAGAACAGCCACAAGGATCTGCGTATCGGTCAGGGTCAGTGCATTCATCAGCATGCTTCCGGTTTGCACCGAAAAGCGGATGGTATACACACCCAGGGCCAAGATCAGGCCCAAGTACATCGGCAGCAGCAAGAAGCGACCGCCGAAAACGATTTTCTCCAATTGAGTTCTCATGCTCTTCCTCTGATGGCATGGTGAGAGAGTGTGGCTGGCTCTCGTTCAGCAGACGACCCCTCATGAGTCGTCCATAGCAAGTGAAGAAAAAGTGACCTCAAGGGCGGCCGTGAATTGAGGCTCAGAGCATCAACCACAGCCGCCCAAGAGGTGACCTAGAGGAATTACTTGTGCGCTTCTGCCATTTGCAGACTGCGTCCACGAGCTTCACCACGACCGCTGGCCGCGTCGTTGTCGTCGCAGCAGGTACCGTTGGCACCCATGCGCTTGCACGACAGACCCTTGGAGAGATGAGCCTTGGCCTGAGGCGCGCACACCAGTTCGATCTCCAGCTCACCGGGCTTCTTGCCGTAGGTGGCGATCTTCTTCTCCGCGGCCACTTTGATCAGGTGTGCCTGACCGCGAAGGTTGATGCCCTGCGCTGCCCGATTGGGCAGAATGGGGATGGACAGCTTGGAACAACCGCGAGCAACGGCGTTCTCCACTGCCAAATCGACGAGTTGGGTGATTGCCTTGCTGTCGACCTTGTCCGGAGAACCCAGACCGACAACCATGACATGATCCGGAGCACCTTCCTGGTCGAGATCGAGAACGAAATGCTCGCCACGATCGCCACGGAAGTTTTCCTGCTCGATGTATTGCGAGATGATGCCGCCGACGCTCTGGTCAAATGTCTGAATCTGGCTTCCGAGGCCGTGTCCAGACAGTTTGCACAAAAGCAGCATAGGGGTGACGCCCAGCCCCAGTGAGTCTTGCGACTTGATAGACGTCGCTAAAGAAATCTTGAGTTTCATATGTGACCTCGATGTTAGAGTTGCCAGTAGATCCGCTGCCAGCAACAAAAACTGCATTAAGAAGACAGCAACAGACCTGGGAGGGGCGGATCCACTCTCAAGTCACGTTGCTTAGTCAGGAACCGTCTCAACTTTGCCAAACACACGACCGTCACTCTTCTCGCCACAATCTTTGCCGAAGTTTTCTATCAGCAGCAACTGTGGGTGTTCAGGCGGTCTTCTTCCGGCCACGTGGTGGAGGAGGAAGAAAGCACAGATGGAAGACTGATTGGCGGGAAGGAGTTATTGCTATGAAGGTTTGGGTTATAGAAGAGATGTTTGAAATCTAGTGATAAACAGCTTCTAGACTCAAGACAAAAGCTATTAAAGAGTGATAAGGCTGGTGGCACTGGTGGTGGTTCGCCACGAAGGGCTGCTGAGATCCGCAGAAGAAACTAGAACATTAGATGAGTCGATCGGCGAAGACCAGTACTGGCAAGGATTTCAGGACGAAGATTAAAGCCACAAGATAGCGCCCGCAACATCACTTGATATCTAGCGCGCCTCGCATTTATCTGCAATTTTTTGCAACAAATATCCAATTACCTTTACAGCAAGGGCTCCAGCTCTAGGTTGCGCTAGGTTGTCGAAAGAAAAGATAAAGACACCAATATTACAAATATTACGCATGCCTCTGCTAGCCGGACTAACCAAGAGGCGATTAAGCCTCACCAATGTTAGCTGCAGCTTAGTTGCCAAGAGCGACGAAATCGTCATCGATATAGATGCGAAACCACCCCGAAACCCTGACCAGACATAGGCCAAACTAGCCTGCAGCAGAACGTCTATATAAGTCACATATAGAAACTCTTCGGTAAAAGATGAGAAACAACTGCTTTGAACTCGGCCGCGCCCGAAAGATAGGTTCAGGTACCTACATTTCCACAACCTCCAAGACCCGGCAAGCAAAAGACCAAACAGCGCACATCTGACAGCTATATCTTCCCGGGCTTCGACCTGTAGGTGGTCACCTTCTTCTCAGTTAACGGTTCAACAACGCTCAAACGTGCGCAGGCTTCTGGTCAGTACGAGCGTTCTACGAACACATCCTTCAACAATCCGGAGACTTTACTATGCTCAATCGCATCTTAAAGCTGTTCGGGGCTCCGCTCATGGCCTTGGTGCTCATGATCGGATTCTCCACAGCATCATTCGCGGCCGGCCCAACCTGGTTGCCCAAGGGCAATCAGTTTCATCCTGGCCAACACGTGTATCTCGACCCCAAGCTCGAATCTGGCAGCAACCCTGTCAACTTCGACGGCCTGGAGGCACAGCTCAAGGCAGAAAGCGCCAAGCAGGGCGTGGAGTTCTACTATGTCATGGTCCTCAAGGGCGATGAAGCGAAGAACCCCAACGTCCCGTTTGCAGTCGAACGTCTTGATGATCTTGTCGGCAACTGGAGTGGCCAGAAAGGCTTTCCCAGCAGCAAGGCAGTGATCATCCTGGTCGTTCGACTTGACACTGACTGGACCAAGAGCTCCTACGCCATCAACACGGCTCCGGCTCTTGCTTCTCTTGGCGTCACCAGCGTCAACATGACGCCGACGCTCGACCAGTACGGCAAGAACCCCAACGGCAGCAACCCCAACGCTCTCCTGCCCCGCGCCCCCGCTGACTTCGGTGTCAAGGTCGCTCAGGCAACCAACGCCCGTCTGGTGCAATACCAGGCCGACCTGAAGCAGGCCGAGCAGAATCGTCTGGCTCAGATCGAGCGTCAGAAGCAGGAAGCCATTGCCGCCGCCGAACGGCAGAGGCAGGAAGCCATCGCTGAAGCCGCACGGCAGAAGCAGATTGCTATCCAGGCCGAAGCCGACCGCATCGCCCACGAGAAGTTCATGGCAGAACTGCCGATGAACCTGGCCATGTACGGCATTCCGTCGGTCATCCTCATCACCCTGCTCGTGCTCTTCCTGCTCTACAGCAGCAACAAGAAGATCGCCGTCAAGGCCCTGGAAGACTGGAAGAAGCAGTTCGAGCCCGGCAACCAGAACTATCTGGAACTGGAGAAGGCCTATTGGGGCTTCCTCAAGAACCAGGGCGATCAGTGGTCGAGCCGCTTCAAGGATGAGACCCTGGCTCGCTTCAAGGTGGCAGTGCAGGCCTACGCCGACCTGTCGGTGCGCATCAACGCTGCCCTTACATTGATGTCGGATTCTGAGAAAGACATCAATTCGGCCGGCATCTTCTCCATCGGCAAGCTCAAGACCGCTGCGGCGCGTCTGACTGTGACCCCGATCAAGATCACCGGCGAGACCCTGCCCATCGAGCAGCGCAGCATGTTCGGCTCGATCGTGGCCGAGGCCACCTACGCCCCCAATGAGCTGCTGGACAACATCGCCCAGCTGTTCGACACCGCCAACAAAGACTGCGCCTCGATCAAGAACGCCATGAGCGGCGCGCAGCAGAACAAGGAAGACATCGAAGCTCTGCTTGCTTCGGTGGAAGCCACTCGTTCGGACCTCTCCGAGAAGGGCCTGAACTTCGCCCCCTACGAGATCAGCTTCAGCCAGCTCACCGCTGCCCGCGACCAGTTCCTGGCACTGATGATCGCCAACCCGCTCCAGGCTTTCGAGAAGTCGGAAGCAGTCGAGCGCGGCGTGGAGGCTCTGAAGGCCACTCTGGACAAGGCCATCAGCCTCAAGGTCAGCCTTTCGGGCACGACCAAGCTGATCGAAGCAGCCCAGGCCAAGATTGCCGCAGCACGCAGCAAGCCGGCCGACATCGACTACCCGGAAAAGCCGGCCACGCCCGAAATGGTCGCCGGCGGCAACTGCAAGCTCAGCGAAGAAGGGGCCAACCCCGACACCCAGCTGAACGAGGCCAAGGAACACCTGCAAGCCTGCCTGGACAACCTCCTGGCTGGCAAGCTGGACAAGGCCAACGACGCCAAGGCAGCAGCTGAGAAGTCTTCGGCTGAAGCCAGCACCCTGGTCGACACCATCCTCGCCGCCCTGGCCTTCCTCAAGAAGCAGGTTCCGGTGGTGCGCACTGCCCTGAACAAGCTCGGCGAAGAGCTGCCTGCTTCGAAAGAAGATCTGGCGGCCCTCAATGCCGGCTTCCTCCCCAAGAACTTCGAAGGCGAACCGAAGAAGCTCGATACGGGCAACGCCGTCTTCCAGAAGACCGACGCTGAGCTGGCGAAGATCCGCAAGGCCTTCTTCGAACAGCGCTACGTCGCTGCCCGCGCCGCTCTCGAAAGGACCGGCAGCGACATCCAGAGCGCTCGCAATGGCCTGGTGGAAATCCACACCCGCCTGGCTCAGCTCACCGAGAACCGCAAGCACGCCAAGGCTGTGGTGCAGGAGGCCACCCAGTTCACCGGTGCTCTGTCGGTGAAGCTCAATACCAACAAGTTCACCACCTCGGCGCAGACCGACGGCATCTACGGTCAGCTCAAGCCGGTTCTTCTCGGCCAACAGCAGAACGTCGCCAAGGAAATCACCGACTGGCCGGAAGCCGCTGCTGCAGCCGACAAGCTGCTGGGCGACCTGAAGGCCGTGGACAAGACCATCGACACCGAGAAGGCCGCTCACGAGCTGGCCGTATCGCGCATCGCCACTCTCAGCAGTGCGATGCAGTCGGCCAAGACCACCCTGGCCGTGCGCACCACGCGTCAGCCGGCTCGCACCAAGCTTGAGAGCGCCATCGCTGCTCAGGCCCGTGTGGAAGCCAGCGTGGCCGTGGCCAAGTCTGACTGGAATGCCATCGTTCGCGCCGCAGAAGCCGCCAAGGTTCTTGTGGACGACGCTGTCAAACTGGCTCAGGAAGACGCTCGCGCTGCAGCCGAAGCAGCCGAAGCAATCAGCGATGCCGACGGCTACATCAACGGCATCGACAACAAGTCGTACACCGAGAGCAAGTCGATCGGTCGCTCGTCGCAGACGTTCGGCTCTGGTGTCAGCGCCGACGTCTCCTCTGCTCGCGGCCGCCTGAACCAGGCCAAGCAGCAGTTGCAGGCTACCGACTACGAAGCAGCCAAGACCTCTGCCCGCAGCGCGCGGCAGGCGGCCAAGGATGCCGATGACCGGGCCGAAGCAGTTGTGGCAGCAGCGATTACTGCCGCAGTGCTGGTCTGGGAGCAGGCGGAGCGTGAGCGCCGTCGTCGTGAAGAAGAGGAAGAGCGTCGTGAGCAAGCCCGTCGCGACCAACAGCGTCGTGACGATGAAGCCCGCGAAGCATCCAACCGCAGCAGTTCCAGCGGCAGCGACTTCGGTGGCAGCGGCGGTTCCAGCGGCGGCGGCTTCAGTGGCGGTGGTGGCTCCAGCGGTGGTGGCGACTTCTAAGTCGTTCTTACACCAAAGAGCGGCCTAAACCGCAACTTTCTATAAAAGGCCACGGCAGACAACGACTCTAGAGGAGTGAGTCGATTGCGTCTGCCGTGGCTGTTTCTTGTCTACTCCTCTGTCTCAGTCAAATTCACCATACAAAGGAAAATCACCATGTCCACTCTGACCATCGTTATTTTGCTCGCCGTCGCCGGTGTCATCGCTGGCGCCATCTTCTCGCCCAAGTTCCGTCAGCTGCTCCGCATCCGCGGCGGCAAGGCTGTCGACGCCGGCACCACCGCTCTCGAAAAGGAGCAGGACCAGTACAAGCAGCTCGTCGCCAAGATCCCGGCACAGCGTGACTCGGTCGCCCGCACCAAGGCCGGTGCCGTGATCGCCCAGAAGAAGCTCGGCACCCTGACCGCGAAGCTCGCCGGCATCGAAGCCGAGTACAAGCAGGCCGACAACATGAAGGCGCCGGCTGACGTCGTCGCTGCCATCGAGGCCGACTACACCGCCACCGAAGCGGCCATCGAAGAGCAGAAGAAGATCGCTGCTGAAGCTTCGGCGGTCGCCGATGAAGCCCTGAAGGCGCTCGAGGAAACCACCAAGGCCCTCGGCAAGTTCAAGAGCCGCATCGAGCAGGACGCCAACAAGGTCGACCTCAAGGCCTCCCTCGAGATGGCCGCTGCCGCTCGCCAGGAGCTGAAGGACATCCAGAGCGAGATCTCCGGCGCCGGCCAGGCCTCTGCCGAGATCGACCGCGCCCTGGAAGAAGCTCGTGCCAAGAACGACATGAGCAAGGGCTCCACCACCGACCAGGCCCGCGAGAAGCTGGCCGAGCAGGTCGCTGCCAACGCCGGCCGTGACCGCCTGCGCGCCAAGCTCGGCATGGGAACCACCGCCTCTTCCGAAGCTCCGACCGACACCACCAAGTAAGCGTCGCCAATTCGGCGCCGCCAGAACAACCACCGAGTCCAACCTAGTAATCAGTTAGAGCAGAGCTCTTCCTGAAGTGCCTGAGGGACGTCAACCATTGCTGCAGACTGCGGCAAATGCGGTTAGCGTCCCCTTTCCCTGGCAGCCACCGTAGCTAAGCAACGGGGGCTGCCTTTCACACCAGTCCAATCGACCACACGGTCAACAGACTCAAAGGAAAATTCACTATGTCAACGCTCTCCATCGTCATCCTCCTCGCCGTCGCCGGTGTCATCGCTGGCGCCATCTTCTCGCCCAAGTTCCGCCAGCTGCTCCGCATCCGCGGCGGCAAGGCTGTCGACGCCGGCACCACTGCCCTCGAGAAGGAGCAGGACCAGTACAAGCTGCTCGTCGGCCGCATT
>Ga0075163_10014577_pt1 | contig 10140 bp, 7 predicted proteins | sample JI1023141ADNA_FD_71478 | JGI IMG/M metagenome (GOLD analysis project Ga0075163, IMG submission 71478) | Wastewater effluent complex algal communities from Wisconsin, to seasonally profile nutrient transformation and Carbon sequestration -... | ecosystem: Engineered > WWTP > Effluent > Algae... | reverse complement strand
TTGGGAATAGGAATTGTATCATTTTTTTTCTGCGGATCTGCATATTCTACTATAAAGTTTTTCTCTGTACCCGACGTTGTTAAACGGTTGGTATACACCTTAAATTTTGTTCCAATGAAACTATGCGCTGTTTTATTTCCTTTGAATCTGATGTTGCTGTTGCTTACCAGTTTCAGGTTTATTTTATTTTGATTGGTACTTATATCATATAACCTGGTGGGCAAACTGTCTTCTGCAATAAAAGCCTGAGATTGACGATTTCCACTTTTCCCGATACAATATGCGAAAAAATACGTATCGCCTAAATGGGTGTTTATGATGAATTGACCTTCTTTAGTCAGTCCGTATATTCTTGTAGGGCTGACAAAATAAAAATTTCCCTGATCATCTTCATGAATGATTTTGATATTATCATCAAAATTCATTTTTGATAAAACAGTATCATTTTTATTGTTGTGAATTTTCCCGTTGGAATAAAAACAGATCTCGTTGTTGAACGGTATCATCCATACCCGGTTTTTACTGTCTACGAATAAAACGAGTATCTCATTATCGGGAAGACCTTCTTCTACTGTGAAATTTTTAAAAGATGTTCCATCAAACCTGCTCACCCCGGTTTCGGTAGCGAACCACAAAAAACCGTCATGATCTTCAACAGCATGATACACATGATTGCCCACCATGCCATCCCGTATTCCATAATGTTTATAGGAAAGTTCCTGCGTATGTCCATAAAAATAACACAGAAAGCAAAGGGTAATGGATAAGATCAGTTGTCTGTGTATCAATTTCCGGGGATATATTCCTGAGTTACTAATATCGGCAAATTAAAATATTTAGCATTATTTTGCCACTACAATATTAAGTGATGAAAAAATTTAATTTCAAAAGCCTCGTACCTCACCTGATTGCGATCGCCATATTTCTGATAGCAGCAGTTTTTTTCTGCAAACCTTCATTGGAATCCGGCACTGTGCTTAAGCAGGGGGATATCGTGGGCTGGCAAGGGATGAGCCACCAGTCTTTTGAGTATAAAGAAAAGCACGGGCATTTTCCCTTGTGGACTACCAATATGTTTGGTGGCATGCCAGGTTATCAGATTGCCATGGAAGGCGCATGGTCTCCCCTTTCAATTGTTGATAAAGTGATTCAGTTGGGTTTACCTCAGCCTCTTGATTTTTTCTTTCTTGCCTGTATATCCTTTTATTTCCTCTGCATCTGTTTGCGATTGAAACCATATGCCGGAATCATTGCTGCACTTGGGTTTGCCTATTGCAGTTTCTCTCCGATCATCATTACTGCCGGGCATAACACCCAGATGTATGCGCTGGCTTATGCTCCCGCTGTACTGGGCGGCGTTATATTAATTCTGAACAGGAAATACATTACTGGATTTGCATTAACAGCGCTCTTTACTGCTTTGCAGATTGCCCAGGGGCACCAGCAGGTAAGCTATTATCTTTTCCTGGTGATGATTGTAATGCTGATTACATATGCTATCTACCTGATCAGAGAGAAAGAAATGGCAAACCTGGTTAAAAGCGGATTGTTGATTCTCGGAGCCGGATTAATCGGTGTAGCAACGAATGCATTGATCCTGATGACTACTTATGATTTCAGTAAGGATTCCAAAAGAGGTGGCCAGCTGGTGATGGATACAAAATCAGCAAATGATAAGGATGTGGTGAAAGATGGCAAAACAGCCGGACTAACCAAGGATTATGCATTCATGTGGAGTTATGGTAAAGGTGAAACCTGGAGCCTGTTGATTCCCGGTGTGCAGGGCTATGGAACACATTTCGCAGAAAGAGATGGTGAATCCTATATATTCCCGAAACTCGATGAAAAATCGAATGTGCTTAAGTTCCTTACAGAAAAAGTGGGTGTACCCGAAGATCAGGCAGCTAATTTTGCTTTGCAACAAAGCAGTGCGCTGTATTGGGGAGATCAGCCTTTTACCAATGGCCCCGTTTATCTTGGAGCGGTGATCTGCTTCCTGTTTTTACTGGGATTGTTCTTTGTTGATGGCAAACACAAATGGTGGATATTAATCGGAAGTGTTTTGGGTATCCTGTTGTCGTGGGGACAGAACTTTGCTGCTTTCAATTATTTCATGTTTGATCATTTTCCATTGTATAATAAATTCAGGGTGCCAACCATGGCGCTGATCATTCCGCAGCTACTCTTTCCCGTTATGGCCGCACTGACCATTCACCGGATTGCAGAACTGAAGGAAGCAGGCGATTGGAAAAAATTCAGAATGGCTATGCTGGCCACATTGGTTGTTTTTGCAATGGCTAGCATTTATTATGCAAGTGCCGATTTCAGCAAAGAAAACAAACAGCGTACGACTGAATTCAATAAGATTGTTAATGAAGCTGGTGCTGATATGGAAGCAAAAATGGCAAAGCTCGACAATAGCTTTAAACCGAAAACCGACAATCAGTTGTACGAAGGAATGTTCTTTAATTTCAAAGGACAACCAGATGCACAGAAGAATGCCCGTGAATTTGTAAGTGCTTTAAGGAAAGACCGTGCCGGCTTGTTTTTCTCAGATATCATGCGTTCCCTCTTATTTGTACTGGCTGCTGCTGCATTGATTGCAATTTTCATAAAGTCGAAAATCAACAGTACAATTCTATACATCGGTCTTGGATTGGCAACCCTGATTGATTTAATGGGCATCGGTTTAAATTACCTGAACGATAAAAGTTTCGACAGTAAGGATAAATATGAAGCCAATGAATTCCCGATTTCCAATGCCGATCGTGTAATAATGGAAGACAAGGATCCGAATTTCAGGGTTTTCAATACGGGTGGACTGGAAGAATCCAGAACATCTTATTATCACAAGTCGATTGGCGGTTATCATCCGGCCAAGATTGGTATTTATGATGACCTCATGACCTACCAACTCAATGGTAATACCAATCTCTCTGTTTTGAATATGCTGAATGCGAAATACATCATTCAACGCCAGGGCAACGACCAGGTAGCCATAAAAAATCCGGATGCTTTGGGTAATGCATGGTTCGTGAACTCAGTGAAGTTCATAAAAGGCGCTGTTGAAGAGATGAAGGCCATGAATCAGTTTAGTCCGGCCGATACTGCTATTGTTGATGAGCAATACAAATCACTCATTACCGCCTATGCGCCGAAAGACAGCAGTTCCAGTATTAAAATGACGGCATTCGACAATGATGCCATTACTTACAAAACGCAAAGCAATGCTGCCCATGTTGCGGTATTCAGTGAAATTTATTACAAAGACTGGAATGTTTATATCGATGGCAAACCAGCCTCCTATTTCAAAGCGAATTATGTATTGAGGGCAATGGTTGTTCCGGCTGGATCACATACCATTGAATTCAAATTTGAACCTGCTGTATTTTACCTTGGTAAGAACATCAGCAATATCGCAACCTGGCTATTAATGGCAGTTTTACTGGGTTGTATTGTGTACGAATGGAGGAAAAAAAAAGACTGCATAAATAAAATCAGTAAAAAGTAACAAACCAGCTTAACAACTATGCCAGAACGTTAGTTAAGCTGGTTTAATTTTTAACTAGCGGCTTATTCATTGAACAGCAAACCACATATTACCATTCTTGCACCGTATAAGATTTTCCCTTCCATTACGGGTGGACAGAAATGCATCTCTCTGCTCTATTCTTATCTGCAACATTATTTGCCACTCAGTATTTTAGGTACAAACAACAATGAAGATGGAGGAACACTGGAGTCATCTTTGCAGCGAGTGATGAGTCATTCAAAACTGAGGTACCTCAATCCATTCCTGCTGAAAAAAATTAAAACTGCTTTAAAGCAACATCAATCAGAACTTTTGGTATTGGAACATCCTTATATGGGATGGCTGGGAGTGCTGGCTGCAAAGCTCTATGGCTGTAAACTGGTGATCCATTCGCACAATATTGAATCTACCCGATTTAAAAGCACCGGCAAATGGTGGTGGGGAATTTTATGGAATTATGAAAGATGGGTGCACCGGCATGCAGCGGTTAATTTTTTCATTACGGAGGAAGACCGGCAATTTGCAATCAAACATTTTGCGCTTATGCCTTCCCGTTGTCATATTGTAACTTATGGTATTGAATGGCAGAAGCCGCCATCAGAAACCGATCGAAATGAGGCCCGGCAATATTTACAGTCGACACACAATATAGCGCCAAATGAAAAAATCATTTTATTCAATGGCACGCTAGACTATCTGCCCAACCTGGAAGCGGTTAATATTATTCTGAATGAAATAAATCCAAGGTTACAGCAGCTCAGCAATTTTAACTACCGGATCCTAATCTGTGGAAAAAATCTACCCGATACTTATCTGAAAAATGGTCATCAATTAGCACCTGCTGTTGAGTATACAGGATTTGTAAAAGACATTGGTTTGTATTTTAAAGGAGCCGATCTATTTATAAACCCGGTTACAGAAGGTGGTGGTATCAAAACCAAACTGGTGGAAGCGCTCGGACATAACTTATCGGCAGTAAGCACCAGCAATGGAGCTTTCGGCATTAGTACAGCTGTAACGGGTAATAAACTCATCATTGCGGGTGATAAAGACTGGGATTCTTTCTGCAAAGCGATCATCAGTTGTTCAACTTCGGAGAACATTCCGGATGCTTTTTTTAAAGAATTTTATTGGGGTAATATTGCGGAAAAGGCTGCGGGGATTTTAAGTGAAGAAGTAAAATAGCACGCAATTTTTTTTCTCGCAAAGAGGCAAGGAAGGAAAGCCCGCAAAGAATTACCTAAGTCAAAAATGAAAAGTAGAAAGTAAAAAAAAAGTTTTTTTTCACGCAAGGAGACAAAGTAGCTAAGGGCGCAATGTTAAGTCAAAAGTTAAAACTAGAAAGTAAAAAAGAACTCCAGTATCCAGCAACCAGAAACTGTCCAATCAGTTTTCGCTCGTAAAAATTCCCTCCTAAACCCCAATCACAGAATCTAGCAACCAGCTACTGTCCATTTAGTATTTAAAAGCTAAAATTCCATTTCAAAATATAAATTCCAACCCCCAGCAACCAGCAACTTTCTTTCAGCAAACAACAGCTAAAATTCCATCTCAAAACATAATTGGCAGACTCAAGCAACCTTACTTTCAACATCCAGGAGTTAAAATTCCCCCACAAACTCCACCCATAATAACCAGTAATGCAACATTTTAAGCACATCGCGGGGGTATTTGCCCGGTTTATAATACATTTGCAAAATCAATTACAAATATGACAAATATGAAGACGGCTTTGATTAGCGGGATTACAGGACAGGACGGCGCATATCTTACGGAATTTTTACTGGAGAAGGGTTATATCGTTCATGGTATCAGGAGGAGAAGTTCATTGTTAAATACACAGAGAATTGATCATTTAATTTTTGATCCTAAATATAAAGACAGGCTTTTTCTGCATTATGGTGATCTTACAGACAGCAGTAATATCCTGAGAATTATTCAGCAGACCAAGCCCGATGAAATTTATAATCTGGCTGCACAAAGCCATGTTCAGGTAAGTTTTGAAACACCACAGTACACGGCTACGGCAGATGGTGTTGGCGTACTGCTTTTCCTGGAATCTTTGCGTATCCTGAATATGGAAACAAAGACCAAATTTTACCAGGCTTCAACTTCTGAGTTATATGGTAAAGTGCAGGAAACACCTCAAACAGAAAAGACGCCTTTTTATCCGAGATCACCCTATGGTGTTGCTAAATTATATGGATACTGGATTACAGTTAACTATCGTGAAGCTTATAATATATTCGCCGTAAACGGTATTTTATTTAATCATGAAAGTCCGTTAAGAGGCGAAAGTTTTGTTACCCGTAAAATCGCCATCGGAACTGCCCAGGTTGCACTGGGGCAATTGGATAAAATCACACTCGGTAACCTGGATGCCAGGCGTGACTGGGGCCATGCCAAAGACTATGTTGAAGGTATGTGGATGATGCTGCAGCATGATACGCCGGAAGATTTCGTTTTGGCTACCGGTATCACTACCAGCGTACGTGAATTTGCCAGGATGTGTTTTGCAGAACTGGGCATCGAAATCGAATTCAGGGGAACAGGAGTTGATGAAAAAGGTTATGTAGTGAAATGCAAAGATGCACAATATTCTTTGCCTGTTGGAAAAGAAGTGGTGAGCATCAATCCAAGGTATTTCAGGCCTACAGAAGTGGAAGAACTGATTGGTGATGCTTCCAAAGCAAGAGAAAAACTGGGATGGAAACCAAAATACGATCTCAAGATGCTGGTAAATGAAATGGTTAAAGAAGAGATCATTCGTTTGCGCAATATCTGATCGCAATAATTACAATACTTTATAGAAATAAGGCCTGTTGCTGATAATGGTTGGCACCAGGCCTGTTATTTTACCCATATTTGAAACAAAGCCTTTCCAATGCTTAAAAGAATACCTGCTTTTATTTCCACGGGAAATTTTCTCAATTAACAACCCTATCCCGAATACTGGAATTGTAAAAAGATGCATGAACAGGATGAATAAAAACCACCCTACCCCGAATTGTTTCCGGATGCGCACAAAATTACTGAGGGTGATTTGCAATCCTTTTCTGTCGTAGAGATTGAAATAACCCTGCCCGGTCGATTGAAAAGTTTCATTGGCAGTTTGACCCTGCAGGTGAACAACATGCAAATCGCCATAAATGCAGAGTTTACCTGTCTTTTTGATGCGACTGCACCACTCTGCTTCTTCCGCATAGAGAAAGAAATCTTCATCCAGCAAACCGGCTGTATTAATGGCTGCTTTTTTTACCATGAGGAATGCACCATTGATCCAGTCTACCTCTACCAATCCTGTTGCATTGGGCACATTGGGTTTTTCTACTTTCAGCATTCCTGCAATTGCTTTCAGCAAACTACCGGTATAGGGTAAAGGCAGTAAATAGTTCAGTCCGCCTTTCATGGCATAGTTTCCGGAAATCTGCGGGGTTCTGTCTTCATTCAGCAACTGAACTCCACAGGCCATATAGTCGGAAGCGAGTAATCTCTCGAGACAAGCATTGATGGCATTGTTTTCTACCAAAGTATCAGAATTCAGCAACAAAACAGCGGATCCTTTTGCTATCCGGATGCCGGCATTATTGGCTCTCGCAAATCCGGCATTGTAGCCCATCTGAATAAACCCAACTTCAGGATATTTTTTTGAAAGCAGCTCTGCTGTATTGTCTTTCGAATCATTGTCAACTACAATTATTTCAACCTCGCTGTTAGGAAAAGCATACACCGTTTCCAGGCAATTGAGCAATAACCCGGGCGTTTTGTAATTCACTATGATGATGCTTAATTTCATAATTAGCGCTTACTGCTTAGCTGATCAGCGTAAGATAGGTTTATTGTAAATTTTTTTGAACAGGAGAAACAGATTTCTTCCCAATGCAGAGCGATCTATCAACGATGCTATTTTAACAGCACGCTTTGTTTCAGGTTGATATTTTTTACCGGGCAACAATAAACCGGCATATACTTTAAATTTATCGACAATAGCATTAACAGTAAGTCCCTGGCGGTTCTTCACCGGTGTACGCAAAATACGACTGGTAAAACCCTGGCAATAAAAATCGAGCAAAGACTCAGCATTTTCATGAATGGCTTTGGCAAAGTCTTTATTCAACTGTAGTTGTGCATAAAGGAAATCAATAAACTTTGAGAAAGCAGTCACCATTTTAATATCTGTAGAAGTAGTGGTGGTACTCTGGTGTATCCTGAATGCAAAACTTTCTCTTGGAGAAACAGCCATATAGCTGATACCCGCAAGTTTCGTCCACAATTCAAAATCGGCAAACAGCAAACTCGGATAGGCAGGAATACCACCGATGGCATCATAATCCCTTGCCCTCATCATAAAACCGGTACCAATAATATCCGTTTCATTTGCAAGAAAATGCGACAATGTTTTGTAAGGAGATTGAACAGGTTCCATTGGTTTGCAGGACCTGATTTTTTGTCCGGCTGAATCAATAAACCTGAAATGTGTTTGGTAAAGCGATGCATCCGGATATTGATTGATAAGTTCATTCATTGTTTCGAGGTAATGAGGATCTAAAATGTCATCATGACCGATCAATGTGATGAATTCATTTTTCTGAACCTCAAGAATCCTTGCCCAGTTTTCTTCGATGCTTAACGATTCCCTGGAACTGAAAATCTTAATGCGTGTATCCTTTACCGTTTTAAGCCAGCTGAGGGTATCGTCGGTACTGGCATTTTCCAGGATAATGAAATCAAATGAAGTATAAGTCTGACTTAAAATGCTGTTGACGCATTCTTTGAGGTATTCCCCGCCGTTTTTAACAGGAAGTATGATGGAAAACTTATATGAACCAATTGAATTCAAGAATTATATTTCTTTTGAAACTAAAGATACAAGTATCAGATTTTAACTAATCCTAAAGTTCTTTTGATAGCAAAAACCATGTTTTTAATGTGGTACTGAGCTTTTAAACTGCGCATAAACTTAAAGTCGAGTATTTCTTTACAGCACCGGTTAACTTGTTGCAACATTTCCTGGTTTTTATGAACCGTATAATACTTCTTCAGGTTGAACATACAGGAAATAAACCAGGTACTTAAATGCTCATCAACTGCATTCATAATTTTGCCGCCCACATTTTTATCTTTTGCGAATGAATGCATTGTTTCGTAAAATCCTTTGCAGCCTGATGTATAATAATTAAAATTGAATTTAGAGAAGTTTGTATCATGACTTGACAAAGAACTGTACATACAATTTTTAATTATGGCTCCATTAATACTTCCGGTTAATGCGAGTAGTGCATGATCTGCCAGGTGCGGACTACCATAATCAGGAATTTTACCGATGGCAATAACATCTTTCTTACAAAGTATCGCACTGGACCACAACATCCATGAAGTCTTCTTAACATCAAGAACTTCTGATGCGTAATCTTCAGCCGCGATTGATTCTATTGAATTGGGGGTATTGCCAGGTCTTATAAAACCTGCATATATGGAATAATTACTGTGCTCTTTATATAATTCATGTAACTCAGAGAGGAAATTCTCAAATACCGGATCATCATCAGTAATCATTACAATATAATCCGCTGATGAACGATCAATACTTTTATTAAAGCTTTTGATCATTCCCAGGTTATCTTCATTTGAGAAGTATTTAAACCGTGGATCATTAAAAGACACCACAACATTCTCTGCACTACGCTCCGGATCATTGTCTGATACAATGACTTCAAAATTTGTAAACGTTTGTTTTGAAATTCCGATTAATGCCTCTTTAAGAAAATCCGGTCGTTTGTATGTACTCATACAAAAACTCACCCATGGTTTATCTGGCACCGATTTTTCTGAAACACTCATAATTGATTATTTAATCCGTTTCAAATAACCTTCCGGACCAACACTAATGAGCAGTTTATTATCAATGCGTTTATCGATTTCAAATTCGGGATGCGATTTGATGAATTCCCAGACAGCGGTTTTTGGATTGTTACCCTGGCGCCATGGCCTTCCTGGCATGTAATCATTGGGCAGATCTTCCACAATGGTATCGAATGCTACGAGGTATGAATTAAGCGTTACAAATGGTGCATACATTTCCAGTTCTTTTAAAACATGATCATGGGTATGATTGGAATCGAGTACCACCAATACAGTTTGTTTTCCAGCAGCAATGGCAGCCACTTTATCAATCATTTCCTGAGAGATGGAAGAACCTTCCAGCATTTTGATGCGTTTGAACATCGGGTGTGCTTCAATTTCGGCACGGTTGTGCTGGCGGATATCAATGTCGATACCCAGCACCTCTCCTTTCCCGATCAGTTCGAGCAATGAAGCATAATATATCAAAGAGCCTCCATGAGCAATGCCGGTTTCAATGATCAGATCGGGTTTCAATTCCCAGATGATTTCCTGCATGGCAATCATGTCCTGTGGATATTGAATAATCGGTCTTCCCATCCAGGAGAAATTATAAGAATACTGGGCCTTATTGGATGCCACATTAAAATCATCAGCCGCTTTTTTCAGTTCCTCATTGCCGGCGTTTTTTTCGATGCGGTCTTTTCTCTCTTCAATAAATGCTAAAATTGGATTGCTCATGCCTTTATGATTGTTGTTAGTTTTTT
>Ga0075163_10014576_pt1 | contig 10140 bp, 6 predicted proteins | sample JI1023141ADNA_FD_71478 | JGI IMG/M metagenome (GOLD analysis project Ga0075163, IMG submission 71478) | Wastewater effluent complex algal communities from Wisconsin, to seasonally profile nutrient transformation and Carbon sequestration -... | ecosystem: Engineered > WWTP > Effluent > Algae... | reverse complement strand
CGTATTGTCATGGATAATGGCTGGAGCAGTGCGCAGACATGGCGGATTCAGACCGCACAGGCGAATGACATCATCGAACGCGCCGCCCGCGAACGCCGCAGCCTGTATATCGTGACAACCGCGCCAGAGCCCGGCAAGACAGACCCGCAGATGCAGGGGCCGCTGACTCGTGGCGAAGCCGATGCCTATATGCGCGGCCTGAAGCCCCTTCCCTGGCCCGCCGATTACGATGCCGCCGCCCGCGTGCTGGCCACGGCGCCGGAGCACGCCGGTATACAGAGTTACTGGCTCTCCAACGGCCTGATGGAAGGTGATCATACTGCATTGGTCCGCACGCTGCAGACGCAAGGCGCGCTGACATTCTTCAGCCCCGCGGCAAGTCAACTGCCTGTCCTTCTGCGGCCCGATAAATCAAAGCCAGGACAATTCGGTCTGCTGGTTGAGTTCGTCCCCGGTGTCGGCGGCGGCGTGCCCTTAAGCCTGCAGGCACTCGCCCGCGATGGCCGCCTGATCGACAGTGTATCCCTGAGCAGCGAAAAAGACCGCGTACAGACACGGGTAAAATTTGAACTGCCTGCCAGCCTGCAAAATCAGGTCAGCCGCTTCCAGATAGCGGGCCGTCAAGGCGCAGGGTCGCTGCTGCTGGTCGATAATTCAGCGCAACGCCATACCGTTGGCATCTCGACATCCACTGGCAACGCTGACAAAGCGCCTCTGACCGAGGCCCGCCATTATATCCGCCGCGCCATCGAGCCCTATGCCGATATCACAGAAGGCCCGACGCAGGAGCTTCTAGATAAAAAAGTGTCTGTTATCATCCTGCCCGATGTCGGTGCGGTTCCTGTCGAGGAACTGGAAACACTGGAAGGCTGGGTCCGTGAAGGCGGCCTGTTGCTGCGCTTCGGTGGCCCCAACATGACACAGGGCGACAACTTCCTGACGCCCGTGGCCATCCGCAGCGGCGGCCGCGCGATGCAGGGTTCTCTGACATGGGAGAAACCGGCGAAACTGGCGCCATTCCCGATGCAAAGCCCTTATTACGGGCTGGAAGTTCCCGAAGACCTGACGATCGCCCGCCAGCTATTGGCTGAACCTGAAGCCGATTTGGAAAAGAAAAGCTGGGCCATGCTGGAAGACGGCACACCGCTGATCACTGCCGATAATCTGGATGACGGCCTGATCGTCCTTATTCACACAACAGCAACACCGGAATGGTCGAACCTTGTTCTCTCGGGACTTTTTGTGAAAGTGATGGAGCGCACATTGCAAATGACCGGAAACAAGGCGGCGATGGAAAGCAATATTACAAGCACCATGCAACCCATTTCCGTGGTCGATGGCATGGGCCGCATCACGCAACCCGGCCCGACGGTCCAACCGATCCCCGCCGGTGAATTCGAAGCAAAGATTCCTGACAGCGCCCATCCGCCCGGCATTTATGGCCGTGTCGGCGTGCAACGCGCGCTCAATCTGGGCGAGCGGCTGGGCAGCATCCGTGTCTTCAGCGATTTGCCCGGCAGCGTCACGCAGCAGACTTACGGCGGCATCAACGAGCAGAACCTGATGCCGTTTATCCTCTGTCTGGCATTAATGCTGTTCCTGATCGACTGGATCGCCATGATTATCCTGCAGGCTGGGTGGCGCATACTCAGCCATCCCTCGCGCTGGGCGCAGGCCGCGATCATTCTCGTTGTCATGATCATGCCTGTTACATCAGCACAGGCCGAAAGTGCGGAGGAACGCATTCGTTACGCCAGTGAAATCCATCTGGCCTATATCCATACAGGTATCACCGATGTTGATAATCTAGCCGCCCAGGGACTGGAAGGACTGCGGCAAGTCCTGCGCCAGCGTACCTCGGTCGAGGCCGCCGGTGTCATCGGCGTCAATCCGGAAACGGATGACCTCTCTTTCTTCCCGTTGATTTACTGGGCCATCACGCCGGGCCAGACGAATTTCAGCGGCAAGGCGATGCAGAAGATTCAATATTATCTCGACCATGGCGGCACGATCCTGATCGATACGCGGGACCAGAGCACAACGCCGCGCGGTTTTGGCGAAACCGCGGGTGGCAGCAATTCCTCGCATCTGCGCCGCCTGATGGGCGGCCTGAACGTGCCGCCATTGATGGTGATCCCCAAGGATCACGTCCTGACGAAATCCTTCTACCTGCTCGACCATTTTCCGGGCCGTTATGACGGCAAAACCATCTGGGTGGAGGAGAACAGCGCCTCTGGCCGCGACGGCGTTTCGTCGGTGATCATCGGTGGCAATGACTGGATTTCATCGTGGGCATCCCCGGCGCAATCGCGCCAATCCGAACTGGCGTTGCGTTTCGGCGTCAACGTCATGATGTATGCGCTGACCGGAAACTATAAGGCCGATCAGGTCCATATCCCGCACATTCTCGAAAGGCTGGGTCAGTAATGAATACAGCCGCCCTCACGCTTCATTTCTCTCCGCTTGTCCCGGACAGCACGCTTTGGATGCCATCCTTGATCGCGTTTGCCCTGCTGCTGATTTCCGCGGTTGTTTTCCGCAGCGGCATGGTCACGCGCACGGTCTGCGTCTGCGCCTTCCTGCTGGTGCTGCTCAACCCCTCTCTGGTTGAGGAGCAGCGAGAGCCCGTGTCCGATGTGGCTGTCGTCGTTGTTGACCGTTCGCCATCACAGAAGACGGGCGAACGCATGCCCCGTACTGACGCTGCGCTGGCATACCTGAAATCAAAACTGGAAGGCAAAGACGATCTGGAACTGCGCGTCGTCGAAGCGCCGATGGATAACCCCGACACCGCGCGTGAAACTCATCTTTTCGATGCCATCGATAAAACACTGGCCGATGTTCCGGCATCGCGCCGCGCGGGGGTGATCCTGCTAACCGACGGGCAGGTCCACGATATTCCATCATCACCCGAATCCATTCGTGAATACGGGCCGATCCATACCCTGCTGACCGGACGCAAGAACGAACGCGACCGCCAGTTGATCATGCTGGAAACCCCGGCCTACGGCATCGTCGGACAGACCGTCACCGTGCGATATAAAGTTGAAGATCCATCGGCGCACAGCGATGAATTTTCAACCGTATCCATCCGTCAGGATAACAGCGCCACCAAAATGGATCTGGCCCCGATCAATGAGGAGCGGACCTTTGAGGTCAAGGTCAATCACGCCGGGCAGAACGTGGTGTATATCGAAGCATCCGGCACCGATGGCGAACTCACCATGGCCAACAACCGCGTGCCGCTGATCATCAACGGCGTGCGCGACCGCCTGAAAGTTCTTCTGGTGTCCGGCCAGCCGCACGCTGGAGGTCGTACATGGCGCAACCTGCTGACCTCAGATCCCGGTGTCGATCTTGTCCATTTCACCATTCTGCGTGAACCGGAAAAACTGGACCTGACCCCCCATAATGAACTCTCGCTGATCGCCTTCCCGTTCCGCGAATTGTTCGAAGTCAAACTCTATGATTTCGACCTGATTATTTTCGACCGTTATGGCCTGAACCGCATATTGCCCAGTTTCTATTTCGGCAACATCGCCGAATACGTGAAAAAGGGCGGCGCCTTGCTGGAAGCCAGCGGTCCGTCCTTCTCTGGCGATGAATCGATCTACACGACCGACCTGCAGGATATCCTGCCCGGTCGCCCGACAGGGCAGGTGTTTAACCAGTCATTCCAGCCGCACATCACAGATATCGGCGTTCGTCATCCGGTGACACAAGACCTGAACTGGGGCAGCGGCACCATCGAACAACCCGCATGGGGCTCGTGGCTGCGTCAGGTCGGCGTCCAGCCCACGGGCGGCCAAGTCGTGATGTCCGGTTACAACCAGATGCCGCTGCTGATCCTGAATCGCGTGCAGGATGGCCGTGTTGCCCAGCTGGCATCGGACCAGATATGGCTGTGGTCGCGCGGCTATGAAGGCGGCGGCCCGCAGACAGAACTGCTGCGCCGTCTGGCGCACTGGCTGATGAAAGAACCGGAACTGGAAGAAAGCGCCCTGTCTGTCTCGCTTGACGGAAACTCGATGCTGATCCGCCGCCGTTCATTGCATGATGCGCCGATCGACGCCACTATGACGGCACCCGACGGCAAGACATCGACAGTCAAGCTGGAGCCGAAAGCCACCGGCGCACTGGAAGCCCGCGTGATTGCCGACCAGCTGGGAATCTACACATTTGATGATGGATTGCAGGAACGTTTCGTTCTTGTCGGCGACCTCAACCCGCCGGAACTGCGCGGCGTCCGGACGACATCCGACCTGCTGATGCCGGTGGCGCAGGCATCCGGCGGTACGGTTCAATGGCTGGTCGATAACGACAAGCCCGACATTCGCTTTGTCGAGAATTCAAAGACGTTCGGGGGCAATCGCTGGATCGGCCTGCGCGCAAACAACAGCCACCTGCTGACAGGTGTGAAAGATACGCCGTTCCTGCCGGATTGGGTTTACGTTCTTTTGCTGATTGGCTTGGTTGTCGGATCCTGGTGGCTGGAAGGCCGCAGGAACTGATCAAGAATACCCATCTCACGGGCTTTCAACGCCACTTGCGTGCGGTTCTGCGCACCCAGCTTCTTGCACAGGCTGCGCACATGCAACTTTACAGTCACAACCTGCAACCCCAATGCGGATGCAATCAGCTTGTTGGAATGCCCCTGTAACAAATGCTCCAGAACATCCAGCTCGCGTGCCGTCAGGTGAACGGAGTCGCCCGATCCATCCTGATTGGCGGCTTTGTCCGGCGACGGCTGGAATGTCGGCTCGAATGACGGCATCAGACGATTGGTATTGTGGTCCAGCGGAATGAATTGCTCGCCATCCATGATTTTCTGGAACCCCTTGACCATCGCATGACCGGGCATCGTCTTGGGGAAGTATCCGACCGCGCCCAGTTCCAGCGACATTCTGACTTCTTCCTCATTCGCTATACCGGACATCAGCGCAACGCGCAGATCAGGCCACGTCTGGCGAATTTTCCTCAAACCCTGAAAACCGTTCATCCCCGGCATGCGATAGTCGAGCAACAGCAAATCAAACGATGCGTTCTCGCTGAGAATATCCATGACTTCCTTGACGTCACGCGCCACCGTCAGGTTGTACGACGGCTCAATCTGGTTGATATACAGAGTCAACGCGTCCCTGAAGAGGGTATGGTCATCAGCAATAAGAATTTTCATGATCAGGATATACCTATGATTTTATTCGCAATATTTCTCTTTTACACGATTTCGATCCAGTAACTAATACTTTTGTATATAATACCACATATTGAAAATTATGTAAATAATTTATTCTTTTAGAATCAATAAGTTAACTATCTATAAGAAACATGCAGCGGCGTGCTGACGCTTTCCTGAATACCCCGCATCTTCAACCTGTAGATATAGGTCGATTCCATGACGCGCTGAACGTAGTTCTGCGTCTCCGAGAACGGGATCAGTTCAATCCAGTCGATCATGTCGATCTCGCCTTTGCGTGGATCGCCATACTTGGCCAGCCATTTATCGACATTCCCCATGCCGCCGTTATAGGCAGCCAGCGCCAGCGGATACGATCCGTCATAGCGATCAATCAACCGCTGCAGATAGGTTGAACCCAACGCGATATTGTAATCAGGATTCTCTTTCAGCGCCGTCATCTGATAGGTCAGTCCTAATTTCTTTGCCTGCTCCTTGGCGGTTGCGGGCATCAGTTGCATCAGGCCGCGTGCGCCCACAGGGCTTTCGGCTTGAGGATCAAACTGACTTTCCTGACGAATGACGCCATGAACCAGCGCCCATTCCTGACGGATATTTTTCATGCGTGGCAGGATCGTCGGGAAGGCCTGATCGACCATCATGATATTTTTTTCCAGACCCTTTTTGGAAACGCGCACGGCATTGTGGTAATGCTCCAGCGATTCCGCCAGATCCGAAATCAGGACGTATTCTTCAGGATTGTCGATATTACGCGACATGGAATCCAGAAGTTCGGTCACGGCCTGACGGAAACCCGCCTGACTGAGATAGCGTGCGGCCTTGACGATATTGCGGTTATAAAAGGCGCTTTCGGCTTCGATCGTGCGCGTGGGCGGCACCAGTTGCGGCGGCCTTTCGCTGGCATCCAGTTCACCAATCGCCATCTGGCCATAGAACGCAGTTTGATAACGCGCCGATTCCTTGAACCATTTCTTGGCGATTTCGCCATGCCCCAGTTTCTCACTCGCCTTTCCGGCCCAATACGCGCCACGGGACCGGCTGATCGGCGTTGATGTGCCGTTATACAGCGATTCAAAATGCTGGAATGCCTTATCCGCCTGATTATTGAAGCGCAAGGCCAGCCACCCCGACATAAACTCAGCGACAGCAAAATCGGAACCCGATCCTTCCTTCAGCCCATGTTTTGAGGCCAGAAGATACGCGCTTTTGTAATCCTTACGGTCCATCAGGCGTCGCACCATGATCTGGCGCTCTTTCCACCATTCACCGATATTCGGAATTTGATCGGCAGGCGGCATGCTGTGCAGGATTTCGATGGCTCCGAAATCCATGTTGTTCTCACGACGCCAGCGCAGCCGCTCCAGCATGAAACCGGGATCGTCCTGCAAATGCGCAGGCACAGCTTTGACCAGACGGTCAACGCCGGGACTTCCCAGCTTCAGCGCAAGGCGTGCCTCGGCCAATGCCGGATACCCCTTGCCGATCATGTTCGCAAGCACGCGGGCATTCGAAGCCTGGCCGCGATAAAGAACCGTGTTCAGGCGCGCGATATGCGCCTCACGGTCGATCATGTCGCCATAGGCGCGTAAGAAATAAGCCTGCTGTTCTTTATCAAGACTGGCACGCGGCCACCATGCCCCCAGTTTTTCGCGGGCCTTGTCACCCTGTCCCGTACGGACAAGACTGCCGACATACCGGTACATGCCTGTCGGAGTTTGTGCCTCATAATCATTGAACCAGCGAATGATCTCCTGATCGGGCATATCCTGCGGCATCGACAGCTCGGCCTGCTCGATCAGGTTATAATCTTTTTTATTCTCCAGCTTGCCGCGTTGCGGCCATTCCGGATGGGAACGGATAAACGCCGAAATACGGTTGAAATCAAACGGTCCGGTACTGCGGGTAAAATACAGCCATTCATAAGCCGCTATCGCCGCCTTATCCTGAGTCTGCGTGATAATACGGCGCCCTTCGCCCCACTGGCCGCTTTTGGCGGCCCGCAAGCCTTGTATGATCGCCTGACGGTTTTCCTTCGTCATCGCGATAGCGGGCGTATCCTGCGTGTCGTCGATGGCCTGCGCCGCTTCAACTGACATTCCCATGACGCAGAGCATCAAAAATGCAAGCCCTGTATTGCGCACCGGGGCACGGGTCGCTAAATTCACGAGTGAGAAAGGATATTCCCTGTCATGTTTCATGGTTCGATAACCGCTTTAGTTACGCCCTTCAAAAATGGCGATATTGACTGGCCCGCCTTTGACGATCTGGTCGAATGGCAGATCGATCAGGGAACCCATGGTCTGGTCCTTTGTGGAACCACGGGAGAATCCCCGGCCCTGACACATGACGAGCATAAACGCATTGTCGAACGTGGTGTCGCTCTGGTCAAGAAGAGAATCCCGGTGATCGCCGGAACCGGCAGCAATGCGACAGCCAAAACGATTGAGCTGACGCAGCATGCGCTGGACGCCGGTGCAGACGCCGCCCTGATCGTCACCCCTTATTATAACAAACCCACGCAGGAAGGTCTCTACGCGCATTATGGAGCCGTGGCCAGAGCCGTAAATATTCCGATTATCATTTACAATATTCCCGGTCGCTGCATTGTGGATATGTCTGTGGAAACAATGGCGCGTCTGGCTGCTTTCAATAACATCGTCGGCGTGAAAGACGCGACATCGGACTTAAGCCGTGTCAAAAAAACCAAAACGGCAATTAATAAACCCTTCTGTCAGCTCTCAGGCGATGACCTCACCACACTCGACTTCCTGAAAGAAGGCGGCGATGGATGTATTTCCGTCGTATCGAATATTGCCCCCGCATTGTGGGCCGAACTTCAAAACAGCTGGAAAGACGGCAATCCCGCCATCGCCGCTGACATCAATCAGCGCCTGATGCCGTTGGGCAAGGCGCTGTTCTGCGAAACATCTCCGTCCCCGGTCAAGTACGGTCTGAGCCGTCTGGGCATGTGCCGCGATGAAATGCGCCTGCCGCTGCTGCCCGCGACCGAAAAAGCCCGCAAAGCCATGGATGATGCCATGGCAGAGGCCGGTTTACTGGTCGATGGCCATCCGGCAAAAACCCGGGCGATGGGCTAAACATCAGAAAATCCCTTCGCTTTTGTGCCGCTTCGCGCTAAGTATTTCGCATGGCACAGAAAAAGGACAAAAAATCCGGCATGATCTCGGTCAATCAGACCGTGGCCGAAAACCGCAAAGCCCGGTTTGAATACCATCTGGAAGAGATGTTCCAGGCGGGGATTGTGCTCGTCGGTACGGAAGTCAAATCGTTGCGTCTGGGACAGTGTTCCTTAAATGAATCCTTCGCGGGCGAGCATAAGGGTGAAATCTGGCTGTATAACGCGCACATCCCGGAATATATGCAGGCGGGCAAGCATCTGCAGCACCAGCCCAAACGCCCGCGCAAACTGTTGCTCAACCAGCGCGAAATTAACAAACTGATCGGATCGGTCACGCGTGATGGATATACGCTCGTCCCCACCCGGCTTTACTTCGATGCCCGGGGTCGCGCCAAGCTGGAGATCGCGCTGGCGAAAGGCAAGCAGCTGCACGATAAACGCGCCACCACGAAAGACCGCGAATGGGGTCGTGATAAACAGCGCATCATGCGCGATCGCGGCTAAGAAAATCATCCATATAAAAAACCCCCGGACTGATCCGGGGGTTTTTGTTAGGCAAGCCTGGTGGGAGAACAGGCTTTGTATTCTTTAATTCCGACCTGATCAGCCAGCAGATTTTTTCGATTTGCGACCTGATGGCACGTCATCATCATTGGCGAGGTCTGCCGGGGCTGGCCCCTCAAGCGCTTCTGAAGCCTCTTCATCATTATCGGGACCTGTCAGCATGGCATCGGCGACAACACCAGCCTGCTGGCGAATCTGGTTTTCCAGCTTGGCCGCGATTTCAGGATTATCACGCATAAATTTCTTGGCGTTTTCACGACCCTGACCGATGCGTTGGCCATCATAGGCAAACCATGCCCCCGATTTTTCGACCAGATTGCTCTGCACACCGATATCAATCAGTTCCCCGGTTTTTGAAATCCCTTCACCATACATGATATCGAATTCCACCTGACGGAACGGAGGTGCCATCTTGTTCTTCACGACTTTCACGCGGGTCTGGTTACCTGTCACGGTTTCACCATCCTTGATCGAGCCGATACGACGAATATCCAGACGAACCGACGCATAGAATTTCAGTGCGTTACCGCCTGTGGTGGTTTCAGGGGAGCCGAACATCACGCCAATTTTCATGCGGATCTGGTTAATGAAAATCACGACGCAGTTAGAGCGCGAAATGGAACCTGTGATCTTGCGCAGTGCCTGCGACATCAGACGCGCCTGCAGGCCCATATGACTGTCGCCCATTTCACCTTCGAGTTCGGCACGCGGTACCAGAGCCGCCACAGAGTCGACAACCAGAACATCAATCGCACCGGAACGCACCAGCGTGTCAGCAATTTCGAGCGCCTGTTCACCCGCATCCGGCTGGGAGATCAGAAGATTGTCGATGTTCACGCCCAGCTTCTTGGCATAGCCGGGATCGAGCGCATGTTCAGCATCGATGATGGCGCATGTACCGCCCGCTTTTTGCGCCTCAGCAATCACCTGCAGCGCCAGCGTTGTCTTACCCGATGATTCCGGGCCATAAATTTCTGTAATACGACCGCGTGGCAAGCCGCCGATACCCAGACCGATATCAAGGCCGAGAGACCCCGTTGACACCGCCTCGACATAGACCTGTGCGTTCTCGCCGGTGAGTTTCATAATCGATCCCTTGCCGAAGGCACGTTCGATCTGTGCGAGGGCGGCATCAAGAGCCTTGGATTTTTCGGCGGGGGACTGGGCCATATTGTCACCTGTTTTCAGCGCTGTTACGGACATGATTTGTTCTCCTTTATTGTCACAGTTTCCGCAGTCC
>Ga0075163_10014575_pt1 | contig 10141 bp, 14 predicted proteins | sample JI1023141ADNA_FD_71478 | JGI IMG/M metagenome (GOLD analysis project Ga0075163, IMG submission 71478) | Wastewater effluent complex algal communities from Wisconsin, to seasonally profile nutrient transformation and Carbon sequestration -... | ecosystem: Engineered > WWTP > Effluent > Algae... | reverse complement strand
AGGTTGTTGGCCACCGAGCGCCGCACATAGCGGGATGGGTCGTCCTTGAGCCGCTCCAGCAGGGCCAGCACCGGGGCCGGGTCGCACTGGAAGGCGGGCAGGCGTGATGCCCAGGGTAGCCGGGGGCGCGTGCCCTCCGAAACCAGTCGGCGCACGTGTTCACTCGGATCGTTCGTCCACTCCATCAACCTCCCCAACGTGGCATCGGTGTGTTTTTGCAGAAACGGCCGGATGCTGAACTCTGCGGTGAAGCGCTGGGTGAGCGCGTATTGCGCCTGCATCGATAACTCGAAGTGCTCCAGGCCAAACTCGGCCACGAACACCGTGTGTGGCAAAAACAAAAACGAGGCCAGAGACAAGCCCGGCGCGCGCCCATGCGGCTGATCGATGGACGCCAGCAGTATGCGCAGCGCCTCGCCATAGTCCGGCGGCAAATGCCGGTGCAGGGCACGCGCAATGTGTTTGCCACGCGGCATCAGCGCCAGGGCGTCATACCCGGTGAGGGCATCAAGCAGGAAGGCGTTCACATCAAAACGCGGATGCACCGCAGCGACCATGCGCGCAATGGCCTGGGGCACGTCGGGTCCGTATTGGGAGACGAGGGGTTCAGCCATGCGCCGCCTTCCACGCATCAAAGCCGCCGCGCAGCGGGTAGGCGTTGCGGTAGCCCAGCTTCTGCAGGCTTTGCGCCGCTTGCACCGCTCCCGCATCTTGCGGGCAGGCGCAGATGGTCACGATGGGGTAGTCTTTGTCGATACCCGCCAAGGAGCGTTCCAGCGCGGTGTATTCGGTGAGGTGGGCGTTGGGGATGAAGCCGGTGTCTGACGCCATGCTGTGGCTGCGCAGGTCAATGACGTGGGGCGGGCGTGGGCCGGCCAGTGCTTGGGTGAACGCGTGTATGTCGATGTGCTGCATGGCGGCCAATCGCTCAAACCGGGCCTTTTGCCAATACTTCCAGCCGATCACCACGGCTACCAGCGCGGTGCCGATCAGGGCGAGGTGTATGCCATGCGCCGCCATCCACACCAGAGCACCATCGATCTGCGCCTGAAACGCATAACCCGCCAGCAAAGCCATGCCCGCCCACAAACCCGCGCCCATGGCAGATGCCATAAAAAACGACGACGGAGCCATGCCCAAGGCTCCGGCTACCGGTGGCGCCACCGTGGCAAAGCCAGGTATGAACTTGCCAAACACCAGCGACCACACGCCCCATTTGGCAAACCGCGCCTCGGTCTGGTTGACACAGGAGCTGGGGTTGATCGACATCTTGCACAGCAAAGCCAGCACCCGGTAGCCAAACCTGCGGCCCGCCGCATACCAGACCCAGTCTGCCACCAGCGAAGCCAGTACCGCCGCCAGCAGCATGGTGGCCAGCGCCATCAAGCCCGTTGACTGGCTTGCCGCCAAAACCATGGTCGGCACCGACGGCACCGGCAGGCCCAGTTGTTGCAGCAAGACGTTGACGAAAACCAGCAGGTTACTGTCGTGCTGCAAAAGTTGGGTGATCCAGGTGCTGTCCATAGCTTGTGTTTTACACCACCCATGGCACTGTGTGCTCCTGCATGGCTTTTTCCAACTCTGCCTGCAGCAACTGAAACACGACCTTCACCCGGGTCGTTTCACGCAGGTCGGGGTGGGTGAGCGGCCACAATTCGGTGGCGCTCTCGGGCTCGTCATGCCCACAGACACGCAGGGTTGGCCGTCAGGCACTGTCCAGATCGCGAATCAGGCTGACGACCTTGGTGGTGATGATGTCCACCGCTGGAGCGTTGGCACCGTGCGGAAAAATCACATCGGCGTGGCGCTTGGTCGGCTCGATAAACTGCTTGTGCATGGGGCGCACCGTATCTAAGTATTGCTTGATCACACTCTCGGTGCTGCGCCCGCGTTCGGAAATGTCGCGCTGCAGGCGGCGGATAAAGCGCACATCCGCTGCAGTGTCGACAAAGACCTTGAGTGACATCAGCTTGCGCAACTCGGCGTCAAACAGTGCGAACAGGCCTTCAATCACGATCACTGGTGCGGGCTTGACCGTGATGGTCTTGCTGGAACGGTTGTGCAGCGTAAAGTCGTACACCGGCATTTCAATCGGCTCGCCACGGCACAGCGCCTGAACCTGCTGCATCATCAGCGGCCAATCAAAGGCCTGCGGATGGTCGTAATTCGTCTTGCGCCGATCATCCAGCGACATGTGGGATTGGTCGCGGTAGTAATCGTCCTGCATCACCACCGCAGCCATTTCCGGGCCGATGGAGGCCAGCACCTCACGCGTGACGGTTGACTTGCCGCTGCCGCTGCCGCCTGCGACGCCGATGACGAATGGGGTGTTGGTGGATGGCCTGGGATGAAGCATGGTAAGAGTTTAACGGGGTCTCAAAGTTGTTGCCGAAATTGGCTTCCGGCCCACGTAGAATATGATTATGTAGCTATAAAATATGTAGCAAATGTCAGCGTACCAAACACCACTGGAATGCTATCAAGAAGAATCAACCAGCAACGCGACTGGGTGACAGTGAACAACCGGGAATGAAGAATGGACCAGCCACGCTACAGCGGCAAACTGAAGAAATGGAATGCCGAACGGGGCTTTGGCTTTATCGTGGCCGATGATGGAGGGCAAGACATCTTTGTCCACATCTCCGCCTTCGCCCGCGATGGACGCCAGCCCACGGAGGGTGAGGTGTTGAATTTTGCGGTGGAGCCGGATCGCAGTGGCAAGCGCAGTGCCGTGCGGGTGCGCAGACCTGGCGAAACACGCCCGGACGCATCGCCGCGGCACCCAGTGCGGTTCAGCAAATCGGGCAGAGACAACGCCACCGGCGTCTTTGGCAAATTGATCAGCGGCCTGCTGATTTGCGCGCTGCTGTGGGTTGGCTACAGTCAGTACGCATCGCGCGCTGCCAGGTTCGATTCGGCGTTACCTGCCGCGCCTGCCATTCTCTTGCCCACCAAGCTTCCCGTGCCCCCAGACTTCAAGTGCGATGGACGCACTATGTGCAGCCAGATGACGTCATGCGGCGAGGCAACCCTGTTTCTGCAAAACTGCCCTGGTACGCAAATGGATGGCAACGGTGATGGTGTGCCGTGTGAGCAGCAATGGTGCACAAGAGCCGGTGGCCTTTGATCATTTGGCCGCTGTCACTCCCTCGTCGTCGATGGCCTTTTGCACCTCGCGGTAGAAGGCTTCGCGCGCGGGAGAGGCCACCGGGTCGCGAGCACCGCCAGCCCAGTTGGCGTTGGACACGATCACCAGTTTGCGTTTCGGGTCGATAAAGATTCCCTGGCCAAAGATGCCGCGCGCTGCATAGCTGCCGTCGTCATAGGTCCACCACTGGTACCCATAGCCGCGCTCTGGCTGGCCAATGTCGGTGCGCTTGGTCGTAGCTTCTGCCCACCAGCCGTCGGGCACGATGCTCTTGCCGTTCACCATGGCGCCATTCAGGATGAACTGCCCCATGCGGGCGTAGTCGCGCGGCGCAGCCTGTATGCAGCAGCCACCAATTTCCTTGCCAGTTTTGCTCAGGATCCAGGTCGCCTGCTGTTCCATGCCCGCAGGCCCCCACACCTTTTCCGACAGATAGGTTGCCAGTGGCTTCTTGGTGGCCCGTTGCACCAGCGTGCCGACCAGATTGGTTTCACCGGTGCTGTAGAGCCAGCGGGTGCCAGCCGGCACATCACGGGGCAGTTTGCGCATATAGCTCACCAATGCTTCCACGCCGTCTTCGGGCTTGTGGTTGTTGAACTTGGCCACATCCGAGTTGGGGTCGGCGTAGTCTTCATTCCATTTGACGCCGGACGTCATGGTGAGCAACTGCCGCACGCTCACTTCGTCATAGGCTGAGCCTTTGAGGTCTGGAATGTAGACGCTGACCTTGTCGTCCAGGCTCTTGATGAAACCATCCTTCACTGCCGCCCCCACCAGCGTGGAGGTGAACGACTTGGCCACCGAGAAACTGGTCCAGCGACCTGCAGCCTCAAAGCCCAGGCCATAACGCTCCATGCGCAACTTGCCGTCATGCACCACCAGCAAAGCGGCGCTGCGCTGACCCGCCATATAGGCATCGACATCGCTCGCCAGTTTCAGCGCTGGCCCCGTGGGCAGGGCCGAGGGCGTGCCGCTGGCGGGCACCACATTTGCCTTGGCCAGTATGGGCAGGCGGTCCAGCGCGCGGAATGCCGCATCGCGCTGCGGCTCGGTCCAGAACAACAAATCGCGGTTGGTCGGCACCGTGGCCAGGAGCCCGCGGGTCTCCTTGTCCAGGCTGAACCAGCCGCCCACAGCGGCAACACCCAAGACCACTACGGTGCCAAGCACCACTTTTTTGAAAGCCACAACCATACTCCTCGTTGTTTTTAAAAAATGGGGCACCCATGCAACGAGCGCTCCGTTACCGGCTCGTAGCGTAACACCTGCACACCGGTGAAGCGGTGTGCTTGGCGCAATCTCGCGGATGCGGTTGCGGTGCGGATGCGCTACGGTGCAGAGACAGGGCTTCGGATGGGCGCCGATTCAAGTCGTACTGTCCGAGACCGCGTGGCTATGTGCAAAAAGGGCTGCCAGCCCACGCAAAATCTGCATGGGCAGCTACCAAAAGCGTAGCAAATCAAAGTCTTGAAGTGGTCAGGCCTGCCAGACACCGAACCCTGCTGAGCGCAGATCGATTCCTACCTCAATCTCCTTGTCCACGGCATCTTTGTAGCCCATGGGGTTGAAGCCCTCATACAGGTCCGGCAGCAGGCGCAGGCCGTAATGCTGCGCAAAGCGGTTGGCCTGGATACCGGCCTTGTGCTTGTCAAAACGCACGTCGGGGTCCAGCCCCGTCATGCCCACGTACACGCAGGGCTTGCCGTCGATGTAATGGGGGTTGTTCTTGCGAAAGCGCGGCTCCAGAAGGACGTCTTTGGAGAGTTCGATCACGTAGACGTGGTGGTGCTTGCGCCGGGCCATGGTCGGCTTGCTGGTTCAGGCGCCAGGTCCAAACAGGTCATCCAGCGATTTGGTGCCCGTGGGAACGGCGGACGAAGTCATGGGCACGCCCTTGGGGTATTCCTCGGCAATGCGGTCTTCCCAGTAGGTGGCCGGGTTGGGCGCGCTGCACAGCCGGCGAAACACCTCTTGCGGCACCTGTTTGTAGGCCAGCACGCTTTTGTTGTCCCAATGCAGGTCGAGTTGCTGCGACTCGGGGTTGTAGTCGCCCCGGCGGATGCGCCCGCTGGTGAAGGTTTTGCTGAGCATGGTCGTTCCTCCCTTCTCTTCTTGCCCTAAGACGGGCTAAGGACGCAATTTTACAAGCCGGCATCCGGTGCGATCGGTGGCGCGCGAGGCAGAGTCCGGGCCAGCGGGGAGTAAGTTGCGGCCCTTGCCTAGAATAGACTTTCCTTCCCCTGCAAAAGTAGCTTGTCCCCATGTCCCTGCGTGATCTGCTTGTCAGCCTTTACCGCACTGCGGAGGTCCACGCGCTGGTCATCCTTCTGATTTCTCTGGCCTGGGCGGTTGGGGGAGCATTGCTGGCACGCATCGGCAAGGCAGGGGCCAGTGCGCGCGACGGACGCGCCATTGCCAGCATCGTGGTTGGCGGTGCCGTGCTGTGGTTGGTCGTCGTCGTGATGGCCACCGCCATCGCCCACGCCGCATTCGACAAGAGCCTGTTCGACGCCCACGTCCTGCTGCTGGCGTCGCCGTTGTTGTGCCTGGCGGCAAGCCTCATCGGCATCCGCTGGGTGTTTCCGTTGAGCGAACTGGGGTCGGTCAAAACGCTCAGGGACGTCGGGCTGTTCCTGCTCGCCTGTGCGTTCGGGGTGTGGCTGCTGTCGCGCTTTCGCGGCTGGGGGATTGGCTTCCTGGGCAGCGTGGGCGACCTGCTGATCATTGCAGGCCTGGCAGTGGTACTGCTGCGGGTGCTTTATGCGCGCGCCTTTGCACGCTAGTTTTGCTGCATGCGGGGGAGTGCATTGACCGTCTCCTTGTCGGTACGTGTCGCGCCCAGGCCATTTGGCGGTGTGATTTGAAAATATATAGAGAAATTGGCATCCAGCCCACGTGGAATATGCACGAGTAGCTAGTAAAAGCGTAGCAAACCAGATGTGAAGTGCCAATACGTTCTGTTGAATAATTCGTGCCTGGCCCCTTTTCCCCATGTTGCAGATATCCGTTTCAAGCCATCGAAATTTTGAGATCGGCTGTGACCTGGCCCGCGTGGAACAGCACCTGCGCGAATTTGACCGCGTGCTGGAAGACCTGCCGGCACTGAAAGTGGTCACCGTATGGGGGCCGAACCAGTACCGCATCGCTTACAGCGCGGTCATTGCCGGGGTCTACCAGGTGGATTTGTTGAGCGACGTGCAAGTCAGGCTGGACACGGACCGCCACCTGCTGGCCGTATCCCCCTTGCAAGGCTGCCCCGCCGTGGCGGCACAGGCCACGCTGCGGTCGCTAACCGGGCAGGGGCAATACACCAGCACGATGGCGCTGCAAAGCCAAGGCAGCCGCACCGCAGCAACCTACGACGTGGGCATAACCGCCACCATTCCCAAACCGGTGCGTCTGAGCCTGGTGCCCGATCTGATTGCCCGCAACGCCGTGCAGGCCGTGGTGAAGCATCGTCTGGATGACATTACCAGTCTCTTTATAGAGCGCACGGTGCAGCGCCTGGAGCACCAGCCAATTATTGCGGCGCGCTGAGATTGTTGTGCATTAAACCGGCCCCTGGCCCTCGTGGAATGGTCATAAGCAGCTACCAAAAGCATAGCGATACACTTGGATTTCGTCTAGTGGAACTCACATTGCTTCATCCGGCGAGGTCGTAGGGAATAGGCGGTGCAATCACCCACCTGATCGACAATAGCGCGATGCTCTACTTGAAATGCACCGGCATCGTTCAAAAAGCCCTGGGCTTGCCCAAAACACTTCTGGCTGACGCAGAGCCCACCTCGGCCCCATTGGGCAACTGGTACGTCAACCGGTTCGATGTAGGGCGGCGCAAGGCACACGTTTTCATGAGCGAGACGACCTTGCTGTCTTTCATCTTGCTGCAGGGTAAAACACCCGTGACGCCCGAAACGCTCCCCGCCATGATGCTTGCGGGGCTGACTCAGCTTCTTCAGATGCGCGGAATGAGCGAGGATGCCATCGAGCGGGCGATGGTGCATTACCACGACGGTCTGTTTGCAAGAACCGATAGCCGCCCGGACCTGGGTTCGCTCAACGACTTGGCGCAGCGGTACCAATGGATGATTGAGTGCGACGGCGGGTTGGATCGGTGCGATCTCACGCGCATCATCATGGGTACCAACAACATGCCGCAACGCAGGCTCGGCTGGTGCTCTTCTTGGGACATGACTCAGAGCAAATTGCAATTGCTAAGCTGAATCAACTCGCCGAGCAAGGCTGCACCTCAATCAATGGCGCGGGTCACGCTGCTGCATAGATCGTTTCGCGGTTGCGGTTGATGCTGGCCAGCACGTAGGGGTTACGCACGGCACCGGCCTCGACCAAATCTACGCCACGCCCCAGCAGCGCCTCCAGCGCAGTCTTGGCGCCGAAGAATGTGTCCAGCCCGGCCTGGACATCTGCTGCGAACTCCACCAGGAAGTCGGCGTCGCTGCTCTCGGGATCAAAGTCGTCTGCCCGCGCGGCGGAGCCAAACACCTCCAACCGGTGAATGCTGTAGCGCTGGCAGATGGCGGAAATGCCTGAGCGGTGTTGGGCGATGGCGGGGTGCATGGGGTGAAGTAAAAAAATAGCGAATCCAACCCCTAGTTCATCCTGCTGCGCCAATAGCTTGGCTTGCGATGCTGGTGTGCAATCGCCAGCACCAGCAAATCATCCCCATCCACTGTGTACACCACGCTGTATGGGAAGCGCCGCAAGCGGCACCGGCGGATTTGGGGCGTGAGTGGGTGCCACGCTTGGGGAAACCGTTCAATCAGTTTGATTGACCTGAGCGCTTCCAGCAGAAACGCGTCGCCCAAACCGGGCGCTTGGTCCACATACCACGCCACTGCTTCGTCAAGCTCTGCCTGCGCAGGCTCTAGCAAGCGGATGATCATGCGGGCTTGGAGACTTGGTACTTGGTAATCACTTCGGACAACGCGACGGCCCGAACCTCGCCGCGCCTATAGGCCGCCAAACGATCGTCCGCCTCTTTGGCCCATAGGGCATCGAGTGACGCATCTGGCTCGTCCAGGCTGTCCAAAATGCGCTCCACCACCTCCATGCGCTCCTCGGGGGGCAACTTGACAGCTTGGGCGCTTAGGGCTTCGGCGGTTGTGGTCATGGCGGCTCCATTAGGCTGGTGAACGAACAGGGCACCACTATAGCGCCGTAGTTTGCCGTCCTAATCGACGCCCACAACGCGCAGGCATCCGTCATCCAGGAGTTGCTGGCCGAGGTGTCGCGCTACGGCACTGCCGCCATCAAGCTTTGTTCCAAATCACCAGCCCAATGCCGCCCATGATGGCGCATGCCGACAGCGCCATGGGCAAGGTGACGGCTTCGCCCAACAACACGATGCCACCCAATGCCGCGATGACCGGCACGCTGAGCTGCACGGTGGCCGCGTGCGTGGCCTGCAGTGTTGGCAGCACGCGGTACCACACGGCGTAGCCCACACCCGATGTCGGCGCGCCAGAGGCCACTGCGTACAGCACGCCGCTGCCGTGGGTTTGTTTGCGCCTGCCGCGCAGCGAATAGGCGCCCCAGGCCACCCCCGCGCCCAACATGGCCGCCGAGCCCCCAAATCCCGGGGTTGCCAGACCCGGCAGCATCAGCGCCGTGAGCCCCGCCACCGCCAGCGCAAAACCTCCAAGTTGCAGCTTGCGCATGCGTTCGCCCTGGTACAGCCCCCAAGCAATCATCGTGGCCTGCACCGCGCCAAACAGCAACAGCGCGCCGGTGGCAGCCGTCATGCTCAAGTAGGCAAACGAAAACCCGGCTGCATAAACAAACGAAGCCAATGCCGACCAGCCATCGCCGGGCAGCGTGGACGTCGTCGGCCTTTGGGGTTGTGCGTTTTTTTGCTTGTGCTGCAGCCACCACACAAAAGAGCGCCCAGGGTGATGGCGCCGGACAATAGCCGCACACTGGTGAAGCTTGCCGCGTCGATAGCGCCACCCTTGAGCGCAACCCGGCACAGTAGGGAGTTGCCAGCAAACGCCAGCATGGCCAGTGCAACCAGCGAAAAATTGAGTAGGGAGCCCATTGCAGATCAGTTTACGCCTGACCTTGCTTTGTGGAAAATATGCCTCTAGCCCTCGTGGAATATGCCTAAGTAGCTACCAAAAGCGTAGCGAAATGGAAAGGCAAAGGCATAGAACGAAGACTCCGGCTCGCTCAGGAGGGCCAGCTCCATGATCAGAGTCGGTGGGTCGAATACATCCGGCCCACAAACTGCAACGCTGGGCGCTTTTCCCAATCTTTCATTGTCTTGAGCACAGTGGTTGGAAAATAGGCCTTTGCCGTCATGGGGTGCTCTTTGGGGGCTGCAAGCGGCCCCAGTAGTGCGGCAGCCGTCAGATCGGCGCGGGTCCAGTGGTCTCCGTGCAATAAGGCCGCCCGTCTGCCAGAAGGCCATCGAGCCAATCCAGTTCGGCTTCGATCACCGCGCGCGATTGCAGCCCTTGCTCAATCCCCAGATCCATGCCTTTGATCATGAGCGGCACTATGCGCGACCAGCCCAGCGTCACTGCGGCTCGCTGAAGAATCGGTAGCCCGTTGGAAAAAATGGGGCGCACCGCTGCGGGGGCGGTGAGGAGGGCATCGGAGTAGTAGAAACGCCGAACATGAACACCCACAATGTCATCAAGCCGCTTCTCTGTCGCACGCACTGCTGCAGGGTCTGCGCCTGACAGACTTGGCCGCTTGCCAGCGTTGTGAAGTTCACACCAGTCAATGATGGCGGGGGACCCTGCAATCACCCCGTCATCCGTCTGAAGGAACGGGACCGATCCGCGTCTTGCCCCCAGTTTTTTTGCAATGATGCGGTGCGCACCCGGCATGACGTGACGGGCCTCGTGTTGAATGCCAAAGTAGTCCAGCGCCCAGCGTGCCTTTTCGCAGTAGTGCGAAATGTTGAATACGTAGAGGACAGGCGGTTTCATACATAGAGCTTCGCAGGTTGAAAGGATTTGTCCATCTTAA
>Ga0075163_10014574_pt1 | contig 10141 bp, 3 predicted proteins | sample JI1023141ADNA_FD_71478 | JGI IMG/M metagenome (GOLD analysis project Ga0075163, IMG submission 71478) | Wastewater effluent complex algal communities from Wisconsin, to seasonally profile nutrient transformation and Carbon sequestration -... | ecosystem: Engineered > WWTP > Effluent > Algae... | reverse complement strand
TACGTAACTGGGATGCCAACGCTGCGCGCCTGCTCGATCAGCCAGCGGTCTGCCTCAGTAGCTTCGATGACGCTTGTCTTCTTGAGGTCGGAATTATACTTATCCAATAAGTATCGCGCTGGCAAGCTGGGTATAATGGACCTTGCGGACGTCACTATCTCAAAATCCATATTGTAATCACCTCCCAGGGCTCCATGCGTGGCATTAAATCCCTTAGAGCGGAATGTGATCTGCGACCCATTGCCGTTCATTCCAGTATTGCCAAAATATGGCCTGGATAACTTTGAAGTCCTAAAAACATGTGCCACGTGAAGAACATTCGATACACCACCTGTGTCGACGGGCACATAGACACGCTCCCGGTACCGGTCCTTCAGCATGATGATTTCTCTTTTCGATATACCCTTCAAATGGGGTAGGTCGGACTCTGTCATATCAATGTCAAACGCTCGACTTACCGCATCATATAGTCCCGTAAAATACACCTTCTGCTTGTAGGAGGCCAGTGCACGAGCCGTCAGAAGGGCAATAGCGCCCCCCCGGCTATGTCCAACAATACAGATGCGAACCTGCGGAAGTGTTTTGCAACGGCTCACGATCCAGTCGACCACGGTATTTGTGATGGGGCCAACCTCGGATCCTGCCAATGTCGGTCCATGGTAGTATCTCTTGTTCTCCGCGGGTATGCTACACGAGTCATGGAATTTCCTGACGTGACTATAAACCCCGGCCATCATATCATCGAAGGAATTGGTTCCGTCGATTGAAGCCAGGAGGTAGTTAGGCTTATGAGAAAGGTGACTGATGGACGGCATTGGAGAGTCCTTAGGTGGTCCACCCTGGTGCTACGGGGCTATTTCAAAAGTAATGGGAATCATGATCCTGCTGTCGCCTCCTAAAACCCGAGCACATCTACCTCGGACCGCCAGAGGACGGTATCGAGCTGTGACGCACCTGTTCACAGTTCATCGACTATCACAACCACTGGCGCAAGTACTCGGGCATCGGGAAAATGCCGCCAGGACAGCGATCGCAGATGGCCGCCTGAGTTCTCAACACCGGACGGGCCATACGGGTCTCCCCAAACCCCTTGAATACAACAACCAACACACCTTAAACCTGACCGAAGCTATCCAGTCCCACACGACCACCTCGGTCATGTATCGGAGCAAAATACCCCCAAGAAAGGCTGGAGAACGCCAATTTCCTAGAAGCGGACCACACGGGTCCAACGGTCACGAGAGAGGTGCTGCCTTCGATTCCAGCAGACGCTCCGCATCATTGGTGATCGCGCGTATGCTGTCATAACAATTCGAGTGCCCGCCGAATTCGCGCTCGATGCGTATGTGGTCCTCCCACATTTTCAAGTTATCGACCAATGAGCTTAAGCGCTCCGCATCGGCACCATCCTCCTTGGCGACCAAGAGCTTCTTGAGCGTATCGTGGTAACCGTCCACGCCAGTACCCAAGGCGGTCGGTTTCAGCAGTTCCATCACCGGGCCACCTGCCTTGCCAACGACCTTGCTGAAAACAAATTTGGCGGCTACCCATAGGGCTTTGGCACCGACGGCCTCTGTCTTATCGCGCATGCCGCGTTCGCGGTGGTCATGCACCAGTTGGATGATCTTCTTGCAATCTGCCATGGACGGGGTGGGCTGTTATGTTCCGAAGATAAAATGGAACCGGAGAAATTGCAAATAGGATGGGGAGTCGTGAACGAGCATTGGAATGGATCGGAACTGTTCGTGCTTGACGTGTTAGGGAAGGGAGCAGGCTCTGTGGGAGAGCAGCGTGCGTGGACCACCCACGGGCCTCCGACCGAGTAGCGGTCCTCCCTCGTATGCCCTCACTCAGAGGTATGACCGATGAAGTGATCTGATCGGTCGATCGTTTGGCGGATGGACAATGAAGCTCCCTCTCCTGCTCGTGCTCGAGCAACCGAAGAAATGGAAATAATGGCACTGCTCCTGACGCTCTTGTCGTACTACGCCATTTTATTCGTAGTAGGGCGGCAGTCATGGATATACACCGTTGATCCGAGGGTTTCTGCCTGCAGCGGTCCTTCCGCACATGCCAGTATCAGTGCCCTGCCCCTTCACTCTGCCTAGCCCTCCCAATGATGGTCAAAGAGCATGTCCAAGCGGAGTGCGTCTATGGTATTTGAATGCATCTTGCAGGCGATCCATAGCGTTTGTTCGCATCAAAGCGGTTCACCTTGTAGGTATTGTCATCGGTCGCGCCGAACATCCGTATCACGGCGGTATCGTCCACGTTGGGTGGGGCGCTCTCCGTGCTGGTCCAGGAATACCCTGCGGCAAAGGGACCATTCACATAGGTCCCGTTGTTGAGCCGAAGACCACTTGGCATCGCTGAAAATCCGCTCTCGTTGGTAACACCAAGGTTCGGACTTGCCCAAATACCTCCTCCTTCGTTCGCGGTCGCCTTCATTTGGCCACCGATGTTCTGCTCGATCGTCCCCCTCCATCCGTTGCTCAAAGCCTCGGATCCGCTCATTCCCAAGTAGATCTCCAGGTCCCGCCAGTCCTCATCCGTAGGTACCCGCCAACCAGCGGGACAGAGCTTTTCGGAACTCACTGCGTACCAATTGTACAGTTGCCCTGAATTCCCGACGTTGTCAATGTTGTCCTCGTAGTAGCAGCGCAATCCCTGCCCTTGCGGGTCGTTCCACGGTCCATCTGCTTCTTGGAGCGTTATCGCTTCATCATCGTTATAACTATCGGTGTTCAAGTTGTTCCTGAACCAACAGCGCCCATTGATCTCGATGATCGGATAATCGGTGCCATGGTATGTTTCCGATTGAGGGCAGATGGATGCGGTGGTGGTGAATTCGAACTCCTCGCCATAGCCTGTATCATTCAAGTCGTTCGTCGCAAATGCACGGACATAATAGGTCGTGTTCGGGGAGAGGTACTCCAGGTAGGATAGGTAGCTCGCGAATGGGTCCACGTTGTCCGCATAGATCACAATCGAGGATTGCACGGTCGGTCCGGGCGATTCGGAGTAGCAGATGCCTAAGCTCGTTATTGCGGACCCGCTACCGGCACCTGTGACCAGCCCACCTGTCATGGCTCTTCGGGCGGTGATGTAGTAGGGCTCAGTGGTCGTTACAGAGGGGGGGACAGGGGTGGTAAAGGATTGAACCGTGCTGCAAATTTCACCTAAGTTGGTGTTGAAGCATAGATCATAATGGTATTCCGTCCCAGGTTGGAAGTTTGAAAAATTGAAGATCGGAGCGGACGAGGTGGAGGTCTGGTTAACGCAGCCCTCTGTCAACTCCTGGTCCAGGCAAACACGACAGGTCGAGCTGGAATAAAATTTCACACATCCCCCGCTGGAGAACCCACCTCCTATCTGAACGATGGCCCCTGGTAGAAAGGCTGAAGAAGCTGATATCTGCACGGTTTCGATCCCTGGTGCGTTGAAGATCGTTGTTGTCGATCCTCCGCCCCACCCGGAGACATTTCGGGCCCTTACGGTAATTGCATAGGATCCACCCCACGCGTAATAGTTGGGAGTGAGGCAAAGCGATGTATCACTGGTGACAATTTCGACGACCGTGTCTGCCGATCCACTGTCAATGATGATGACCTCATATTCAAGCGCTGAGAAGACCCCATTCCAACTGACTTGGTTGAGTGAAGTGGAGGGGAAGCAGTTACACGTGTGAACAACATTCTCAGGCGGTGCCGGCAGGCTGGTGTATTCGGTCCAAGGACTGTACAGCAATGGATTGCCTCCGTACCCTGCAAAAGCTCGGATGGAATAGGTTCCCCCTGGTTCTACCCCCACAAGTGCACTGAAGGAATTGAACGCCTCTATGCCTGAAAAGGACGTGGTGTCTCCATCATAACCCACTTGGAAACCGAACGTGTCCCAGTTGCATGGGCCATCCAGGGCGGCTTGCAACTCGATCGTGTTCACGTCGGGTTGTGTGATCGGGATAATTTCCGGAGCCAAGGGCTGGGTCACAATGGCGTTCACTGGAACTTGGAGCAATGCGCCCGCCCCCCCAATGGTAATGGTCCCTGTGAACTGCCCTGGTTGGGTAAAGGTGACCCATACGCTTGCAATGACAGAGGGTAGCGTTCCATCCGGTTCCACGGTCACTTGCTGTATTGCGCCAGGGGCGCCTATGAAAAGGCTGAACTGCAATCCTGGTGTTCCGCTGAGTGTGACCAGTTCGCCAGCATTGAGGTTGCTGCCGGAAAGGTTCAGGGCTATGGGTGGTAGGGCACCGATGCATTGGTCGCCCAAATTGTTGATATCAAGTATGGGGGCTACGGAGAGCGTCGGACATGTTCCGCTTTCCAAGGTGATGTTAGTCGGTGTGCTGGCGGTGCTGCATCCTGCACTGGTGGAGACCACCACAGTGTAACTACCCGGGGTAGTAGCCGTGTAGGAACTGGTCGTTGCACCTGCAATGTTTGTCCCATTACGCTGCCACTGGTAGGCAAGCCCCGCCCCTGTGTTCGCATTCAGCTGTACGCTACTGCCTTCACACAAGGTGGTGGCGCCGTTGGCTGTGATCGTGGCGGTGGGCAGTGGGTTCACGGTGACCAACTGGGAAGCACTCGCGGTGCAACCATTTGCATTGGTGACGGTCACCGTGTAATTCGCTCCAGTGGTCGCATTTATTGTCGCAGTGGTGGCCCCCGTGCTCCATAGGTAGCTGGTTCCGCCGCTTGCCGTTAGGGTCACACTACCGCCAAAGCAAAATGTGGTGTTGCCAGCGGGTGTGATCGAGGCGGTTGGCAGTGAGTTCACTATCACGGTCACCGCAGTACGCTGCACACTTTCACAGGTCTCCACAACTTGTGCAGCATGGTAGGTGGTGCCATTTACCAGCGTGGTGGATGGGGCTAAGGGGCTGCCCCCGCTCGTAGCGGCATACCAGACAATATTGGCACCTGGTGTACCAGTTGCCCCCAGGTCGGTCACGGTGGCGCCGGCACAGAAGTTCTGCGGCGATGCGGCGGTGGGTGGATCGGGCGGAGGCACGCACGGTTCTACACCGCCTTCCACGGTTACGGTCAGGTCGTCACTACTGGGATCGCACGGTGGGTTGCTGATCGTCCAGCGGAGAACGATTGAGTTTCCCGTGCTATGCGTGAAGGTTGAATTGTTCGCGCTCGGATCGCTGAATATGCCGGTTCCCCCGCTTACCACGCTCCATAGCCCGGTGCCCATATCTGGAGGGTTCCCACCCAAGGAATTTGTAGTGCCATTCGCGTTGATGGTCTGGTCGCCTCCAACCGTTGCCAGCGTAGGTGGTGAACTCAAAGTCACCACGACGGATGTACGGGCCGTACCCTCACATTCCCCAAGGACCTGCGACGCATAATACGTGTCGGCTGCAAGGGAAGCACTCTCTTCCAAGGCCTCACCACCCGTCATGTTCTCGTACCAACGAATACTCGCACCAGCACCTCCTGTTGCCAGCAGGTCCGCGATGGTGGGGTTGCTGGTCTGGCAGAAGGATTGTGGGGAGTTGGCGCTGGGTGCCCCCACGCTATTGGCTGTGCCATTGAGCGTAATGGCAATGGATTCCTCCCCACAATCAAGCGGTAGGCTAGTGTTGGGTGGTACGGTGGAGGTGGGTCTGAACCGGATCCAGAGCGTGTCGTCCACCAGTCCGTCGTTCACATCGATCACCAAGCTCGTCAATGAGGCCGAGGGGTCCAGGCCGAAACGATAATGCTGCAGGGGCCCGATGTTGATCGACCCACAGGCCAGGCCGTAGCCTTGTACCCGGGACCAACGCACCTGAGTGCTGTCGCCCACGCAAGCAAGATCGAACGGCTCGTTGAGCGGGCTTGCCTGCAGGCAGGCCTCGCTGCCGGATGGTATCGACATGATGAAATGGAAGGTCGTATCGGCATTGGGCGGGGTGCCGGTGATCTGGTCCTGCACCCACACTTGACAAGGCAGTGTGGCAAATCCGGTATGACGCACGGTCTCTCCCGGCTGCCAGTCGAACAGGGAACCATCCTTGTACAGCGCAGAGATGGAGTTCCCCAACGAGCCCATGTGTTTCAGCGTGGCCTGTCCGCTGGCACGGTCTTCGGTACCCACCATGCGCAGGGTGCGCTGTTGGCCGTTGGCCCGCACCCGTAAGATGTAGGTGCCAGCCTGTGCATGGCTGAACTGGAAGCCGTGGATGCCAGAGGACAGCACAGTGCGCGACTGGGCGATGACCCTTCCCAATGCGTCGTACACCTCCAGTTCAGCGGTACCTGCTTGGGCTATGGCCACCTCGAAGGTGGTCGACCCGCTGAAGGGGTTGGGATAGCTGGGGCGCAGGAGCAGTTCGCTCGAACCGGCCCAGGGCTCGAGGATGCCCACGGTGCTGGTGTTGAAGACCGTGTCCGCAATGACGATGAACCCTCCGTTGGAGAGGTTCTCGATCAGAATGCTGTCCAACTCCACTGGCTGCTGTTGGTAGCTCGCCTGATAGGTCCAGGTCTGGCCGTGCACCTGCAAGACCTGGAACAGGGCATTTGCGAAGAACAGCACGGTAAGGACCCTACGGAGCAAGAAGCGTTGAAGGGCGGGAGGGGAGGCTTTCATGGGCGCAGAGGGAGGTCAGTAAGCTTCAAGGACGGAGTTGGGTGATCAGACAGGACCATATATCCATTGTGCACAACACGGGGTCTGGTTCAACTGCTATTGGATCAAAGGGCTTAGACCATCGGCTGCGCTATGAGTTCAATCCCTGATGCAACGCACGCTGTAACCATCTTTCTTGTTAGCGACTTCCCTGGCTATGCCTGCGGAGTAGCTACTAAGCCAACGGTGCCAAGCGTTCAGCGCATCACTTTCCGAGGCACTCCACCAATAGCCGAAGTAACCAAAATCGAAGAATTCGCCATTATCATTGACTGAACGGCGGCCTCCTGCACGCCCCGAGAAGTTGCTGGAGTTTGAGGCACCAACGTTGGGGAAATAAAACCCAGATGGTTCGTCGTCTTTCAGCTGGCCGCCTACCTCCTGACTCACGCCGCGCAGATCAGTCTGCACCAGTTCACCTTCTGGCATGCCTAGGAAAGACTCCAGTTGTTGCCACTCCGCATCAGTAGGCACGTGCCATCCTTGGGGGCACAAACCAAGGCTGTTGTTTACCGCGTACCAGTTGTAAAGCTTGTTGAATTCGCCGGCAGAACCGCCATCATTATTATAGTTGCAATAGCTGCCCGTGTTCGAACCTATCCATTGACTTGGTTCCGTCACGAAATCGAGCGAACTGCCATCGTTGTAAAGCGTGGTCCTCAAGTTTTCTGCGAACCAGCACTGGTTTCCTAATTGCACCACGGGGTAATCCACGCCTTGGTAGGAGACGGAGGTGGGGCAAGAATTTGTAGCGATGATTATCCCATAATCCTCTGTTTCGCCATCCGCATACGGATAACAAGGGTTTATTGGCCCATAGTTACCCGCAGCACGAACCCGCATCCTGGTGGTGCCAAGCGGCGTGCCTGAAGGAACGTTAAACGTAAAAGACCCTTCGAAAAGCGGGCCATCAGTAGCTGGGTACTCACCCAGTTTCTCGTTCCACTCGAACACATTGTTCTGGTTGTAATCGATCCACGCCACCACGGTGTTGATGAAGGCACCACCGCCCTGGATGTTCAAGGTATAGGTATCTCCTGGTGAGAGCGTAGTGTTCCAAGTGCCGGTCAGGTCCGAATATGAAGGACTACCAATGCCGCCACTATTCACATTGTTGATACTGCCAAGCTGCACACTGTTGATGTAGTGTCCATTCGCAGTGCTGTTGCTCGCTGTTGGGATACAAGGCGATGAAGGCGGTGCTGGCTGCGGTGGCGTGGTAAAGGCGTACCGTTGACTGAGATGTTGGTTTCCCCCAAAGTTACCGATCGCGACCACTTCGTAGGTGGTGTTCCAATCAACAAGGCCGTCCCCTGGTTGAAATATGGTGGAGAACTCGGGGTAATTGATGAAATTAAAAAGACCCTGCACGAAATACCCTGAACCCAGTGTAAAACCCGCTGGGCCATATTCGAAGACCACACTGTTGAGGCCGCAATACTCAGAACCAGCAGTGCCCATGTACACATACTCTGGAGTCACCTCGATGAGGACTTCGGCCGGGGGCTGGCCAAAGGTGTCAAAGGCGGGTTCGGGTACCTCGATCGGGAACTCTGCCACGGCATCCGGGCAACCGCCGAAGCCCGCAACAGTGAATGTGATGGTAGCTGTGCCCGCTTGGACGCCAGTAACAACTCCATCAACGGATACGATCGCAACTTCGGGGTCCGAAGAGTTCCAAACGCCAGCAGCGCTATTATCTGTTACATACCAAGTTTGAGCGACACCAATGCAAACAGGGAAACTTGTGATGGTGCCAGCATTTGGAGTTTGGTTCATAGTGATCACCACATCATCTGTTGAAGCCGTACAGGGCGCGTTGCTGATGGTCCAGCGCAGTGTGTAGGTGTTGCCCGCCACGCCGGTGAACGTGGAAGTGTTGCTTGCGCTGTTGCCGAAGCTGCCTCCGGAGCCGCTCACGATGCTCCAAGCGCCGGTGCCCACCGTGAGGTTGTTCGCTGCCAGGGTCACGCTTGTGCCACAGACCGTCTGGTCCTGTCCGGCGTTCGCTGCAGTGGGGTTAGCGCGCAGTGTGATCACCACATCATCCGTGGAAGGCGTGCAGGGCGCGTTGCTGATGGTCCAGCGCAGGGTGTAGGTGTTGCCAGCCGTACCGCTGAAGTTGGAGGTGTTACTTGCGTTGTTGACGAAAATGCCTCCGGTGCCGCTCACAATGCTCCATGCACCCGTGCCCACCGAGGGAGCGTTCGCTGCCAGGGTACCGCTTGTGCCGCAGACCGTCTGGTCAGGGCCAGCAGCAGCCGTAGTGGGGGTGGCGCGCAGTGTGATCGCCACATCATCCGTGGAAGCCGTGCATGGCGCGTTGCTCACGGTCCAGCGCAGGGTGTAGGTGTTGCCCGCTACGCCGCTGAAGCTCGAGGTGTTGCTTGCGCTGTTGTCGAAGCTGCCTCCGGTGCCGCCCACGATGCTCCAGGTACCCGTGCCCACCGAGGGGTTATTCGCTGCCAGGGTCACGCTTGTGCCGCAAACGGTTTGGTCGGGTCCGGCGTTCGCTGCGGTAGGTGGCTGGTTCAGCGTCACGGTCACCGGGGTGCGTTGTGTGCTCTCGCAGGTACCCACCACCTGTGCCACATGATAGGTGTTTCCGCCTATCAGCGCGGTGGAAGGTGCCAGGGGAGAACCTCCGCTGGCAGCGGAATACCACAGGAAGGAGGCGCCATTGTCACCTGCTGCCTGTAGGTTGGCCACGGTGACACCTGCGCAGAAGGTTTGTGGCGATGTGGCGTTGGGTGGACCGGGGGGAGGGTCACACGGATCACCACCACCCTGTACTGTAACGGTGAGATTTGCGCTGCTGGCAGTGCAGGGCGGGTTGCTGATCGTCCAGCGCAGCACAATGGAGTTACCGCTGCTGTGGGTAAAGGTGGCATTGGGCGCGTTGGCGTTCGGGGAGAATGCACCGGTACCTCCGCTCACAATGCTCCATTGGCCGGTACCTACTGTCGGCGTGTTCCCGCCCAAAAGACCCGTGGAGCCATTTGCCGGGATGGTCTGGTTACCACCAGTGCTCGCTATGGTGGGGTTGGTCCGTAGTGTGATCACCACATCATCCGTTGATGCCGTACAGGGCACGTTGCTGATGGTCCAGCGCAGGGTGTAGGTGTTGCCCGCAGTTCCGCTGAAGCTCGAGGAGTTGCTCGCGCTGTTACCGAAGCTGCCTCCGGTGCCGCTCACAATGCTCCATACACCCGTGCCCACCGAGGGAGCGTTCGCTACCAGGGTCACGCTTGTGCCACAGACCGTCTGGTCAGGGCCAGCAGCCGCCACTGTTGGTTGGATAATCAGGATCACCGTAACAGCTTCCCTTTGAGCGCTCTCACAGAAATCGACCACCTGTGCAACGTGATAGGTGTTTCCGTTGACCAGCGCGGTGGATGCGGCCAGAGGAGACCCTCCGCTGGCAACGGAATACCACAGGAAGGAGGCGCCGGGTGCACCGGTTGCCTGCAGGTTGGCCACAGTGGCATCCGCGCAGAATGTCTGGGGTGAATTA
>Ga0075163_10014573_pt1 | contig 10142 bp, 3 predicted proteins | sample JI1023141ADNA_FD_71478 | JGI IMG/M metagenome (GOLD analysis project Ga0075163, IMG submission 71478) | Wastewater effluent complex algal communities from Wisconsin, to seasonally profile nutrient transformation and Carbon sequestration -... | ecosystem: Engineered > WWTP > Effluent > Algae... | reverse complement strand
AGCCTCTTCTCATTCTGTCCATGAAGTTTTCAATCTCCTCATTTGTGGGCATGTTTCCATAGTTTGGTCCTGGTTCGTTACCTGTGCAAATTACCACCATATCTCCAGGGCCAAAGTTTATTTCCATATCCAGTGTAGTGTGTATACTGGCACCCCAGCTTCTAAGGTTCTCAATCGTACTTCTTACTTCTTCATGTATGGGTACTCCAAGTAGTTCCACAACTGTGACTATTCCTTCGTTGTAGACATCTTCGAGCTGCATTGGTCTGTATGGGAAGTAGATGGAGGGTCTCTCCCAGGTAATGTTTCCCTGCGCCAGCCTTCTCGCAAATCTAGGGACGATGGCGGGATTCTGAAGTCCAGGTTCTCCTGCGAAGTCAATGATGGTGGTCCTTCCATGTTGTTGGATGTTTTCTGCGATCCATCTTCTGGTGTCAGAGAGGTTTGCTTCTACCGCTGGTATGTAGTGAAATTCAAAGTTACCAATCTTGGAAGTAATGAAGGCCCGGATCGAGTCCATTATGCCCGTGATTTGAAGCTCTAACTCCTCAGTACCCCAGAGCCGATTTTCGGGCTCCAATCCCTGCCGCGCTCTCACTTCTACCATCTTGGCTAACTTCACAATGAAACAGCTGGGATGATGGGCGTACGAATAAACTATAACCCTGGTGCCCGCTTCAACTTCTCTTCGGAGCACAGTGGGGATACTTCTGCGTAGGAATTCTACATTGGAGGCATTCTGTCCAATTCTCATATTCCAGGGCGAGATTAGGACCTCAAGGTTGACAAGTAGGGTATTTCGTACTGGGGCTGGTGGTGCGGGAGCGATGTTAATAACTTGTTGGGTGGGAGTATCTTCTCTGTCTTCGCTTCTATTTTGGGCATTTCTGTTGGTTCTCCTTCTGCTGGATCTCTGATTTCTTCTCGGCATCTTTGCAGCCCTGTATTTTCTCTGTTCGTACTGCTGAAGTGGTGTTGTAAAATAACTCCCATCTTGTGCACCACATTTCACCACAGTAGTACCACTGTGGTGATGTTCTATTTCTTGCCCGCTGTTGTGAACTGAATTTACTTCTGTGGTGCTGGTGGCGCCTGTGTCCCTGGTTTGGCCCTATTACAGCAAGGAATGGTACGGGAGAACTTCACCTTCACTATAGTAATTTCTCACCCCGTAGTTTGCCTAGTTTCTCACGTTGGACGCTGTACTGCGCCCCACTTTTTTCTACAGGGGGAAGTAGCAGACAAAGTTAGATGTTGGTGGTGCGGGTTCATATTTCACAAGATTGTCTGGAACTCTGCCCTCTGCGACAAATCTGTACCCGAAGAGAGAAGATTCTGTAATTGCCCCTTTGTAGTGCTTGGAATCTGTGGTGTAGAGGAATTCGTTGATGTTGTAGTAGATGGTGCAGTGTTCCACTGAAGTTTTGCAAACATCTTCCACATGGGCTATGAATTTCGAAATGTTCTCGTTAGTGCTCCAACTTCCATGCCCATATCCTCTCTCATCACCATTGTAGAGTACCAGCACATCTCCGGGGCCGAAATTAACTCTCATTTCTAGGCTATGGTGAATTTCTGCACCCCAGCTCCGAAGGTCTGAAATGAGATCTCTCTTCGCACGTTCCAGTGGTGGCCCAAATATCTCGATTAGTGTGATGATTTCATCGTTGATAAGGTTCTCTCTGCTATACACTTTCGAGGGGAAGTAATCTGTGGATTTCGCCCAACTTGTATTTCTCTGCACCAGTCTGCCGGAATGCCTTGGTATTTCTGGACCTTCCAGGCCTGGTTCACCGTAGAAATCAACAATGGCGGTTTCGGCCTCGAGACCGATGTTTTCATCAATCCATTCCCTGCTGTCAGAGAAGTCCGAATTTGTTGCTGGAATGACGGTATATTCGTACCTTCCGATCTGCGAACTAATGAAGTTCAATATTCTACGCAATATGGTATTGATTACTCCATTGGTATGTTGTGGGAAGCGGAGTTCATTTTCTGGTGTGAAATTAACCCTTCCCCTTGTCTGTACCATCTTCAGTATCTTGTTGGTGAAACTGCAGGGGTGACCATGCTCGTATGAGTAAATCATTACTCTGGTACCAGCAGCAATTTCTCCCCTCAGCACAGTGCCCATACTTTCACGTATGAATTCTGGTGTGTAGTGTTGCGGCAAAAGCCTTGTATTCCAGGGCGAAATTAGTACTTCGAGGTTAACAAGAAGGACATTTCGGAGTACTATGGGTGCTGCTGGAATATTCTCAGTAACGATAATGGTGGTAGTATCTTCTCCATCTTCGCCTGCATATTCGGAGTTCTGGGAAGTTCTTCTTCTGTGGTCTTCTCTATCTCGAGGTGCCATCTTTCACGCGGACATATTTCTGTTGTGGTATGGTTAGGATGGTGCTGTAGAAATATGGTCTATGTTATTGGGAATTTCTGTTCTTGTGTATCACGGGGGATGTGCATCTCTCGTTTCCAGCGTATTGGTTTGCAATTCTGTTTGTAGATGTACTGGTGTTGATGCTTCCATTCTGTCCCTATTCTTGGCTTGTGATCTCTATTCTTGTTGGTACTTGTTTCAAATTTCCTGAATTACAGCATATCACAGGGGATATCCATCCTCTGTATGCCTGTAACTTCCACAGTTTATTTTCCCTTGTCATCGTTCTTACGAACCACAACGAGTCCTCCTCTGAATGCACCTTGTCTGGATTGGTAGTAGAAGCAGGAGGGAGTTTGTTCTGTAACTTTGATGCAAATAACTCCGTTTGCAACGGGGGTGATACCGTCAATGTAGTAAGATGGGCTGTCGGTGGGTCCACCCATAATATCCTTCGAGAAGTAGAACTCTTGAGATGAGTTATCATCCAGTGATTGGTTGATTTTGAAATAGTAGGTAACTCCGCAGCGAAGGTTAACTCTAGCCCCAACGAATCCATTGATGGCCCAAACCTTAGCACCTTCCTCGATACGGTGTGCTTGGTGGTGGTACTTTCGATCTGCAAGTGTAACGTTGAAAACTTTGACCGGTTGCTTTCCACTGTGGTCTGGTGCAGGGTGAAGTTGTTTGTGTGGGTGTTGTGGCTTGGGTTTGCACTTTTCACCTTTCTTATCACAGAGGCTAATCCATGCGGCCTTCTCATCGCTGGTTTTCTTGTCAGTTTCTTCACGCTTGCACTTGCGTAATTTGTATCCCTTCTTGTGCTTCTTGTGTCTATCACTGGATGATGATGAAGAAGATGAAGAAGATGAAGATGAAGAGCAGCTTGATCTCGTGCATGTTCTTTTCATATCTGGGCACTTGTTGTATTCGCCATCTCTGCAGAGGAATTTGAGACTATCACCGCTGCAGCTGGAAGATGATGAAGAAGAGCTCGAAGAAGAGGAAGAAGAGCTACTACCACAATCTGGAAATTTGAGTTTTCGCGCAAATTGCCTATTTGGTGGGATAATATAAGGCTTGTTGCAACTCTTACCGTAGCATGTGGAAGAGCTGGAAGATGAGCTCGAAGAAGAGGAGGAAGAACTTGAGTGCTTCGCTTTGCGTCCACACTTGGCGTTACAGGGCATTGTTTCGGATACGAATGAAAAATATGAAGAAACTTCGAAACTGGCGGTATGACCGTTAGAGCTGTCTAGTGCAATTCTGCTGGAAGAAGGTGTTGAAATTTGATTGCAATTGAGGTGCCTCAATTGCGGCTTTTTTCTCAACATCTTACATCTCAATAATCTTCATCATAACCGCCCATTCCCATATCATCACCATATCCTTCATCGTATTGCGAATATTCTGCCACTTCTGCGGGCTTGTTTTGTGGCACCATTCCCTCCTCTTCTTCACCTTCTTCTTTCCCTTCTTCTGGCTCTTCTTCACCTTCTTCTTTCCCTTCTTCACCTTCTTCACCTTCTTCGTACACTGCGGTGTATTCTTCATTCTCCTGTGCTGCAGCAGCACTAGCTTTGGCGGCCTTCTCACCCATTAGACGAATGTATTCATCTTCTACTGCAAGTTCAGGTTTGAATTTGATGCCCACTGAACCCATGTATTGCATCAAGAGTTTGAACGTGTATGGTATTTGTGTCATTCCTACCCTGGATTCGGGCGAACATCTCAATGGACATTCGAATACCCTCTTCACGCTGTTATAGCTAGCAATTGTGCCGCAATTGTAGCATAGTGCAATTGGAAATTCATCTGCCTGTCTGCACATCCTTTCGTGTAGGAAGTGGGCTGCACCATGTTCTTTGCTCGAATCACCCTCCATTTGGCCGAAACGTACGGCGCCACCATTCAAGCGTCCTTTCGTTGGTTGCCTAGTTACTAAATTGACCTGTCCTTTGGCGCGAGATTGAACTTTATCTCTGGAAATGTGTATCAGCTGCTGGAAGTGCGTAACTCCGGTGAAAATGAGTGCAGGCATTAACTTGCCTGTATGTCCATTCATCATCCTGTAATACCCCCTACTTTGGAATCCGTTCTCGCGCAGTATTCTCTCGTAATTATCTCGCTTGTAGGGCTGGAAGGCTGTAGCATCGTAGGTTTTGCCTTCCAGCATTGCGGCAGTTCCCAGTATGATTTCGGAAATATATCCCATAGTCATACGTGATGGTAGTGAGTGAGGATTGATAATGAGATCTGGGGTCATACCATCTTCAGTGAAGGGCATATCTTCACGGTTCACAATTCTTCCAATGGTGGTCTTCTGTGAATAGCGTGGTGTGAACTTGTCACCTAGTTCTGGAATTCTATAGGAACGTATACGAACGGAAACATGCATGCCATGCTTGTCCTGTGTAATGCGAATATCGTCCACAATTCCCTCCTCTCCTATGCGCATGTATTCTGAAACATCAATTTCTGTACCATCGGCTGTGTTGATTTGCGTTTTCCCAATTACACAGTATGATTTCTTCATCACAGCACCAATCATAGGAAGTCCATCGTTGGTGATGTAGCGATACGCTTCGTTATCACCAGCAGTGAAAACTGGCTTCTTCAGCACCTGCATGTAAGTACCTGTCATCGACATGACCACAGTATCGTAGATGAAGGTACGAACATAGGTAAACATACCAGCATCAACGGAGGCTTTGTTCATTATCACGGAATCTTCCTGGTTGTCGCCGAATAATGCGCACACTGCCACGATGGCATTGGTACCAATGGGGCGAGAGTGAAGGCCATAGTAATGATCCAGTGAAGTTTCCACGAATGGTAAGTTGGGATATGCGGTGTGAAGTGTGGGGCCTCTGTGCCTATATGGGTTGAGTGGTTCAGTTGACATAGCTTGCCCGAACATCTTGGCCTGGTACGAAATACGGCAAGCCTGATTTGATGCGAGAAATGGCATGAGGGATGCTGCGATGCCCATCATAGATACAGGGTGTATTTCAGCATAGTCGTATGGTATGAGGGCTTGTTTGAGGTTTCTTTCTGCAAGTTGAATGCTGCGCTCTGTATCTGCAATTAGGCGCTGATTTTCCCCACTTCCATCTTCCATCATTTCTGTGTATTCCTGTAACCTGGTTCGGTGCTCATCTAGTACCTGTTTGAGTGCACTAATTTCATTGAGACGTAGTGTCAGAGTATTGGGCGAACATGCTACAATTAATTTCTCTGCTTCTGCGCTTCCGATATACTCCACATATCCCCTTCTTAGTAGTTCTTCGAACGGTAAATCTCGCGCGCCGAGATCTTCATCCAGTGCAAGGCCACCATTGGGCGAAACTACAAGCAGTGGCCGCAGAATCCTTCCAGCATCTGTATATATCTCAAGAGTGTGGTGCCGTGTGCGTACAAGTTCAGTATCTTGATGTATTACATTTCTCCTGCGACGTAGCGACACGCAGCGATGATAGAGAAGTTCTGAATTGCACCACCCCTCGAATATGCAATTCACCAGCAGAATGTGTGGGTGTTGTTCATCACACCTTACGCTAATGGTAGCGTTGCCCACTTCGGTACCATATAGAGGTGATCCAGGTTGCTCTGGAAGTTTCAATATTTCTATTGCTGGTCTGCTCACATCCGTGGTGATGCGTGCTGAAATAGCCTTGTTCTTCACAATGCCGCAAGCTTGGTCATCTGGAGTTTTCGCGGGACATATGATACCTAGTTGCGCGGGATGCACCCCACGAATCTGGGGAGATTTAACCTGGTGATCAATGTGCACATCGATCTTGGTTTTGATGCTCAAACTGTCAATAATATTGGTCACTGAGTCGCAGGGATATGTGATATTCTGGCGCACCTGTGAATCCCTACTACCGTAGTTGATGGAGTTGAACGAGGTTATAATTTTCTCACTTATCTCCTTGGTCTGCACCAAACTTACAGCATGCTTCAACAGCTGTGGCACCGTTGCAATTGTCCCCATGTTGCGGTCGTTATCAATCTTCTTCTGCGCGTCTGCAATGGTATTTCTCCACAGCCCACGTACCAGCATGGCTATCATCTTACCAGGTGTCTTGATTTGCTTGTTCGCCCAATCGTTCATGTTGTCAAGGCCAATATAACCAGCAGACACGCGGAGTAAACGTGCTGTCATGTTCGCAAGTAGGGCTATTTTCACGTATGTCCTCTCCATTGGAACGTGTGGGAAGAATTGTTCCGCAAAGACGCTGCGTAATTGCACCGCGTTATTCTGAAGATTGCCGTCCTTGACATCCAGCATCATCCACCTGCAAATATCAATTAGTACTTCGTAATCTGAAGCTTGGTTGTAACGCTCCTCTGTCACGGAGAAAAGCGCAAGAATGCTGTTGCGTTCATTGGCAGGTACAGATTTGAGCACAACATCCCTGAAAACGGGAATGTTCATTCTTGCACGCATATGCTGCGGTGAACGCTCGTTAATCTGGCGAGAAAGTTCGCTAAACTTTGGCTGCATCACACCCTTGGAATTGTATCGTGGAAATAGCTGATCTAGAATATCTACCACGTGTATCACATTGATGCCCCGGGTCTCCTTGGATTTGGGATCTTTCTTGAATACTCCCAGCTGCAGTATCACTTCACCTGGATTTGTGCTTGAAAATGTGACTTGCATCTGCTTGGTGCCCGTGGGATGTGGTACTGTCATTCTACAGTGGACATTCTTGACAGATTTCGAAGGTGGAAAAACGTAAATTCTGTTGTAACGGAGAAGTTCGGTGTTGATGATACATTTCTCAGAACCACCTATGATGAAGTGACCAAGTGCGAGATAGGGGTCTTCACCGAGGCGTAGAAAGTCTTCGATGTTGCGAACATCGCGAAGGTGGCATTTCTCACTACCTGTCATGATGGGAATGTACATTATCACCACGGGATCCATGTTTGCAATTTTGGCGTGCACATTGTGGTAGGAATTGTAGAGATATAGTGTGGGAGTTGCAGTTACAGCACCCCAGTAATGTTGCCTCATTCTTCTAGCATTCTCGGGATAGAAATTGAGTTCCACACCATCGGCTGTATACATGGGCTTTTCCATCATCACATTCGTGTAGGTAACTCGAAAATCAAGCGTACCATGTTGCGAGAGTCCCAGACCCTCGAGTACCGCAGGATCGATGGCAATTCTGTTGCTCCTAATTTGCAGCGAACGTGCAGCAATTTGTTCTGGCAACTCTGTGGTAACGTATTCATCGAAAGATGATATCAAATCCTGCAGTGGAGATCCATTGTAACGAAGATATTTTACCATCAACCTACCTTCCCTCTCTCCCACTAACTCGGATGGTATATCTTTGTTGTTCTCATCCAGGGTCTCAACAACAACGTCCACATATGGTGGGTTCACCACCATGTCACCTCTCAAATTCTTCAGCGTAGTTGGGTTACTTTGGGCGATGTGCGGTTGTGCAGAAGTTGGGGTTGGTTCATCCATCGCTTTCAAGTTCGGTAATAATAGTAATCTTGAGTGTGAAGTGCAACTGTGAAAAACTGCCGCACTTATTTCAGCAAGGATGTGAAGTTGCTACTGCGGTGGTACCACCGTGGTATTTCGCTGGTAAGTGTGGAGACTTTCACCGCACTTGTTAGAAGGGAGTGAAGAGTGGAAGTGCAGAGCGTGATATGGGCACTTCTGTATAGTTGAAGTATTGGTGATACTCTCCTGCTGGAACGTAGTATTTCCAAGATACTTCTTCACTCCGTATTCCAGGTGGTGTGGGTGCTGAACTTGCCCCATACTTTGTTGTAGTTTCTTCAGCACCTACTCCTTCCGTACTTCTGATTAGTGAACGTGCAGGGCTTGTGGTCTTGATTGAAGGTACTGCTGTCCGTGCACCTGCAGTTGTACTTTGTTTTGAAGTAATGGGAAATTTCTGCTGTGTTACGATCCTGGGCGGTGCAGCCATAGTTGCCCCGTAATCTGAGGGTCTAGCTTCAGATCTAGTTGGTGGAGGCTGCGGTGTTGCATTTGGTACCAGTGATCTGGCACTTGGAGATGGTGATTTTCCAGCGGAAGTGGTGAGTGAAGGTGGAGGGATATTATTGGGAATTGCAACTGGAAGATATCTGGAGCAGCAGGTACTCTGTTGTAGGGTAACTATGCTGGAAATTCCATCATTGTACCACGATAGCCTTGCATCTTGGGAAATTGCCCTCTCCCACTGGGATGGATTTGCATTCCTATTCTCTAGGATTGTGATGTAATTATCTGTCGCACTCTGCATCATCTCGCAGAGGTGTGGCCTGTAAGATGCTAGTGTTGCACTGTAGCGCTCCAACTTGATACCAAATTCCAAATCGTTATTCACAGAAGATACTGCTGTACCAATGCGTAGTAAAGTTTCAAGCCTTTCAACCTTCTCAACTGTGGAGAAGAGGTTGTGATGATATCCCCGTATCACATCCATCGCCTGGAAACTTGCAAGAGGGAGGGAAGATAAATTCAGCGTGCTGCTACTCTGAAGCTGATTTTGCAACTCCAGCATTACAGATTGCAGTTCACTCTCATACTCCTCCTTCGCCTTGAAATAATCGAAAGTAACTTCCACCTGGGCAAGTGTGGGAATTAGGTCGTAATATTCGAAGAAGGAATTGACCGTAATTTCTCTCTGAAGTCCAAGTTGCAAATCCCACTGTGATGCCGTGATACAGGAGTTGTTATTTCCACAGTTCAGCAGTGGCAGATTTGGTGCCTGCAATGTGACAACTTGGGGGAAGTGCTGCACCAGAAACTTGAACAATTCAAAGTGCGTAACTTGCGAAGTAACGCTGTCATATGGTAGTGCGTACCTATACTCGAATTGCATGGGGTGAAGTTGGGACAAATTACTATCACTGCGAAGGAAGAAGGTGAGCAGCGTGGAAATGGCATTGTTAACGGCGATGTTACTCTTGCTAGAGGAGTGAAGGAACATCAGCAGTTTGTAGCTATCATACGCTGGAAAACTACGATCTGGGAATTGCTGATATCCCACAAGCCAGGGTTGTATCTGCCCATGGGAAATTCTATATCCCTCTCTCTCGGGAAAGTTCTGCCCCTTCTTCTGTGCTAATATGGCCTCTGTATCAACCTGCACATGCGTATTACCGTAATCTATAACTGTGGCCACTCTTTCGCAGGGAATGTAGTACGCTGTACCCTCCACTTCATATGCCAGAGTAAAGTTCGCAACTCCAGGCACTTCTCTCAACAGTACATTCTGATCGTGAAGGTCGTAATGTGTGAGGCCAACTTGCAACCATCCAATGTGCAGTGCAAGCAGCAGCTGTGCAAACGAAGAAAGGAACTGCTCCACGCTGCATTTCCCAACATACTCTTGAAATGATACAGAGGGCAAAATACTCTCGTAAAGTACATAGGGAACTTCAACTTTCTTTCCCTCCGCACCACAGCCTCCACTTCTGCACCATGAAAGTACGGGAACAATGTTCTTCATCTTGCCACTCTCTGAATCTAATTCCTGCCTTGAAGGTCCAAGAATTGGAGGTGAACATCTGAAGCCACCGTAGATGTATGAGAAGTTCGGTACTAGCCTGCGAAGTTTATTCGTTGCGAAAAGACCAACGAAGAGTTCGTGTACCAGGTCTGCACCGGGCACTTCAGAGGGCTGTACTTCCACAGGCTTGGAACGCTTGACTTGCAGGGCAAAGTTGCAGTAATTCTTCAACTTATTACTCGCAGCACCACCTTCACCGAGTAAGGTGCAGG
>Ga0075163_10014572_pt1 | contig 10142 bp, 6 predicted proteins | sample JI1023141ADNA_FD_71478 | JGI IMG/M metagenome (GOLD analysis project Ga0075163, IMG submission 71478) | Wastewater effluent complex algal communities from Wisconsin, to seasonally profile nutrient transformation and Carbon sequestration -... | ecosystem: Engineered > WWTP > Effluent > Algae... | reverse complement strand
GTCCAGCCCGGATCGCACGCTCCTTTTTTGCCCCATGCAAACCCTGCGAATCCACAAATCATAGCCATGGTCGATACAAGAAACGCTAGTAGACCGATTCCTGTCTTGGTGCGCATCGCCGTCTCCTGGCTGGTGCAGCGCCGCCGTCTGAGACTGAATCGTTCAGCCTGAGGCTGGCAGCGATTCCTATAGACAGCAACCGGCGTACCAATGTGAAGCATAGACGGTCACGCCCGCTACGTGACGTGACGCAGCGCGTTCCGCGGGTACCAGGTGATAGTCGGACCCGTACCGTACGCGAACCGTCGTTCCGACAAGTAGGAATGCGAAGAACAGAAAAATGCAGGAAAGAGGAGAACGGAAGGGAGCGGAGGATGAAAAGTGGCTTGCAGCGCAGGATGAAGTACGGAATCGAAGAGGGGGGAGCGAGCGCGGATGTAAGGCTTAGAAGTGACCGAATGCGGCTAGTCCGATGCCATCACGCTGGACGTAGGGAGTGATGCGCAGCGAGCTGTACGTCGAACCAGAGGAGTTCGATGCGTTGCTCATCTGGACACCCCCGGCGATCAGCAAGATCAAACCGGTTGTTTGACCCAGGGTGCCAATGATTCCCAGCGGAAGCACGCTTCGGGTTCCCGCGCTAGCGACCAAGGGACCAGCTACTGGAATGGCCAGCGTTGGCTCGAATCCAGCCCAGATGGCGCTGAACAGATACAGACCGCCAAAGGTTGCTGAACCGGCGATCACCAGGCCTAGTCCGGGTCTTCCCGCACGGCGTGGCCGGGACGGCGGAGGTGCTTCGAGCTCTTCAACCATTCGACGCACTTCGACACGGTGCTGAAACTGCGGCAGTCCTGGACCGCTGGCGTCAAACAACAATTGGGCACCGCTGCTGACAGTGGCCACCAGCGATTTCCCAGAGATCGCAAGACGAACGACTGGCTCTCCCGGCGCCAACTGACCGCGCAGGATGGGCTCGCCCGGCTGACGAACGTCTAGCACTGCAATCCCCTGCGCTCCGCAGACGACGTACAGGTAGCTGCCGTGCTCCAGTAGTTGCGACTTTTCACCGGGCAGCGGTACCACTCCGGTCGTCCGCAACACCTCGCCTTGCTGTGCCATCACCAGCACGCCCTTCGCGTCCAAGACATAGCGATACGTGATCGGCATGGCTCGGCCGGTGGACGCACTGGTTGCGGACGTGTCGGGCGGCGCCGAGGCAACGACCTGCGCGTGGGCCATCGACCAGGGCAACAGGCAAAACGAAAAGCACAGCGTTGCCGCTGCCTTTATCGATACTACGCGAGAGGGCGGCAGAGCGCGCAGGGCGCGGGGTAAGCGGCTCTCTGGGGATTCAGATTGGGTCGTGTCCATGGTGGCTCTCCTGCGTCGTGCGACGCACCAAGTTGTGCGCGAGCAACTCGCGTTTGAGACCCCGACATTGCGAGCACTGTGCCAGCCTGCGGTTCGTTCGATGGGATCTGGAGCTCCGACGCAGAAGTCGCGCGTTCGCAGAAATCGCTCGCGCGGCCCGACCAAATGCGCTTCATCGCACCGCGTACCGTACACGTACGGTTCCCGCGCGGGTGAGCCTTGGGATAGAATCGCAGCCTGCGGTAGATATGTGAAATGGCTGCCAGCGAAAGACGCACCGTGCCGCACATCGTGGGAGCTGTTTGAATGATCTCCGTTGGACAGATGGTCGGAAACTACCGTGTCACGCGTCTCATCGGCCGCGGCGGCATGGGCTTTGTATTCGAGGCCATCCACACCGCCATCGGGCGACGCGCCGCCATCAAGGTGCTGCTGCCTGAGCTCTGTACCGACCCCGTACTGGCCACCCGATTTCTAAATGAAGCGCGCGCCGTCAACTTGGTGCGTCACCCAGGTCTGGTGGAGATTTTTGAGTTCGGCAATCTCTCAGATGGCTCAGCATTCATTATCATGGACTACTTGGATGGCGAATCGCTGGCCAGCGCCATCGCTCGTCAGGAGGGCCACTTTCCACGCGGCACCGCCCTGGACATTGTTCGCCAGGTGGCTGCGGCGTTGGCAGCTGCGCATAATTTCGGAATCGTGCATCGCGACCTGAAGCCGGAAAACATCATGCTGGTGGCCGATGTGGAGCGCCCCGGACACCTGCGCGTTAAGGTCCTGGACTTCGGTATCGCCAAGTTAGCAAGCGACCCAAGCAGCACAGCCATCCATACGGGGACGCTTCCAGGCCTGGCAATGGGAACACCCGCGTACATGGCGCCAGAGCAGTGTTTGGGAACTGGGAAGGTCGATGCGCAAGCAGATGTCTATTCGTTGGGCATCCTGTTTTATGAAATGCTAGCTGGCAAACGCCCGTTTGCAGCGCAGCTGGCCATGGATCTGATGAATCTACACCTTCGCGCATCCCCACCACCGCTCAGAGCAACCGGTGTGGCTGACGCGATTGTGAAGCTCTTGGAGGACATGCTGGCCAAGTCGCCGGCAGAGCGACCGACCATGAGAGGGGTCGTTGCCGCGCTTGCTCCATTCGTGGCTGCACAAGGGGAGCGGGGGCTTCACATCCAGGAACGTCCGCTTTCAGCAGCGGCGCAGCTGCTCCCTACGCTGGAATCGGACAGCATGCAGTCCGCTGCAGATGAGCAGGATCCATTCATCGCCGGCCCGCCCATTACCGACCCACAACATTTCTATGGCCGCCAACGGGAGATCAAGCGTCTGTTTGGCCTATGGCGACGACCGCCGCTACAGAATGCAGCTATCATCGGCCCTGCGCGCAGCGGCAAGACTTCCTTGCTGCACTATCTGCGCAATATTCTGACCGCAAATTCGCTGCGGACTGAGCAGCGCCTAGATTTGGTTTCCGACCCCAGCCGATATCGATTCCTTTTCGTCGATTTTCAGGACCCTCGTATGGGGACACAGGAAGGACTCCTTCGTCACATCTTGCTGGGCCTTGGTCTGCCGGTCCCAACGCCTTGTGACCTAGAGCAGTTCATTGCCGTCATGTCCGCACTTATTCGTTCTCCAACCATTCTGCTGTTTGATGAAGTCAGCGTCGCTCTCCAGCGCTACAAAGAGCTCGACATGACGTTTTGGGAAGGCTTACGCGCCCTGGCCATCAACCAAGTATCGGGCAATTTGGGCTTCGTCTTAGCCAGCGCTTATCCGCCGCACATTCTGGCCCAGCAGCACGAAGGTGGTGGGTCCCCCTTCTTCAATATCTTTGGCTACAGCGCGACGCTGGGTCCGCTAAATGAAGCCGACGCGCGCCAGCTGATCCGCATGTCTCCTATGCCCTTTCCGGAGTCCGACGTCCTCTGGATTCTGGAGCAGAGTCACGGTTGGCCCATGTTGTTACAAATTCTGGCCCGGGAGCGCCTACAGTCCCTGCGCGATCAGGATCAAGGAGACGAGTGGAAGGACGCAGCCATGGGACAGATGCTGCCATTTCGCCACTTGCTGCAAAACGCAGGTGCTGCGACGAAGTAATGGCCCAGGCAGGCACCTCGACTATTTTTTCTCCCACTGAGGCAGCGCCATCTCCATCCTGCGAGGAACCAAACCGGCTCGGCGAAGCTGGCCACGCGGCTTGAAACGAGTCTTGCGTGGTCGCGGGGTTGGTCAGCTGATGTCGGGGCGTCTTCGTGTCCAGGTTGAGCACTCCTTCCTGAAACCAAGGTCAAGCGACCTCGATGCACTGGTAGGTGGGACGCTGCGTGCCAGGGATATGACCGTCGCTGTCATACGAATCGGACGCCGAGCGCGCGCCGTACACTGGTGACCCGGCGTACGGTGCGCGAACCGTGTCAGGACCGGCGTATCAGGTAACCCGCTCGAGGTCCTCCCCAGCTAATCCGAAGCGCCGGCCAGCCGGCCTTGCTTACGACGCGAGAAGCTACGCAGCGGCTTCTCGACCAGTGAGTAGAGCAGAGCCGCACTGAGGAACGTTAGGCCATAGGTCAGCGGTAACACCCAGAACCATACCGCTGCGCCATGCTGGGCCGATCGCGCCGCGAGGAGCGACCACAGGGTCAGGACTATCAACAGATGGATCAGGTAGGCACTGTAAGATAAGGCAGCTACCGGCTGCCAGCGACTCCAACTAAGGAATCGCGAGAGACGGGAATCTTGAGCGCAATTCCGACACGCGATGATGTACAGGAATAGATATGCGACAGCCGCGCTGAACAGGACGCGGTAACATGCCAAATTAATCAACGCTCGCCAGCCATTTCCGCCCCGGTTGCACGTAATGTCTCCCGAGAGCCAGACACTAAATGGAACCATCAGGGCGAATATGGCGCGGGCCAATCGTGACCCGATCGACTGGCCCGCGACCCAGTGCATCACTGCTGGTTGACGTTCTAGGTGAACGATGTAGGCCCCAAGCAGCAAGGGGGCACATCGGCCATAGGGCTTGTCGTATATCATATTGAAATAGTCATGAAAACAAACCCAATCAAACTCAGGGTGAAACAGATAGGGCATATGCAGCCACCCGATGCGCGCCGAGCCAGCCAGCCAGTGGCCAAGCTCGGGAGTCAGACTGGCCAAGCCACCCCGAATTGTGCACGTCGTGCCGAGGATCAGCAGGGGAACAAGCCATGTCCAGTACGATGCGCGCCGCAGGCGGATGCCGCCGGGGCCATGGGGCCGAAGAAGGTGCCAGCCGAGGACCAGCCACGGCGCCAAGGCATAGAACTGGCACTCGATGGCGATGGACCACGACCAGGGGACTGCTTGCTGCTGCAGGGGCAAAAAATTGTTGATGAATAATAAATTTGCCCAACTATTCTGGATATTCGACTCCTTGCCAAGAATCGGATAACTTAACAATGTAACAACAGTGTAGGCAGGTACGATTCGCATCCATCGCCGGTAGTAGAATCTGGCGATTTGAATTCTTCCGTTAATTGCAAGTTCTTTGCTTAGCGCAAATGTTATTAAGTATCCGCTAATAACAAAGAACGAATCCACCGCCAAATGGCCTTGTGAAAATACTGCCAGTAACGGATTTGTTAGCAGTTCACGATATTCCACAGCTGGCACATGAAATCCAATACAGAAAACAACATGGAAACCAATCATCCATAGGACGGCGACTGCACGCAGGCCTGCTATTTCTGGAATCATAGTTTCATCATGCTTATCCACCAGAGTAACATACCGAATTCGGTGTCCGCCGGGAAGTATCGTGTCTTCGTGTGCTCGTGAAGGCACCCAAGGCCGTTCGTGCTTGAACGGGCAACACCCGGCCACTAGAATGCGACGATGCAAACTCCACCCGGGCCGCAGTATCCGCGATTCTGGCAGACCTATCTGTGGTTGCGACGACCTACGGAATTTCTGGATGAGTGCAGCGCTCGATATGGCGACATCTTTTCACTTCGCTGCTACGGCGATGGGGACATGGTCGTAACCTCGCATCCAGAGGCGATCCGCCAGGTCTTTGCGGCTAGCTATGAGGAGGTGCATCAGCCCAAGGATGTACAGTTTGGCCGTCTACTGGGACCGCATTCCCTGTTTGTCGCCGAAGGTGAAGTGCATCAGGTGATGCGACGGATCGTACTGCCAGCCTTGAACCACACGCAGATGAAGCGCCACCTAGACCAGCTGCATGCACTGACTGAAGCGGCCGTTGCTGGCTGGACCGTGGGCCCCTGGTTCAACTTGCAGGCGGCGATGCAGGATCTGCTGCTGCAGACGACCTTGCTGCTGCTTTTTGGACGGGGTGCGCCCCTGCGTCTGGCCAATCTGGCGCGAGTATTCTCGGACACCTATGCAGCATTTCGCAGCCCGCTGATGTTGGTGCCAATTGGCATGCAGGCCCGCCTGGGTCGCGGCCCCTGGGAACGGCTGGTGCAGCTCTCACTTCAGGCGCGCGGGATCATGCAGGCGGAGATCGCTCGCTGCCGGAGCTGCAGTCGGCCTGAACCATCGGTCTTGTCGTCACTGGTCAGCACCGATCATCCCGAGGGCCGCCCCCTGTCTGATGCCGAGATCTGTGACTCTCTTCTGGCTCTGTTTATCGCTGGCCATGACACGACCGCCAACGCCATGAGCTGGGCGCTGGACTGTCTGCTGCAGGACGACCGAGCTCGGCGGCACCTGCAAGATGAGGTCGTTCCAAAGATCAGCGAGTCACCGCAGTGGGAGGAGGTGCTGACGCTGCCGTTCCTCGATGCGGTGGTTCGTGAAGTCTTGCGTCTGCGGCCGATCTTCCCAGCCACCACGCGGACTCTGCGTCAGCCCACCACGCTCTTAGGGTACGAGCTGCCAGCCGGGACGGTTGTCGTTCCCTGCATCTATCTGGCGCAGCGGCGTGCTGAGTGCTTCGCGCAGCCAGGAGAGTTTAGGCCAGAGCGCTTCATGGGCCCTGAGCCTGTGCCCTTTGAGTGGATGCCGTTTGGTGGCGGCTTGCGGCGCTGCGCTGGGAGCTTCTCGGTTCAACTACAAATGAAGGTGCTGCTGGCTACCATCCTCAGCCGGGTAGGACTGCAGCGTCAGCCGGGCCCGGCGCAGCGCATGGTGCGAGCGTTCATTTCCTTGGCCCCGGACAAAGGCGTCTACGCCCGCGTCACCGAGCGGCGGGCGCCAGCCCCTGCCCTCCACGAAGTGGCTCAGTCTTGGCTGGCTTCAGGCTGATCCGATAGCGCGGCGAACCAACGACGGATCAGTTCCACTTCGAAGCGATACTCGCCCTCGACTTTTTCGATGAGATCGCGTCGCAGTAGATCAAGCAGCTCCTGCTCACCCGCCGCTTCCCCGCAGGCAGAGAGGAGGGCTGCGCGTGACAAGTGACCCCCTTCCCGTTCGGCGGCCAGCGCGCGCAGCAGACGACGTCCCAGCGCCGTCACCTGATTTCGTTCCATGTCCGCGAAAAAAAAGCTTCCGTGCTGTAGGGCCGCCGGGATGGAGTCTTCGACATCCTGTAGCCGGGCCAGCCGACGCTGCGCGACATCCTGCTCATTTTTCAGGCTGACGACTTCCGCGCACAGGAGCTGAACCAAAAAGGGGTGCCCGCGCGTCAAGTCAAGGATGCGCTGGCTGGCAGCTGGCTCATATCGCAAGGCAAAGTCAGGGGTCGGCTGCTCGATCAGCTTGCGCACCTCCGTAGGGTTTAGATAGCCAACCTGGATGACCTGTACGTTGATGAAATAGGAAGCCCAGGCAGCGAGCTCCTCGAGCGTATGCGAGCTAGCCAGCATGACCTTGATTCGCTGCCGGTGCTGCACAATGTGGCGCAGCATCCCCAGCACCGCGACTGGATCGAAGCGCCCGCGGCTGAGAGCAGATGTCAGCGCCTCAAACTCATCCAGAGTCAGAAGTGCGGTGCGCGTTCCCAGCGCCTCCTCGACGCGATCCAGCCACTCATCGAAGCTGGTAAATGGGTCGGTGGCCAGGGCCTCGCGCGAAAGGGGCGGCAATGCAAGACCGCGCTGCTTGCGCGCCGAGTCCAGCATGCTGCGCGCCAGGTTGTACAACAGTCCGATGTGGTCACTGGACGAAGAGGCCGGTCCCTGGAGGTCCACGAATAACGGAACGATCGTACTTGGCAGTAAGCGACCGAGGTTGTTTAGCAGTGAGGTTTTCCCCATGCGCCGCTGGCCGTAGAGCATAAGCGGCGGACCGCGACGGTCGAGCAGGAGCTGTTCAATGCGACCGCTGATATCGGTCCGACCCACGAAGAGCTCCTGGGCCAAGGAGAGAGGAACGCCGATCACGTATGGATTTTCGATCTCCTGGCGCTGCTCGACCGCAGTTGCGACTCCCTGGCTGTGGCTCTGCACCAAGCGATGCCAGCTAGCGGCGATCGGCCGAAAACGTGGAGCGTACTGATCGGTGCTGCGATCCAAGTCGCTAACCAGCGATTCCAACCGCTGTGTCACTGCGGTCAGTCCTAAGCGCTGATTATGCGCGCTGCTTTGCGAGAGCGCAGCTTCGACATCCTGACTAATGGCGCAAAAGCGACGCAAGAGAGCACTCGCAGGTCCACCCAGGTCCTCGTCTATCGTTGTTGAGCCAACAACGAGGCGATGGGCCTGCACGACGGCGGCCAGGTCGCTGCAGCCCCCCAGTAAGCGTGCATCTAGTTCGATCTGTGCTGCCGTGGCGGCCCAGCGCTGATGACCTTGCGCCACTTCGGCGAGTGCGCGCTTGCCACTTAGAGGGCTTGTCTCAATCGCTAGCACCAAGTGAGCATCCAACCCATACAGTCGAAATCGCTGATGTTGATCCCAGAACACGGAGTGAAATCGCAGCCATAGTGGTAGCTCTGCGGCTTGCGACCGATCGTGCGGCAGCCGGGACTCGAGCCTAGATTGATCGAGTCGCAGTAACAGCAGATTCCACGCCTCCTCAATGGGAAAGAGCAGCAGGGGACGCCAGTACCGCTCCGTGAGTCCAAGCAGGACGGCGGCTTCAAGGCTCAGCAGGCCGGGCAACAGATGTGGGCCCAGCTGCATGGCCTGCTTTGATGCAGCGCTCATCGTAAGCAGCCAGCCACCAGCGAATCCCAAGGAACCCGCGATAGCACCCGACCATGACCCGGCGACGGCCTCAGCGAGCATATAGGGCAGCGCAAACCATGCCCCCAGGATGATTCCCATCATGATTCCCAGGACGATGATGTCGCCGGCCCAGGGCGAGATCACGTTGACCAGCATGTGGTTGTTGAGTGCGCAGGCCAGGCCAAAAAGGACACTGCGTCCCCACTGGCCAGTCATCCAGCGCGCCGAGATCAGACCCGCCAGCAAACCACCAAACGAGATTGCGAGGGGAAACGGCAGGAGGTTCGCTGACAGGGTTGCCGCCAGGAAAAAGAGCGTACCGCACAGCAGGCCCAGCAAGGCCCCCCCGGCAGTTGGATGACGGCTCAGCCGGGCCCGGCGCTCGGAAATGCTGCTGCCCACCCCGCCCACGGCGACGAACATTCCGGCGCCAGCGACGCCAAAGGCAACGATCAGAGCTACTCGCCCGCCTGCTGCGCCCCGGAGATATTCCTGCATCATGCGCGCCACCGTGGCCTCGCCGGGAAACTGTACCTGTCCGGTACGCACCACTCCCAGGGCGAACGCCACCGCGCCGGCGATACCTCCTAACATCCCGCTGGCCATCCCAACGGCCGAAGCACTTCCTGTTCCAAAGATTATGCTGCCTCCGACCGACATGACGAAGCAGGCCATGGTGCGAATGGCAATCAGTCGAATGGGCACGTGCAGCGCCAGAAGCAAAAAGATCAGCAGGGTGGAGTTGAGCGCCGGTGCAGCAACGTGACCCAGCCACAGAAGCCGCCGTATCGTCGCACTGCGCAGCTGCTGAGGAGTCAGCTGCGCCAGACTAAAGTCGGGAGCCAGCGTCGGATCCAATCGCTGAATGTACTGACACCAATGCGCGGGCCGGAAGAACAGCCACGTGAAGAGCTGCAGGGTGGCAAGCAGCGTGCTGCGATGCAGTGTCGGGCCAGCTGCCGCATGGGTAGCACGCGGCTCTGCGAGGGTCATGCCGTTCATCGGGATACGCGCCATTGTGCCGTGGGCCGCCGGGGTGAAGAAGGGAAAAGCGTGATAACCGGGCCCAAATGGGTTCGGTCTGACTTTTGGGGAAATTTCAGGTGTATTGCCGTGCTGCGCAAAGTAGGCTTCATCCCAAGTGACGAACCGGATTCGTACGATTGTGCCACGCTGGCAGAGCCGATGGCGGTGTGTCCCGATTCCGAGGCAACTGAGCCGCTGCTGTGCGACCTACCAGTCACCCTGGTGACCCCGCCTGGGTATGATGGAACGCAGGCGCAACCCTTGCTGATCCTTCTTCATGGTTACGGATATAGCGGGCAGCGGCTAGACCAAGGCTTCAGCTTGAGCCAAACGGCGGGGCTTGGTAACACGTTCAACACCATCCGAGCTTGGCTTGGCCATGTATCGCTGGAGACCACCAACCGCTATGCGGAAGTCGACCTTGAGATGAAGGCCAGGGCTTTAGAGACCTGCGCACTCCCAAACTCTAAGACTCAGCCAACCTGGCACAACGCATCCGGCTCCTCGGCGTAGGGGTTGCTGCCCGCCTTGCTATCCGTAAAAGTTTTGTTGAGACGGGTGGTGAGCTCAGAGTCTCTTCCATCTTTCCCTCCTACGGTTCCCTACTCC
>Ga0075163_10014571_pt1 | contig 10142 bp, 11 predicted proteins | sample JI1023141ADNA_FD_71478 | JGI IMG/M metagenome (GOLD analysis project Ga0075163, IMG submission 71478) | Wastewater effluent complex algal communities from Wisconsin, to seasonally profile nutrient transformation and Carbon sequestration -... | ecosystem: Engineered > WWTP > Effluent > Algae... | reverse complement strand
AGTGATCTTTAACAAGTTGGTGTCATGTCTGGTATCGGGACCAACACGTTGGTGCGCAAGCGCTGCCGTGCCGGTACCAGCGAAATAGCTGCGGGGATCCGTTGGGTCTGCCTGATGGGTAATGCGTGTGCGTCCTCGCCCTATTTCGACAGTGTTTGCAAACAAGGCCGTTGCGCAGTTCCTGCTCGGCATGGGGCAACCCATGCACGGGACTCGGCCTGATGTGCCAGCGCCCCGCACGGGGTGGTTGGTGCAACGTACGCGGGTGGTGCGTTGTGAATGCTGTCGAAATAGGTCTTTGGGTCGGTAGCTCAGTTTGGTAGAGCGTTGCGTTGAAAGCGCAAGCGTCGAAGGTTCAATCCCTTCCTGATCCACCACGTTCGCAGGGTAGAGAAGCCCGGTTAACTCGCATGGCTCATAACCATGAGATCGCCAGTTCAAATCTGGCCCCTGCAACCATCTGTCCGCAAGCACGCCATGGTTCCCCGTACCACAATGGCAAACGGGAGCTTGCAAAGGCAGTCCAGGGGGTGAGGCGCATATTGCCTCACCTCCGGCGACCCCCTCATTCGTCGCATTGGACTTTTGGTAAGGTCAGTAGCCTTTCACGCTACGCAAGCTCGGTTCGAATCCGGCATGCGACTCCAGTTTTGTATCTCGATAGCTCAATTGGCAGAGCGCTGGTCTCCAAAACCAGAGGTTGAGGGTTCGAAGCCTTCTCGGGATGCCATTTTGAGTGAGTGAGTGAATTTGCCCCGGTGGCGGAACTGGTAGACGCGCAGCGTTGAGGTCGCTGTGTCGAAAGACGTAGGGGTTCGAGTCCCCTCTGGGGCACCACGACGATATTGAAGGGGGTTCGCCAAGTGGTCAAAGGCACCGGGTTTTGATCCCGGCATTACCAAGGTTCGAATCCTTGACCCTCTGCCAATCCATGAAGTGATCCCCCGGTGGCGAAGTTGGTAGACGCGCAGGTCTCAGGTACCTGTGCCCATTGGGCGTGCCGGTTCGAACCCGGCCTGGGGGACCAATCGTTTTCGCGGGCCTGGCCGAGTGGTTTAGGCGCCAGCCTTCCAAGCTGTGTATGCGGGTTCGATTCCCGCGGCCCGCTCCATTTTCCTACATGCGCGTAGCCAATTGGCCTGGCGTTCGGTTGCAACCCGAAATAGGCTGGTTCGATTCCAGTCGCGCATTCCAGTCAATCGAATTTGGAAAGTAATGCAGCGGGGTAGGCCTGCGACCGGTCTTGAAAACCGGGTTCTCAGAAATGGGATGGGGTTCGACTCCTCTGCTTTCCGCCACACATCAAAGTTTTCGCGCCCATAGCTCAGCTGGACCAGAGCACTTGCCTACGAAGCAAGGGGCCCGGGTTCGAATCGTGCTGGGCGCTCCATTTTTTCCCCTGTAGCTCAGTGGTAGAGCGTCGCACTGTTAATGCGAATGTCGCTGGTTCGATCCCAGCCGAGGGAGCCAGGTTACCGTGATTAGGCAAGTGGTATGTCACCCGCTTTGGGAGCGGGGCGTCGAGTGTTCGATTCACTCATCACGGACCATGTTTGGAGGTTTGACCGAGTGGTTGAAGGTGCCTGACTGTAAATCAGGTCTTAACAGCACGCTGGTTCGAATCCAGCAGCCTCCACCATTTTCGGGCAACGGATCTACCAGGACGCTGGCTGATCATCAGTGCGAGCGGCACCAGGTGCTGCGTGAGGAAGACGCATCGTTGCTGAATAGAAAAAAGGGGAGTTGTACCTGTACCCCAGCTCGAAGACCTGCAGCGTTTGCGGAGCGATCAACGGGGAATTGACCCTGGCCAACCGGGTCTGCAGCTGCGGCGCGTTCCACGACCGCGACGTGAACGCTGCCAAGAACATCCTTGCCCAAAGCTTGCGGGATGCTGCAGCGATTGAAGAAAAGTTAAAGGCGGTAGGTACTACCGTTTTAGCCTGTGGAGAGGAAAGCGCTGGCCGAGGTCGTAAGACTGCGGTGAAACTGGCCTCGTTGAAGCAGGAATGCACCCACAACCGGGCCATTGCGGCATAGTTGAGGTTCTAGGTACAGATGTAGCTCAGTGGGAGAGCTTCCGCTTTGCAAGCAGCGGGGCGTCGGTTCGATCCCGACCTTCTCCACCAACTTTATGGTGACTGTAGCCAAGTGGTGAAGGTCCCGCGCTGTGACCGCGGTATGCGTGGGTTCGAATCCCATCAGTCACCCCAACCCCTTTTAACCATTTCCCGTCGAGGTAGCTCAGAGGAAGAGCACTGGCCCGATAAGCCAGAGGTCGAGATGTCGCAATTCTCCCCCGACACCATGTTTAGCCCGTGTAGCTCAGCTGGAAGAGCAGTCGCCTTGTAAGCGACAGGTCAAGTGTTCGAACCACTTCTAGGGCACCAGATTCGGTTGTATAGCTCAGCGGTAGAGCGCTGCCCTCATAAGGCAGGGTGCGGTGGTTCGAGCCCACCTGCAACCACCAGGTCGTGGAAGGTTGGCAGAGTGGTAATGCACCGGCTTGCTAAGCCGTGGCTCCGCAAGGGGTCCATCAGTTCGATCCTGATACCTTCCGCCAACTGTTGAGGCCCGAGTGGTGGAATTGGCAGACACGGCAGACTCAAAATCTGTTGCCATCAAGGCGTGCCGGTTCAAGTCCGGCCTTGGGTACCAAATTTCAAGAATTGCAACGCCTGCTGGTCATGGCGTGGCATGCACGGGTCGACCTGGCCCCGTTGACCACAAAGCCAGGAACTATGCCGTGCAGCAACTGCAGTCGCCACCGATAGGCGGCGTGGAAGCTGAGCTCATGGCCATAGACGCGGTCCCCCAGACAAGATAGCCGCGAGGGGGGCATCGGAGGCAACCCGACAGGCCTGTGGCAGACAGGCTGTTGAGAATCGGCGCCGGCTCATTGCAGCCGTGCGGCCGAAGCTCATTTCAACCACACAGGAGAATCCATGAAACCTAAAAACCGAAAACGTTTGGCCCCGCGCAATCCCTTCGTCGCGGCGGCCAAATTCAAGAGGGCTGGTTCACACGCGAAAGCCAACAAGGCATTGCGCCGCCAGGAAAAGGTCAATCAAGGGCGTCTAGCTCATTTGGCAGAGCTTCCGGCTTTTAACCGGGTTCGAATCTCGGGACGCCCACCACTCAAAGTGAATTCCAAAGCCCACGGTTTCGGAATGCGTTTTGCAATTTGAAGTCCATCGCGTCCCTGTAGCTCAGTCGGATAGAGCGCAACCCTCCGGGTTCGAGCCTGGCCGGGGACTCCAATTGCGATCACCATTTTGGTCTGTTAGCTCAATGGCAGAGCGCCTCCCTGTCCAGGAGGATGCCGGGGGTTCGATTCCCCCACAGACCGCCACTTACGATGCCGCAGTAGTTCAGTGGATAGAACGAGGCCCTCCTAAGGCCTAGACGTAGGTTCGATTCCTTCTTGCGGCGCCAAGCTTCCCCGGCTAGCTCAGCGGTAGAGCAGCGCCCTTACAAGGCGAATGTCCGCGGTTCGATCCCGTGGTTGGGGACCACTTTGCCCGCGTAGTTCAGTGGAGAGAACGGGAGCCTTCTAAGCATCAGACACAGGTTCAATTCCTGTCGCGGGCACCACGCACATGACACCCCTTGGGATCACACGAAATCAGAAAGGAGTTGGCCACGTACGGCCACAGGTGCAATCGTGACTCAAAGCAGAATTCTCCAACTCGACGTTCAAGGTGTCCCACAGTCCTGGGTGAGCCCAGAACGCGCTGCAGGCTACTACGCCACGGGCGATGTTGTCTGGTCCGTGGGTGAAGCCTTCATGACCATGCGTGGCGGGATCAATGCCGCCAGTGGCGTGCAGTCCCACATCGATCTCGCGCCCATCATCGCCGTCAATGGCTGCGCGAACGTGAATCTGTTCGACGTTACACCCACACTGACCAATCCCAAACTGTTTGCACGCGACAGGTTCATGTGCGCATACTGCGGTGGGATCTTCAAGCACGAGGTTCTGACAAGGGAACACATCCACCCTCGGTCGCGCGGTGGACTGGACAACTGGCAATCGGTGGTGAGTGCATGCAAGGGTTGTAACAACCTCAAGGCAGACCGCTTTCCGCACGAAGCCGGCATGACTTTGCTCTACACGCCGTATGTGCCAAGCCTGTACGAAGACTTCATTCTGTCGTCACGGCACATCCGGGCCGATGTGATGCAATGGCTATTGGCCAGGGTTCCCAAAGGATCTCGGTTGATCTAAGTTACACATCAGGCCCCATTGACAGGGGGCAATTGTGTCGTAGCTTGAAGTAACAACACTTCAAGGAATCTACGAATGCTTCGACGCTCTGGACCGCTGCGCAGAACTGGTTTCAAGCGGCCCACATATGTTCCCCCTCCAAGTCCACCAGTCACGCGTGGCGGTGGGGGGGTTATCAGGCGGATTGATGACGCCCCGATCACCATCCAGAAAGAGAACGTGATCACCAGCTTGGCCTACCAGGCATTGGTGCGAAAGCTACCTTGTGCGCGATGCGGCATCGTTGGATTCAGCCAGTTTTGCCATTCTGACGAAGGGAAGGGCATAGGCATCAAAACAGACGACAGGCGGGGCTGGCCAGGATGCAGACCACACCATGAAGGCGGTCAGATGGTCAATGGGTGCCACTGGTTCGTAGGCACCAGCGGAAGCCTCAAGCAGGCCGAGCGCCGGGAGCTTGAGGCTCGTATGAGCGCAGAAACACGGCTTCAAATTCTCAGGCAAGGGGCATGGCCGAAGTCACTGCCCCTCTGGGGGGCGGATGCAGAAGTGCTGCGCGACCACAACATTGCTCCGTACCAGCTGGATGAGGCAGTTCAGAACAATCCTGCGATTGTGGACCTCATCGTCAACGCATTGGTCAGCCGAACCACGGGTGGAACCCACCTGGGAACGGGAAAGTCATTGTGAAAACCCGGCTGAACGAAAATCGACAGTGCCAAGGCTGTCCATCGAAAAATGAACACGATGGATTGCATTCAAGTGATCGCTTTTTGTGTAATGTGCTGCTTTAGTACAAATGGGTGAGCTATGGCCGAACAGAAATTCCCGATAACGGTAGACATGCGGGAATCCCGCTCCGGATTGACCCAGCAGCTCGAAAAGAGCACCGTGGTCACAGTCCAATTCGCAGAGCTTGCGGTGGGAGACTTTGTCCTATCCCAAGATGTGGTGGTGGAGCGCAAGGCCGCGGTTGACTTCGTTTCAAGCATCATGGACAGACGCTTGTTCGGTCAAGTGTCACAGATGAAGGCGACCTACCTGCGCCCAATCATCATGATCGAAGGGGATGTTTTTGCAACAAGGTCAGCTATTGCCCCTGATGCGCTGCGCGGGGCACTGTCCTGGCTGGCCGTGATCGAAGGCATAAGCCTCGTTCACACCAAGACACCATCCGAGTCCGCAAGCTTCATTGAGGTTATGACCCGACACGCACAGGAAGGCCTTGGCTATGAAATCTCACTGCGAGGCTCCAAGCCAAGGGATTTGAAGGTACTCGCCCAATACGCGGTGGAAGGCCTACCTGGTTGCGGACCAGGCACAGCAAAGAAGCTTTTGGGGCACTTCGGGTCAGCGGAACGCGTGTTTGCGGCCACGATAGACCAGCTCTGTGAAGTCAAGGGGGTGGGGCGCAAAACAGCCGAACAGATCCGTGAACTGCTGTCGTACACGATTGCCACTTCCTGATCAATCCGACCGTCACCCCCCAAGATCCGGAATCTGCGTCAAGCACTACTGACTGCAGACTACCGTCTCAAATTCCAAACTGAAGCACCAGCGTTTGGGCCTGCTCGCGATTGAGATTGTGAAATGCCGCCATCGCCGGCAGGTACTTCGCCCTGGGCGTCACCCCTGATGTCTTGTCCTCCCAACGCGAGACCGTAAGGGGTGATGAATTCAGCAAGAACCCCGTCTGCTTGAGGCTCAACCCAAGACGGGTGCGCTGCGTACCCAGTTTCGCTGCGCTGAATTTGAAGCCAGAGGATGCAGCAACAGTCGGCGACTCAGAAGAGATCTGCTTGGATGCGGACATCTTGCGCAATTGCACTGCTTGCTTCTCCAGTTCGGCGATACGCCGTTTGAAGACAGCCAATTCACCACGGGAATGGATTGCGGCCTTCTTGAGAGCGGCCACCTCGGAGCGAACGATTTTGCGAGCTACGCGGCTGATCTCGTTTTTCAAGAGTGTTGCGATGTTCGGCATGTGTGGGCTTTCTGCATGTGAGGTTGCCCTCGGTACGCCGATGGTAACTAAAACAGATCGCGACCAGTTGACAGACAGCGCGCCCGTGATAGTTTGATTTCAGGAACCAACCTTTCAACGACATGCCCACAGGGGCAAATTTCACTGGAGAAAACAAATGACCACCACTTCGATTCAAAACCTCGGCACCAACCCAGAAATCACGCTGGTTGGAGGCTCCATCAAAGGAGCCATGAAAGCTGTGCACGCCAGCTCACGCGACCTCTGGATCGTGGAGCGCAGTGCCATCCGCGTGATCGAGAACTTCAACGTTCGTATTCACAACCAGGCGCTGACCGACCACATCCGGAGCTTGGCCAACAACATGCTCTTGGAAGGCTTCAAGCCCGAACACCCGCTGGCAGGCTACGTCAGCAACGAAGACGGCGAACTGGTGATCTACCTCACCGACGGACACAACCGTCTGGCCGCATTTGACCTGGCTGTGTCCGAGGGCGCAGAGATGACCGAACTGCCCATGGTAGTCAACAGCAAGGGCCGCTCAATTGAAGACATCACCGTGGGGCTGGTCACCAGCAACTCGGGCAAGCCGCTGGAGCCACTGGAAAAGGCATTCGTCTGCAAGCGTTTGACCCAATTCAACTGGGACAGCAAGCGGATCGCGGAACGCCTCGGACTCAGCTCCCCCAGCTACGTCGATGACCTTCTGCTGCTGGCCGGCGCCCCGGCCGAAGTGGTCCAGATGGTCAGTGAGGAAAAGGTAGCCGCAGCCACAGCCATCCAGATGCTCAAGCAGTACGGCAGTAAAGCGCCACAAATGCTGCAGGAGGGGTTGGAGCGTGCCAATACACAAGGCAAAACAAAGCTGACCAAGCGCTTCACCACAGATCCGGGTTTGAAATTCGTGACCCGCAGTGCCCCCGTCCTGTTTACGGCCGTCCAGGAAATCACGGCTGACCCGGCATTCCAGCAACTGGAGACGGGCCTGCGCGAGAAGATCCAAAAACTGATGAACGATATTGCCGATCAGCAGGCCAAGGCAACCCAGCCAAAGGAATCGAAAGAATCCGCCCCCACCAAGGCCGAAAAAGCACCCAAACCAGCGAAGCCCGCGGTTCAAAAGCCCTTTGTCAACCGTGCCAAGAAAGCCAAGTAAATGAGCACCGACACACCCACAGAGGCAAGCCAGAGCCTGCAGCTGGCAGAACTCATCCTGAGCATGGACATGGTGACCAGCAAGGGCATCGAAGCCCGCCGCCTAGCACGTGCAATCCAGCAGGGCCAACCTGCGCCCGTGGGCTGCACGCCTACAACCAGCCAGACACCTTCTGGCACCTTTGCGCTACCTGAATCCAGCCCCGAACGATTGGCCATACGTGAGGCCCTAGGTTGCTTCCGTGCCGCACAGGCAGAGGGCCTGCAGGCGCTTCTGGACGCCACCACTGACGAGCGACTGAAAGATCTTGTCACACGCCGCCTGCTGTACGCCGTGCCGGCCCTGCAGGCAGGACTGGGAACCACCCTGGAAGGCTAGGGCATAGCCAAGGCTCTGGCCCCCTACGGAAATCGCACACCTCGCCAAAACTGATCCCTATGTCAAACCACAGCCAGCACCAAACAGGTTCTTCCAACATTCTGGAAAGATTCAAACCCATTGTGAAACGCTTCGTCCTGGAACAGGTCTTGCGCGAGAAAGACGAAGCAATCGAACAAATACTGCGTGATGCCGATTGGATTGAATCCACCGCCGCACGTCTGGGGATGAAACTCTGCCCGGATCAGTTCGCAGCTTACAAATGCGTGCGCATCGCCAGGGCCAAGGAAATCATCATGGACGGCAAGAGCCGGCTAGAACCGCCGGCGCTAAGCGACGTACTGATGCTGGACAAGGAGCATACAGCGGGACTCCAATTGAATGGCGTTCTCTCGAACATTGAGGTGCACCGCGTCATGGACGTGTACGACACCGACCAGCATGGCCGGCCTCTGCCGAATTGGGTCCGCGAACTCCATTTTCTCGCCGTCAGAGCAGATGCTGAAGTCGAATATGACGTGCAACAACTGCCTTTGTGTGAAACCAAGGCTGATGGCGAAGTTCTCTCCGGCATGCTGCATTTGCTCCACAGGAATGCTGGCGTAGTCGGGGCCCATAGCTCCAGGGAATGGGAGAAATCTCTTGCCGAAATGGATAAACAATAATGAACAGCCCAGAATCCACACCCAAAGCCGCACCAGCAGAGCCATTGCGCCAGCGCAAAAAAGCTGCCGAAGCAACGGCGATCAGCATGCTACCGGCCTTCCTCCGCGCTTGGCAGTGGGGACAGTTTCATCAGTTGAGCGAACTGACAACCGGCATGTCCGATGCGCTTGCTGCCACTCACCCACAAATCTCCAAAAAAATCAGGGAGATGAACCGGATTGCGCCGGTAAAGCAACCACCCCCGTTACCTCAGAACCTGATTTCGCTTGAAGTCGCCCGCCACGGGCTTGAGCAGGTCATCCTCCCGCAAGCGGTGCGCGAACAGTGCAAAGCTATCGTGCAGGAGCACGGACGGCGTGATGATCTGCGGTCAGTGGATCTGGAGCCGCGACACAAGGTCATGCTCCACGGGGAGCCAGGCAACGGCAAGACCATGCTGGCAGAAGCGTTGGCGCACGAACTTGATGTGCCGTTTCTGCGCGTGAAGTACAGCGGACTCATTGCCAGCTACCTCGGTGAGACTGGCAAGAACCTATCAACCATCATGGAATACGCCCAAACCGCGCCTTGCCTGCTGTTTCTGGACGAGTTTGATGCGATGGCTATGGCGCGTGGCGGCAGTGCAGACGTGGGCGAAATGCGCCGGATCACCAACCAGTTACTTATTTCCATCGAGCGCCTGCCCTCCACCTGCGTATTCGTCGCCGCCACCAATGTCTACGACCAGATCGATGCCGCCATCAAGCGCCGATTTGACTTCGTTATCGAGTTGACCAGCCCCAACCGCGACTTACGCCACCAGTGCGCAAGCAGTCAACTGGCCCCAGAGCGCACGCAGGGCAAGAACTTGCTTCCACTGAGTGATCGCATTGCAGACATGAACCTGAAAAACCTTTTTGAAGTGGTCGAATTGTGTCGTCGTATTCGACGTGACCTGGTGCTCAATGAAGGGATGGGCATTGAAGCCGCCATCGACGCGGCTGCCCAGCAGTAATCCGCCTGACAACCTTGAGTCCACAACAAATATCGTGAGAGCAGTATGTCGAAAAAGCTCAGTGAACCCCAACAGTTGCTCGTCAACAGCTTGAAAGCTGGGGCCGTACTTAACCATTCCAATGTCACAGGCCTGTTCCGTCTCAAGGACGGGGCAAAATCGCGCACGGTTCACCCAGCGACGGTGTTGTCGCTGATCGCGTCCGGGGTGATCAACAAGAGCTTGGGCGGTGACTGCCGCCTGGCGCAATGACAACTTCAGAAAGGGATGCCATGATTGGAACTGCAGGTACCGGATATTCGCGGGTTGCGGACGTGGTAACTCACGACATGATGGCCAAAGTCGCCTCTGCACACCACCATGGCGGGCCGCTGGCATGCCCCCTGTGCGGAGCAGTGCGCAATCCACGCCCAGTGCGAAAAGACGGCTCCGTGACCTATTCTTGCCCACCAGACCACGTTAACCATGGCATGCGCTACACATGGCGCATTGACGTCGACGGAAACCTGATCGATTGACGGGGGTTGCCAGTGCCGATCACAAAACGTCCGTGCAGCAATTGCCCGTTCCGAAAGGATGGTGCAGGGATTGCATTGGAGCCGGGACGTCTGGATGCGATCGTGGCCGACCTGAAGGCCAATGATCAAAACACCTTCGTATGCCACAAGACACTGCACACCGAGCGCATGACTTGTGCGGGCGCGGTTGCCGTCATGTCAAAGATCGGGCAACTGCC
>Ga0075163_10014570_pt1 | contig 10142 bp, 9 predicted proteins | sample JI1023141ADNA_FD_71478 | JGI IMG/M metagenome (GOLD analysis project Ga0075163, IMG submission 71478) | Wastewater effluent complex algal communities from Wisconsin, to seasonally profile nutrient transformation and Carbon sequestration -... | ecosystem: Engineered > WWTP > Effluent > Algae... | reverse complement strand
CTGACCGAGCGGGTCGACGACGTGCTGACGGCGGCCGACGTCGACGCGGTGGTGGTCGCGACGCCGTCGTCGACCCACGCCGAGCTCGCCCTCCGGGCCCTGGCCACCGGGCGCCACGTCCTGGTCGAGAAGCCGATGGCGCTGTCGGTCGCCGACGCCGAGGCGGTGGCCGCTGCCGCCGCCGCCAGCGGCGCGGTGCTCCTGGTCGGTCACCTCATGCTCTACCACCCGGTGGTCGAGCGCCTGCGCGCGCTGATCGATCGCGGCGACCTGGGCGACCTGTATTACCTGTCGTCGACCCGGGTCAACCTCGGCCGCCTGCGCTCCGACGAGAACGCGCTGTGGAGCCTGGGCCCGCACGACCTGTCGATGATCGACTACCTGGTGCGCGCGCCGATCACCAGCGTGACCGCGCGCGGCCAGAGCTTCCTCCAGCCCGGCATCCCCGACGTGGTGTTCGTGACGCTCGGCTTCGCCCCGACGCCGGGCGGCCCCAGCCTGGCCCACGTCCACGTGTCGTGGCTGAACCCGCGCAAGGAGCGTCGCATGGTCGTGGTCGGCGCCAAGAAGATGGTCGAGTTCGACGACGTCGCCCCCGACAAGCTGCACATCTACGATCGCGGCTACGACCGGCCGCCGGCCTTCGCGTCGTTCGCCGAGTACCTGACCCTGCGCAACGGCGACGTCACGATCCCTCAGGTGCCGATGGTCGAGCCCCTGGTCGCCGAGGTCGCGCACTTCCTCGACTGCATCGCCGGGCGGGCCGTCCCGCGGACCGACGCCGCCAGCGGTGTTCGGGTGGTGCGGATGCTGGCCGCGGCCCAGGCCTCCCTCGACACCCAGCCGGGGTGAGCCGGCCGCGGTCGCGCCCGCCCGGTCACACCTGCCGGGTCAGGCCAGCGCCTCGGCGCGCTCACGCCAGCCGGCGACCGACGTAGTACAGGTACGGCGACAGGCCCGGCAGCTCCGGCGAGTTGGCGCCGAACAGTCGGCGCTGCGCCAGATCGAGGGGGATCTGCAGCCAGCGCGTCGCCGCCAGCAGGTGGCGCTTGGGCGAGGTCGGCGGGGTGGTCAACAAGCCGAACTGGAACGCGCCCAGGTAACCGCAGAAGATCGGCGCCAACCCCTGGTCGTCGAACAGCTCGGCGAAGCGGTCGCGGCTCATGATGTCGAGGTTGTGCGCGGCCAGGAGGTCGGGGTGGAAGAAGCGCTTGAGCGCGGCGTTGAGGCCGGCGTAGTTGGGGATGCTGATCGCGACCAACCCACCGGGCCGGGTCAACGCGACGTGGCGCGCCACCACCGGGCGGACATCGCGGAAGTGCTCGATGAACCCATGCGACATCACCAGATCGAAGCCCGCGCCGTGGTCGGCGACGATGGCGTCGCCGAAGAAGTCGGCCAGGAGCACGTGGCCGGGATCGAAGCCGAAGCTGGTGAAGGTCGCGCGATTGGCGACGACGCCGGCCTCGCTGTAGTCGAGGCCCCACGGGTCGAGCTCGAGGGCCCGCGCCAGCTTGGCCAGGGCCAGGCCGGGGGCGCTGCCGACCTCGAGGATCCGCTGCCCGGGCCGGACCAGCGGCCGCAACAGCTCGCGGAAGGTGTAGCCGACGTAGCCACCCTGGACGAAGAAGTCGAAGGCCTCCTCGCCCAGCACCGTGCGGGCCACCGCGCGCAGCCGCCCGCTCGAGGCGCTGGTGCGATGCACCGCGTCCCAGTGGGCAGTCGCGGTCAACCGGTCGCTCGACTCCTCCATCGCGGTGAGCGTAGCACCATCGCGAATGCTTTGGGCACCGACGATCGTCATCGCCGGCGCGGTGCGACCTGGGTCCGCTCGCTGCGGGCGCGCGCGAACACGACCAGCGCCGCGATGAGCGCGAAGCCGAGCATGAGCTGGGCCGGGACCGGCACGAAGGTGTTGCGGACGTGGGCCAGGAGCGCGGTCAGCGTGACGCCGGCCACGCACTGGTAGACCCGATCGTCGGGCCACGCCGAAAGCCGGCCGAGGATGAAGCCGAGGAGCGCCAGCACCGCGACCACGCCGATCGCGGCGAAGTTGCGGTAGGCCTCGGCGACCACCGAGAACCCGATCGGGCCGGCGCGCTCCATGATCAGGTTGGTCATGACCCGGCGATCCTCGTCGATCGGCGGCCGGGTCCAGCCCGGCACGATGTAGTAGAGGAAGCGATCGATCGGCGCCCAGTAGGTCGCGCCGTCGTCGAAGTCGTCGCCCATCTCGTGCCAGAAGACCACCTCGGAGACCGGGCGCAGCGACGCCCCCATCTCGGCCACGCCGTCGAGCGGGTTGATCGACAGGCTGGCCTCGCCGATGTTCGAGACGCCGACCGAGCGGACGTTGCGGATCACCGCGATCGCCGCCAGGAGCGCGATCGCCAGGATCACCGCGCGGCGCGGCTTGATCGGGACCCGGCGATAGGCCCACACCGACAGCGCGGTCAGGACCGGGAACAGGACCTCGCCGCGCAGGCCGAGCGGGAACGCGATCGCCGCCCACAAGACGAAGAACGCCGCCGAGACCGCGTGGCCGCGCGACCACGGCGACGCCGCCAGAAGGACGATCCCGAGGTCGGTCGCCAGGTAGATGGCCGGCATCGGTGTGGTCTCGGTGGCGTCGAGGAACGCCAGGTAAGAGCCGAAGATCAAGCGCAGCCCGCCCGACGACAACGCGAACGCGAACCAGGCCAAGAGCGATCCGATCACCATCGCGGTGCCGACCAGCGTGACGATGCCGTCGAGCTCGTGATCGCGGGGGCCGACCCGGCGGTGGCGCGCCGGCCGCAGGGCCGCTAGCCGGGCGCCGAAGACGTAGCCGACGCACGCCAGATCGGTCAGCCAGATCGCGACGATCGTGCTGTCGCGGAACAGCCACAGGTCGAGGGGATCGCGCACGGTGCCGCCCGGGCGGTGGCCGAGAGCCCACGGGATGATCAAGCCGGCGTGGAACAGCGCGACCATGATCAGGAAGACCGACGACGGTGACCACATCCCGCGCGGCGCGGTCCGGACCACGGTGAAGCACGCGAACACCACGATCACCGACGAGAGCTGGCAGGCGGTCTCGAGGTCGAGCGTGATCAGGTCGGCGCGGAAGATCACCAGCGCCACCAGGATGAGCCCGTGGGCCAGGAGCTCGAGCACCGGCCACGGCGAGCGCCGCCGGCCCGCGACCGCCGTCACGCCGCCACCCCACGCGCTGCGGTGCCGTTGGCGGCTCGCCAGGCCTGCCACACGAGGATGATCCACAGCCAGGCGTGCCAGTCGCGCTGGCCGCGCAGGTGCTCCTCCCAGCGCGACCGGATCACGGCGACGTCGAGGAGGCCGTCGGCGGCCAGCGCGGTCGGCGTGAGCAGGGCCTCGGCCCAATCGCGCAGCGGGCCGCGCAGCCAGCCGCCGAGCGGCACGGCGAAGCCGCGCTTGGGGCGCTCGAACATCGCCGGCGGCAGGTAGCGGGCCAGGGCCCCGCGCAGCGCGGCCTTGCCCGGGCCGTCGCCGACCCGGCGCGCGTACGGCAACCGCCAGGCCAGCTCGACCACGCCCGGGTCGAGGAACGGCGCCCGGCTCTCGAGGGCGACCGACATGGTCGCGCGATCGACCTTGGCCATGATGTCGTCGGGCAGGAACAAGAGCGCGTCGGCCAGCATCGCGCGCTCGACCGGCGAGGCGCGCAGCACGTCGGGCGCCAGCGGCAAGAGCCCGGCCGGCTCGGCCAGGCCAGGCGCCACCAGCTCGGGCTCGGCCCAGATCGACATCGCCGCCTGGTAGTAGGCGTCGAGATCGTCGGCGGCCGCGAAGAAGACGCGCCGGCGCAGCCACTCGATCGCGACCCGGGTCCGCGACCCGGCGGGGCTCAGGGCCGCGGCCCGCCCCAAGGACGCCAGGGTCGCGCGCGCCACCAGGCGTCGCCCCGGCACGGCGTACAGCCGCGCCACCTGACGCAAGAACGCATAGTGGTGGTAGCCGCCGAACAGCTCGTCGCCGCCGTCCCCCGACAGCGCGACCGTGACGTGGTCGCGGGTCAGGCGCGCCAGGAGCGTGGTCGGGAGCTGCGACGAGTCGGCGAACGGCTCGTCGTAGATCCGCGGCAGCTCGTGGACGATCGGCAGACACGCGCTCGGGGTCGCGACCAGCATCGTGTGCTCGACGCCGAGCCGGCGGGCGATCGCGGCGGCGTAGCTCGACTCGTCGTGGCTGGTCTCGTGGAAGCCGATGTGGAAGGTCCGGACCCGACCCGGCGCGACCGCGGCCATGACCGCGGCGACCAGCGACGAGTCGACGCCGCCCGACAAGAACGCGCCCACCGGGACGTCGGCCTCGGCCTGGCGCGCGACCGCGACCCGCAGCGCGGCGTCGACGCGATCGGCGGCCTCGGCGGCGGTCACCTCCAGCGGCGCGGCGACGCCGCGGCGCGCGACCTCGACCAGGTCGTAGTAGCGGCGCGGCGTCGGGTCGGGCTCGCGACCGAGGACGACGTAGCTGCCGGCCGCCAGCTTGCCGAGGCCGGCGTAGATCGAGCGCGGCGCCGGCACGTAGCCGTGGCGGATGTACTGGACGAAGGCGCCGCGATCGATCGTCGGCGCGAACCCGGGGTGGACCCGCAGGGCCTTGAGCTCCGACGCGAAGCCGACGCCGTCGCCGAGCCGGCCCCAGTACAGCGGCTTCTCGCCCAGGCGATCGCGAGCCAGGGTCAAGGTCCGCTCGTAGGTGTCCCAGACCGCCAGCGCGAACATCCCGATGAGCCGCGGCAGGGTCGCGATCACGCCGTCGCGGTCGAAGGCCGCGAGCATGACCTCGGTGTCGCTGTGACCGCGCCACCGCACCCCGGTCAGCTCGGCGCGCAGCTCGCGATGGTTGTAGATCTCGCCGTTGAAGGTGACGACGTAGCGCCCCGACGGCGAGGTCATGGGCTGGGCCCCGGCCGCCGACAGCTCGACGATCGCCAGCCGGCGGTGGGCCAGGGCGCACGCGCCATCGGGGCTGACCCACACCCCGGCGCCGTCGGGACCGCGGTGCGCGATCGCCGCCCCCATGGCGCCGACCAGGGCCGCGGCCTCGGCCCGTGGCCGCGGGCGAGCGAGCTCGAGGAAGCCGGCGATGCCACACATCAGGCGGTCGCTCCCGCCAGCCACAGCGCGCGGTGCGCGGCCGTCGCGTGCTCGAGGGTGAAGACGCTGTCGGCCAGGGCCGCCCGCAGCGCCGCCCGCGCCGTCGGGCCGGACCCCAGCGCGCGACGGACCGCGTCGGCCCAGGCCGCCGGGCCGCGCGCGACGTCGACGATCGTCACCCCCGGGACCCGGGCCGCGATCTCGCGCGCGCCCGACAGGTCGTTGGCGATGACCGGCGTGCCGGCGGCCAGCGACTCGAGGACCACCCCGGGCAGGCCCTCGATCGTCGACGGCAAGAGCGAGACGTCGGCGCCGGCCAACCACCGCGCGACGTCGGTCCGCTCGCCGACGAAGTGGGCGCGCTCGGCGCAGCCCAGGGCGGCCAGGCGCGCCCGGGTCGCGCGCTCGCGGTCGGCGCCCCCCAGCCCGACGAAGGCGACGTGGAGCCCCGGGGTCGCGGCCAGGACCTCGGCGGTGAACGGGTGGTGCTTGACCGGGTCGAAGCGCGCCAGGTGGACCGCGACCGCGGCGTCGGCCGGCAAGCCGAGCTCGGCGCGGATCGACGCGCCCGCCCCCGACGCGGCGTAGGCGTCGACGTCGACGCCGTTGTAGATGACCTGACAGCGCGGGTCGTCGGCCCAGCGCGGCGACCAGCCGCCAGCCAGCGCGCCGGCCGAGACCCCGACCAGATCTGTCGCGACCCGATCCATCACCCGGCGCATGACCGCCCGATAGGCGCGGCGCCGTGCGGTGTCGGGCATGCCGTCGGTGGTCGAGCGAAAGTGCGCGATGCGGCGGCGCGCGCCGCCGAGGCGGGCCGCCGCGAGCACCACCGCCGAGGTCAAGAACACGTGGGCGTGGACCACCGCGGCCCGGCGCGCGCGCACCAGCCGGGCGAAGGCCAGCGGGAAGCCGGCGTCGAGCCGGCAGTAGTGGACTGTCGAGCCGAGCCGGCGGATCTCGTCGTCGAGCACGCCGGCCTGGCCCGACAGCGCCACGAACTCGAGGCCGACCTCGCGGCGGTCGAGACGTCGCATCACGTCGAGGGTGCGCAGCTCGGCGCCGCCGCGGTTCATGGCGCCGAAGACCTGGAGGACCCGCACCGGGCCGACGTCATCGGCGCTGGTCCGCGCCGCCCCCGACGGGCGCGCCCGGGACCGCCAGGTCATGGAGCGGCCCCGCGCAGGCGTCGGAGTGGGATGGCGACCACGATGACGTAGAGCGCACATTCTACACCGAATCCGATGAGCATCGCCCAGGCCGCGCCGACGAGCCCATGGGACGGGACCAGGAGGGCGGCGGCGCCGGCGATCACCGCGGTGCTGGCGCCGTGGATCCACGGCTGGACCCGAAAACTTCGCAGCGCGTCGAGGGTCGTGCCGAGAAACACGTAGGACCAGACCAGACCCGAGGTCACGGCCAGCCACACCAGGACGTCGGCGTGGCGCGCGGTCTCGGCAGTGAAGACCAGGCCGAGCAGCCACTCGCCGATCGTGGCGCTCACGATCACCGCCCCGGCCCCGAGGAGCAGACCGCCGAGGACCAGCACCTTGAGCGTGCGCAGGAGGCCGTGATAGTCGCGGGCCGCGGCCGCCCGGGCCATGCGCGCCGACGCGCCGGTGGTCATCGCCGACACGACGATCGTGCCGAGCTGGAGGATCTGGATGAGGTTCGAGAACGCGCCTTGTTCGACCCGCCCGGTGTGATACTCGACGAAGTAGCGCGGCACGTAGATCTGCAGCGAGCCGATCGCGCTGACCACGCCGAGCGGCCAGGCCAGGCGGAACAGCGCGCCCACGCCGGCGCGATCGAGGGGCCCGAGCGGCGCGTCGACCGCGCGCAGGTCGACGACCATCCACGCCGCGTAGACCGCGGCGACCGCCCACGCCACCAGCGCCACCGACGACGTGAGCGCGACCGTGGTCCCGGCCAGCGCCAGGCTGGTGATCGCCCGCCCGAGCTGCGACAGCGCCACTTGGCGCATCCGCTCGCGTTGCCCGAGGTAGCCGTAGACCACGTCGCTGCCCCCCTCGCAGGCCTTGGCGACCGCGACCCCGAGGATCGCCAGCCCGGTGCGGTCGCGATAGGCCAGGGCCACGACCGCGGCGATGCCGAGCAGGCCGGCGAACATGGTCGCGCCTCGGAGCTGGAGGTACGCGGCGAAGCTGTGCTCGCCGCGAGCGTCGGTGGTCTGGACCTGGCGCAGCCGCAGGAGGCCGAGCACGAACACCGGGCCGGTCAGGGTCAGGGCCCAGTTCCACGTGCCGTTGCGGTGCGCGTGATCGCCGTCGCCCAGATGCGACAGCGCGATGATGATCGCGAACTGCGAGACCGCGAGCGCGACGCTGCCGACGAACGACCACGCGACGTTCTGACGGAGCGACGGGACGTGCATGCGGCGGCCCAGTGTAGCCCCGGGGCCGCGCGCGGGGCGACGGCCGCAGCCGGCGGGATGAACCGAGGCCGCCCCGATTGGCGTAGACTACCGCCATGGCCCTGCCGCGCTGGCAGCGCGTGGTCAAGCGCGCGATCGACATCGCCGGCGCCTCGGTGGCGCTGGCGGCCGGCGCCCCGGTGATCGCGGCGACCGCGGTGGCGGTGGCCAAGGACCTCGGCCGACCGGTGCTGTTCCGCCAGGTCCGCCCCGGGCTCCACGGTCGGCCCTTCACGCTGGTCAAGTTCCGCTCGATGCGCGACGCCGTCGATCGCGACGGCCGACCGCTGCCCGACGGCGAGCGCCTGACCGCCTTCGGCCAGCGCCTGCGCGCCACCAGCCTCGATGAGCTGCCGCAGTTCTGGAACGTGCTCGTCGGCGACATGAGCCTGGTCGGTCCGCGGCCCCTGCTCGTGGAGTACCTGCCGCGCTACTCGCCGGAGCAGGCCCGCCGCCACGACGTCAAGCCCGGGATCACCGGCTGGGCCCAGATCAACGGCCGCAACGCGCTGTCGTGGGATGAGAAGTTCGCCCTCGACGTCTGGTACGTCGACCACCAGTCGTTGGCCCTCGACCTGCGGATCTTGCTCGCGACCGTGCGCACCGCGCTCCGCAAGGACGGCGTCCGCCACGCCGGCGAGGCCACGATGCCGCCGTTCCTCGGCAGCGCCGCTCGCGCCGCCGGGTGAGCGCCCGGGGCGCGCCCGGGGCGTGGCGGGTGAATAGCGCGCGCGACGCCGCCGTCCACCACCCATGCGCACCGCGATCGGCCTGGCCACGCTGGTGGCGGCGACCGGGTTGGCCCGGGCCGACGCCGACGCCATCCTCTCGACCGACACCCCGCTGTCCCGCGATCACTGGGAGCTCGGCCTGGCGATGCTCCTGCCCGCCGAGCTCGACCAGGACGTCGGCGGCCACGCGGTGGTCGCGCGCCAGGTCGGCCCGCTCCGCCTCGGCCTCGAGTACACGCTGGTCGGCCGCAGCGCCGAGCGGATGCTCTACGACAAGGACACCGGCGCGGTCGAGGTGGCCACCGTCGACGCCCAGGTCCACCGGATCGGCGTCGGCGGCCGCTACCGCGTCGGCCTCGGCACCCGCGCGGTCGGCACCGGGCTCTACCTCGAGGGCGGCGTCGGTCGCCAGCAGCACCGGTTCGAGCGCGGCCCGGCCCTGACCCGCGACGACGTGGCGCTCGGCTTTGGCTTCGAGATGCTGGGTGGCGGCGCGCAGCTCGTCGGCTTCGATCTCGGCGGCCGGTTCACGCTGGCGCGCGGCGCCACCGACGACGCGCCGGTGGAGTCGACCGCGACCGTGGTGCTCGGGCTCCTGCTCGGATCGTGAGCGCGACCGCGAGTGGGCGCGGCTGGCCGAGTGCGCTACGGTCGACCATGCGCTCGCCGACCCTCGTCGCTCTGTCTCTGTCGCTCGTGGCCTGCTCGAAGAGCGAGCCGGCCAAGGCCCCCCCGGCCCCACCAGCCGCGGCGCCCGCCGCCGCCAAGCGCGACCTGCCGCCGCCGCCGGCCCCGACCTCGCCGGTGATCGGCAAGGCGGCGCCCGACTTCACGCTGCCGGCGCTCGACGGCTCGCCGGTGTCGCTGGCGTCGTTCAAGGGCAAGACCGTGGTCCTCGAGTGGTTCAACCCGCAATGCCCGTACGTCGTGAAGGCCCACACCAAGGGCTCGCTGGTCGAGTTGGCCAAGAAGCACACCACGGCCGGCGTGGTGTGGCTGGCCATCAACTCGGGTGGTGAGGGCAAGCAGGGTCACGACCCGGCGGTCAACACCGAGCGGGCCACCGCGTGGGGCCTGGGCCACCCGATCCTGCGCGACGTCGACGGCGCGGTCGGCAAGGCCTACGGCGCGACCAACACCCCCAACATGTTCGTGATCGGCCCCGACGGCACCGTGGTGTACGCCGGCGCGATCGACAACTCGCCCGACGGCGAAGGCGGCTCGCCGACCGGTGGCACCCTGATCAACTACGTCGACGCGGCGCTGGCCGATCTGGCGGCCGGCCGGCCGGTCGCGACGCCGCTGACCATGCCCTACGGCTGCAGCGTGAAGTACGCCTCGTGAGCCGCGCGGTCGCGGTCGCGCTGACGCTGGTCGCCGCGGGCTGCGGTGGTGACGGCCGCTCGGGTCCGGCCGCAGGCGCGCCGGGGGCCGCCGCCCGCGCCGCCGCTGATCCTCGCCTCGACGCGCCGCTGCCGGCCGACGCCGCCCGGGTCGAGGGCCCCAACTTCCACGTCCTGGCCGCGCCGCTGGGCTGCCCACCGACCGGGCCGTGCACCGTCGCCGCCGACCTCCACGCCGACAACGGCTTCAAGGTCAACCCGGACTACCCGCACAAGCTGGTCGAGCCGAGCGTGACCCTGTCGGCCCCGGCCGAGTTCGCGACCCGATCGACCACCCGCGGACGGCTACTCCTGTCCTTCGACCGCGCGACCCCGGGCCCCACGACCGTGCGCGGCACCTTCAAGCTGTCGGTGTGCAGCGCCGACGTGTGCCAGATCGAGACCGCGGCGCTGGCGGTGGTCGTGCCGTGACCGCGATCGGGCGGCCCCGGCCACCCTGACTACTGCCCCAGGG
>Ga0075163_10014569_pt1 | contig 10142 bp, 9 predicted proteins | sample JI1023141ADNA_FD_71478 | JGI IMG/M metagenome (GOLD analysis project Ga0075163, IMG submission 71478) | Wastewater effluent complex algal communities from Wisconsin, to seasonally profile nutrient transformation and Carbon sequestration -... | ecosystem: Engineered > WWTP > Effluent > Algae... | reverse complement strand
CCTCACGACGCCATCGCTTCGCCAGAATTTCCACTCGGCGTGGCGAGCGGTGATGCGACGCCCGACGGCGCGCTGGTGTGGACGCTCCATCGCGGGAGTGCCGAGGTGACGCTCGAGGTCTCGCTCGAAGGAGAGAGCGCCATCACCACGCTCCCCGTCACGCCCGACGCCGAGGGCTTCGTTCACCTCGACCTGCGCGGGCTGTCCTCGGGGCGGTGGCATCGCTACGAGTTCGTGGAGTCGACCGGTGTTCGTTCAGGCTCGGGCCGCTTCCGCACCGCGTTCGCCGACGACACGCTGGCGCCGCTGCGAGTCGGAGCGGTCTCGTGCATCAACCCGCACTACCCGCTCGAGACGCTGCGACGTGCCTCGGAGCGCAGGGACCTCGACGCGTTCCTGCTCGGCGGTGACACGCTCTACGCCGACGGCGCGCGCACCACCGAGGCCTTCCGCGCGAAGTGGCACGAGGCGCTGAGGCGGGCGCCACATCAACTGCTGCGTGCGTCGACCAGCCTCATCGCGACGTGGGACGACCACGAGGTCGTCGACAACTTCCCCGGCCCGCAGTCGGCAGGGCTCGTCGACGACGCGCGCGACCGCTTCTTCGAGTTCATGCCGGTGCGCCGCCACCCCGAGACGCCAGCCCGGCTCTGGCACAAGCAGCGCTGGGGCCGCACGGCCGAGTTCTTCGTGCTCGACTCCCGCGGCGAGCGAAACCGCGCGGCCGGCGAGTACCTGTCGGCCGAGCAGTTCGAGTGGTTGAGGACGGGCCTCTCGACGAGCCCCGCGCGCTTCAAGGTGATTCTCAACTCGGTGCCCATCTCGGAGTTCCCCGGCCCGCTCTTCGGCCTGCAGCGTGAAGACCGGTGGGAAGGCTTCCCCGAGCAGCGAACGGCGGTGCTGAAGCACATCGACGACAACGCGATTCCCGGCGTGCTCTGGCTCTCGGGCGACTTTCACCTCGCCACGGCAGGCCGCGTGTCACGGACGGGCCCCGGTTCGACTGCCATCGAAGCCCTCGTCGGACCCGCCGGGCAGCGGCCGAACACGTCACCCACGTATCCCGGCAAGCCACAGTTCGACTTCGCGTCGGGTATCAACAACTTTGCCATCATCGATCTCGACCCGGTCACAGGCACGGCGCGGCTGCAATTCATCGCAGCTGACGGACGGGTTCTTTCAGACTTGTCATACGTACTGTGATGAATCAGTGCGTCGCGACTCCCAGTTCGCCGGAGAACAGCCAGCACACGACCAGCCGAAGCTGCGTGAGCGCCTGGTTCACGTCGACGTCGTTGAAGCGCGAGTCCCGCAGCGCGCGCACGAACTCGAGGCCCACCATGGCCTCGCGACCGGTTCGCACGAAGGCGTTGAGGTGCAGGTACGTGATGGCGTCGTGACCGGACGGCTGCGTGTAGACGCCTCCGAACAGGTTCCACCGCCTCACGCCGATGGTGAGAAAGCCGAAGCGCTCGTCAGTGACGCCCGCCTCGGCCTCGAGGTGCACGCCCGGACCCACGTGGTAGTCGCGGCTGCCCACCACCTCGCTCTGCTGCACCACGCCTCCCGCGCCGAACGGAATTCCCGAGACGACGGCGGTGAGCTCGATGGCGGTCTGCGTGCCGACGTCGACATGCGCGATGGAGCCGCCGCCGACGTTCACCGACGACGCCCGGAAGATGCGCGGCGCGACGTACTCGTACGAGCCGAAGACGCCGGCGAGCCCGTGCAGCACGCCGAGCCGATAGCCGCGGCCCCACAAGAGCCCGCGCACCGTGAAATCACCCACCACCTGTGAAGTGTCGATGCTCAGGTCTGCCGCGAGGTCGAAATGGCTGAAGGGCCCGCTGAACTCCTCGTCGACCGCGCCGTGAATGACGCGCGCCGTGAGGAACGCGCCGACGCGTGAGGCCTGGCTCTGCACCACCACACCGCCGCCGAGCCAGCCCCGGTAGAAGGGCACGCGCGGCAGGTCTCCCGCCGAGAGCTGCTCGTCGAAGAGGGTGTCGTTGATCCACGCGGGCGGCGCGAGAAGGAAGGAGAAGACCTCGCGCATCCATCGGGGCAGGCCGCTGTGTGAGACCAGCATCGAGAGGCGAAACAGCGCTTCACCGAGCAGCACGCCGCCGACGGCCGTCGTGAGGTGATCGTTCAGCGCGGGCCTGTCGACCTCGAAGAAGAGCTCCCACGCGAGGCTGGCCACGAAGGGATAGAGCGCCGACCACCAGAACGAGAGACCCGCCGAGCGCGCCGCCGTGAAGCTCCACGCGCCCTGGTACGGGTGGCCGAACTGGTTGGTGAGGAAGTAGTCGGAGTCGAGCTCCCACGCCGACAGCGGCAGGTTGAGCCGAACGTTCTCGAGCGACACCTGCGCGAAGGGCTGTCGCGTGACGACGTTGTTGAAGCTGGCGAGCCCGAAGTCGACGAGCAGCGCCTCGAACGCGGGAATGAGAAAGCTGCGGGCGCGTGGCAGCTGGCTGGGCCGGGCTTCCTTCGGTGCGAGGGGAACGGCGTCGGTCGGAGCGTCGGGCGCAGCCAGCAGCATGAGAGTGACGAGCGTCACCATCGGCCGACGACTCCGACGGGTGTGAGCGCAAAGGCGGGCGACGCAGGGTCATCGGTCCACAGCCACATCGGCAGCGACAACAGCGCGACGAGCACACCGCTCGCCATCAACATGAGCCCGCCCACCCGAAACGCGCCGACCGTGTTCAACGCCGCCGCGTCGGTCGGGTTCGTGCCGTCGAGCACGCGAGCGCTGACGAAGAAGCCGAGGCCGATGGTGGTGACGATGCCTCCCGTGAGCGCCACCTTCCACGCGCGGGCCCGAATCGCCGTCGTGCTGGGCGATGGCTCGAACGGCGCGGCAGCGAGCACCATCGCGAGAAGAACGGGCACGTCCTCGTCTAGCACCCTCGATGCCAGCGCGGCGGTCAGTGACGGCGAGGAACGCCGAAGTTTCGCGTTCTGATCACCTCGTTCATTTTGAGCGGATCAGCTTCCCCGTGGTGACGATGGACGCGGATGACAGACAGGAGCACCCTCGAAGTCTCATGCTTCCGGCGCTGCTCACTTCGCTCATGCTGAGCGCGTCGGATCCGATGGCCTCCCCACCCGTCGAGCACTCGCGCGGCGTGTTCCTCGGTGACGAGTGGCGCTACCAGGCCGGTCCCCCGCTGCCGTGGCTGAGGGGCCTCGTGCTGCGAACGCTGGCCGACCTCGTCTCGATTCCGTCGTCCGTCGTCGGCTGGTCGGTGCTCGACTGGAGCCTGTTCGCGTTGGTGGCGGCTCCCACCATCACGGCGCTGGTGCCCATCGATGGGCGCTCGGTCGATGCGCGACTGCAGGACGTGCTGCACCAGACGCGCGGCGCGAACTGTGGCTCGGCGCCGGTGGACTCGACGGTGTGTCAGAGCGTGAACGCGGCCTCGTTCCACCTGTGGACGCCGCCGAGCAATCTTGTCATCGGGTTGACCCAGGTCGTCGCGCCGTTGACGTTGATGCTCGCCGGGGCGCTGGCTGGGAATGAACACTTGCTCGAGGCGAGCACGCTGGCGGCCGAGGCGCTGCTGGTCGCGCAGGCCTACCACGTGACGTTGAAGCTGCTGACCGGGCGTGAAGGAACGCTCAGTCGCTCTGGCTCGGGCGCGTTCTACGGGCCGACGAAGCTGTCGTTCCCCGACGGGTTTCCTTCAGGGCACGCGGCGAGTCTGTTCGCGCTCATCGGTGCGTACTCGACGTACGTCGACGCGCCGTGGCTGCACGTGCTGCTGCTCGGGGTTGGTGGAGCGCTTGCGACGTGGCTCGTGCTCGACGACTACCACTTCGCGTCAGAGGTCTTCTTCGGCGCGACGACGGGCTACCTCGTGGGTCGCTGGGTGGTGCGGCATCGGTGCGCGCTCCCACCATCGAACGCCGTCACCTGGCAGGCCGTCACGCCCGTGCTCTCGGCGAACGGCGCAGGGCTCGCCAGCACGTGGACGTTCTAGTCAGCGCGTCTCGGTCGGCACGCGCTGCGGCTGGGTGTTCGGGCTCGCGAAGACGTTCGCCACCGAGTCGAAGAACCTCGCCAGCGGGGCGCGCTCGTGACGTCCAAACGGCGTCATCAGCCACGTCGCGACGTAGACCCAGAACGCCAGCCCGCCCGTCACCGCGAGGCTCGCGATGAAGAGAATGCGCATCAGCGTCACGTCCCAGTTGAAGTGGTGCGCGAGCGCCGAGCACACGCCGCCGATGACCTTGCCCGACACGTCGCGAGACAGCACCACGTCGCCCTGCCGCTGCGTGCACTTCGGGCAGCGGGTCGCGTTCGCGTCGATGGCGGTGAGGCAGGCAGGGCAGTTCTTGGTGAGCGTGTCGGTCATGACAGCCAGAACGGCCGTGGCTCCACGCGATTGCAGGGCCTGCTACAACGGGCTTCCGATGCGCTGGCTCCCGATGTTGCTGATCATCTCGTGCTCGTTGACGCCGATTCCCGACGTCACCTCGAACTACGTCGACCCGTGCGACACCGCCCAGCGCGTCTGCCCGGTCGCGTTCACCTTGAAGGCCGTCATGGAGCGCTCGGTCGAGCTGCGCGGCGACTTCCGTGACGCGGGCTGGAGCGAGGGCATCGGCATGGAGCGCGTGAACGACGCCTGGAACGCGACGCTGCAGGTGCCGTGGGGCGCGACCGTTCAGTACAAGTACTTCGTCGACGGCAACCGGTGGATTCTCGACCCCGCGAACACGCAGTCGGTGCCCGATGGAAAAGGGAACACCAACAGCATCGTGCGCAACGTGACGTGCGCGAAGTGGACCTGCACCGCGGCGCAATGATGAAGACCGACTGGGCGCGCGACGTGAGTGAGGTCGACCGCGGGCGCGTCGACGTCGACCCGTGGGAGGTGCGGCTCCAGACGGGTTACCACCCGCTCTACGATTACTCGACGAACGACGCCGTCGCGCACGCGGAGTGGCCGGGCAGTGCGCTCCGGCGTGAGGTCATCGAAGTGCTTGGCACCGAGGCGGCACTGGAGATCGACGCGTCGGTCGCGAACGCGCGCACGATTCCTTCACTCGAAAAGCGTCGACTCGCCGATGCCACGCTCGCTGCGGCGTGGCGCACGATTCCCATCGAGCCGCTCACCACGGAGCCCGTTCACGGTCCTCGCATTCAGTACGGCTCGACCTTCGAGGTCGGCGGCCTTCGCGTGACCTGGTCGGCGGGAGCCCGGCCAACCGACCTGTGGGGGCACGTGGCGTCGTTTCCGCGGGGCCCGTTGCGAATCGGCACCGTCACGTTTGCTGCGCACTCGGGCACCGCGTTCGTGTTCGCGCTCGACCAGACGCTGCCCATCATGGCCAGCGCCGACGGGACGCGCCTCGACGCCTTCGACCTGCAGGCCCCATCGCTCGGCATGAATCGCGGCGCGTTCTCGACGGTGTTCATCAGCTCGGTCGCGATGCTGAACGCCCAGTTCTTCCTGCGTTGTCACTCGCACGCCCACGCCCGAGGAGAGGCGTTCGCGGTGACGAGCGGAAACTGGTGGTCGCGGCTCGAGCCCGAGCGCGGCATCGTCGCTCGTACAATGGTCGTCGCCCCATGAAGTGGCTCCGTCGCGCGCTGCTGGCTCTGGTGTTGGTGGTGTTCTGTGTCGTCGCGGCGCTTCTGTTTTGGCCCGCCACTCCCGCGCCGCCCGGCACGCCCGCGATGAAGCCACAGGGCGTCGTCTCGAACGTGCAGCCGAGCGTCGGCATGTTCGAGACAGTCGTCAACGCAGTGACGTCGTCGAACATCGAAGGCGTGGTGACGCTCGAGGGCGAGCCCGTCGAGAACGTTCAGGTCGAGCTGCTCGGCCGGAAGGTCACCACCTCGTCGAAGGGCGAGTTTGCGTTTCAGGACGTGCCCCGCAAGACGACCCTGGTCGTCACGGCCGTGCACGGTGACCGCGTCGCGCGAGCGCAGGTCATCGTGACCGGCGGCAAGCAGTTCCCCCTGCCCTTGACGCTGGCGCTGGTGCCTGGCCATCGCGTGAAGGGCCGCGTGCTTGGCCCTCGCGAGGAGCGGATTGCCGGAGCGACTGTCGAATGTGCCGACCTGAGCGAGCGTCGCGGCCTCTTCAGGGGCCCGAGAGGCATGACCCTCACCTTCGGCAGCGGCGCCGTCGAGATGGGCCCGCTCGAGGCCCTCACCGCGTCAGCAGACGACGGCACCTACGACTTGCGGCTCACGCCCGGCCGATGGCGCTGCAGCGCCATCAAGACCGGCTTCTCGATTGCGTCTGGCGTCGACCTCGACCTCGTCGGCGACCAGGACCTCGACCATCGCCTGGGCGATGAGCTTACGCTCACCGGAGACCTCTCGACCAGTGACGGCGCGCTCGTGACCGATGGGCGAATCGAGGTTCTTCAAAGCGCGAGCGCCGCGCACTGGCTCACCCTGCCCAGTTCGCGGCTCGACGGCCAGGGCCGGTTCTCCCTGCGTGGCCTCTCTGCCGGCGAGTACGACTTCGAGGTGTATGCAGGTGACCGTGTGACAACCCTGCACCACGCGGTGCCACCCCTCGCGGTGCATTGGACGCTGGCGAACGAGACGATTCTCTCGGTCGTCGTCATCAACTCAGCACTCGGCGACATGGTGATGCTTCAGCGCCCCGAGTCGCCCGGAGGTTGGACCGGCACCGGCCTTCAGAATGGCAAGGCTGACTTCAAGGGGCTGGAGCCCGGCGCCTATCGGCTGCGATTGAATCAGGGCTCGGTTGAGCAACAGGATCAGGTCACGAAGGAGGTGCAGGTCGTCGAAGGGAAGACCACCATCGTCGAGCTCGAAGCGAAGGCCACCCTGCAGGTCTCTGGCGTCGTCGTCGGACCGGACGGGAAGGGCATCGCGACGGAGGTCGTCCTGCGCAGGCCGCCTGGCGCACGACTCTCCCTTCGTTACGCTCCACCCACCCGGACTGATGCCGACGGGCGCTTCACGGTCGCGCTCGCGCAAGGTGCCACGATGATGCTCGAGGCGAAGCCCGTCGCCGGCTTGCTCGCGCCAGAGCCGATCGAGGTGAAGTCCACCGATGACAAGCTCCTCATTCGTCTGACGAAGAGCTCCACGGTTCGTGGGCAGGTGGTCGACGTTGCTGGCCGGCCCATCACGCGCTTCACCATCGATGGCGCCGAGCACCAGAACGACGAAGGGCGCTTCGAGGTTCCCTTCGTCGTTCAGTCGAGGTCGTCCTCCAACGGCGTGACTCGGGTGAGCATGACGTTGTCGTTGCGCGCTGGTGGCTTCGTTCCACGCGAGCATGAAGTCGACCAGCCCACGGGCGATGTCGACGTGGGCCGGCTCGTGCTCGAGCAGAAGCGTGATGTCGTGGTGGTCGTTCGAGGTGCGAAGGGGCAACCGCTCGCCGGAGCGATGGTCATCGCCGTCGGCGCACCCACGCCTCCCTTCCGCGAAGGCACGGACGTCGATGGTCGCTTCACGCTCGTCGACCAGCCCATGGCCGAACTGAAGCTGCTCGTCAGTCACCCGAACGCGGTGACCACGCCTGTCACGGCCCGAGCTGGAGAGACCCGGGTCGAGGTGACGTTGCCCGCCGGGCTCATGGTCAGCGGGACCGTCTCGGGCAGACAGCGCGTGGTCGTCGCCCAACAGGGTGAGCTCATCGAGTTGACGGCGGTCGAGAAGGGCGCGTTCGCCTTTCACAACCTGACGCCCGGGCCGTGGCGGCTGAGGGCGCTCACCGTGTCGATGGAGTTCGCCTCGATGGACCGGGCGCGCCTGCCACAGGAGTTCCAAAAAGGTGGAAGCATCGAAGTGACGGTCGGCGCGAACGGCGTGACGGGGGTCGTCGTGCCCTGATGGGCTGTCTACATCGACATGAAATACGAATTGCCCGTATCGATTTCGTACCGAATCACGCCCGACAACACGACAAAGTAGAGAATGTTCGCGTCGGTGGGGTCGAACGCTACCGCGCCAAAGCCATTGTAGTTGTTGTTGTCGAGCGCGCCCTTGGCACCTTGTATCTGGTAATATTTGCCTTGCAGGACCGGCATGGTCTGACCGATTTGGAAGAGGCCCTGCGCCTGGTTTCCGTCCGCCAGGCGGTGCACCGAGCACTTTCGGGACGCGTCCGTGCCGCAGGCAAAGAAGAGCTGTCGGGTCTCGTCGACGAAGAAGCTCGTCTCGCCAATGGCGGCGACGTTCGCCCAGAGGGTCCTGTTGCCGGTCGTCGCGTCGATGCTCAGCAGCACGTCTTTGGTGTTCGCGTAGATCTTCCCGTCACGGAACATCAGGCCACTGATGGTTCCATATTGAGGCGTGAAGCCAGTGCCGATGTCGGGGAGCGGCGCGGTGAGGTTGCGAGACGCCCAGCGCGAGACGTGGGTGCAGCTCGTGCCGTCGCTCGAGATCTGCACGACACCGACGCCGTCGTTGTTCCACCCCAGGTAGAAGGTGCCGTTGGGGCCCAGCGCAAAGGAGCGCTCTGCGTACTGCACCGGCTCGAAGCCTCCGGCGTAGTTCGGGCTGACGCGGCCGTCGAAGCACTGCCGGTACGGGAAGGCGGTGTTGCTCGCCTCTGCCAGCGATTGGCGCCGCCAGATGAGCGTTCGCGCTCCGCTCGTCGGGTCGACGCGCGTGATCTCGACGTGCGTGAGGGTGTTGGAGCCGAGGCCGTAAATCATGCCATCGGCACCCAGCTTGATTTCGGTGAGAAAGGGCAGCGCCTCGCCCTGCACGGTGTGGCCGCTGCCGACGTCGACGCGCCCGTTGGGCCCGAGGTACGAGCCCGAGACGACGCGCCGATTGCCGGTTCTGATGTTGATTGCGTAGATGGCGCCAGGCTTCAGGTTGCCTGCGTTGCCACCGGTGTAGTGAACTGGCGCGAAGAGCTCTTCGTTGAGAATGAAGCCGCCGCCCCACTTGGCCAGATTGATACCGTGCATGTTGGGCCCGGTGCCGAGCCGAAGGCCCATGCCCCACGCGTCTGAGCCAGGCCGGCACTCCTGCATGGCGGCGTTGGAGCGGTTGCAGCGACAGTCCATGCGCAGGCCCGTCGTGGCGAACATGTAGATGTCGTCGTCGCAGGCCAGCTTGTAGAACGGGCTATTCTTCTGCGAGGGGTCCATCGACGAGGCGCAGTGCGCGCCCGCCGCTTCGTTCACACCGCCATCGGCGAGCCACGTGTACCAGCACCGTTCACCGATGAGGCACGTGGTGGCGACCTCGGCTTTGAGCACGCCACAGCCGTCGAACTCCGAGAGCGTCGTCTCTTCGGGGCCGCTCGCGGCGCCCTTCGTGTTGCAGCCGAGGATTGGTGGCGTGGCCGCGGCGCAGTTGCACTGGTTGCCGTCGAGCGGACAGAACAGCTCGTTGCCCGTGCCGCAGAACGCGTCGCCGCCCGTCGTCGAGGGAAGGCACTTCTTGTCGTTGAGGCACTTCTTCGTCGCCGAGCCAGTGCCGAACGTTCCGCAGCTGTCAGCCTGAACGAGCGTCTTCGGGTCGTCGGGCTTGCAGATGTACTTCGTCGTCCCGTCTGGCTTGCATCCACCAGCGTCCGCTCCGCTGCTCGTCGGGCTGCACGCTCCAAGGACGGCAACAAGAACGGCAAGCGCGCTCGACAGGCGAAGGTGAGACGGCATTTTCAAAGCCTCCTGGGGTGGAAAATTCCAGTGGGCTTATCACGGGTGTTCCCTGGCCGAAATCGTAAGGATTCCGAGTGTGCGCCCCTCTCACTCCAGCGACGAGCCGGGCAGTTGGCGCTCCGACAGCTCCTGACCTGGCGCGAGCGCGGTGTAGTCACACGCCGCCTCCACGAGCGCCTCGGCGTCTCGCTTCGGGTCCAGCTCGCTGCGCACGTACGTCGAGCGCTTCTTCCCTTCGAGCTGCGCGTTGCACGGCCAGCTGCACAGGTTGAGGCAGCGCGTCTCGTCGACCTTGAAGACCTCTTTGAGGCCGCGCGCCTTGCGGAGTTTGCGAACGCGCTCGTACAGCGCTTCGCCTCCTTCACAGCCAGTGCAGATGGTGAGCGTGGGGCGGGGCATCAGTCGGCGCGAATGAGCAGGTGAACGGTGGCGACGGCGATGGGGGTCGTTGGGTCGTCTTGAAACGCGCGCGCCTGAACGGTCGCCACGCGCCGCCCGTGTTTGAGCACCTCGGC
>Ga0075163_10014567_pt1 | contig 10143 bp, 8 predicted proteins | sample JI1023141ADNA_FD_71478 | JGI IMG/M metagenome (GOLD analysis project Ga0075163, IMG submission 71478) | Wastewater effluent complex algal communities from Wisconsin, to seasonally profile nutrient transformation and Carbon sequestration -... | ecosystem: Engineered > WWTP > Effluent > Algae... | reverse complement strand
TGCGAAGGCGACGGGGTCGCCCTGTGCGTCGGTCATCGAGAAGGGTTGGCCGACGCAATCGACCTCGATGTAGACCGGAACGTCGCGCAGGTTGACGAAATCGACCTGCCAGTCCTCGCTCGGCGCTTCTTCCTCGAAGCCCGTGCAGTCGGCCGACGGCTCCGGGTCACAGGCGAGCGTGCCACCGACCAGACCGACGACGAGCGAGAGCCCGAGCACAACGACAGGACGAGTTTTGACCTTCACGAGGATCGAGTGCCCCGAGGGTCGCGAACGATCAGGTCTTCGATCGAAACAATCAGCCGCCGAGCTCACGCTCGGCCCGCTCGACCTCGGCGACCGAGAGCTCCCAGCGCGAGGTCAGCAGCTCGAGCTCGTCGGCGCTGGCTTGGTAGGCGTCGAGCAGGCTGCGGCGGCGGGGCTCGTCCTGGTAGACGGCCGGATCGGCCAGCTCGACCGAACGCTGCTTTTGCGCGACCTCGAGCTCGGCGATCCGGCCCTCGAACTCGACGACCTTCTTTTGCAGCGGCCCGAGCTTGCGCGAGCGCTGGGATCGAAGCTCGGCCTCCTTGCGCTTGCGCTCGCGCTCGGCCTGGCGGTCCTCGATCTTCGCGGGCTCCGGCGCGGCGACCTCGACTGGCTTGCTCGGCTTGGTTGCCATGCCCTCGGCCTTGCCCGCCTTGGGCTTGGTCTCGGCGCTGCTCGGCTGCTTGGTCGGCCCGGCCTTGCCGTCGGCGACGGCGTCGAGCTGCTCGCCACGCAAGACCGAGCTGTGCATGTATTCGTCGAGCGTGCCCGGATAGATCTCGACCGTGCCGTCGTGGACGTTCCAGATCTTGGTCGCGAGCGCGCGGACGAAGCTGCGGTTGTGGCTGACGAAGAGCAGCGTGCCGTCGTAGGTCGCGAGCGACTCGGCCAAGCTCTCGCTCGACTCGAGGTCGAGGTGGTTGGTCGGCTCGTCCATCAGCATCAGGTTGCCCGGCTTGATCAGCAGCCGGGCCAGGGCCACGCGCGCCCGCTCGCCGCCCGAGAGCACGCTGATCGACTTGTCGACGTCGTCGCCCGAGAACAAGAACGCGCCGAGCACCGCACGAACCCGGGTCTGGCCCGAGTGGGGATCTTGGCGCGCGACCTCTTCGAACACGGTGGCCGAGCGATCGAGCGTGTCGGCGTGGTGCTGGGCGTAGTAGCCGGGCGTGACCTTGTGGCCGAGCTCGAGCGAGCCCGAGTCGAAGGGAATCTCGCCGGCGATCATCCGCAGCAAGGTGGTCTTGCCGGCCCCGTTGACCCCGATGATGCCGATCTTGTCGCCCCGCATGACCCGTAGATCGACGCCGGGGAAGACCACGTGATCACCATAGGCCTTGCGCAGGCCGGCGATCTTGATGACGTCGTTGCTGCACCGCTCGCTCGGCGGGAACGTGAAGCGCATGATCTGGCGCTTCTCGAAGGTCACGACGTCCTCCATCTTCTCGAGCGCCTTGACCCGGCTCTGGACCGCCTTGGCCTTGTTGGCCTGGGCTCGAAAGCGACCGATGAACTGCTCGGTCTTCTCGCGCTCGCGGGCGAGGTTGCGCGCCTTGTTGGTCAGCACGATCTCTTCTTCTTCGCGCTGCCGCTTGTACTGGACGTAGTTGCCCCGGTACTGGCGAACGCCCTCGGGCTCGAAGCTGACCACCCGAGCGATCTGCTCGTCGAGGAACTCGCGGTCGTGGCAGATGAGCACGAAGCTGCGTCGGTAGCTCTTCAAGAACTCGCCGAACCAGGCAACCGAGGGCATGTCGAGGTGGTTGGTCGGCTCGTCGAGCAGCAGCAGATCGGGCCGCTGAAACAAGAGGGCCGCCAGCACGCCGCGCATCTTCCAGCCGCCCGAGAGCTCGCCCAGATCGCGGGCGCGGTCGGCCGGCGAGAAGCCGAGCCCGGCCAGGATCTTCCAGGCCTCGTGCTCCGAGTAGTGGATCTCGAAGTGCGTGCGGCGTTCGTGCAGCTCGGCCAAGCGGGTCGCCAGGTCCATGAGGTCCTCGTCGTCCAGCGGCCGCGCGCCCGACTCGACCTCGGCCTGGACCCGGGCGAGCTCCTGCTCGGTCTCGACGATCCGATCGTCGAGCTCCTCGCGCCCGGGCACGCTCGAGAGCACGAAGTCACCGAGCGTGCGCCCGCCCTCGAGCGCGATGTCCTGCGGCAGCCAGCCGAGCTTGAGCCCGCGGGCGATGATGATCCTGCCCGTGTCCGGCTTGGTGTCGCCGGCCAACATCTTGAGCAGGGTCGACTTGCCCGAGCCGTTGTGGCCGATCAGACCGATCCGATCGCCCTCGCCGATCCGCAGATCGAGCTCGTTGACGATGGTCTTCTTGCCGAAGCCGAGGGAGACTTTCTCGAACACGACGAGGCTCACGGGCGGGGTTGTTAGCCCATGGGGAGCCGCTGAACCAGCGGCGGGGTGCGCGAACGCGCGTCGCTGCGGGTGGCCGCTGCGTAGACGCTGCTACGCTGGCCACGATGTCCGAGCCGACCACGCTCGATCGCGAGACCCTCGACAAGCTCCGCCGCGGCTTTCCGCTCACGATGGACCGGCAGGGCAACTTCGCCTTCGAAGGCGACCCGGTCACCCACCCGGGCGTCGTCGCGCTCTTTCGCAAGGGGCTCGACGTCGGCGAGTCCGGCGAGATCGAGCTGCACGTCGCCGAGCAGTGGACCTACCTGAAGGTCGACGACCTGCCCTTGCGAGCGCTGCGGGTCGACACGCCGCGCGGCGACGACGAGACCATGCCCATGCTGCTGCTCGATGATGGGCGCCGGCTCGCGCTCGATCCCGAGACCCTGTGGGAGCAGCCCGAGCTGGGTCTGCGCTGCACCGTGCCGAGCCAGCGCAGCGGCCGAGCGATCGCGCTGCGCTTGGGCAACAGCGCGGCGATGGATCTGAGCAAGTGGATGATCTGGGACGACGAGTTCGGCCGGCCCGAGCTCGAGATCGCCGGCCGCCGCTGGGCGATCCCCGACGCGCCGCCTGGCGCTTGAGCTCAGGGCGGCGTCACGGTGATCGCGGGTTCGAGGCTCGCGTCGGGGACCAGACAGACGCCCAGGTCCTCGAGCCCGAGCGGCGCGCTGCCGAGTTCGAACACCGCGCTGCACTCGGTCCCGGCCGTCGCACAGCTGGGCGTCGCGAGGTCGCAATAGGCCGCGCAACAGGCCCCACCCGCGCAGGTCGGCAGCGCGGCTGCGTCGATGCAGAGGCTGCCCAGCGCGCAGTCGTTCACGAACTCGCAGGCCTCGCCGAGCGCGTGGTTCGAACTCGTGAACACGCAGTTGAAGGCCTCGTTGCCGGCGTAGCAAGCTTGGCCATCGGCGCAGTCCTGCACGAGCGGATCGCAGGTCGGGAGGCACAGCGCCAAGCTGCCCTCGTTGGCGATCAAGCACGAGCTGCCGGGGTCGCAGATCGGCGCGTCCGGGGTTCCGCCGCAGCCCGCCACGCAGGTGCCTTGGACCTGGCCATCGACCTCGACCAGGTTCCAGCAGTGCGAGTTCGCGTCGCAGTCGTCGCTCGCGTCTGCGAGGCCGGTCCAGGTGCACGCGTCGCCAGGCGAGCCCTCGCCGAGCACGAGGGCGCATTTGTTGGCGTTCCAGGTCGTGTCGTCGTCGCTGTACGCGACGCACTTCTCACCCTCGGCGCAGCCACAAAAGGGCGTGCAGCTAGCCTCGCAGTCCAAGAGGCTGTCGGTCTGCGGAACGAAGTCGCTCGCGTCCGAGCTCTCGCTCCCGGTCTCGGTGCCGAGGCTCTCGCTGGTCTCGGTCGTGGTCTCGGTCGTTTGAGTCGTCTCGGTCGTGGTGGTCGTCGAGCTCGCCTCGGCTCCGACCTCGTCGCTCGTGGAGGCCTCGTCGCCGACGTCGAGCTTGCCTTCGTCGCCGACGCAGGCGGCGGATCCGAGGGCGAGCGCACAGAGCAAGGAAATCCTTCGCATGTTGCTGGATGTCCGGGTCAGGGCGGGCTCGTCAAAGCGACCCGCGAATTCGTCGCCCGCGCCAAGCCGAGCACGCAGCGATGTCCGCGGACGTCGTCGAGGACCAGACGCAGCTGCGCGAGCGAGCCCTCGGGCAGCGCGGCGCTCTCGAGCACCAGCCCCTCGCGCCGCCGCCGTCGGGTGGCGAAGCGCACCTGGCCCTCGCGCTCGACCAGCGACCAGCCGAGCAGCGTCGCGAAGCCCTCGTGGCCACGCAGCGGCTCGGGCAAGCACTCGGGTCGACGCAGCGAGAGCGCGCGCAGCTGGACGCGGCCGGCCTCGAGCGCGACTCGAACCCGCGGCCGCTCCCACACGCCGACGCCGCCGCGAGTCCAAGGGGTCGCGCGCACGCTGGCCTGCCAGATCCCGCGCCCGACCTGGAGGCGGACCAGCTCGGAGCCTTCGCCCTCGCCGAGCTCCCCGAGCTCGGCCTGATCGAGTTCGTCGGCCCAGTCGAAGCCCAGCACCTCCACGCTCGCGAGCCCGCTCGCGCGCAGGCTCGCGAGCCTCGCCGCGTCGAGAATTTCGCCGGGCAGCCCGAGCGCCACGCCGACTTCACCACGCCGAGCGACGATGCCCGCCGGCCCGGCCCAGGGCTCGGCCTCGAGCTGCGCGAGCATCCACTCGACCAGGTTCGCGCCCGCCTGCGCGACGGCTCGGCTGCGCTCGAGCCCGTCGAGCTCGAGCACCCGCAGCTGCTCGACCCCAGCCTCGAGCAGGCGGTCGCGGGCGATCTGCACGGCCGACTCCGAGTGGTCGGCGATCACGAAGCGACGGCCGAGCTCGTGCGCGACCACGCCGGTCGTGCCCGAGCCCGCGAACACGTCGACGACCAGGTCGCCGGGGTTGCTCGAGGCCGCGAGGATCCGACGCAGCAAGGACTCGTTCTTCTGCGTCGCCCAGCCGGTCTTCTCGCGCGAGAAGCTCTTGATCTGGATCGAGTCCAGCGACTCGCGTCCGGTCAATTCGAGCTCGGCGCTGCCGGCGTTCCAGACGTCGTCGATCGCGATGCCGGGCGACTTCGCGGGCGCGCCCTCGCGGCGCTGGTAGCCGGCTGGATGCGGCACCCAGCTCTTGTTGAACGTGAACTCGCTCGGGTGCTTGGTGTAGAAGAAGATCAGGTCGTGGTTGCGGATCCAGTTCTTGGCGCGGGTCTTGAAACCAGACACCCAGCCGATCCGCCAGACGATCTCGCGCTGAAAGCTGGCCCGCCCGAAGATCTCGTCGAGCAGCAGCTTGACCGCGTGCCCGACCGTGGGATCGACGTGCACGTAGAGGCTGCCGCGAGGGCCGAGCAGCTGATGGATCAGGCGCAGGCGAGGATCGAGCATGCGCAAGAACCCAGCCACGCCGTCGGTCCAGGCGTCGTCGAAGGCGGGCAGGCGCAGCTCGGTCGCGTCGGGCAGCTTGCGCGCGAGCGCGAACGCGTTGCCGGTCGCGAAGGGCGGGTCGATGTAGACGAGGTCGGCGCTGCCCGGATGCGCGCGGACGAGGGCCTCGAGCACGAGCAGGTTGTCGCCGAGCACCACGCTCGGCCCGGGCTGGCCCGGCTCGTCGGTCGGGGGATCGCCAAAGCGCTCGCGCTCGCGCAAGCCCACCCCGGTGTTCGGCAAGGCCGCCCGCATGCCGTCCGGCCCGTACTTGCCGGGCCAGCGCAGCTCGACCTGGTCATCGTTCACGGCGACTCGGGCTGGCCCGCGGGCAGCATCCGCTGCGGGCCGAGGTCGGGGTTCGAGAGGCTGCGGACGTAGGCGGTCAACAGGTCCATCTCGGGCTGCGAGAACTGGCCGCCGAAGGCCGGCATCGTCGGCGGACGACCGCCCATGATCGCCATCTCGATCCGTCGGTCACCGAGCTCGTCGATGTACTTGCGGTTGGTCAGGTCGCGGGCCGTGGGCGCGATCGGAGTCGGCCGACCCTCGAGCCCATGACAGCGCGCGCAGTGGCGATCGTAGGTGGCCTTGCCCGACATCTCGCGCTCGGGCCCCGCCGCGTTGGAGCAGCCGAGCAGGCCCAGGGTGACCAGGCCGAGCATGAAAGCCGAGGTGCGCACGCGCTGGGATGATTGCGCAGCGAGAGCCCAGGTCAAGCGGGATCGCGCGCTCGATCCGCGATCGGACCTCGAAGCTCTGCGAGGGTCGGCTCAGCCCGCTTCGGCGGCCGCTTGCTTGGCGCGAGCCCGATCTTGCTGGACTCGGTTGCCGAACCAGACGAAGAGCGGGGTCAAGATCACGCTCGGCGCGAGCCAGAGCACGGCCTCGGGGATCGCGGGCGCCCATCGGGGCATCGCCGCGGTCGCGAACGCGGTGATCGAGGCGATGAAGGCCGCAGCCATGCCGCGGATGTGCTCGCCGATCCACTCGCCCGGCTCGAACTCGGCTTGGCTCATGAAGCGGCTGAAGTGGTGGACCGAGGCGAGGCTGATGCCGGCGAGGACGATCGCCACCACGCCCATCATCGCGCCCGCGAACAAGACCACGACCCCGTAGAGCGCGAAGATCACGAAGACGATCGCGCTGGCGATGTGGATGTTGCGATCGAGGGGCGTGGGCAGCCGCGCGGGCGGACGAAGCCGAGCCAGGCGCCAAGCCGTGAGCGCGTGATAGATGACGAGCAAGCCAACCCCGGTCAGGAAGAGGTTGCGACCCGCGATGATCACGGGCACGGCGATCGCGAGGGCGATCGCCATGCAGATCAAGAAGCCACGTCCAGCCCGAGGATGAAGCGGCGCGGCCTTGGGCACCGCCAACGCGGCCACTCCGGCGACGATCGCCAACAAGCCGAAAACCCCGTGGATCGGCATCAGCTGGGCGCGCAGGGTCAGGTAGTCGAGCACCCGCGCAGTGTATCAGGCCAGGCGAGTCAGACCGCATCGAAGCGCGCGATCAAAATTTGCACACCGAGGACCAAGCCGACCAGCCAGTCGAAGCGATGGCCCGCCGCCCGATCGGGATCGAGGCGACGCCACTGCTGCTGGACGAAGGCCAAAGCGACCGGATCGAAGACGCCGGTCTCGCCGAGCGCTCGGCGACCGAGGTGGCGATCGAGCAGCCCTCGACCCGCGTCGCTGTCGAGCACGTAGCGCCAGCTCGGGGCGAGGAAGGGTCGCTTGCGAACCATGGCGAGCTCGGGCGGGAGATGCCGGGCGACCGCGCGGCGCAAGAGCAGCTTGCCTTGGTCGCGGTCCAGATCGAGCAGGCTCGGCTCGTCGCTGCGGCCCGCGATGTCGATGACGGCTCGGTCGAGGAAGATGGGTCGGCCCTCGACCGCGTGGGCCATCTCGACCCGGTCGCCGAGCGCGGGGATCAGGTAGTCCTGCAGCTGGCGCAGCGCGAGCGCCCGCGAGGCGAGCAAGGCCGGCGAGCGGCCGAGCGCCGCGAGGTCGAGCCCGGCCAGCGCCCGATCGGAGGGCCGCGAGCCTCGTCGCCACGCGGGGGTCAAGATCCGGCTGGGGACCTCGTCGAGGTTGCGGCTGCGCTGGTCGAGGAAGCTCGCCCACGCGAAGGGGCTCGCGGGCGCGCGGGTCAGCGCGTCGCGCAGGAGCCCCGCGCCAAGCCCATCGTCGCGGCTCGGCTCGGCCAGGCCGGCGCGCCAGCGGGCCTCGGCCAAGAAGAAGGGGTAGCCCGCGAAGAGCTCGTCGCTGCCTTCGCCGGTCAACACGACCGCGATGCCGCGCGAGCGAACGTGACGCGCGAGCAGCCGCCGGCCGACGCTGTGGGCGTTGATCGGGGCGAACTCCAGCGCGGCGACGGTCTCGGGCAATTGCTCGGCGAGCTCCTGCGCGCCGACCCGGACGATCTCCAGCGGCAAGCCGAGGCGCGCGGCGTGCTGGCCCGCGAGCGCCGACTCGTCGAAGCGCGGGTGATCGAAGCCGAGCGTGAACGCGGGCAGCTCGGTCTGCGCGCGGGCGAGCGCCGCGACGAGGGCCGAGTCCAAGCCGCCCGACATGAGCACGCCCGTCCGCGCGTCCGAGCGGAGCCGACGCGCGACGCTGCCGACCAACGCCGCATCGAGCTCGCTCGGCGTGGGTTGGTCGAGCTCGGACGCGCCGCTCGGCCAGCGCCAATAGACGCGCTGCGTCTCGACCCCCGCGCTCGAGGTCCAGACGCTCGCGGGCGGCAAGGACTCGACGCCCGCGAACGCGCAGCCATGGCCGTCGTAGGCGCCGAGCAGATGCCCGTGCAGATAGTCGGCGCTCAGCCGCGCTCGCACGCCGAGCGCGAACAGGGCCTTGGCCTCCGAGGCCAGCGCGACTCGGCCCGGCGTCCGGGCCAAGAACAAAGGCCGGACGCCCATCCGATCGCGGGCGGCGACGAGCCGGCGCAGCTTGGCGTCCCAGATCACCACCGCGAAGTCACCGTCGAGCTCGCGGGCGAAGTCGAGGCCGTACTCCTCATAGAGATGCACGACCAACTCGGCGTCGCAGTGGCTGCGCAGCACATGGCCGCGCTCGCGCAGCCACCGAGCCCGCTCGACGAAGTCGTAGAGCTCGCCGTTGACCAACGCGACCACGCTGCGATCTTCGTTGAAGAAGGGCTGTGGCCCGGCTTCGAGATCGTTGATGGCCAGGCGCGTGGCGGCCATGCCCAGCCGGCCCTCGTCGAGCACGAGCGTGGCCCGGGCATCGGGACCGCGGTGGTCGAGTTCGACCAACGCGCGCTCGAGCTCGGCGCCGCTCACCGCTCCGGCCTCGGCCGCGAGGACCACCGCGATCCCGCACATGATCAGACCTCGATCTCGTCGTCCGAGCGACGCTGGCCCGGACGGCAAGCCAGACGCAGCGCCGCCCGATCACAGCGCCCGCCCTCGAGCTCGAAGCGATAGTCGTGCCAGGGGCAGCGCAGCCGGCCGCGATCATCGAGCGCCGCGCCGATCAGCGGGCCGCCCATGTGCGGGCAAACCCGGTCGTGAACCCAGAGTCGCTCGGCCTCGACCACGCCCAAGCGTCGCGCGCCCGCGAGCCCCTCGCGCGGTCCAACCTGCTGAACGCGGGCGCCCGGCTGCGGCTGCCAGGCGACATGGTGATCGGCCGCGAGCATGTCGACGATCATCTGTTCGTCCTCGTCCCAGAGCCGCTGATAGAGGCGAAGGTAGGCCTGGCCCTTGATCTTGGCCATGCCCTCGGACTCGGCCGGCGCCCAGAACTCGACCTCGATGTCGGTCGTGCTCGGGTCGACTTCGTGCAAGTGCGTGACGATGTAGCCGCCCGCGCTGACGCCCGCGAGCGTGCGCGTCACGTAGCGTCGGCGCTCGCGATCGACGACGAGCTCGAGCGTCATCGACTTGTCGAGCTTGATCGGCGCGACCATGACCCGCGCTCGCCACCAATCGCGTCCACCCGCGAGCCGCTCGACCGCAGCGAAGGCGTGACCGTGAACCCAAGGCAGGTGCTCGTAGTCGAGGACGTTGCGCCAGACGCCCTCGATGGTCGAGCGCAGCCGTCGACGATAGACGCTCAAGAGCTTGGCGTCGGCGTGCTTCTCGGGCCACGAATTCGAGCTGGTCTCGGCCATCATTCTCCTCGATCGAACGCGCGATGGACCGCCTCGACGAAGGCGTCCTCGGCTTCGAACCATACTGCATGGCCGGACGCGAGCGCTTCGAAGCGAGCGCGGGGCAAGCCGGCCGCGAGTCGAGCGACCTCGGAGGCGGGGAAGAGCCAGTCCTCGCTGCCGGCCAAGACCAAGCGGACGGCGTGCATCTCGGCCAGCGCCGAGCGAAGGTCGTGCGCGAGCAAATTGTCGAGCTGCGCCGCCCATGGCTCGCGCGGCGCCGCGAGTCCATCGAGGTGCATGGCCAAGGTCGCGAAGGCGCCCGGTCGGTGCAAGAACCCCGCGCTGAACAGCATCGGCAGGAGGCCGCGATGCAGCACGTCGGCGTCGATCCGCTCGCGCAAGAGTCGAGCGAGGAGGCCGAGCAGCGCTCGCTCGCGCGCACGAAAGTGGGCACAGGTCACGGCGAGCACGGCTCGATCGATCCGCTCGGGCGCACGCGCGAGCCACTGAAGCGCCCAAGCGCCGCCGAACGACCACCCCAGCAAGTCGACCTGGTCGAAGCCTCGCTCGGCGAGCCGCTCCTCGAGCCAGGTCGTCAGCGCGGGCCAGCTCGGGGTCGGGTCGGCGTGGGTCGGGTCGGCGTGGGTCGG
>Ga0075163_10014566_pt1 | contig 10143 bp, 10 predicted proteins | sample JI1023141ADNA_FD_71478 | JGI IMG/M metagenome (GOLD analysis project Ga0075163, IMG submission 71478) | Wastewater effluent complex algal communities from Wisconsin, to seasonally profile nutrient transformation and Carbon sequestration -... | ecosystem: Engineered > WWTP > Effluent > Algae... | reverse complement strand
GCGCCGAGCAGCTTGTGCTCCATGAGCAGCGAGTCCCGGGCCGCCTTGTCCGGGCGCCCGCCGGCCTGGACCGGCGCCTCCGCCCCGGGCGGGAAGAACGAGCCGGTGCCGTCCACCTTCGGCTTGAAGGTGACGACGACGGCCGCCGCGTCGAGCGTGCCGACGTCGGCGGCGGTGACGGTCTGGGGTTCCTTGGCGTCGGGCATGGCGGGCTCCTGGGAAGGTCAGGCGTCGGTGCGGATCGCCGGCACCCAGCCGTCGGGCCGGGTCGCCGCGTGCTGCTCGAACAGGGCGTCGGCCCAGCGGAGGGCCGCCTGCCCGCCGGCAGGCGTGTCCGGGAACTCCGCCCGGCCGAGCGGCCGCGTCTCGTAGCCGCCCGCCGGGGCGGGGTTCTGCCAGACGGCCTCGACGGCCACGGTCAGCCCGTCCCGGCCGGCACGGTCACGGTGAAGCTCGTCACTTGGCACACGCCACCCGAAACGAAGGTCACGGTGTTGAAGTTCAGGTCCGCCCCCGACGTGCCGCACGACCCCTGGAGGGAGCACACGCCGTCGGAGTCCTTCGCCCGCCAGAACTCGGCCGTCCCGCTCTTGTTGACGGACGAGTCCTGGGTGATCGCCGAGGCCGTCGCCACCCCCGCCGAGGCCGCCCCGAAGGCGGGGTCGGAGAAGGTCAGCACGGCCAGGAGCTTGTAGTTCGTGTCGTCGTCGCTGATCGACGTCGTCGGGAGGGCCGGCGGGTTCGTCCCCCCGGTCGCCTCCCAGATCTCCAGCGTCGCCGCCCCCGCGCCCGCGTCGAGCAGGTCAACGATGGCGTCACAGGCGGCGTTGCGGGCGGTCGCGGAAATCTGCATGGTGGCGGGCCTCCTTGCCCGTGCCGTGATACTCCTGCCACACCTGTCGCCAGTCTACCGGCCGGCGGCGGGGGCGTAAAGGTTACAACCAGCCCGGCGACTGCGGCTGCTGGAGCTGCTGCTGGTGGGCCAGCTCGTTCCGCTCCCCGAACGGCGACCCCGACTGCTGCGGCGGCTGGCCCGTCAGCGGGTTGTGCCGGTTCGCCATGTACCCGGCCCCCATGCCGAGAGCCCCGAGGCCGCCCACCACCGGACTCCCCGTGGCGAGGCCGGCGGCCCCGAGCCCCGCCCCGCCGAGCATGAGCGCCCGCTGCATCGGGTGGACGCTGTTCGGGTCCATGCCGAGGGCCTGGAGGGCGGGGTTGGTGAGGCTGTTGACCATGCCGCCGACGATCGCCCGCGGGGCCTGGGCGGCGTACTGGTTGAACTTCCCGTCGGCGTACTCGTCGAGGGCGCCCAGCCCGGCCCCGAACACCTCGTTGGCCTTGTCGTCCACCTTGCGGTCGATCGCCCCCAGCGCCGCCCCGCCCGCCGTGCCGACGAGGCCGGCGCCGCCGACGACCTGCCCAAGCCGGCGGGCGACGCCCGGGACGGGGGCGGCGCGGCCGGCGGCGGCCGCCGCCTGAGCCGGCGAGTGGAGGCGGGCGTACCGGCCGCCCGTCACCCAGTTCGCCCCCCGCCGCAGGCCGCCCACGATCGGGTCGAACGTGCCGCGGGTGAAGTTGCCCACGGCCCCCATCCCCCTCGCCCCCGTCACCGCCGCGTCGCGTCCGAGCATGGCGGTGGTGGAGTTGCCCCCGCCCCGGGCCATCAGGCCGCCCATCCCCCGGCCGAGGCCGAGGCCGCCGCCGAGCCACGTCCCCGCCCGGGCGAACCGGCCGCCCGTGTCGGCCCCGAACGCCCCCGCCGCGTGGTCGATGGTGGAGCCGGCGAAGTTGCCGCCGATCCCGCCGCGGACGGCGTGGACGGGGGTCATGGCGCCGGCCCCGCGGGCACGCATCGCCTGCCCGAACCGGGGGTTGAAGGCGAGTGCCCCGGTCGCCGCCCCCAGCCGCCAGTCCTGGCCGTGGCTGTCGGCCGCGAACCCGCCCCCGATCGCCCCGCCCAGCGACGGGAGCGCCTGGGCGCCGGCGTGCCCCCAGAAGCCGCTGGTCGGCGTCACCGTGCGGGCGCGGGCGGCGGCGTGCGCGGCCTGCCCCGGGGCGGCGCCGACCGCCTGCGGCGAGAACCGGGAGGCGCCGGCGGCGGCGGGCGCGCCGGCGGCGGGCGCCCCGGGCACGCCGCTCCAGTTGCCGCCCCCCATGAGCGACGGCTTGGCCGCCTGCGGCGCCGCCTTGCCGCCCATGCCGAGCCACTGCCAGATGCGGGGCAGGAACCGCTGCCCGGCCTGCTGGGCGCCCTGGACGAGGGCGGGGTTGGCGACCTTCTCCATGTCGGCCCCGAGCTTGTGCGTCGGCTCCCGCCACGGGCTGTCGGGGTAGTGGCTCGTCAGCCGCGCCCGCACGACCGGCGTCTCCTTCCGCATCACCTTCTCCATCACCGTCCGCAGGCCGGCCGCCCCCAGCACGCCGCCCACCGTCTTCTCGTCGTCCACGTTGTTGTGGCCGAGGCGGTCCGGCTGCTTCAGGTACTCCTTCATGCGGGCCGGGCTCGTCCGGGCCAGCCCGCCGAGGTACTGGCGGATGATCGGCTTCTCGTGCGGGTCGATGGCGAAGTTCCAGGCGTCGCCCACCGTCCGCTTCGCCGTCAGCCCGGTCGCCGACCGCTCCACCCCGTCGAGCCGCGTGTCGTGCGACCCGAACACGGAGCGGAGGGGGTTGCGGGAGCTCCAGTTGCTGTACGGGGCGTCGGCCGTTGGCGTCTTCAGGTGCCGCCCCGCCTCCTCGGTCAAGTGTTCGTGGAGCGGGTGGCCGGGCTTCACGACCGCCGGGTTGAACGTCAGGGCGCCGTCCTTCCCCTTCACGAACAGATCCTTCGCCCCCGGCGTGTGGACGCCCAGGTAGCGGCGGAGCAGCTCGTAGCGGGCCTCCCCGCCCGGCGCGTGCTCCGGGCCGACCGCGGCGGCCGCGTTGGCCGGGTTCGCCGCCCGCTGGTCCTTCACCCCGTGCTTCCACAGGTTCTTCAGCGTCAGCCGCGGCACCTCGCCCACCTCGTAGCCGAACAGCGGCGACGTGTTCGACACGTACCGGCGGCCGACGTTCATCGTCGCGTTCAGCCCCTTGCCGCCCGCCGCCGCGCCGGCGAGGCCGGCCCCCACCCGCCGGGCGACGCCGGTCGCGCCGGTGTGGCCGCCCGCCGCGTCGTCGGCGGTCACGCCCCCCACGCCCCCGACCGCCCCGCCGGCGAGGCGGTCCTTCACGTGCACGCCGGGGCGGTCGGAGTAGCCGCCGGTGAGCTTCCGCAGGAACTGCTGCTTGCCGAGCTCCGCCTGCTCCTCCCCCAGGGCGTCGAACTTCGGGAGCTTGTTCTTGGTCATTTTGTTCACGTCGGCCATCGCCCTGCCGCCCAGGTAGTCCTTCACCGCCTTGCCGGCCCCCTGGAGGGTGCGGACGACCGTCGGGGCGGCGGCGGGGTTGGCGACCTTCTCCAGGTCGGCCGCCTGCTTGCCCCGCACCGCCTGGGCGAACCGGTCGGCCAGCCGCTGCTGGGCCGCCTCCGCCGCCTGGGCGTCGTGCTGCTTGCCGGTCAGGTAGGCGAGGCCGCTCGGCGCGGCCAGGGCGAGCGACGCCAGCCCCGCCTTGCCGGCCCCGCGGGCGACCCGGCCGGCCCGCCCCGCCGCCCCCTCCAGCGTGCCGCCGGCCGCGTCGATCACCCGCTTGGGCGTCATCATGGCGTCCCCCAGGCCGCGGTACTGGTTGATGTGGCCGTCCCACTTGCGGGCGAACGTGTCGGCCATGCCCGCCCCCGCCGGCGTCTTCGCGAACCGCTCGATCAGATTCCGCTGCTCCCCGTGGGCCAGCGTGTCGAGGTTGATGCCGCGGCCGCCGTGCAGCTCGTTGAGGTTGAGCCGCAGGGCCTGTGTCGTCGGGTCGGCGACACCGGTCGCCTTCAGACCCCGCTCGAACCGCCGGCCCGCCACGCCCTCGACGTCGCCGGCGATACCGAGCCGCCGCCGCAGCGTGTTGAGCCGTGCTTGGGGACCGGCGGCCGCCCGGTCATGGGGGAGCTGCGACACGTCGGCCGAGCCGCGGGACCGGACGGCGGCCCGTTCCGCCTCCGCCAGCCGCGGGGCGAGACGGGCCTGCACGCGGCCCGCCTGCGCCGCCGTCCGCCCCTTGACCGCCTCGCGGGCCTGCCCGGCCAGCCCCTTATCCCCCTTCTCGCCGTAGATCTCCCGGCCGAGCTGCTCCACCGCCCGCACCGGCCCCTTGGCGAACTCCCCGTAGTGCTGGGCCTTGCCGGGCGTCCAGGCGAAGCTCTCCGGCTTGGCCACGAACTTCTTCGCCACCGAGCTCAGCAGCGGGTTGTTGTAGATCTTCTCCATCACGTCGCGGCCGGTGGCGCCGCCCCGGAAGGCGGGCGTCCCCATGAGCCGGCTGCCGTGGTCGGTGTAGTTGACGAACCGCTCCGCCGGCGTGCGGCTGCCCGCCACGGCGTCCTGGAACGCCCGCACCCGCCCGGCCGCCTTCGGGTCGTACGGGTCGGCCGCCTTCAGCTTCTTCGCGAACCCGGACAACTGCGACTTCGCCGCCGAGGCGAGGCCGCCGACCGTCGCCGCGCCCAGCCCGCCCGCCGCCGAGGCCGCCAGCCCCGCCCCGCCGAGCGTCGTCAGCGCCCCCGACTCGTCCGCCGCCTTCTCCCGCCCGTCGTGGGCCTGCTCCTTCGCCGGGCCGGGGCTCGACGCGCCGACCGTCGGGTCGTTCGAGGTGCCGGTGGACAGGCCGAGCCGCTTGAGCCACGTCGGGGCGTCGGCGGCGTGCTTGCCGGCCGCCTCCGAGGCGAGGGCCAGCCGCCGCGGGTCGTCGTACCACGCCCCGGCCGCCAGCTTCTCCAGCCACGCCGCCGTCTTCGTCCCCCACCGGTGCTGGCACGAGTTGCACGCGCCCGTGTAGCTGTCCCCCTCCATCGCCACCCCGCACTTCGGGCAGTCCTCGGCGGCGAACGTGTAGTCCCCCGACAGCTTGCTCCACCCGCCGAACGGCCGCATCCCGTACGGGCCGTACGGCTGCTGCCGCTGCTGGAGGGCGGAGCGGATCTGGGCGTACAGCGGCGGCGGCGTCGGCAGCGGCGGGCGGGGCTTCGGCACGAACTTGTCGGGGCCGAGCTGCACCGTCTGGTAGCCGCTGCCGACGCGGCCCAGCCGCCGCCCCATCGCGCCGTACAGGGCGGTCTTAATAACGACATTTGGGGCGGCCGTCTTCGCCAGGGGGCCGCCCGGCGCCCCGCCCGACGAGCCCCGGGACAGCCCCGGCTTCGCCCGCAGCCCCATGTCCTGCATCTTCGCCGACTCGCCCACCGTCGTCCGCTGCTCCTTCCCCTGGCCCACCAAGTCGGCCGCGAGGTTGGGCACGGGGGCGTCGGTCGGGGACAGCGTCGAGGGCATGGGGGGCCGGCCGGGGACGGGCGGCTGCTGCATCGGCGGCCCGCCCATCGGCCCGCCGGGGGCCGGCATCCCGCCCATCGGCGGGGCGCCCTGGGGCGGCGTCGGCCCGACGCCCGGGGGCATCATCCCGCCCATCGGCGGGGCCGGGGCGACGCCGGGGGGCATCATCCCGCCGCCGGGCGGGGCCATCATGCCGGGGGGCTGGGGCTGCGGGGGGACGGAGGCGGCGGCGACCGCGCCGTTCGCGGCCTGCTTGGTTAGCGCCCCCCACCGGAAGCCGGGGCCGGGTGCGGGCCGGCCGGGGCCGCCGAACGGGTTCATCCCGCCGCCCCCGCCGTTCCCCTCCTCCCACCCCCCGTCCCCGCCCGCCTTCCCGAACAGTTCGCCCAGGTCCGGCCCGTACTCCCCCTCCCCGAGCCCGTACAGCACCCCCAGCCGCGTGTTCACGGCCCTGGCGGCCGTATCCCCGCCCACCTTCATCGCCGCCTGGGCGGCCTGCTGGATGCCTTGGGGCGTGGCCTGGGCGAACGCGGGCGGCTTCACGGCCACCGGGTTCGGGCGGGGGGCCTGGGCCTTGATGGTCGTGGGCCGCTGCTGGGGGAACGGCATCCCCGGGCGGAACGGCGTGGTGCCGCTCGTGCTGGGGGCCTGGGCCGGCTTCGGGGCGGTCGGGAGCATGGTCCGTCCTCCGTGACGGGCGGTGGTGTGGGGCCGGTGCGGGGACGACTACGCGGGCCGGGCGACGGGGTCGCGGGCGTACCGGCCGGTTACGATCAGCAGGGCCATCGGCTCGGCGGCCTCGGCGGCGGCCGTCAGGCTCGGGTAGCGGCGGACGGGGCGGGTGATCTCGACGACCTGCTCGGCCGCCTTCGAGTCGGCCCCGCAGCGGACCGTGTGCGTGCAGCGGTGCAGCGTCGCCCGGTCGGGCTCGGCGTGGACTTGGTAGTACGGGTGGCCGGCGGCCCGCCAGATCTCGCACTCCCCGGTGGTCGCGTCCACCGCACACACGTCGTCGCCCGGCCACTGGTCCTGCCAGTCGCCGCGGACGAGGCCGGCCTCCCCCCGCCAGCGGATGTACAGCGTCCGCAGGCGGGGGATGTCGGTGTGGAGTACGGACTCGGGGGCGGCGGGCACGCACTCGGCGGCCGCGGCGGCGAGGCCGAGGCCGTGCAGGAGGCGGCGGAGGAAGATTCGGCGGATCACTTCGGGCTCCTTGTGACGGACTTGTTGGCCTTCACGGCCAGGGCGATCTTGATGGCCGTCCGGTGCCGCTTCGCCAGCCACGTCTTCCGCCGCCGGAGCAGCCCGCGGCGGTGGAGGTCGCGGGCGCAGCGGGCGAACCGGCGGGCGAGTTCGTGCTTCGTCACGGTCCGTCCCTTTCCTTAGCTATCGGCGGACGCCGTCGCGGGGGTCGGTGAGGGCCGCCACGCAGACGACCGTCACCAGGAACACCACGACGCCGGCCGCGATGACGACGAACGCGAGGCCGGCGGCGGCGTCGAACACGCGGTCGATCCAGGTGCGGGTCGTGTCGGGGACGTCGGACATGGGTTCATCCTAACTGGGGGGCGTGTCCCTGGGAGGGCGGGCCGGCGACGAGGCCCAGATCCTGCACCACCGCCATCTCGCCAGACGTGGCGGAGAACCCGACGCTACAGGCGACGCAGTCGCCCAGGGACAGCCACTTAGCCGAGCCCACCGGCAGCAGCAGGACGTGGTTGCCGGGGGCGTTGGTGACGTCCCCCAGGCGGGCGAGGGCGGCGGTGACGGCGGCCTTCGGCCCCACCACCGTCCCCAGGATCACCTCCGTGCGGGTCGGGCCGCAGCCGGCGGTGACGGCGAGGCGGGCGTCGCCGAAGACGAAGGCGAGTGCCCCCACCACCAGCCGGCCCCCGGCCGCGAGGTAGCTGGCGAGCTCGGGCGTGTGGGGCGGGGCGGCCGGGTCGGGCACCCAGCCGGAGGCGGCGTCGAGGGCGAAGGGCGTGGCGTCCATGCGTGTACCCGGGAATGAAACGACCGGTGCGGGACTGTCCGCACCGGCCGAAGTTTACCAGACGGGGGGCGTCGGCGTCAGCCCCAGCCGCGGACGGTCGGGGGCCGCTGCGGCTTCGGGCCGCCGCCCATCCCCATCGCCATCGCGGGCGTCTCGGGCGTCGCCGGGGCCTTGCCGCCGCCCCCCAGCACGGACGCCCCGCCCGCACCCCCGGCGACGCCCAGGCCGAGGGCCGCCGCCAGCCGGGCCTTGAGCTGGTCGCCCACCGCCTGCTTGCCCGCCTGGGCGGTGTTGGCCGCGTGCCCCTGCCGGGCGTTGGCCTTCAGGGCGTCGGCCCCCTGCCCCGTCGTGCCGCCCGACGCCTTCCCCAGGCCGACGGGCGTCGTGGCGTTGCGGAGGTACGCCTCCCGCCCCGACCGCCCCGCCGCCGCCTGCGACGAGAACATGTTCCGGCCGGCGTTCAGCACGCGGGTGCCGACGCCGACGTTGGCGGACTTCATCAGCTTCGACACGGCGGGGTCGCCCGGCTTCCCCGTGGCCGTCTTCAGCCCGTGCTGCTTCTTCTTCACGAACTTGGCGAAGTCGTCGGCCGCCGCCTTCGTCAGCTCCCCGGCCACGAACCCCCGCTGCTCGGGGCTCAGGCGCGGGTGGGCCTTCTTGATCGCGTGCGACAGCGGCCGGCCCAGGGCGAGCTCCGCCTGCATGACGCGGATCGACGCCTGCTTCGTCATCGGCAGGGCGGCGGCCACCTTGTCGAGGAAGTGGTTCATGAGCGTCATCGCCGACAGCTTGCGGTCGGCGGCCGCCTTCTTCTCGAACGCCCGCTCGGCGAGGGCGACGACGACCAGCTCCAGGGCGGAAGCGGTCTTCACCGCCGGCCGGGCGCCGGTGATCTTGGCGGGGGCCTTGGCCGGCACCTTCGGGGCGAGCCGGGCGCGGGCGAACTTGGCGAACCGGTCCGGGTGGGCGTACGCCACGCGGGCCAGGGCGGGGACGGACAGCTTCGCGGCCGCCGCCAGCTTCTCCAGGGCGGCCGGGGCGAGCCCGGTGTCGGCGGCGAACTTCTCGACGAGCGGCGCCTCGGCCGCCTGCCGGCCTAGGGCGGCGATCACACTCACGGGCTCGGACATGTCGGCGGCCTCCTTGCGCTTGCGCTCGGGTAGTCGGGTAAAGTCGGTGTGCTTCGAGAACTCGGAACAGTCCCAGCTCCCGTTAAGGTTCTTGGCCTTCAGGGCGTAGCACTTGCCCTGCTGACGACGCGACTGGAACGGCATCACTCCACCCCCACGAACGCCATCAGGTCGGTGTGGAGCCCGGCGGGGATGCCGGGCGTCCGCCCCAGGTAGGCCGCCACCACCGGCCGCAGCTCCCGCGGGTCGGTGGTGGGGTACTCCGCCCCGTCGAGCGTCACCCGGTGGCGGCTGGTCGGGACGTGGCAGCCGGCCGGCGTGCGGAACACCTGCTGCGACAACTTGATGACGTGGTCGCCGGCGGCCGCGTGGACGACCTCCACGGCCTCCACCCAGTGCGGCTCCCACCCGTCCGGGTCGGCGAACACGGCCGCGTAGCGGCGGCGGGTGGCCTCGTCGGCCGACAGGTCGGCCAGGACGGCGTCGAGGGTGGCGGCGGCCAGGGCGAGCGTGGTGAGGGCCGCCGACAGCTCCCCGTCGGCGGCGGCCTGCCCCGGCCGCGGGACGCCGGCCAGGACCGACCGCCGGTGCGCCGTGTCGCGGCTGAGCTGGTTGGCCCGCGAGACGATGGCGTGCAGCTCCTGGCGGCCGAAGCAGTGCGACGGGAGGGTCGTGTGGGGCATGGGAAGACCTCCTTATCTCCCTGGCACCCGTATCATCCTACGCCGGGCCGCTCCCGTCAACGGGGGCCTGGGGCTACTGGTTCCACCCGCCCCGCGGGGCCGGGGCCGCCTGGGCGGCGTGCCGCCGCTTCACCTCGTCGATGTGGGCCTGCACCTGGGGCGGCACGGGCGGCCGGACGAAGCCCTGGAACAGCCGCATCCACTTGTGGAGGTACGGCTGGAGCGCCGGGTCGAGCTGGGGGATCACCGTCAGCATCGCCCCCATGAGGACGTCGAAGACCTTCTCCCCGCCGTACGAGTCGCTCATGTGCTCGTGGCAGCCGTCGAGCCCCCGCTCGACGATCTGGCTCACCGCCCCCGCGACCTGCTGGTTGAGCATCGCCGCCGCGATGCCGTCGGTGAGGGTGGCGTCCGGGGCGAACCAGCGGGGCAGGAACATGGAGATCGGCACCATGTGCCCGTCCTCCCACTCCAGCAGGCAGACGAGGTGCATGCTCGCCAGGGGGCGCGTCGGGGGCGGGGCGTTCCCCAGGACGATGCGGGGCCACACGGCCAGCACCGGCTGCATGTTCCCCGAGTGGGCGATCTGCTGGACGAAGTCCCACGACGCCTGCGGGACGCCGAGGTCGTCGCACAGCGTCACCCCGTTGACGAGGTTGATGTTGTTCTGGAGCCAGCCCACGAACCACGCGGCGGAGACGGCCCGGCGGGCGGCCGGGGCGGCGAAGTCGGGGTCCGCGTCGCACATCCGCTCGAACAGGTTGGCCAGGATCTTCACGGCCCCGTCGTCGCGGGCCTGCTTGTCGGGGTCCATGTCTACCCTCAGATGATGCCGATGGGGCCGGTGCCCGGGGCCACGCCGTTGAGGCCCGGCTGCGACACGCCGGCGGTGACGCCGACCGCCGCCGCGTCCTGCATCGTCCCCCGCAGGTCGAACCCGG
>Ga0075163_10014565_pt1 | contig 10144 bp, 11 predicted proteins | sample JI1023141ADNA_FD_71478 | JGI IMG/M metagenome (GOLD analysis project Ga0075163, IMG submission 71478) | Wastewater effluent complex algal communities from Wisconsin, to seasonally profile nutrient transformation and Carbon sequestration -... | ecosystem: Engineered > WWTP > Effluent > Algae... | reverse complement strand
CGTCAGATTTTGAACCATCTGACGACCCAATAGCCGCAGGCGCTATAGGGGAGGAGGATGGTTCAAAATATGATGTGCCAGATCCGGTTTCATAGAGGATTAAGCCCCGTGAACGCGTACAAATAGAGGTCCTTAAAAATGGCATTTAAAAAGAAAGAACTTGAAGAGATTAAAGAGCGCCTATTACAATTGAAGAGGCAACTGGGGATCTCTCTAAAATCTGTATCCAATGACGTAAAAACTTCTGAAGAGTCGAAAGGGTACTCTCAACATCAAGCGGATGAGGGGACAGACGATTTTGGGCAAACAATTAGTATCGAAGTTTCTTCTAAAGAACAAGGAATGGTCCGTCAAATCGATCGAGCTCTTGAGAAAATCGAAGAAGGGACCTATGGAGTTTGCGATGTAACAGGAGAAGAGATTCCTCTTAAACGTCTTGACGCGATTCCTTACGCAACAATGACAGTGAGTGCCCAAGAAAAACTTGAAAAAGGGCTGATTTAATACACGGTGAAACATAGACGGGGTTGGACCCTATTTTTTTTCGCAGTACTTTTCCTTATCATTGACGCCGCCTCAAAATATTGGGTCAATGCGCATCTTCCTGCCATCCAGTCCTCTTTGCCCTTCTATCCTTACGGAGGAATGGGGGTGTTTCAAAATGTTTTAGGGATCGATTTTTCGATTAACAAAACATACAATACTGGCGGCGCTTGGAGCCTTTTTTCAAACTTTCCCCATGCACTTCTTATCTCTCGAATAGGAATTATCATTGGACTCTTCACCTACACCCTAGGATTTAACAAAAATAGAGCGCGGGACATCCCCCTTCTTCTTATCTTAACCGGGGCAATTGGGAACATCATCGATTTCTTCCTCTATGGAGCTGTCATTGACATGTTTTATTTTGTCCTTTGGGGCTACTCTTACCCCATTTTTAATGTTGCAGATGCTCTTATCTTTTTCGGAGTTGCCTCCCTCCTCATCCAAGAACTTTTAAAAAAACGACAAGGTCATGCAGCTAAGCCATCCCAAAATTGAAGGACATATGCAAGCCTCTAAATGGCTTTCCCATCGCGCCCTTCTTGATGTGAAAGAAATGGAATCCCTTTTTAAGGCGCTTGACACGTTTAAGATTTATAATGTGTCTCAACTTGTTGGGTTAAAAAAAGCGATCATTTCTCAGGAAACCTTTCTTTCTAAGTATATCGATTATGTCACCTCTTTAAAAGCGGGCCTTATCCCCGATGATCAAATCTTCAGACCCTATTTTTCTGCTGCGATTTCTTCGAGTGAAGATTCACTCTATGCTATTGAAGCAAAAGGGGGGGAGTACATTATCAAGCCTAAAGAGCCTGTGATCCAAATGAGCTTTCATCATTTTACTTTTGCCCCTGAGCAAAATGCTTTTCATTCAATGGTTCATTCGAAAAATGCCGTCACTTGGGGGATCCAGTTTGCTTTTCCCCAGCTCTATTCGAATTCTCTTCATCATGACATCATAGAGGTGTATAAAAATTCTCAATTTCCCAATACTGCTTTATTTAAAACATTAGCAAGATGGATGCGTGCTCACACCATGCCTGCCCCTTTTCGTGTTGGGGTGGTCCCTATTAATGCCACTTTCCGCCTTGGGAAACGGTGTTTAGAGTGGATCCACCACCATGTTCAAATCGAAGGAGCAGGACTGGCTGCTAGGAAATCAGCGATATCAACGATTCTATAAAAATAACCACTAGTTGCTAGAGGTGTAGAAACGCCGCCAATATGGAACAAAACTGGAATGGTTGCAAAACCTCTAGGAACTTTTAAGGCTTTGATTTTTTCTTGAACCTCAGAGATGAGATCTATACCTAATTCTCGTCGTTTAAATTTAAACTCGCATAAGAATAAATTTTTTGTAGCAGTTTGCACCAAGTAATCAATTTGGCATCCCCCTTTAGTGTTTGTTTTAGATTGTCTAAATGGCCCACTGGCTATGACATCTGCAGGATTGATACCAATACTTTTGAGAAGTAGCGTTGTATTTTGTAAAAGAAGTTGTTCTAGCTGCAGGCCAATATGTGCTTCAAATCCTGGCAGAGTGGATAGTGCTACATCTTGGAAACCACCTAGATCGATTTTACTTTGCTGTGGCTCGATGAGTTTAAGATAGAACCGCATATATGGATCACAAATACGATAGAGACTTTGTTTGAGTGGCTTATTGGTCTTAAATGACCAAAGAGGTTGTTTTTGCACAAAACCGGCAATTATTAAATGTTCCATAAGGGTACTTAACGTACCACTATGAGGAAATGCGATCGTTTTACGGATATCGGCAAGTGTTTTCATCCCCTCTTTAAGTGCATTAAGAATTTTCTTATAAGAAGCCCCTTTACCATTAAATAAATCATGAAAGATCCGGTCGAATTCTAGAACCAATAGACTATCTTTTTCGAAGCAAAGTTGCTTGATTAAATCGTCTGCTGTTTGGCCTGGACTGACTTGCTCTAGATACCATGGAATGCCACCTAGGATACTGAGCAATTTGTACGTATCGTAATCAGAGCCTTGAAACCCAGAAGCTCGAAGTAGCTGATAGCTATCTGGTATGGGGAGTGGTTCCAAAGTGATCGTAAGATGAATACGACCAAAAAAGGCGGTACTTTTTAAGATGTTTTCTTCAATCCATGTTGAAACTGAACCGCAAAAAAAAGCCATAATAGGAAGATGTTGTTTGTCCCACCAAGCCTTCAATTTAGGAATAAAACTTAGATCTTTTGATCCCATCCAAGAAATTTCATCAAACAAAAGGATATCGCCAGCTTTCATATAACGACTTAAATGTTCAAAGGCATCTGTCCAATCTTGAAAGGTAAAAGGTGGCAATTTTAAATGAGCTGCAAGTTGTCTTCCAAAATGATCGCGCTGACTTTGATCATCCATTCCATCCTCTGGTGCGAGTCCTGCGAAGTTCCAAAACCGATGATTTGTACATTTCGATGCAAAGAAATGGATTAAGCGGCTTTTGCCAATTCTTCGCCTCCCTTTAACGACAACTAAATGAGGCGTTTTTTTTCTGTGTAGAGTCTCTAGGCGTTCTAATTCATTTTTTCGGCCAATGAATAGGGGAACTGTCATAACAACCTTTATGCTCAATTGATAATATTATTATATAATAAGATAAAAAAGACGTCAACATTTTTTGCTCAAATAAGAGTATTTGCAATAATGAGCATAAATGAAGGATGTCCCATCCATAAAGATACAAGTAATTAATTATAAGATAGAAACGTCTTATTGAGTAAGATTAAGGTGGATGAAAATTCGCGTTTTTCGATACCTTATGTATAAGGAAAAGAGCAGGACTGTCAATATGACCTTAGAAATTCTTTCGATTGGAAATGAGCTCCTCTCAGGACATACCCTCAATAGCAATGCAACAGTCATTGCCCAGAGACTCCTCCTCCATGGTTTTTCAATCGATAAAGTCACCACCCTTCCCGATCAGGCAGCTGTACTAAAAGAAGAAATCAAACAAGCGATGGAGAGAGCCTCTTTTGTGATTACAACAGGAGGCTTAGGTCCAACAGGAGATGATCTCACCCGCGACATCATTGCTGAAATTTGCGAAACAACTTTAGTCAAAGATGAAGCTCTTGCAAAAGATCTTATCACCCGTTTTGGGAAAAATTCACCTACCCTTGAAGATCAAGCAAGGGTCCTAAAAGGAGGAGAGGTGATCCATAACCCCTTAGGAACAGCGCCTGGCTTTATCATCAAAAATGTGATAGTTCTCCCTGGCGTCCCTTCCCAAATGGAAGCGATGCTTCCCCAAGTGCTTGCTCACTTAGAGAAACACCATAAAAAATCCCACTATGTCAAGCCTCTTTACCTCTCCCTTATCTCTGAGCAAGAGGTCGATCCCTTCCTACGGACTCTCGAAAAAAAACATCAAGGGATTGAGATCGGTATCTGCCCTAGCTATGGGACCCTCTCCGTTTATGTTCATGGAGATGATCCTCAAAAAATCAGTGCCATCCAGGGCCTTATTGCAGAAAAATTTAAGCCCCATCTCTATTCTGCAACTCATAGAGAGATCGAAATCGCTCTCCATGAATGGATGATCAAACACAAAAAGACCCTTGGTGTCGCAGAAAGCTGCACTGGAGGACACCTCGCTGCAAGACTCACCTCTCACCCGGGCGCGTCTGAGTACTTTTTAGGAGGTGTTGTCGCCTACTCAAACCACCTCAAAGAGAGAGTCCTTGCCGTTCCTGCAGAAACCTTAAAAGCGCATGGAGCTGTCAGCCATGAAACCGCATTAGAAATGGTCAAAGGAATTCAGAAATTAACCGGCGCCGACTATGCGATCAGCACAACCGGCATCGCAGGTCCCGATGGGGGATCCCCTGAAAAACCAGTAGGGACCGTGTGGTCAGCGATCCACACCCCAGAAAAAACCTTCTCTGGCAAAATCCCAATAAAAGGATCGATCCGCAGTCGCTCCCTCATTATCGAATACACCACCACCTATCTTTTAGCCTCCCTCTACCGCTTCCTTACCCATAACATCGAGCCCTACCATGTATGAGCTTCTCGATAGCGGCAACGAACAAAAACTCGAACGATTTGGAGATTACCTTCTCATCCGTCCCTGTCCACAAGCCCTTTGGAAACCCAAAGCTCCCGAGCTCTGGAAAAAAGCCCACGCAACCTTTGACCGAGGAAAAGGATGGAAAGGGCTCCCCAAATCATGGACCCTTACCTACAAAACCCTCACCTTCAAAATTGTTCCAACCGACTTTGGGCATCTTGGCCTTTTCCCCGAACATGCCGAGCATTGGGATTGGATGGACTCCAAACTCAAGCCACAGGAAGAAGTCCTCAACCTCTTCGCTTACTCCGGAGCAGCCACCCTCTTCCTCGCAAAAAAAGGGTATGCCGTCTGCCATCTCGATGCCGCCAAAGGGATGATCGACTGGGCCCGTGAAAATAGCGCTCTTAACAAACTCGAAAAAGCCCCCATCCGTTGGATCGTCGACGATGCTATCAAATTCCTCCGCCGCGAAATCAAACGGAAACGGAAATATGACGCCCTCCTCCTCGATCCTCCCAGCTTTGGCCGCGGCGCCCAAGGACAAGTCTTTAAAATCGAGCGGGACCTCCCCTTACTTCTTGACCTTTGCAAACAAGTCCTGAAACCAAACCCCTCCTTTGTTCTCCTCACCTGTCATACCCCTGGTCTCACCCCTCAAGTTCTCGCCTCCCTCCTTGCCGACTTCTTTCCTTCTCGCACCATTGACTCCGGTGAAATGCTCATCCCCTCCAAAACCACCCCGCTCCCATCTGGCTGCTACGCAAGAACTTAGTCATTACTCCTTGATTTATCGGCATAATAACGGTATAATAATGTCATTAGATAATGCCGATAAAGTGACTTTATAATGCCGATAAAATTTCAGCCTCTCTTTACTCTTTCTCCCAAACTAGTAGGACTTCTCCTTGAGATTGAGTGTGTGAAAGAAAAAGTCAAACACCTCCCCTTAACCGCTAAAATCCTTGGAAGTCTCAGAGAAAGTGCGAAGCTGATGACAACACACTACTCTACCCTCATAGAAGGGAACCGCCTCACAACCGATGAAGTCAAAAAAGTCCTCCTTCACAAAGGGCACTTCCCTGGAAAAGAACTGGATGAGAAAGAGGTGAAAGGATATTATTTAGCCCTAGAAGAGCTTGAACATCTTGTTGCAAGAGGAAGCCCGATCACCGAAAAAGTCATTCAAACATTCCATGCCCTTGTCATGGGAGAAGGAAAAAAACGGGTCAAGCCGACTCCCTACCGCTCGGGACAAAACGTTATAAAAGATAGTCAAACAGGAGGAATCGTCTATCTTCCTCCAGAAGCAAAAGATGTTCCAGGAATGATGAAAGGGCTTATCGATTGGATCGCATATCAAAAAGACCTTCCTTGCCCAATCGTTGCAGGCATTGCCCATTACCAGTATGCAACCATCCACCCTTATTACGATGGAAATGGACGGACAGCGCGCCTTCTTACAACACTGATCCTTCATCTCGGAGGTTATGATCTCAAAGGGATCTACTCCTTGGAAGAATACTATGCTAGAAACCTCCTCGATTATTATCGAGCCATTACTGTTGGCCCTTCCCATAACTATTATCTTGGGCGCGCCGAAGGAGACATTACGCAGTGGTTAGAGTATTTCTGCAAAGGAGTCTTAGAAGCTTTCACTCGAGCAAAAGAGCAAATGGAAAAAGAAAAAACCAAGGGGAGCCCCGACCAAGGGAAGATCCTCCGGACTCTTGATCCCAAAAAGCGGAAAGTTTTGGAACTTTTCCAAAACTATGAAGTCATTACGAATCAACAAGTGATCGCTCTTTTTGACTTTAAGGCTCGCACAGGGGCAAAACTTTGCCAAACGTGGACCCAAGAGGGTTTTTTGGAAACAGTTAACCCCTCTCGCAAAAAAAGAGAGTACCGCCTTGGGAGAAAATACCAAAAGCTCATTTTTCTTTAGGGAGAGTTTTTATTTTCCAATTTTATGGTCCCATTTAAAGGGGTGATTTGGTACCATGAAATCTAGAAAAACCGTATTTTATGGTCCATATACATACAGTAAAAAGGACCATAAAACATGAGGAGGGATATAAGTATTTGAGGATAAAATGTTTATAGGAAGAGATGAAGAAATGGAAACCCTAAAAGGGGTTTTTGATCGAAGAGTGGCTACATTTATTGCGATAAGAGGGAGACGTCGCATTGGAAAAAGTCGGCTCATTTCTGAATTTTCCAATCATTTTGAAAAAAAGTTGATGTTTACAGGTATCCCCCCTAGTATTGGAGTGACTGCCCAGACCCAAAAAGATGAATTTGCAAAACAGATGGCTGATCAAGGAATGCCTCGATTTTCAGCAGATGATTGGAGCGATTTATTTTGGGCATTGGGGAAAGAGGCTAGTCAGGGAAGAGTTTTGATTGCCCTTGATGAAATTGCTTGGATGGGATCTAAAGATCCTGCTTTCCTAGGTAAACTTAAAATTGCTTGGGATCGATTTTTTGAGAAAAACAAACAACTTGTTCTGATTGTGGCGAGTTCTGTGGCTAGCTGGCTAGATGAAAATATTCTAAAAAGCACAGGTTTTTTTGGGCGCGTTGATTTAGTATTAACAATAAGAGAGCTAGCTGTTAAAGAATGCAATAAATTTTGGGGAAGTCGGGCTGATTCTGTATCTGCATATGAAAAGATAAAACTACTTAGCATTACTGGTGGAGTTCCAAAATATCTTGAAGCAATTAATCCTAAGTTGAGTGCCGAGGCAAATATCGAAAAGCTCTGTTTCACAGAAGGTGGGTTATTGTTCAACGAGTTTGATCGCATATTCCACGATCTTTTTTCTGGAAGGAGTAAGACATATAGAGAAATGGTAGAGGCATTAGCGAATCATCGTTTTCTCTCACAAAAAGCTCTATGTAAAGAAATTAATAAATCTAATGGAAGAAAGATCTCTTTATATCTTCAAGATTTAAAAGAAGCTGGGTTTATTAGCGCTGATTTCACATGGGATTTGAAAACTGCCAAGCTTGGGAATTTAAGAAAATATAGACTCAGTGATAATTATTTACGTTTTTACTTAAAATATATTGCCCCCAATAGAGAGCAAGTCATCAAGAAGAAATTCAAAAAAATCTCTATTTATAACGCTTCAAATTGGGAAACAATTATGGGGTTTCAGTTTGAGAATTTAGTTGTAAATAACTCTTGGGATCTTTTTGAACTTTTGCACATTCATCCAGATGATTATAGCTATGATGGTCCTTACTTTCAGACAAAGACAAAAAAGAGAAAAGGGTGTCAAATCGATTATCTTATTCAAACCAAAAATACATTATATATTTGTGAAGTCAAGTTTTCGAAAAATCCTCTGGGACCAAACGTTATAAAAGAGATGAAAGAGAAGATTCATGCTTTAGAAATTCCCAAACATGTTTCATATCGGCCTGTTCTGATCCATGTAGGTGGAGTCAACGAAAAACTCTTAGAGGAAGATTATTTTGACAAAATTATTGACTGGACAGAGCTTATCTCATGAGGGAAAGATGATTACAAGTTTACAAAGCCCCAAAGTCAAACAAGTCGTTCGCCTCCGGGAGAAGCGAGAGCGGGATAAAACCCAGACCTTCCTCATTGAAGGATATCGAGAACTCACCCGGGCAGTAGCGGGCGCCGTCTCTTTCCTCATGTTATTTTATTCTCCTGAGCACTTTTTAGGAAGCAATGAGCACACCCTCATTCAAACCATCAAAGACCAAAGGGTCGAAGTCATAGAAGTGAGTCGACAAGTCTTTGAAAAGATCTCCTATCGCGACCGCCCTGATGGACTCCTTGCCATCGCCAAACAAACCCATCTTTCGCTAAACGATCTCACATTGAAAAAAGGGCGCCCCCCCTTTTTTCTCATCGCTGAAGCCATTGAAAAGCCAGGGAATCTTGGATCCATTCTCCGCTCCTCCGATGCCGCAGGTGTCGATGCCCTCATTGTTTGTGATCGGTGCACCGACATTTTCAACCCCAATGTTGTCCGAGCGAGCGTGGGCACCCTCTTTACCGTTCCCGTCGTAGAAGTTTCAAGCGATGAGGCGATCCAGTGGCTGAGCCATCATCACATTACCATCGTTGCCACCACCCCCGCTGCAAAATCGACCTATACTCAAGTCGACCTAACCGGCCCCGTTGCAATAGCGATGGGAACCGAACAACTGGGCCTTTCCCAAAAATGGATGGAAAAAGCCCACCTCCAAGTCAGTATCCCCATGTGCGGCGTGGCCGATTCTCTAAACGTCGCTGCAGCAACCACCCTCCTCCTCTATGAAGTCCTCCGTCAACGCTCTTAAAATCCTTTACGAAGATAACCATCTTCTAGCCCTCTCTAAACCCCCCGATCTCCTTACACAACCCACTGAAACCTCAACCGATTCTCTCGAAGAAAGAGGGAAAGCCTACCTCAAGACAAAGTACCACAAACAAGGAAACGTCTTTCTCCACCCCATCCATCGCCTGGATAAACCTGTCAGCGGCATCGTCCTCTTTGCCCGCACCAGTAAAGCCCTCTCTCGCTTAAACGCCCAAATGCGCTCCCATGCGCTCACCAAAATCTACACCGCCGAGGTCGAAGGGCGCCTCACACAAACATCAGGAGAGCTCCGCCACTATCTCATCCACGGCTCGCACCGCGCCTACCACGCCCCACATGGCAAAGAAGCGCTCCTTTCCTACACCGTTAAAAAAACATTAGCCCACTCCACCCTCATCGAGATCACCCTCCACACCGGCCGCTACCACCAAATCCGCGCCCAGTTTTCCCACATCGGCCATCCCATTGTGGGCGACACCAAATATGGCGCCCGTCAAAAAGCTCCTCGCCTTGCGCTCCACCACTCCAAACTGATCCTCATCCATCCCATCACGGAAGAAGAACTCACAATCGAGTGTCCACAAAAATTTTAGGGAATAAAATAACGGACCGAAGGTCCCTTCCCTTCTCTAATGAGTATTCCATCATTGACAAGTTCAGTAAGACGTCTTGTTGCTGTGTTTCGTGAAACATTCAGGTATTTCATAACTACAGAGATTGTGAGCTCGTTTCCCTTCTTGGCTAGTTTCAGAAGAGCATCTTTATCACTAAGTTTTGGGTTTTTTACCTTTTCAAAATAGAAAACAACTTTCACAAAATCTCCCTCTTCATGGAACTCAGGTTTCTTGAGGTTAGCTTTTTTAAAGCTGTCTAAAATAAGCCTAATTCCTGTTCCCATTTTCTCGACAAGCCCAAGATTTCTAGCAATTCTTGCAATGTTAGGGTTGCGGAGAAAGGTTATTCCATCTCCAAGATGATTCACATCTACAAGTCCTGGAAAGCTGCCGGGGCTAAAGATCTCCAGTCGATTATCATAAAGAGCTATTTTAATGGCCCCTGGAATGAAATATTTTCTATGAATAAGAGCATTCACAATTGCTTCCCTTAGCCGGAGTTTACAGGATTAGTTGAAATTTTTCTTAATTTTCTTCTCTTTTTCTCAATGAATCATGAGCATTTTTTGCCTGACTATTTTGTAGTACCCTACTTTTATTATTTAAAAAAT
>Ga0075163_10014564_pt1 | contig 10145 bp, 10 predicted proteins | sample JI1023141ADNA_FD_71478 | JGI IMG/M metagenome (GOLD analysis project Ga0075163, IMG submission 71478) | Wastewater effluent complex algal communities from Wisconsin, to seasonally profile nutrient transformation and Carbon sequestration -... | ecosystem: Engineered > WWTP > Effluent > Algae... | reverse complement strand
ACGCCCACGAACACGTCGATGCCGCCGGCCTCCGGGCGGGCCACGTCGGCGATCACCTCGGCCACGTCCAGCGGCGCTTCGCGGACGTCGACCTTCACGACTTGCCTCCGCGGAGGAAGGTGCCGCTCTTGCCGCCGCGCTTCTCCTCGAGCCGGACCTCGAAGGCGATGGCGCGATCGATGGCCTTGAGCATGTCGTAGAGGGTCAGGGCCGCGACGCTGGCGGCGGTCATGGCTTCCATCTCCACGCCGGTGCGGTCGAAGGCCTCGCACGTGGCGCGGACCTCGATGCGGCCGTCACCCACCTCGATGTCCACGCGCGTCTTGGTGAGCGAAAGCGGGTGGCACAAGGGAATCAGCGTCGACGTGGCCTTGGCCGCGGAAATGCCCGCGATGCGCGCGGTGGCGAGGACGTCGCCCTTGGGGGTGTCGCCCGTGAGGAGCCGCGCGGTGGTCGCCTTTGCGGTGCGCACGAGGGCTCGCGCGACGGCCACGCGCTTGGTGCGGTCCTTGTCGCCCACGTCGACCATCCGCGCTTCGCCCCGCGCATCCACGTGGGTGAGGGCAGGGGACTTCTTGCGGTCCTTCACGAGAACAGCTCCGAGAGCAGGTGCACCTTCACCGTCGCGCCCACCGGCAGATCGCCCGCCTCGAGCGGGACCTCCAGCAGCGCGTGCGCGTGGGCGAGGCCGAAGAGCGCGCCGCTGGCCTGGGCGGCCACCGGTGTCGCCACGAGACGCGAACCGCTGCGGTCGAGGGTGGCGCGCACCAGCTCGAGGCGCCCTGGCGCGTGACGGACCGCGGCGCCGAGCTCCGCGGGGAGAGCCGGAGGCAGCGGCGTCGGATGTCCCTGCCATGCGCGGAGCAGCGGCGCGCCGAACATCGCGAAGGTCACCAGCGCCGACACCGGATTGCCCGGGAGCCCCAGGACCACCACCGGCCGGTCCGTTCCGCGGCCGAAAACGCCCACGGTGAGCGGCTTTCCGGGCTTGATGGCCACCTTGTAGAGGTCGATCTCCACCCCCAGCCGCTCCAGTGTCGGCCGCACCAGATCGTGGTCGCCGACGCTCACGCCGCCGATGGTGATCACGACGTCGCTGGTCTCGAGCGCCGCTGCGAGATCCGCCGCCAGTCCACCGCTCTCGTCGCGGGCCGGCGAAACCGTCCGCACCGCGGCGCCGCACGCTGCTGCCATGGACCGAAGCGCCACCGCGTTGCTCTCGGGAATGGACCCCATCGCGCCGGCCTCGCCGGGGGCTCGAAGCTCGTCGCCGGTGGGGACGATGGTCACCCGCGGGAGCTCCGCCACCGCGGCGGTCGCGTGATCGAGCATGGCCAGGAGACTCAGCTGCACCGGCCCCAAGCGCGTGCCGGCCTCGAGGGCCACGGCGCCCGCTTCCAGATCCTCGCCCTTGCGCCGTACGTGCTGCGCGGCGCGGGGGCGCTGGGCCACCTCCGCGTCCTCGCCCTTGCGTGTGACGTTCTCCTGCATGATCACCAGATCGGCGCCGGCCGGCATCGGGGCGCCGGTGAAGATGCGCATCAGGGCGCCGGAGGCGAGCGCTTCCGGCGCCGAGCCCGCCCGACTCTCGCCGCGAACCGGGAGGGTCCACGGGCCGTCCCCGACGAAGGTCGCGAAGGCCGCGGCATAGCCGTCCATGGCGCTGTAGTCGAAGAGCGGCCACGGCGCCGTCGCGCGCACCGCCTCGAACAGCATTCTGCCGCCCGCATCGGCCAGGGGCACGCGCTGCATGCGCGCCTTTGGCACCAGCGAAAGCAAACGTGTCTGCGCCTCGGCGAGGGAAAGCATGCGCGGACGTTAGCAAAGTCCTCGGTCCCTGCGCGGCCCGACGCGGTCGCCGGGACTGTGCCACATGGCACAGTGAGAAAATTCTCAAAAGTGAATGATTTCCAGAGGAATGTGCCGGCATGTGTCGTGCTTTAGGGGCTCCCATGCGCGTCCGAACCCTTCCCATCGCCCTTTCTGCCGTCGCCCTCGGCAGCATCTTCGCCTCCATCGGTTGCAGCCACGCGGCGCCCGTGGGGACCGCCAACCTGGAGCTCCAAGCAGCGCTCGTTCCGGTACGCGACTGCGCCGAGGCCGAGCAGGTCATTCGCGATCTGGCGCTCCGGGAAATGAACCGACGGATCGATGCGATGATCCTCGCAGTCGACACCGCCACCGCTTCGAACGGCTGCTACGGCTCCGCCGATGCCGGCGCCAGCGCGGCCGGAGGCAGCAGCTCCGGCGGATCCGGATCCCCGAGCCCCGCGCCGGAAGAGCGCGCGGGCAGCGCATCGTCCACCAACAACCAGGTGGCGGGCGTAGACGAAGCGGACTTCATCAAGAACGACACCAAGTACATCTACACGGTGGCGAACGGCGCGCTCCACGTCATCGATGCCTTTCCCGCAGCGACCGCCCACGAGCTCGCGCGCGTGCCGCTCGAGGGCACGCCCAAGAAGCTGTTCGTGGAGGGCGATCGCGCGTTCGTCTACTCCTCGGTGGCGAGCACCACCGGGGGCGTAGCGTCGCCTTCGAGCGGCCGCGGCGGCGGCGAGTGCACCTACGGCTACGACTGCACACCCCAGGGCGACGGCACCTCCACCAAGATCACCGTCCTCGACCTCAGCAACAAGTCTGCGCCCCAGCTGGTGCGAGAGGTTCGCCTCTCGGGCTCGTACATCGCGGCCCGCCGCATCGGCGACGCGGTGCACACGGTGGTCTCGACGCCGCAGGTGAGCTTCCCCTCGCTGTCGTACTACCTCACCAGCACGTCACGCGGTTGCGGCATGCCCATCGACGCCAACGAGCGCGCCCTGCGCAAGGCCGAGTACGAGGCGCTCCGGGCGAAGAATGCGCAGATCATCGCGAGCACGCCCATCACCCGCGCCTTTCCCAGCGTGAAAGACTCGCTCAACGCCGGCGATCCCGGGGCCACCTGCGGCGGCTTCTACCGCTCCAGCCTGGGCGACGGGGCGGCCTTCACCAGCGTCGTCTCGCTCGGCGTCGTGAACCCCGCGCCCGCCAAGCTCGCCACCGTCATCAGCCGGCCCGGTCACGTGTATGCCTCCGCCGATGCGCTTTACCTGGCGGTGCCGCACACCCGCGCCGACTACGGCTGGTACGCGGGCTTCGCCGGCGACAAGGTGGTGAGCGACATCCACAAGTTCCGCATCGGCACCGACCCTACGGCCACCGCGTACCAGGCGAGCGGCCTGGTGAAGGGCGGCGTCCTCAACCAGTTCGCCATGGACGCGTCGAGCGGCTACTTCCGCGTCGCCACCAGCTCCGGCCACACGCCCGACCCCAACGTCGACAGCGCCGTCGCGGTGCTCCAGCAGCAGGGGCCGAACCTGGTCACGGTGGGCAAGGTCGACGGCATCGCCAAGACCGAGGACATCCGCGCGGTGCGCTTCGACGGCAACCGCGGCTACGTGGTCACCTTCAAGAAGACCGATCCGCTCTTCGTCATCGCCCTCGACAATCCCACCGCGCCCGCGGTCCTCGGCGAGCTGAAGATCCCCGGGTTCTCCACCTACATGCACATGATGGACGCGACGCATCTGCTCACCATCGGCTACGACGCCGACGACCAGGGGAGCTTCGCCTTCTTCAGCGGCATCCTCCTCCAGATCTTCGACGTCTCGAACCCCACCGCCCCGGCCCTGGTGCACAAGGAGCGCATCGGCACCCGCGGCTCGAGCTCGGCGGCGCTCACCAACCACCTGGCCTTCAACTACTTCCAGCCCAAGAACCTACTGGCCCTGCCCATGACCGTCTGCGAAGGCGGCGGCAGCGGCAGCTTCGGGCAGAACATGACCTTCAGCGGCCTCATGGTCTACGACGTCACCGCCCAGAACGGCTTCGCGCTCCGCGGCAAGATCTCCCACCCCAACGCTCCGGTGAGCACCAACGGCGGCTACGACAGCGGCCTTTGCAATCACTGGTGGACCGACGCCACCTCGGTGGTGCAGCGCAGCGTCATCATGGACGACTTCGTGTACTCGGTGGCCCCCGACGTGATTCGCGTGGCCAACGTGAACTCCCTCGCGGCGCCGGTGAGCGCGATCTCGCTCAAGTAACCCTAGGTCTTACGTCGGCGGCTGGCTCCGGGGATCTCCCCCTCCGCACTCGGAGCCAGTCGCCGCCGTCTTTTTCTTCAGAGCTCGAAGGCGGTGAACGCCAGCAGGTCGGCGATGTCGGTGGTACCGCAGGCGAGCGCCGCCAGGCGATCGAACCCCACCGCGTTGCCGGCGCAGTCGGGAATGCCGCTGGCGAGCGCCGCGAGAAAGCGCTCGTCGATGGGATAGACGGGCAAACCGCGGGCGGTACGCTCCGCCTGGTCCGCCAGGAAGCGCGCGCGCTGCTCCGGCTCAGACGTGAGCTCGCCGAAGCCGTTGCACAGCTCGACGCCGGCCACGTAGATCTCGAAGCGCTCGGCGTAACGCGGGTCGTCGTCGCAGCGGCGGGCCAGCGACGCGAACTGCGTGGGGTAGCGGGTGAGCACCACCGCGTGGTCGAGCTCCGCCAGCTTCGGCTCCACCGTGAACGCCAGGAGCTCGAAGAAGCGCGTCTCGTCGTGCTGCGCGAGGTTCAGCATGGCCGCCTCGTCCACCTCGGCGTAGCGGGCGAACGCCTCGGCTACCGAGATGCGGGAGAAGGGCGGGCGGGTGTCGATGCGCCGTGCGTCGAGACACACCGTCCCCTCGGTGAGGCGGGCCACCAGCTGCTCGGTGTCGGCCAGGATGGCGTCCATGGTGGCGAAGGCGCGGTAGAACTCCAGCATCGTGAACTCGGAGTTGTGGCGCTGGCCGTTCTCCTCCCGACGAAAGGCCCGTGCAACCTGCACGATTCGCCGATGCCCGGCGGCCAGGAGCCGCTTCATTTGGTACTCCGGCGAGGTGCTCAGGTAGCGCAGCGCCGGCGGGCCGTTGGTCTCGAAGGCGTCGAGGTGGACGTCGAGGCCGGGGGAGGGGACCAGCACCGGGGTCTCCACCTCCAGGTACCCGCGCCCCGCGAAGAACCCACGGGCACTGGCCAGGAGCTCGGCCCGGCGCGCGAGCTGCTTCACTTGGCCACGGGGGCTTTTGCCGGCGGCGAGAGGCCCAGCAAGAACACGTCGGCGACCTGGCCTGCGGCGCGAGAGAGCCCGCCGCCGTCGGCGCGGCCGAGGGCCCAGGTGAGGGCCACACCGTCGAGCGCGCCGAAGAGAGCACGGGCGACGATGCCCGGCGAGACGTCGGTGCGGAACGATCCGTCGTGCTGCCCCAGGGCCACGATGCGACCGATGGCGTCGAGGTACTCGCGAAAGCGCGGCGCCGCGTACTCTTTCATCAGCTTCGAGGACTGGCGCAAGATGACGGTGATGACCTCTGCCAGATCGCGTTCGCCTTCCAGGAGCCCGAGCTGCATCTCGATGACCGCGCGCAGCTTCTCCGGGGCGGTGGGGTGCGCCGGCAGGCGCTCGTTCATGAAGCTGAGGAGCTTCTCCACCCGGTCCTCGAAGAGCGACACCAGGATCTCCTCCTTCGAGCGGAAGTAGAGATAGATGGTCCCGTCGGCGACCCCCGCGGCCTTGGCCACCTCGCTCACGCGCGTGGCGTAGAAGCCGTTCTTGGCGAACACCCGCACCGCGGCGGTGAGGATGCGCTCCCGCTTGTCTCCGGATCGACGCGACGAGGAGCCCTTGGCGCGAGGTCTCGACTTGGGGCTCTTTCGCGAACTGAGTGAGGATTCACTCATTACGGGCATGACGCTAGCAAACGCTCGCCCCCCTGCGCAACGCCCGCGCGCAGGCGGAAAACACGCCCGCCCGAGCCCTCGTCAGTGGTGCATCGAGGCCATCAGGAACGTGGCCCGGGCGAAGGAGGCGATCTCCCGACCCATCCACGGCCCCAGAACCGCCAGGGCCACGGCCACCGCCAACATCCGCGGCAGGTGCGCCAAGGTCGAGTCCTGGAGCTGCGAGGCCGCCTGAAAGGCCGCGACGAACAGGCCCACCACGGCGGCGACGGCGATGATCGGCAGCGCCACCGCCATCGACAGAAACAGAGCTGCTCGCGCTTGGTCGACGAGGAGCTCCGACACGATCAGAGCCCCGTGTCGGCGTCGCCCGAGTCGGACGCGTCGCTGGCGTCGCTGGCGTCGGCCCCGGTGTCGGCCTTGGCGTCGGCGTCGGTGGCCGCGTCGTTACCGCCGTCGCTGGTGGTCGCATCGGTCCCGCCGTCGGTGACGATCTGGACCGCGTCCTGGCACTGCGTCGGCGCGCCGATGGTGGTGTTGGCGGGGCAGCAGTAGCCTTCCGGGCGGCCCTGGGTGGGCGCCTTGCAGACGAGGCCGCTCTCGCAATCGTCGTCGTTGAAGTTCCGGCTGCAGGCCTGACCCAGGCTCTGCTTGGAGCAGGCGACGAGGCCGAGGAGCAGAAAGCACGCGGCGACGAAGAAAGTCCGGATCATCCCGACCTTCTTACGAAGAAACGGGCCTTCCCTCAATAGAACTCAGCCCTCGCCCTTCAGTTTTCGGTCTTTCGCATCCACCGCAGCGGAGAAGAGGCCCACGTACTGCGCCGCGCTGGCGACGGAAAAGATCATCGAAAGATACACGAGCGCCCGGCCGACCCGCTGGAGGTCCACCTCGCCCAGGTCGATGCCGGCGTAGGAGAGAGGATACTTGTAGCCGAGCAGGAGGGCGATGATCCCGATCATCTGGAGGGCGGTCTTGGTCTTGCCCTCCTGGCCGGCGGAGATGACCACGCCTTCGCTCGCGGCGACGCTGCGCAGGCCGGTGATGCTGATCTCCCGGCCGATGAGAATGATGACCGCCCAGGTGGGCATGCGCCCCATGGGCACCATCCAGATGAGCGAGGCCATGACGATGAGCTTGTCGGCCAAGGGATCGAGCAGCTTGCCCAGCACGCTCACCACGTTGAGCTTGCGGGCCAGGTAGCCGTCGAGCAGATCGGTGAAGGCCGCGATGGTGAAGGTGAGGCCCGCGAAGTAACAGCCGCGCAATGTGTTCTGGTCGAGGAACCAGAGGCACACCGGGATCATCACGATGCGCGCAAAGGTGAGCAGGTTGGGGATGTTCAGGGCATCCTGGGCCAGCGTGCGCCGGCGCTCCCGCTTGTCGACCTCGCCTTCCACGCCCCAGCTTTGCCACGGGACCGCCGCCCGTACCAAGGACAATCGCGGAAATTGCGCTCAGGGCCCGCGCGCAATCAAACGGTTCGGATCGGCGTCGAGCCACGGGAAAGGCGGGCGCACGCCGGATCGCAGACCCGAGGGCGGACTGTCGTTCCTTCGCAGGGGCAGCAGCCGCCGTAGGAGACTTCCCGATGCATCGTGACACGCAGCCCCGCAACCACGAATAATCCGGGCTCGGCCGCGCCTCAGCGGCCCAGGAGGTACAGCGTGCCGTCGCCGCTGCCGGTGCAGCGAACGCGAAGGAGGCCCCGCTGCGAGAGCGGCGCTTCCGTGTACGGTACATCGGTCACCAGGAGCTCCGCGGAGAAGCCCGCGAGCTGTTCGCGCCGCACCATCAGCTCATCGCCCTCGTGCATCGCCACCGGGGTGAGAGGCTCCGGCGTGTCGAGGAGCAGCGTGGCCCGGGCCGGGAGCGTGCGGTAGGCGATGGGCTCGCGATCGGCCACCGTGAGCGGCGCTTCGGCGCCTTCGGGACCGAAGACCACCAGGTCCTCGCGCATGGAGGTCCCGCGCGGCACTTCGACGTTGCGCAGGTGCGGCGATACCCGGGTGATCCACAGCGCGCCGGTTCCGTGCACGATGCAGCGATCGTGACGGAGCCGGGCGAACTCCAGGGCGCCGCTCCAGGCGGCGATGGCGTACAGGGCGCCGCGGAGGGGCGCGTCGGGTTCCACCGTCATGCGCAGGACGGCGCTCGATACGGCGGCCGCCGCAGGGACCTGGGCGGTCTGGGGCTGGGCCACGAGCGGAGGGGGCGTTTCGGCGAAGGTCACCCGCGGCTCCCCGCGCACCACCTCGCCCAGGACCTTCAGCAGATCCTCCCGCGGCGCCGCCCGCAGCGTCTCCCGACCCGGCTCGCGGGTGCGCCAGCCGCCCTCCGCGGTCTCGTGGCGGTCTTCCGCGAGCTCGAAATCGACGCGCTCCATGCTGAGCTCGACGAACGCGTGCTCCGCCACCTTGCGCACTTCCGTGTCGCCCGGCTCGGAGGGGGCCGGCGCCGGCGGTTTGGTCCGCTGCTCGCAGCGCGACGCGAGCTGGGGATGCCCGCTCTCGTTGTAGGCGGTGCGCGCGCGCTGGTATTCGCCGAGACGCTCCAGCGCGAGGCCGAAGTAGCCCCAGAGCTTGGTCGAAGGCCGGGCCCCCACCAGACGCTCCAGGATGTCGCGGGCCCGGGCGAACTGCCCGGTCTTCAGGTAGCAAACGCTGAGGTTCGTACCCAGGGTGAGCTCTTCGGGAAAATCCCGGAGCAGGGCCTCGTAGAGCTCGATGGCCCGCGGGTAGAGCCCCAGGCGGAAGTAGAGGGAGGCCAGCAGGTCCTGGCTCTTGGGGTCGGCGGGGGTGGTGGCGAGCGCCTGGTGCAGCTCGTCCCGGGCCAGCTCGGTGTGGCCGCTCTGCAAGAGCTCGTTGGCCCGGTGCAGGTGATACGCGACGTCCTCGCTCGCCTCGCCCTCGGTGAGCGGACGCGGCGGGCGGCTCGGCGGACGGGTGAGAACGACGCCGCTGGGGGCGCCCGTGGAGCGCGGACCAGACTCGGGCAGGGGTTCGGCTTTCATGGCGAGGGGAGAGGCTCCCAATGCAATCGTAGCGGACAACCCGGCGATTGCCCCAAATTCATGTGCGGGACGACCGCTACATGGCACGACGTGTCAGGCCGCGCGGGCCCCCGTCTGCGCCAGGTTCGCCCGGCGCAGCTGCCGGAGGCCCAGCGCCACCGCGGCCACCGCCAACAGGGTGGTCGCGGCCACCGCCGGGCGCGCACCCAAGAGCGACTCCGCGCTCGACACTTCGACGTCGGCGATGGCGCCGTGTATGCCCGCGGTGGTGGCGAAGATCCAGGCGGTCCGGGCGCCCCACGCCACCCAGGCGCCACGTTCCGTCAGCCACAGGGTACCGAAGGCCGCGCCCGCGGCGGTGGTAGCGGCGATCTCGCTGGGCGTCGCTTGCATCGACATGCCGAAGGCCACGGCGCCGGATGCCAGCGCGCAGACGGCGATCTTCACCGGCTCGTTCTTCACCGGAGCGAGGAGACGCAGCACGAGGCCGTGCTCGACCAGCTCGCTGCGCATGGCCGAGAAGGCGGCCACCGCCAGGCCCACCGCCAGTGGGGAGAGCGAGCCATGCACGGACACCACCTTGGCGGCGCCGCTCACGGTGGCCACCGCCAGCACCACCACCGAGGCCCCGAGCCCCAGGATGGCGCCCCGGAGCACGCGGCCGGCGATGGCGCGCGGCTCCGGAGGATCGCGCAGCGGATCGCTCCAGGCCACGCCCAGGCGTCCGCAGGCCCACTCCGAGAACACCGCCTGCGCGGCCGTGTTGGCGAGCGCGTTCTCCTGCAAGAAGCGCCCGATGATGGCCCACACCACGCAGATGGCGGCGCCCCAGAGCCCGACCCGCGCGGTGTCGCGAAGGCCGCTCACAGCTCCCCTGCGAACGCGGCGCCCTCCGCCAGGAGGCCCGGCAGGCCGCCGGTATGGATGAAGAGTACACGCGATTCGGCGTGGAGCTCCCCGCGCTTCGCCGCGAGGTGCACCGCGTAGAGCGCCTTGCCGGAGTACACCGGGTCGAGGAGGAGCCCGGCACCGCGGGCGATGCGCACCAGGAACGCGCGCTGATCGTCGCTCATGGCGCCGTAGCGAGGGCCGAGCGCGGCGTCGTCGAAGCAGAGCTCGGCCTCGGCCTGCAACGTGGCGTCGTAGCCGCGCGCCTGATGGACGATGCGACCGACGACCCGCCCGAAGTACCCGGCGTCGTCGCACACCGAGACCGAACGCACCCGCGGCGCCAGGCGCGCGAGGGGCGCGCCGAGGGCCAGACCGGCTACCGTCCCCCCGGAACCGCAAGCCACGGCAACCTCGTCGAAGGCGAGGGGGCGGCCCTTGGCGCCTTCCACCAAGCCGAGATCCACCTGCTCGCGGACCTCGCGTGCACATTGCACGT
>Ga0075163_10014563_pt1 | contig 10145 bp, 8 predicted proteins | sample JI1023141ADNA_FD_71478 | JGI IMG/M metagenome (GOLD analysis project Ga0075163, IMG submission 71478) | Wastewater effluent complex algal communities from Wisconsin, to seasonally profile nutrient transformation and Carbon sequestration -... | ecosystem: Engineered > WWTP > Effluent > Algae... | reverse complement strand
GACCTGGATCGCGGACGTTGATGAGCGCACCCGCATGTTCGACGCGGAGCACCGCGCTGACCCGACCGACTTCAACAATTACAATCAGCTCGAAAACGCACAGACGCGTCTCATCGAAGGCGATGCGGACTACGACGTTTTCGGCGACGGCTCTGTCACCATCATCCAAGCGCCGGGCCACACGCCCGGTCACACCGTGTTGCTGGTGCGCCTGCCGAATGCCGGCCCCGTGCTCCTGACCGGCGACATGTGGCACCTCGCAGAAAGCCGCGAACGCCGCACCGTGCCGCGCTTCAACACCGATCGCGCGCAGACGCTAGCCTCGATGGACAAAGTGGAGCGCATCGCCAGCGAAACCGGCGCGCGTGTCATCCGTCAGCACGTGCCCGAGGATTTCACATCGCTGCCGACATTCCCCGCCGCGTTGAACTGAGCGCAAAAGCGGCTCTTGCGGCGCGAATATCTCGCGGATGCAGCATTGGTTTGGCACGCCTAAAGCGTGCAATCCCTTTGATTTGACGTTGCGTCGGCCTCAACTTGCGGCTGCTTTATCGCAGCTCGGCGAGGGAGAGTCTGCCTATGACCGCATTCAACCAACAAGCCATGATGGATTGGCTGGTCCTTTGGGGACCGAAGATCGCTTTGGCGCTTATCATTCTTATCGTCGCACACTTCGCCGCGAAGGCAGTGAAGTGGGCCATCGCCAAAGGCATTGACCGCATTCCGTTCTTTGCGCGCCGCGACGCCGCTGGTTCGGGCGGAACGCGCCCGATGGTCGACGTCGGCGAACGTGTTGGCGAGGTCGGCTATTGGCTGGTCTGGCTGCTTGGTCTGATCGCTGCGCTCAACGCACTCGGTGAGTGGGCTGACGGGATCGTCGCGCCGCTCAACTCGATGATTGCGGGCTTCTTGCTCTATCTGCCGAAAGTCGTCGGCGCCGCGCTCATCTTTTTCATCGGCTTCGTGCTGGCGACGATCGTTCGCCGCATGGTCGAAGCCACGGTTGAGGCCGTCGAACTTGATCGCCGTTTGATCGATGCTGGCCTCACGCACACGCCGAAAGGCCCTGGCCTTGCGCGTCTGTTCGGTCTCTTGGCCTTCACGCTGATTATCATCCCGGTCGCGATCGCTGCACTTCAGGCGCTCGACATCACCTCGATCTCGGGTCCGGCGACGCAGATGCTCACCGGCATCCTGACCGCCATCCCGGGCGTCATCGGCGCCGCACTGATCATCTTCATCGCTTATGTCATCGGCCGTTGGGTCATGACGTTGATCGAAGAAGGTCTGAAGTCGATCGGCTTTGACGACATCATCTCGGGCATCGCCAATGCGGAGCCGATCCGCGTCGGCCGCGAGAAGATGGACCTTACGCCTGGCGTCGACACCATCAACTTCTCCAAGTTCCCACCATCGAAGATGATCGGTCTCGCTGTGCTGATCGGCATCGTGCTCTTCGCGGCGGTCCAGGCGGCCGAACTCTTGCAGTTCGACGCAATGGCTCAGATGCTGACACGTTGCCTCGAACTCGCGAGCAGCGTGCTCTTCGGCGCAGTCATCATCGCGCTCGGCATCCTCTTGGCGAACATTCTCGCTGCGGCGTCGTCGCGCGAAGGCAAGCCATCGTCTGAGATTATCTCAACCTTGGTGCGCTGGGGCGTGATCATTTTGGCGACGGCTGTCGGCCTCTCCTTCATGGGGCTGGCCAACAACATCATTGCCATCGCCTTCGGCGTGATCCTCGGCTCGGTGGGCATTGCGGTAGCGATCGCCTTCGGCGTCGGTGGCCGCGACGCCGCCAAGCGCATGCTCGACCGCTGGACCAGCGGCACGTAACAGCGCCAACATACTGAAAAGATTGAGCCGCCGGGTTCCGCCCGGCGGCTCTTTCGCATCTGGACTATGCGGTTCAGCCGGTTGGCAGCCGCGCGCGCCTTTGCTACACCGCGCCCGCCTCCCGAGGAGCGTTGCGACGGCAGCATTGCCGCCAGGCTCGGGTGCGCTTTCCAATTGGAAAACGACGCTCGCGATCTCTCGAAGGAGGGCGCGCGATGAGCGCTAAAGATTACGTCGTGAAAGACATCAGCCTCGCGGATTACGGCCGCAAGGAAATTAATATCGCCGAAACTGAAATGCCGGGTCTCATGGCCGTGCGCGCTGAGTACGGCCCTAAGCAGCCTCTGAAGGGCGCGCGTATCGCCGGCTCGCTGCACATGACCATTCAAACGGCCGTGCTGATCGAGACGCTGCAAGCGCTCGGCGCCGACGTGCGCTGGGCTTCGTGCAACATCTTCTCGACCCAAGACCACGCTGCCGCCGCGATCGCCGCGAAGGGCACGCCGGTGTTCGCGGTGAAAGGTGAGAGTCTCGAAGAATACTGGGACTACACCCACCGCATCTTCCAATGGCCGAACGGCGAATACGCCAACATGATCCTCGACGACGGCGGCGACGCGACGCTTCTTTGCGTCCTCGGCCCGAAGGCTGAGAGGGACGCCGGCGTCATCGCCGATCATTCGAACGAAGAAGAGCAAGCGCTTTTCGGCATGATCCGCAAATATCTGAAGGAAAAGCCGGGCTTTTACGAAGCTATCCGTGCTTCGGTGAAAGGCGTTTCAGAAGAAACCACCACCGGCGTCCACCGCCTCTACGAGATGGCCAAGCGCGGCGATCTCCCGTTCCCGGCCATAAACGTCAATGACAGCGTCACCAAGTCGAAGTTCGACAACCTCTACGGCTGCCGTGAATCACTTGTCGACGCGATCCGCCGCGGCACCGACGTGATGCTCTCCGGCAAAGTCGCTGTTGTCGCCGGTTACGGCGATGTCGGCAAAGGCTCGGCCGCTTCGCTCCGCCAAGGCGGCGCGCGCGTGATGGTTACGGAAGTCGATCCGATCTGTGCGCTGCAAGCGGCGATGGAAGGCTATCAGGTCGTCACGATGGAAGAGGCGGCGCCCACCGCCGACATCTTCGTCACCGCCACCGGCAACAAGGACGTTCTCACCGTCGACCATATGCGCGCGATGAAGAACAACGCCATCGTCGCGAACATCGGTCACTTCGACAGCGAAATCCAAATCGCCGGCCTGAAGAATTTCAAGTGGGACGAGATCAAGCCGCAAGTCCACCACGTGGAATTCCCGGACGGCAAGAAGATCATCGTCCTCTCCGAAGGGCGCCTCGTGAACCTCGGCAACGCCACGGGTCACCCGAGCTTCGTGATGTCGGCCTCGTTCACCAACCAAACGCTCGCGCAAATCGAGCTTTGGACGAACGGTAAATCGTACAAGAACGAAGTTTACACGCTGCCGAAGCATCTCGACGAAAAGGTTGCGACGCTTCACCTCGAAAAGCTCGGCGTGAAGCTGACCAAGCTTAGCAAAGAGCAAGCCGATTATATCGGCGTGCCAACCGCCGGCCCGTTCAAGCCGGATCACTATCGCTACTAAGCCAAACCAAACGGCCCCTCGAAAGAGGGGCCGTTTTCTGTATGAGCAACGGTGATCTGGGAGGTTCACATGCTCATCGATATTCTGCTCGCCGTGCATATCATTGGCTTGATGATGGGTGCCGGCGGTGGTTTCGGCAGCATGATCTCGCAGCGCGAAGCGCTAAAGCGCCCGGCTGATCAAGCGGCAATCTTGCGTTCGATCGGCCCTGCGCTCGCGACCTTCTCGTTCGCGGGCCTCATCCTCATGTGGATCACCGGCGTCGCGCTCGTATTCGAGAAGTACGAAGGCTTCGGGGCGTTGCCTTCGATGTTCTGGATCAAGTTCGTCTTCGTGAGCACGCTGACACTCGCCGCGATCGTGACGCAGGTGCTGTACGGCCAAGCCAAAGCGGGAATTGCCATCGCCGCAACGCGAGTTCCGGTTTTCGGCCAGATCGCCGGCATCTCTTCGCTTGCTTGCGGTTATCTTCGCGGTTCTCGCTTTCCACTGACCCTTACGTGAACTTCAGCGCCAAGCCGTTGCGCGCGCGCTTCCATCCGTGCATCTAGGCGCGGGGAAGTCAGAATGCTCATCCGCACCACCCGAACGCTCTCGACATGGGCGATGCGCGCGCTGTTTTACGCTGCGTTGTTCGGCGTGGTCGTCATCGCGCACTTGGCGATCAGCGGCATCCTGCGCGCGCAGGGCTTGGGCAGTGGCGTGGCGCTTCTTGTGGCCGGCGCTGCAGTCTTGGTTCTTGTCATCGTTGTCACCAACGCTGGCGAGTGGCTGCGTGATCGCTTGCGCGAGCGCCGCGAGATGCAACGTGTGCAACAGCGCCTGCCGATCGGGCCGTGCTGCGTGATTTGGAACGCGCCCGAGGAAAAGTCCGTGCGCCAGCTCCTTGCGGAGGAGGAAGCCGACGATTCCGACATGCCCTGGGATGTGGTTGGTCCATTGCGTGCGCGGTATCCAAAGCTGGCGCGTCGGCTTGGCGTTGAAGGTCTCGCCATCGCCGAATTCGAAGTCGGCGCGGATGGCCGGGCCAAGAACATCAATTGCGTCGACGCTTGGCCGTCCGACGTTTTCTACCACGCCGCTCGTGAGGCTCTGCAGCACGCGAAGTTCAAGCCCAAAGACGTGCACATCCGATTTGGCGCGAGCTACAAGATGCCGTTCGTCTTCCGAATCAATGGTGCGTCGAAGGCCAGAGACGCTGGCCGTCGCGCCAGAACGCTGCGTCCGACGCTCCTTGCGGCTCAGCAAGCTGTCGAGAACTTGCGGCAGCAAGCGGGCCCGCAACGTTAACCAATTGATATTTCTTAACTTAACCCGCCGTTCACCCTTTTAGCATTTTGTTAACCGGCCCGGACAGGCGCGGGCGTGCAAACGCGCGCGCAAACCAGGAAAATGCCCTGGGGTTCGGCGATTCGTTTCGCCACAGATGGAATTAGGGGTCGGCATTGGACGGAAGCTTGCTCGTAGCGGCTGGCTCGGCCGCGATTGCGATTGCAGCGTTGCTTTGGGCGATGCGCGTCACAGAAGGCGCGCGTGGCGGTGTTGAAGCGTGGAAGAAGCGCTCGCGCGATCTCGAAGACACTGTCGCTTGGGCTGACGCTGTGTTCGGCGCGCACCCGGGCGTCGTGCTGATCTGGGAAGATACGCTTGCCGACAGCGAAACCGATTGGGGCAAGCCGCGCATCTACGGCAGCCCGCTGGCGCTTGCCTCCCTGCTGCGCTTCTCGGGTGCGGCGCACGCGGCGGAGCCTGCGATCCGTATTCTCCAGGGTCTGACTGGCTTTGATGCGCGTGGCGCAACGGGTGTGATGACGCGCCTTGCACCAGCGCTGCAGCGTCTGCGCCGCGAAGGCGCGCCGTTCTCGCTCACGATCTCAACGCCTGATGGCGTCTACGTTGAAGTCGACGGCCGCACCGCCGGTGCGCGTGCGGTGGTTTGGATACTCGACGCCAGCGTGCGCGGCGTGGAAGAGGGCGGCGCTGGCGGCCGCATTGATGGCGCGACTGAAGTCATCGCGCGTGATCCGGCGGCGTTCCTCGAAATGTGGAACGAAGCGCCGTTCATGGCCTGGCGCGTCGATGGCGGCCTGAAGCTGCAATGGGCGAACCCGACCTATCTCAACGCGCTTGAAGCAAAGTCGCTCGCGCAAGCGATCGATCGCAATCTGCAACTCGATCAAGGCGCGACGGACTTGGCGCGCAAAGCCATCGAAACGGGCGAGTCCGTTGAAGAGACTCGCTCTGCCGTTGTCGGCACGCAACTGCGCACGCTCCGCTTGCGCGTTGCGCCGGTCGCGGGCGGCGCTGCGGGACTCGCAATCGACGTCACCGAAAGCGAAGCGGCCAGCGAGCAGATGTCGCGCCAGCAGCGCGCGCACGACGAGACGCTGAACCACCTCGCCGAGGGCATCGCCGTGTTCGACCAAGGCAAGCGCCTTGTGTTCCACAACCGCGCGTTCGAACAGATGTGGGGCCTCGATCCGGCGTTCCTGCAAGATCGCCCGTCGCACGCGGCGTGGCTCGACTACCTGAAAGAAAAGCGCAAGTTGCCAGCGCACGCGAACTACGCCGAATGGCGCGCGCGCGAACTTGCGCTCTACCAAGAGCACGAAGAGCTTCCGGAAGATTTTTGGGTGCTGCCCGACAGCCGCATGCTGCGCATCGCGCGTCAGCCGCACCCCGGTGGCGGCATGCTGGTGATCTTCTCTGACATCACGAACGAAGTCGCGCTGAAGAGCTCCTATGATGCCCTGCTGCAAACGCAGAAGGCCGCGCTCGATAAGTTGCATGAAGCCGTCGTCGTGTTTGGTCTCGATGGCCGCTTGAAGCTGCATAACGCCGCGTTCGGCGCGATGTGGAAGCTCGAGATTGGCGCAGTCGAAAACGAGATGGCGTTCGACAAGGTGGTCGCCGCTTGCGAGCATCTGTTCCACGATCGCGCGACCTGGGCGCAAGTCCGCGCGCGTATCACCGATCCGTCACCAGAGGCCCGTATCGAGTTCCGCGGTGAAATGCGCCGTAGCGATGAGAGCGTGCTGAAATTCCTGACACGTCCGCTCCCGGACGGCGCGACGCTCGTGGCGTTCCAAGACATCACGGCAGACCGCCGCGTTGAAGAAGCGCTGCGCGAGCGGGCAGAGGCGTTCGAGCAAGCCGATCAGCTCAAGGGCCAGTTCGTCGAGAACGTCTCCTACCAACTGCGCAATCCGCTGCAGGCCATCTATGGCAATGCCGAGTTGCTGCAGCACAAGGTCTTCGGCCCGCTGAACGATCGTCAGAACGAGCAAGTGGGTTCGATCATTGAAGCCGCGGGTTCGCTTTCGAAGCTCATCGACAACATCCTCGATGTTGCGATGGTCGAAGCTGGCAACGTCCAGCTCGATCGCGCGCCGATGAATATCTACGACACGATAACAGAGAGCGTGCAGATGGCCGCCTCGAAGGCGCGCGATACCGAAGTGCCGATCAAGATCAAATGCGATCCGAAGATCGGCGAGATCGACGCCGACCCGAAGCGCATCACGCAAGTCATCGTCAATCTGCTCTCAAACGCACTGCGTCACACCGAGCGTGGCGACACGATCACGGTTTCAGCTGAGCGCCTCGACGGCGTCGTACGTCTCACCGTGGCTGATACCGGCAAGGGGATGGCGTTCGAACAGCAAGCGCGTGCGTTCGACAGCTTCGAATCTGGCGATCGCCGTGGCGCGGGTCTTGGCCTGGCGCTGGTGCGCTCATTCGTCGAGATGCACGGTGGCTGGGTTGCGCTGACGAGTGAGCCAGGCCGCGGTGTCACCGTGACCTGTCACTTGCCGGCGCACGCACCACTCGCTGGCCCGCCGCCGTCGCCGCCGTGGCCGGAAGCGGCCTAACGCAACTCAAACACCACGACGATGTTGGTGCGATTGTCGAGCGAACCGGGATTGATAGGTGAAGCGGCAATGTTCTGTGCTTGTGCTTCCATGGCGTAGTCGAGCCCACGGCGATATTCGGGCGGCGGCAATTCAGCGCCGGGCTCAGCGATTGAGACAATGCGCGCCACGCGCATGCCCGCCGCTTCCGCGTAGCGATCCGCGCGCGTCCGTGCCGTCTGCACGGCTTGCGCGCGGGCTGTATCGAGCGACGCTTCTTCGTCTTGGAACGTAAACTGGATGCCCTGCAGCTCGTTTGCGCCATCGGCGACGGTTGCGTCGATCAAGGCGCTGATGGCGTCGAGGTTGCGCACACGAATGGCGACTACGTTGCGGCTTTGATAGCTGGTGATCCGCGGCGCGCCGCCACGCGGGTAGGCGTAAACCGGATGGAGGCCGTAGCCGACGGTTTGAACTTCAGCTTCTTCAACGCCCGCAGCGCGCACGGCAGCCATCACCGCGCTCATGCGCGTCGCTTGCGCTTGCTGCGCATCGCGCGCGGTCGCACCGCGTGCGGTGACGCCGAGTGTGACGATCGCCAAATCCGGCGTCGTACGCGTGGTGGCCGAGGCGTTCACGGCGAGCAGAGTGGGGTTGCGTTGGCAGGCGGTAAGCGTGAGCGCCGCGAGCAAGACGAAAGCGCCGGCGCGCAGCGCGTTTAGATGGGTTCGCATGATGTCTCCTCCCAAGAGGAGGCGACCCTAGGCGCGCTTCAGGGCGAAATCCGGGTTAGTCGGTTCTGCCGATCAGCGGGATGGCTTTCATCGCCAGGTACATTCCCATGCCCAATGCCGGCCATTGGACCCAGAAGGGCGAACCGGTTGCAACATCGACCACCAGCAACATGACCAAGATCGCGCCAAGCCGAAGCGCCTCACCCCGGAGGCGCCGCCATGATGGTCCGCGACGCTGTGAGGTTGCGCGTTCCGTCGCGCGCGCGGGAGGGCGGGCTTCGCCGTCACCTGCAACACTATAAACCGCGACGCTCTCTTCGAAGTTCTTCGGCCGTTTCTCGCCCAGATATTCGAAGCCCACAGAGAGCTTCTTCTGCACCTGATCGTAGACTTGCTGCGAAATCAGGATGCCACCGGGCTCGGCCATGCTCTGGAGCCGGGCGGCAAGGTTCACGCCTTCGCCGAGTAGATCGTCGCCGTCGACGAGAACGTCGCCCAAATGCACGCCGATCCTGAACCGCAATCCGTTCTGCCCGTCGGCTGCCAACTCGCGCTGCACTTCAATCGCGCACTGAACGGCTTCGACGACCGATGGAAACTCCGCGATCAGGCCATCACCGGCAGTGTTGGCGATGCGGCCATGATGACGCTCGATGAACCGCGCGAACACGCTCCGCGCGGCACGCAGTGCGCCGAGCGTGCCGACCTCATCTGCCTCCATGACGCGGCTGTAGCCATCGGCGTCCGCCGCCAGAATCGTTGTGAGCTTTCGCTGTACTGAAGAGGACATGCCGACACTCCTAACCTCTCAGTTCGCCCCGACAACCACAATTCAACCGTAATTGGAACCGGTTCGTCGTGCGTGGCAGCGCATCCATCGCGAAGTGCGCATCTCACGCATCCGTAACTCGTGTCTGCGGCATCAGAGCGATCAGGTACTAGAGGGAGGAGTCCTCATGTTTGATCCAAAGATGCGTCGTCTCGCGACAGCGCTTAGCTTTTTCTTGATCGCGCCGCTTCCGGCCGCGCTCGCACAAACCGCGCCGGACATTGTCGTGACTGGGGTTCGGCCCGAGCAGGCGCAATCGTTCGTGCAGCAGGTTGCGCTTGCATCGCCGATGGCTGATCAGCTGCCCCGCTGGGACAATGAAGTGTGCACGAGCATTGCGGGCATGCCCGCGCGCCAAGGCCAATTTGTTGCTGACCGGATTGCTCAGCGTGCAGCATCGCTCGGATTGCGGCCGGGCGGACCCGGATGTCAGGCCAATGTCGCCGTATTCGTGACTGGAAACTCCGACACGTTCGCGCGTGAACTGTTCGAGCGTGATCGTAGCCGGTTTGCTTATCTGCAAGCCGACAATGTCTCGACCATGGGGCAAGGCGCGCTGGATGAATTTCTCGACACGCCGCGCGCTGTGCGTTGGTGGCATATTTCTGAAACGTTCGGGCAGAACGGCATCTCGCTCGCCGGCGACGCCTCGCAGGGCGGCATGAGCAACGCTCCGATCGCGCGCGTGAACGGCACGCGCCTCACCAGCAATACGCGTGAAGACCTGACGCGCGTTATCATCATTATCGACGCCAACCGCGTGCAGGGCGTGCAGCTTGCGGCGCTTGCTGATTATGTGTCGATGGTCGCGCTGGCGCAGATCAATCCGCACGCCTCGACCACGGATTATCCGACGATCATGAACCTGTTCAGCGGCACGCAGGTAAATGCCGCGGCGCCAACGGCACTGACGCAATGGGACCAAGCGTTCCTTGACGCGCTTTACAAGAGCGCTCGCAACACCGTGACCCCCGCGCAGCAACGCGCCGAAATCGCGCGCCGGATGCTGGGCACGAATTCCTGAACGAACCCTAGAAGTGACCTTCAACGCCGCGGCCCGAAAGCCGCGGCGTTTTCTTATTGCCGCGCATACTCGCGAACGATGCTCTCGAGGAAGTCACGGCCTTCGTAGAGCGATTGCACGCGTATTTTCTCGTTGAGTCCGTGCGCGTTGCTTTCACCGGGCGCCGAGAACATGCCGCTCATGCCGTAGGTCGGGATGCCGGCATTGTTAAGGAAGCGGCCATCCGTGGCGCCGGGCGTCATCGTCGGAATGATCGGC